>Ga0307305_10000162_pt1 | contig 20882 bp, 17 predicted proteins | sample ER_DNA_186_FD_194512 | JGI IMG/M metagenome (GOLD analysis project Ga0307305, IMG submission 194512) | Bulk soil microbial communities from the East River watershed near Crested Butte, Colorado, United States - ER_DNA_186 | ecosystem: Environmental > Terrestrial > Soil > Floodplain | place... | reverse complement strand
CGTAATCGCCTTGATGGGAATGATGTTTCAAATGATAAACACGGAAGCCCATCGCGCCCGGTGTGAGATTCGGAAGATCGGCGATGATGGCCACCATTTTGTTCCAGCGCGGACTCCGCAGAATCAGGTTGTGCGTCGCATCATGAATGATGACGTAATTGGCATGATTGGCGAACGCTCCGACGCAAAAAGCGATAAGCAGACAGAGCCACCAATAATGAAATCCCAGCGCGCCCATTGCGTACGCGATCGCCGTTTGCAGGACCACGATCGAGACAGCAATCAGCGCTGTGCAGGGATTGCGCACCATTAACTGGCGAACTTCCGGATGCGCCTTGATGATCGCCCGCGCCCGCCCCGGATGCGGCTGATCAGATTCAGACTGGTGGAAGGCCTCTGGCATGGGCTTTCAAACTATGCATCGCAGCCGCGTCCTCAAACGCCCTTTTTCAAAGCGTACGACAAGCGCACAAATCCAGAACAGCGATTGCGCAGCTTGAACTGAGCAAACCATCGCTGCAAACGGTACTGAACAATCAGTGAAGCTGCTAAGGTCTAAGTTGCCATATCTCGCCGGGCGACAACACCTCTGAGCTGCGAAGAAAATCAGATTTGAATCCAACATCGCAGTAAATGGATGGAACAAGAACAACACTATCCGTGTCCCCCATACTGCCGTGAATACGTATGTTTGTCCGGGCCGCACGTTCAGCACCGTCGACGTTGGCTGATAAAAGTAATAGTTTGGGGGCTCGCGACCGTCAGTACACGTCGCCCCGATGTTGCCAGGTCTCCCCGGGGGACAACCACGCCCCTGCTGGGCGGAGAAAAACCAGATTTGAATCCCACATCGCAGTAAATACATAGGTCCACCCGGGCTGGACGTTCACGGTTGCGTAAGTTGGCTCGCTTAAGCTTGCGTATGGCACCTTGAACACGGTTAAGACATGCGGCCCCGCTGGCACCCAACCGTCAAAGCGGCGACCCTGTACAATGTTGGCGACAGACATGCCATCGATCTGGAGATGGAACGCCAGATTCCATCCAAAGTTCGGCACTCTTTGCACAATCAGGCGACCAGGCGGGGGACTCCCCTGCGCTACAGTACTGATCGAAATTGCGCACACAAAAGCAAGAATCAGAAGAACGTTGCTGACCAAACGGTGTCTCGGGTTCATGGCACATATTACGCACACGACTGGTTTTTCGCCAGTGCTGACGCGACAAATCTTAGTGCGACCCTAACGGGATTCGAACCCGTGTTACCGCCGTGAAAGGGCGGTGTCCTGGGCCTCTAGACGATAGGGTCACGAAAGCGCGGGCAATATCCGAATTGCCATTCTCTTACGCAAGGCAAATTACCAGCGAAATCGACTGTTATTCGTATGTGCTTGGTAGCGCTATTCGGTGCTCTCACTGGCGTCTTTGCCGCGCTACGCTGGGCAGGCTTGCTCTTGCTCCGAACGAACTTTATTAATCAACGCCGCTGCGCGCGCAGTTGCGCCTTGATGCGAGCTCAAGACTTCACGCGCGTTTTGCACAAGGCACTGCCGCGCTTTGGTATCGCGTAGAAGCTCGGCGACCGTCCGTTCGAGAAAATCGGCGTCGCGAACTTGAATCGCGCCGTTTTTTGACACGAGCGCCTTCGCAAGCGTCGCGAAGTTTTCCATATGCGGGCCAAACACCACCGGTTTGCCGGCCAAAATCGGTTCCACAGGATTTTGACCGCCCTGCGCAGTGAGGCTTTTTCCGATAAAAACGACGCTGGCGATATCGTACCAGCGTTGAAGTTCACCGGTGGTATCGAGAAGCAAGCAATCCGCGTCGCTGGCTTCGCGGCCGGTGCCCGCTTCGCTGGCGAGGGCGACACGCAACCCTAACGCATCCAGTTGTGCTCGGATTTCCGGCAGCCGTTCGACGTGGCGCGGCGCAATGAACAGGCGCAATGACGGAAATTGCTGACGCAAGCGCAGAAAAACCTTCGCCAGGATTTCCTCTTCACCACGGTGCGTGCTACCGCCGAACAGCACGGAACCATCTCGGGCCGGGACCGACCATCCATGCCACGGGGATGCGGCTACAGTCTCGGTTTGTGCCTGAACGTTAGGGTCGTACTTGATGCTGCCAGTGCACTTGATTCTGCTGCGCTCCACGCCAATTCGCTGCCATCGATCGGCATCCGCCGGTTCTTGTACGCAAACCAAATCGAGAAGTCGGAAAGTCGGCGCGACAAAAAATCGGAACTGTCGATATCGTAACTCAGAGCGCGGGGACAATCGCGCGTTAACCAGCACAAGTGGAATGCGGCTCGTGTGCGCTTGGGCGGTGAGATTAGGCCAAACCTCCGCCTCAACCAGAACGATCCGTCGTGGACGAATCACAGCAAACGCACGTCGCATAATCGGCCAATAATCGAGCGGCGTGTAAATGACTTCCATCCATGACGGAGCATTTTGGCTTGCCATGGCGAATCCGGTAGTAGTGGTCGTGGTCAAAACGCAGTGCAAATCGGGCTCGAGCGCGCGCAATGCGCCGGTTAGTTTGAGCGCGACGTTCACTTCTCCGACACTAACTGCGTGCAACCACGTCGATCTTTGATTCGATAGACGGATGCGCAGTTCGCGATCGTACCTTCCCAAGCGCTGTCCGAATTTTTTGCGGTAACCGCCGCGACGAACCATCTTTAGCAAATAACCCGGTAAAAAGAACAAGAGTCCGACGGGCCAAAACAAATTATAAATGAAACGGATCACCGGATTGCAGATTGCGGATTGGGGACCGCGGATAGAAAGAGCACCTCAGTCGCGCCATATTTTCGTGCTCGGTCGATATCCCAAAACTTTGTGGCCGGAATACTCTCTCGTGGCCGCTTTTCTAAAATGAGAGTGCCACCCTGAGCCAGCAATCGTTGCAACGCTTCGTTGGTGAGGAGCTTTTCAGTGTAGCGCTCGCCGTGCTTTGTCTTTAGATACGGCGGATCCGCAAAGATAATGTGAAATGTTTCTGCTGTAGAGTCGTGTCGGAGAAAATCGAAAACGTCCTGCTGTCGAATCCTGCCCCTTAATTTTGTCTTCGCGAGGTTCGCCTTGATGATCTCTGCAGATTGCCGGTCTTCCTCAACAAACACGACGGATGACGCCCCGCGGCTGAGCGCTTCAATGCCCAAAGCGCCGCTCCCGGCGAAAAGATCGAGGACGCGCGCGCTGATGACCGCGTCGCCCAAACTGGAAAAGATAGCGGCCTTGACACGATCCATTGTAGGTCGCACACCGCGCGCGGGAACTGCCAGGCGGACCCCACTGGCGCTGCCGGCGATGACCCTCATGGCGACACAACCGGCGTGGGCGTTGCAGCGGCTTCGGGCGGCGCTTCCTCCGGCGAAGGAGAGGGCGATGGCGCCATGGGCATTGTCTCTTCGATCTGTTTCTTTTTCTTTTTTGATCGATCCCTTTTTCCGCCAAACAGGCTATTCAGCATATGGCTTAGATCGCGGCCAACGAGTCGATCCATCAAATTTGTGCTGGGCCGGTCGATAGTACCGCCTACCTGAAAGTCGATGGCGGAATAGCCTGGCTCATCAGTAGGTTGAAAATTCACGCGAATGGCTTTGAAAAGCTGGCCACGAATTCTGTCGTTAATCGCAAGCTGAGAATCGAGTTTTAACCTGCCGTCAAATGCGACTGTGCCGGACGCAGTCAGGCGAATATTCGGTGAACGCAAAATCAACTCGTCAATCGTGACCAATCCTGGGCTCAAATGATATTTCGCCTCGGCTTGCTCCAAATGAAGCTCTTGTAGCTCTTCAATTTGGAGAATCTGCCCAAGCAACACCAGTAAGCTATATTGTTGAACGCGCCCATTACGCAGGACAATTTGGCCCCTGCCAACGAGTCGGTTCGGGTCGGCAGTTTTCCCGGAAGCTTGGAAATTTCCGTCCAATTCGCCCTTGACCGTTCCCTTCGGACCTCCGGCGTTTTCCACAATCTGATCGGCAAGCACATCGCGAAACTTTACACTCGTGGTGAAGGGCGAATCCTCCGCTTCCGGCTGCATTGCAAAATAGCCATTGATTTCGCCGTTTGCGGCGCGGGCAGAAATTTTGGAAAGCTCCAATACGTCAGGCTCGTACCGCAGTGTGGAACGCAGTTGTTCTAAAAAAAAGCGATCTCGTAACGAAATTTTTGCCACGGTTGTGTCGCCGTGAAGCGCCGACGCGCTGCGGATGCTGGTATGAAAGTCCACCCCTGTAAAGCTCGCGAGCAACGCGCCAGTCTGATCGAGAAAACTGAAACTGCCGTCTTTAATGCTCACTCGTCGAACTTCGGGAGCCACTGCCATTCTCGATTGTTGTCCTGGTGGTCTATTGTCGATAGGTCCCTGAGCTGGAGAGGAAGGATTTCCTGACATAGCGGTATCCCCAGGCGTTGCCGTTACATCGGCAAATTCGCTTTGTTTTCGCGATTCTGAAACACTTGCAGTCGGTCTTGGAGAAACTCCAGATAACTGCACTTCTCGTGAACTGGGTAATCTCCACCTTCCTTCGGCGTCTTGCGGCCAGACGACATTGGGTTTGATAAGTGACACTTCTTTGATCACAAGCCTTTGGGAGAAAAGCGAAAGGAAGCGAACGCGAAGCCGAAATGTTTTAGCTTCGAGGAAAGGGCTCGGGACCGCCGGGGAGGTTTGCGGAATTATGATCCCGCTGAGTTGCAGCCCGCCCCAGGGAGTCACGCTCATGCTACGAATTTCGAGCTTGGTACGGAGGCGGCGGCTCAGTTCCTGCTGAATCTTTGCTTGTGCGCCTTGCGATTGCACATACAGGTTCACGCCGAGCAAGAGAATCGCGCCGAGCGCAATCACCGCCGCGAAAGCAATCAGCGTAATCCGGCGCAATTTTCGCATCGTGAGACGTTACGCAGCCCCACTTTGAAGAAAAGACTAAAGCCTTCGCCTACTTTTTCCGTATGACCAACACAGTTGTCATTCTCAATCCGACCGCAGGCAGTTCCGAAACCTTCCGGGATTGGGAAGAACGCATTGAATCAGTTACTGGCGGTTGTCCGATCCGCATCACTTCACGTCCGGGCGAAGCAGAAGCATTGGCCCGGCGTGCCGTTGAGGAAGGTTTTGCACGGGTCGTTGCCGCCGGAGGCGATGGAACGGTTAATCACGTGGCGAACGGACTCGCTGGCAGCAGCGCGGCCTTGGGTCTTCTTCCCTTGGGCACAGTAAACGTCTTTGCGATGGAGCTCGGCTTGCCATCGCACAATCTGGAGCTTTGCTGGGAAATCATCAACGACGGGAATGTGCGTCTGGTTGATCTGCCGAGCGCGAACGGAAAATACTTTGTCCAGCTTGGTGGGGTTGGACTCGATGCACAAGTGGTTAAGGAAACGAGCCTCGCGTTCAAGCGCAGTTTCGGTCCGCTAAGCTATCTCATCTCCGCAGCGCAGATCGCGGCGCGGCAACCACCGAAGCTGTTCCTTGAGTCCGGAAACGCTCCTGTGAGAGAAGGATCGTTCGTCCTCATCGGCAACGGGCGGCTTTATGGAGGACCCTTCCCCTTTTTCAAACACGCCGTTTTAGATGACGGTTTGCTTGACGTCGTTGTATTCAAACGCCTGGGCTTCCTCGAAATCATTAAGTACCTGCAAGACGTTGTATTCAGTTCCCATATCCGTGCTCCCGAAATTGAATATTTTCAAACGCAGCGTCTACGCGTAACTAGCGACCAGGACGTTCCCCTGGAGCTTGATGGCGAACTGGCCGGCAGTTGTCCGGTTGATTTCCAAATCCAGGAAAAAGCGCTCCGGATTCTGGCGCCACCTGCATCGTCGTAGCCTAGCGCGGCGCGGCTAGCTGGTCTTTCGATCAAAATCACGTGATGTTTCGCGCGATGGCTGGTGGCGCTGGTTGGACGCGGGAGAAAGCGGAGGCCTCGCTGAACCCTTCGCAGGTCGGGACCACCCTGGCGGAACTCAGCGAACGATGGCCAGCGAACGCGCCCCCGCTTGTGCATGTCATTGAACAATTCCCGCTGGGTGAAGCGGCTCTGCTTCATCTTCTGGCGGTCTCGAGCATTTGTGCCATGCGGTTGAGGCGGAATCCCGAAACCCTCCTGTGGCTCTGCCAACCTGAAGTATGCCTCGCGTCTCGCGGTTACGTGGAAATGTTCAGCGAACTGCGCATCCTGGCCGGCGATTCAATCGCACAGCAGGATTTTGCGGCCCTTCGTGTCTGGAAAGGCCGCGAGATGACGCGCGTTGCGCTTCGCGAACTTGCGAATGTGGCACCATTAGAAGAGACGACCGGCGAGCTTTCACAGATCGCGGAGATCTGCATTCGTCGCGTATTGGAACATTGGGACAGCGAATTGCGGAAGCGCCATGGTTCACCCACGGCGGAGTTTGTGATTCTCGGCCTCGGAAAACTCGGCGGCGGCGAGCTGAATCACAGCTCAGACGTTGATCTTCTTTTCCTCTATAGCGAGGAAGGCGAGCTCACGCCGCATATTTCACATCACGAGTTCTTCAATCGGCTGGGAAAAAGAATTCTCGAGACGTTTTCGACGCCGCATCCGGCCGGTTCGCTTTTTCGAGTCGATCTGCGCCTGCGCCCGGAAGGCTCTTCAGGCCCGCTGGCTCGATCACTCGAGAGCATGGAAAATTATTACGGCGGGTTCGGCGAAACCTGGGAACGGCTTGCGCTGATCAAGGCACGCGGAATCGCCGGCAGCCGTGAGCTGGCTTACGAATTCCTGCGACAACATCAGCCTTTTATTTACCCGAAAAGCGCGACGCCCGATTTGCTGGACGAGATTGCAAACATCAAGCACCGCATCGAGCGCGACATTGTTGGAACGGAAAACCTGGAGCGCGACGTAAAACTTGGAAGCGGCGGTATTCGCGACATTGAATTCATCGTGCAGACGCTGCAGCTAATTCATGCAGCGCGTCATCCGTTTCTGCAGGAACCGAACATGCTTAAGGCATTGCGAGCGCTTCGTGAATTGGATCTCCTTCCGCGCGACGAAGTGCTGACGTTGGACCAGACATACCGGTTTCTGCGGCGGGTGGAGCATCGTCTGCAGATTGAGTCCGAGCAGCAGACCCACGTTGTTCCTCGCGAGCCCGGAGCATTGCAACGCCTCGCGCTTAGCCTCCGTTTTTCGTCCAGCGAAGATTTTACCGCTGCGCTGCGCCAAAGATTGCGCACTGTTCGGCCGATTTTTCAACGGATCATTTCCAAAACGCCTGCGGCTCCGGGCGCGCATGATTTAGAAGTTTTCAAGGATCAGAAACGCGCGGCCAAGGCCTTCACCGATCTCGCGCGAAGCGCTGTCGGTTTTCACATTGCGCCACGTACACGACAGGTATTTGGCAAACTGCGGCCAGTTCTAATCGGATGTCTTACAAAGATCGCTGATCCGGATGCAACCCTCAATCAATTCGTCCGGTTTGTGGAAGCGTATGGTTTGCGCAGCTTGTTCTTTGAGCTGTTAGTCGCAAACCCTCGGTTGCTCGAATTGCTGGTGAAAACGTTGGATGCCAGTCGCCTTGCAGGCGAGCTTTTGATCCGGCAGCCACAACTTCTGGAAGACATCACCAGAGACCCGGCGTTTCATCAATCGCGATCGCTCGCGGAGAATCTGCGGCGGCTTGCTTTGTCGAGCGCGAATGCGAACAATCTCGACCCGATTCGCGCGTACCGGCAGCGCCAACTGTTGCGCATCATCCTGCGCGAGATGCTCGGGATCGCCGGCGCAGCAGCAACCTTCGCAGAGCTTTCTGATCTCGCAGAAGCGTGTCTGCTTTTTACAGCCAGACTCCTGGACGCCGAGCAAGTGACCACCATCGCCCTCGGTAAATTCGGCGGACGAGAGATCAGTTACGGCGCGGATTTGGACGTTCTGTTCGTCGGCAACGACATTCGCGCTGCGCAAAAGGTCGTGATCGCCATGGCCCAGCCAACCGCCGAGGGAAACATCTGGGCCCTCGATGCGAGGTTGCGGCCCGAAGGGGAAAAGGGCCCGCTCGTCTGCTCCATTGAGACTTATCAATCCTATTACGGAGGCCGGGCCCAGCCGTGGGAGTTGCAGGCGCTAAGTCGCGCGCGTGCGATCAGCGGACCCTTACAGAGAGAATTCATCCAAATTGCAAAGAACGCCTGGCGTCGCACCGGTCAGGATGCCAGCCTCCCCACAAGCATAGATGGCATGCTCGAGCGCATTCGGCGCGAGCGAGGAAGCGGGTCGGATTTTCTCGATTTAAAAACTGGGCGCGGTGGAATTATAGAGGCGGAATTTCTCGTTCAAGCATTGCAGATGCGGGAAAACGTATGGGAGCAGAATTTCAATCGAGCCGTCGATCAGCTGCACCAGCATGGCACGATGACAGATTCGGAAGCCACGAAGCTCAAAGATGCTTATGCACTGCTCCGCCGCTGTGAACTTGTATTGCGACGTTATGATAATCGAAGCGTTTCAACGCTTCCGAGCGATCCCGATGAACAACGCAAGTTTGCCGTCCGGCTCGGTCATCACGAACTCGCAGCTTTTACCCGCGATTACGTCAATGCTCGTGACACGATTCACACGCTCTACGAGCGGCACGTTCCGAACAAGAGTTCTTTATCCGCGTCTCGGTGAGACGCGTCGTATCGCGATGCAAAAACGTTAAAACCGCGCTTTGCACAGCGACGCGGCTACAGGAGTTCGGGTGATTAGCTAACCCGGGATTCCCTTGAGCATTTCGGTGTTCGTTGGGAATTTTTTCACAAACATCAAAAGACGCTGAATCGCTTCCTCCGGTTTGTGACCGGCCAAGCCGCGCCGGATGAGATTGATTTTCTCCAATTCCCATGGTTGCAACAGCAGCTCTTCGCGGCGTGTCCCGGAGAGAAAGATGTCGATCGCCGGATAAATCCGCTGGTCGCTGATTTTACGGTCAAGCACCATTTCCATGTTCCCGGTGCCTTTAAATTCTTGAAAGATCAGCTCGTCCATGCGGCTGCCAGTTTCGATCAGCGCCGTGGCGACAATCGTTAGAGAACCTGCTTCCTCAGTGTTACGCGCGGCTGCAAAAATCTTTCGTGGGATTTCCATGGCGCGCGCATCGATACCACCACTCATCGTGCGACCTCCACCGCCCAGCGCATTATTAAACGCACGCGCGGTGCGCGTGATCGAGTCGAGCAGAATGAAGACATGCTTTCCCGCTTCAACGAGGCGTTTCGCGCGCTCGATGGCGAGCTGCGAAATCCGCGTGTGACTCTTGATGTCGGCATCATTGGAACTGGCCATGAGCTCCGCTGTCGGATGCGAACGACGAAAATCAGTGACTTCTTCCGGGCGTTCATCGACCAGAAGAAGGATCAGACACATCTCGGGATGATTCTTTGCGACCGCATCCGCGATGTGATGCAGCAGAGTTGTTTTACCCGTGCGCGGCGGAGCGACGATCAAACCGCGCTGGCCCATCCCCAAGGGGGTCATCAGATCCATGATCCGCGTGGTGTAACGGTCCGGTACTGTCTCGAGTTTGATCCGTTTATTCGGATTGATCGTGGTCAATTCTTCGAATGGGCGAAGCCCCTGGTATTTCGGCGGCTCTTCGGTATTGATTTTGAGTAGCTTGACCAGCTGCGGGCCACGGCTGCCGCGGCGGGTTTCACCGTATATCCACATGCCGTCGCGCAAAGCGAAGCGGCGCACAATTTCAGGAGTGACGAAAATGTCCTGCGGCGTTTGCACAAAGTTGCGTTTCGGATCGCGCAGAAAACCGAAGCCTTTACCGGAAATCTCAATGATTCCTTCGCCAAATTCCGGCTCGGCCTGAACGGCTTCGCCAGTGTCGCCGGCGGCCTCAGTGCCCTCCCGGCCGCTCGGAACGGGGCGATCAACAGTCTCGACACCCACGTTGGGACCGGCGACATCCGCGTTGGTTGAAGATGAATTTGGCGACGCCTCGGAATCATCGCGCCTGAACCGGTCAGCCCGGTCGCGGTAACGTCTTCGCGGAAATCTACGGCGCGAGCGATGCTGCCGTTGTTCCGGCGCGGCGGATTCAGTTTCCAGCGGCACAGGCTGGTTCTCGTTTTGTTCGTTCATAGGTAGATTCTTTGTCCGCCGCGGCGGATGCCTTAATACGTTTGGCTGGAAGCAATACTTTTTCAGGCCGGCAATGTGGCCAGCAATCCGTCGGGAATATCTAGATTTGAATAGACGTTTTGCACGTCGTCGTCCTCTTCGAGCGCATCACACAAGCGAAGTACCTGACGCGCCACGGCCTCGTCCCTGAGCGCGACTGTAGTATCGGGAATAAACGTAAACTTTTGCCCATCGGTAGTGACGCCTGCTTTCTTGAGCGCCTCAGCTATGGCGTAGAGCTGATCGTGGGAAGTGGTGATAACATACTGATCCTCCTCAGTTGTCAACTCCTCCGCGCCGGCGTCCAGAGCGGCCTCCAAGAGCCGATCCTCGTCGATGCTCGATCGTGGCACGCTGATTTGGCCTTTCCTGTGGAACATGTACGAGACGCTTCTGCTCGATGCGAGGTTGCCGTTGTTCTGAGTGAAGATTCTGCGAATCTCGGCTCCCGTGCGATTCTTGTTGTCGGTCGCCGTCTCGACAATGATCGCCACGCCGCCCGGCGCGTAACCTTCATAAACAATCTCGTCGAATTGTTCGCCGTTCCTATCCTCACCCGTGCCGCGTTTGATCGCGCGTTCGATGTTATCGCTTGGCATACTCTGCGCTCGCGCAGCCTGGATCGCGCTGCGCAGACGCGGGTTGCCGCTCGGATCGCCCCCACCGGCCTTTGCCGCGATGGTAATCTCCTTCGATAATTTGCTGAAGATCTTGCCGCGTTTCGCGTCGATCGCGCCCTTAAACCGCTTGACCTTCGACCACTTACTATGTCCCGCCATACGTGCGGATTCTGTGCAATTGATGATTGAAACCTGCGAATTTCCGAACAACATCTCGCCAAGAGAATCGGCTGGCGAGAAGGGGAAACTAACGCGCGATATTCAATCGCAACAAGAACCGTTTGTCAATATGTTGCTCAGCTTTTGTCAGTGAGCGAAAGCAGTCCGATTCATCGAAAGTCGTGCCACAACTTATGAGGCCCTCACCGAATGCCGGTATCGATATCCATATCGACGCGGGCAATCTGATTTGAGGTAACCGTGAAGGGTTGCGGCTTCGCCCGGACGTGCCCTTTAGGCTGCCGTCCGTGCACATCCAGAATGTAATCGCCAGGTGGCAATGCGAGACGATAATTTCCATTTCCGTCCGCTGTTACACGCGCGATTTCTTTTTTGCCGTCCTGGCTCAAGATGATCAGCGGAAATTCGGCATAATTTGCACCGCTGAACTTTGGCGGGTTTCCCTCGGCAAGCTCAACATCTTTAAACGCAACGATCCTCAACCGTCCTTCGAGGAAACCCGACACAGTGTTGTCAGATGCCAAACAGCCAATCGGAAGCAACGAGAGGCAACCCAAAATCAGGTATTTGAGATGCATAACGTACAAAAAATGGGCGGGATAGATTCTCACCATCCCGCCCAAGCTACAAGCAAACTCTACGGCAGTGTCAGCTTCCAAGCACTGCGCCCGTGCGTTGCCGCGTATAGGACCCGCGAACTGGGCACAATGGTTAGACCCGCCACCTCGACCATGGGAAGGCCAGTGCCAGCCGTTGCCCAGTCGGTCGAGCCACTTGGCAATCTCATGACGCCAAAGTCATTGGAGACATAGAGATCCCCGTTGGAATCACGAGCGATGCCCGTCGCCGGAAAGTCTGGGAATGCCGTCGTGCCCGTGCCGTCGAGACTCGTCCACGTCGCATCAGGCGTTGCCGGATTGTAGGTCACTTCGAACACATGCCCCGGTGTGGTCGAAGTATTGAAGTTGTACCCCGAGTAGGATATCCAGGCATGGTTCGGGTTCGCCGGATCGACAACGATTCCGGTAACGAACCGGCCGGGATCGGCTGTTGCTGACGGCAGTGTGTCGAGTCGCGTGTAAGTGACAGAACCCGCGGCTGCATCTGCATTCGTTGAGATGAATACGCGTCCGGTGTTCGTTGCCACCCACAATGTCCCGGTGTCGCTGGCGACGCGCGCGATCGCGGCAAGGTCGCAGTTGACACCCGGCGTGCATGCACGGGTCGTGCCGCGATAGCCTCCGTCGGCCGTCAGGTCGGTGGCGCCGGCCGGTCCGATTTGGACGAAGTCGCCGCATCCAGGCTGTGTACCAGAAGTGGTGAACTCGGGGCAATTCGTCTCGAGGAACGTCTGGTCACCGCCCCAGTCCTGCGTTCGCCAGACGCTCTGTGAGCCTTCAAAAATCGTAGCGGCATTCGCGGGACTCGGGTCGGCGATGATCGGCGCGTAGAAGTTCGAGCCCTCCGGACTCCCTGCGATCGGCGCCGAGATGATCACCCATTTCGACGGATCGCCATTCTGGAAATTGGCGTCGTGGTTCTGGCCGAAAAACGAATTGAAGCGCATGGACGAGTTAGTGACGTTAAACCCGGATTGGCCACCGTCGCCGTAGATCTCCTGCGGCCAGGTAACGGCCGAGCCGTAAGTCTCGAAAGTGCCGTTGTCTTGATTCCCTCCCTGCAGATGCTTGAAGTTGTCGGCAGCAACCGATAGGCTCTGGAATTGGATAGTCGAAAGCCCCTTGTTGAGATTGTAGAGGTACGTTGGAACTGCGGAAAGCAATTGTTGGCAGAGCGCCAAGTCACTTCCACTGAGCCCGCGGTACGTCGTGCACTGATCTGAGATATTGGCGAAGGTTCCGCTCGAGCGGGTGAGACCACCATCTCCGCCAAAAATCGCAGAATCCGTCCCCGGGATCTCGACCATCGCGTGCGAGTCCGGGTGCTGACCATTCGGCGCGATCGGATTCGGCTGACAACAACTCCCGGGCGGAGTCGGGTTGGTTGTTGCATCCCAAGTCATGTCGGTAAACGACGTTCCCGCATCGGCCGAGCGGATGAAGGCGCGGCCGTTTGTTGTGTGGCCGTAGCTGCCGTAGGAGTACGACCCACCTAGATAGACGACGTCCGACTTGCCGGGCGGAGAATACACTACGTTGTCATACCAGCACTGACCCGTGCAGTAGCCGATGTTTTGCGACGTCGTTAAGTCGGCAAATACTGCCGCTCCGGCGGCGTCGTTAGTGCGGTAAAATCGCGCTCGATTCGCGCCCGCGTCGCTTCCGGTGCCCTCGCCTACGTACATCCGAGTAAATCCGCCTGTGATTGGTGCCACTGCGAATTCAGCGCGATCATCGCTCCTAGCAGTCGTCAGCGCCGCCTTGATCTGGGTCCAAGTGACACCACCGTCGGTCGACCGCCAAACACCTCCACTTCCGGCGACATTTTGGGGACCGAACGCACCCCCGTAGAGGATTTTGTTCGTCGTCCCGTTCCAGCCCGGATCGAGCGCCACGTGGTTCGAGCCGCGAATGGTTGCTTTGGGATTCGTTCCGTCGCACACCGCAGGACAACCGTCGCCGCCGTCCCAGATAAAGCTAAACGTCGCGCCGCCGTCCGTCGATTCAAAGAGGCCGAAAGGCGGCCTCGGCGTCGGCGGGTTTGAAGTTCCACCACCGGTAACGGAGCTCACCCCCCGCACGCCGCGTGAAGACGAGACGTAGAGATGGCTCGCGTTTGTTGGGTCAACAACGATCGAGCTGATCGAGCGACCGAGGAACGCGTTGCCGGGGCCGTATGTGCCGTTTGACCCGGTCCCTGGTGAGAACGTCGTGATGGGGCCAATCGTCGCAGCCAGCTGCGTCCACGTATTTCCGCCGTCGGTCGATTTCCAGATGCCAAGACCAGCTTCTGAATCACCAGAGGCATTCGCCTCGCCCGTCCCAGCGTAGAGAGTGTTGTTCTGTGCGTCGTACATTAACGTCCCGATCGCGTTCGTGCCGAAGCTGTCCGAAACAAACGTCCAGTTGGCTCCAGAGCCTGAAAGAGCATTGCTGGTCGCCCAGACGCCACCGCCTGCGGCCCCAGCCCAAACCCGACAGCGGCTTTTACTGCAATTGGGATCTATCGCAAGCGCAGTGATCCGACCAGAAGTGAAATATTCAACTCCGCTGAAGGTCAGAATATCTGGAACATCCGCCTTGCTCGGACCGATCAACTGCCACGCACCAACTGAGGGCCTCCCCATGGACATATGCTGGACTTGTCTGAAGCCTGTTATTGCATTCAGGGTCGCTTGCATCGGTACGTCCTTCGCCGGATACGCGCGATGCGCGTAGTCTTCCAGAGCTGCTAACAGTGGCCCGCGGTCGCGGTCGAGACCAGGCAGTGTGCGCTTGTTGCCGCCCGCTTCATCCCGATCGCCTCGGAATTTATTTATGGCGCGAAGCCGATCTTGCGATGAAACCAGTGTTGGAGTGGGCGGTTTTATCGCGACGAAAGCCATTGCTACTGCCGCGGACAAGAGTGTACCGGCACTTGCGAAGCGCACAGCTGCGAAGAAACGATTTCGGCTGAACAAACGAGGAGTTTTCATAGTTATTGAGGCTGAATATCAGTTGAATTTTTAGCGAGTTTGAGAGGGTGACATTTCCAAGCTAAGAACAACATCGTCAAGGCTTTTAACATTACGTTTTTGTAATGCCGGAACCGCGACTGATGCTGCTGTGACAATCAGAAAATCATCGCGCTGGCGGTGACCTCAGTAACTACGACTCATCCCTGAGTATTTCTGCTTTCAAACTCTTCCGTACCCTTCATCCTTGTTGCTGATGAAGATTCTTTTTACCGGCATTCTAGGCGGGATTGTCATGTTTGTGTGGACGTCAATCGCTCACATGGCACTGCCTCTGGGCGAAGCTGGAATCCGCGAAATTCCAAACGAATCGGCCGTTCTCAGCGCATTGCAAAGCAATATGGGCGACCAGACCGGTCTTCATATTTTTCCCGGTCCTGGCGTGGGCAAAAATGCGACTCGACAGGAAAAGAACGAAGCGATGAAACACATGGCGGAAAAAATGGCGGCGAATCCTTCCGGTATTCTGATGTATCATCCGCCCGGTCGTCCGTTCACGTTTGGCAAATGGCTCAGCATCGAATTCGGCACCGAACTGCTCCAAGCCATTTTGGTCGTATTCCTTTTGGCCCAAACGCGCATCGCGAGCTTTGCCGGCCGGGTCGGTCTCGCGCTGATTATTGGCGTCCTCGCCGCAGTCGCGACCAATGTCTCCTACTGGAACTGGTACGGCTTCCCATGTGTTTACACTGCCAGCTACATGCTCATTCAGATCGTCGGCTTTCTCCTCGTGGGAATTGTTGCTGCGCTGCTCTTGCCAAAGCGCGTTCCTGCAGCGTGAAGAGTGTTAACTGAGAACTGATCCCTGAAGAACTGACGCAAATCGCTAAGATTTCGCGCGAAGTTCCCGCACCGTCAGTGCCGGTCTGCCACGCACAGTTCCGTATGTTGCCTCAGCTTTGTCATCGCTGCGTCTGAAGCGTCGTTCCCTGGCTGTGTTCTCCGCTGTCCATCTCGCACCAGCGGCATTTGCCTTCAGGAATCTCGTGATCTCTTTTTCGGAGAGATCCGTGCCCTTCACGTGGAAATAAGTCTCCGAAACGCTCCGGTCGTTCGCAAAGATTACCAGGTAGAGATAGCGATCCTTGTGGTATAGCACGCTTACTGTCCCGTCGTCGCGCAGGCGCCGCTCGGCTATTGAGCCATACGCATCTTCGATTTTGTCGCTGTCCTGGCCCAAGCTCGCCAAAGCCCCGCTCGCCGTTGCAAGAATGCTCAGGAGAATGACGGCACAATGTCTAACAGCTGCACCAAATCGATCGGTTGCAATCGCGTTCGTTGGTTTCATCGCGCTCCGGACACCGCCTTGCCCCCCACAATCGTCGTTTCCACTTTCACATTGCGAATCGCTTCAGGCTTGATGTGAAAGATGTCGTCGCTCAGGACAACAATATCAGCGAGTTTACCAGGTGTAACGGATCCTTTCTCGTGCTCCTGAAATTCGGCGTATGCGGAGCCCATCGTGTAAGCTTCCACTGCCTCTGGCACCGTGATCTTTTCCTCGGGAACCCAACCATCGGGATTCCTGCCATCGAGTGTCGCGCGGGTTACGGCAGCGTAAATTGCCAGCATTGGATTCAGCGGAGCGACAGGCCAATCCGTTCCAAAAGCTAACGTGACGCCGTGATCGAGAAAGCTGCGCCATGCGTAGCTGTATCGGGACCGTTGGTGACCAAGACGTTTCCCAGCCCATCGCCCGTCGTCAATCGCGTGGTACGGCTGCATCGAAGCGATGACGTGTAGTTGCGCAAATCGCTCAAAATCTTTCTGCGCCATGTGCTGCGCGTGCTCGATCGTAAACCGCTGATCGTGATAGCCGTGCTCCTTTTCGATATCGCTAAAAATATCGAGAATCATGGAAATCGCACGATCGCCGATCGCATGAACGCGCAACTGCAATCCCACTGCGTCCGCCTGCATAAGTCGGTCGTGCATGGCGCTCGGCGGATGCATTTCGTCGCTCAAAAGACCGCGGTTCCCGGGGTCGTCGGCAAACGGCTCAAACATGTAAGCGGTTCGCGAGCCTAACGACCCATCAGCATAACCCTTTACCGCTCCGAGCCGCAAAAAGCTCGATCCCCACGCGCGACGAATGCCGACCTTTGCCTGCTCCTGCCACTGCGTCTCCATGGGCACCGCGTACATGCGCGTGCTCAGGTCACCTTTTTCTGCGAGCGCGGAATACGCAGCGACGTCGGCAAACTCTGGATTCATGTGCTGGACGCTCGTAACACCCAGTGATGCTGCATGTTCCAGCGCCCGACGAACAGCGCGCAACCGCTGCTCGTGCGACATCGGAGGAATCACTTTGTAGATCAGCTCCTGCGCTGCGTCTTTAAAAATTCCAGTGGGATTTCCGCTCGCATCACGCATGATTATTCCGCCGGGGACATCGGGAGTCTTGGCGTCAACTCCGGCTAGCTTCATCGCCGCAGAATTCGCGAGCGCTTCGTGTCCGTCGTAGCGTTCTACGAAAATTGGCGTTTCACCGGTCACTGGGTCAACGAGTTCTTTGGTCGGAAGTTCTGGCTTGGCCCATTTCGTCTCGTCCCAACGGCCGCCCAGGACCCATTCGCCTTTCGGCGTCTTCTTCACCTGTCTGCCGATACGCCGCGCAAACTCCTCCGGGCTGGCTGCATCTGTCAGGTTAACCTGATCGAGTTGCGCACCACCCTGCAAGAAATGCACGTGCGCGTCGTTGAATCCCGGCAGCACGAGCTTGCCTCCAGCATTTATCACTTTGGTTTGCGGTCCGCGCCACGAATCAATCTCGGCATTCGAGCCGACTGCGACAATGCGACTGTCAATCACTGCGACCGCCTCGGCCGTGGGGTGTTGCTTATCGACCGTGTAGACCGCGGCATTCGTGATGATCAATGTTGCCGCGGGCTTGGGTTGGGCGCTCGCGTACATAACAGTGACAAACAGCGAAAAATAAATGGTAAATTTACGTTTCATAGTTAGCTCATCGATCGGAAAGGATTTGTTCAACACCAAGCTGCGTGGTCAAGATCAAAGGAGGCAAATTCAACATGCGCGATAAAATCGCTACCAGAGAATTTTGCATCGGCGATTACGACGCGGTACTTCCCCTCTGGAATCGGGTCGAAGGTCTCGAAATCGCGGAAGGTGATGACAGCAAAGGCATCGCTCAATTTCTCGAACGCAACCCAGGGCTCAGCAGGGTCGCGGTCGACGGAGCGGCAATTGTTGGAGTTGCGTTATGCGGGCATGACGGACGTCGCGGACATGTTTATCATTTGGCAGTTGATCCTGCCTATCAGGGATGCGGGCTCGGTAAGCGCCTTCTGGACGAATGCCTCGATGGCTTGCGTAGCGCCGGAGTGAAACGCGTTATCATTATGGTAGACGACGATAATCAGCGGGGCGCTGAGTTCTGGAAGCGCCGGGGCTGGGAGGAAATTTCTGGTGCCATCCCGATGGGAATCGATCTGTAGAAATTCAGCAACCCAGTAAATCAACGATTAGAGCACAGATCAAAACCACAGCGCATGAAAGTAGGTGGCACACATTTTCGGACGATCTGGCTTAAGTCAGACGATGAACGCGTTGTGCAGCTGATCGATCAGAGGTTTTTGCCGCACCGTTTCGTGATTGAAGAAGTGCGCACGGTGGAGCAAATGGCGAGAGCTATCCGTGAAATGCACGTTCGCGGCGCGGGATTGATCGGTGCGAGCGCAGGATATGGAATGTACCTGGCGACAATTGAGGCCACGTTGCATCCCGCACTTTCAGGATCCGATCAACACTTGGTCCGAGCAGCGGCACAACTCCAGGCAACCAGGCCGACTGCCGTGAATCTTTCCCGGGCAGTCGAGCGCCAGCTAATGAGTATTGGCGAAGGGAAGACGACGCAGGAGAAGGTTACGCTCGCTTTGCGCACTGCCACATTGATTGCCGACGAAGATGAAGAGCAGTGCCGACTGATTGGGCAGCACGGATTAAAGCTTATTCAGGAAATTGCGCGGAATAAAACTGGGAAGCCGGTCAACGTACTTACGCATTGCAATGCTGGATGGCTGGCGTTCGTGGATTACGGTTCCGCTACGGCGCCGATTTATGCCGCCCACGATACCGGCGTATCGCTCCACGTATGGGTGGCCGAGACCAGACCTAGAAATCAGGGCTCTAAACTCACAGCGTGGGAGCTAGCCGAGCACGGCGTGCCACATACGGTGATCGCGGACAGCGCGGCAGGACATTTAATGCAACATGGCGAAGTCGATCTCGTAATTGTCGGGACCGATCGCACCACCTACACAGGCGATGTCGCCAACAAAGTTGGGACATATCTAAAGGCGCTCGCGGCCAACGATAATAGCGTTCCGTTTTATGTCGCGCTGCCTTCAACTTCCTTTGATTGGAACATGCGCGACGGTTTGAAAGAAATTCCTATCGAAGAGCGCGGCCCGGAGGAAATAAAGCACGCTGATGGATGGTTGGATGGGCAACACGCTGAGGTTCGCATTGCGCCCGAAGAAACTCGCGCCGCAAATTATGCGTTTGACGTCACACCAAGACACTTGGTGACCGGGCTGATTACAGAGCGCGGCATATGCGGAGCGAACGAGAAAGACATTCGCGCTCTTTTCCCTGAGCACGCGCCGTGAGTGAATACGTAAAATTCACAAGTGAATGTGTACGCTCTGAGCTGAGTCCGTTCAGTGCGTTGGCCGAATTGAATATTTATCGGCGTAACCTCGTTGACCTGCAACTTATCGGCGTCGACGCGAGTGGTGTCAGTTTCGGCAACCTGAGCGTTAGAGACGGCGAAACCAACAATTTTTATATCACCGGTTCGGCGACCGGTGGAAAATCAGAGCTGACACTGGCGGATTGTGCAAGAGTGGTGGCCTACGATTTCGAAAGGAACTGGCTCTGCTACGAGGGCTTCGCAATTCCTTCATCGGAGTCGTTCACCCACGCAGCGATTTATGAATCAGATATAACGGCCGGCGCGGTTATCCATTGCCACGATCTGAACTTGTGGACGGCCCTTCTAGATCGGGTTCCGACAAGCTCGAAGTCTGTTCATTACGGCACGCCCGAGATGGCGCACGAAGTAATGCGCCTCTTCAGCGTCACCGATGTACATAGTAGAAGGATCGTTGCGATGGCGGGGCATCAAGGAGGCATCGTAACTTTCGGAAGAGATCTCGAACACGCATTTGCCATTCTAATGCAGGAACGAAAGGAATCACCCGCTTGCGTTGACACCGGTTTCCATCAACGTACTCCTGCGCCCCATGAGAAATGAATTTCCTGAACCGACTCAACAGCAGACCGTTCGTCGCCGGAAATTTCTTCAGATCAGTCTGGCAGGGGGAGCCGCGCTTTTAGCGGGGAAATCGCATGTAATTTTCGGAGCTGACGCACTGACAACATCGAAAATGGCTACAAACGCGACTTTTACATTGGGCGGTGATCTGACAGTCAACCGGCTGGGTTTTGGCGCGATGCGCGTTACCGGTGAAGGGATTTGGGGTTGGCCACCTGACCGCGAGAAAGCGCTCAAAGTCCTCAGACGCGCCGTCGAGCTCGGTGTGAATCTGATCGACACCGCTGACGCATACGGGCCGGACACAAGCGAACTGCTCATCGCAGAAGCGCTTTATCCGTATCCGAAGGAACTCGTTATCGCGACCAAAGGCGGTCTAACCCGCCCTGGACCCGGTCAGTGGGTGCCAAACGGGCGACCTGAACATCTCAAACAAGCTGTCGAAGGGAGTCTGAAGCGGCTGCGCTTGGAGCGAATCGATTTATATCAATTGCACACTGTCGATTCGAAAGTTCCCATCGAAGAGTCGCTCGGCGCGCTGAAGCAAATGCAGGACGCCGGAAAGATTCGACACGTCGGATTATCCAACGTAGAGCCGAACGAAATCGCGCGGGCGCGCAAGATTGTCCCGATTATGAGCGTTCAGAACCGGTACAATATTGAGGATCGCACATCAGAAAACGTTTTGATTTATTGCGAGAAGGAAAACCTTGGTTTTCTGCCGTGGTTTCCGATCGGTGGCAACCGAGGTTTGAAACCTGGGAACCCGCTGAATGCCGCTGCCAAGGCTCACGGCGTGAGCGTCTTCCAGGTCGCGCTCGCGTGGCTTCTGGAGCGGTCACCCGTAATGTTGCCTATCCCGGGTACATCGTCTCTCCCGCACTTGGAGGAAAACGTCGCTGCCGCGAAGCTCAAATTAACTCCGGCAGAATGGAAAGCGATTGATGCCTTGGCCAGTTAACGGCTGACATGCTGCGGTGCGATGCCGGTTTATGTGCATCG
>Ga0307305_10000160_pt1 | contig 20895 bp, 23 predicted proteins | sample ER_DNA_186_FD_194512 | JGI IMG/M metagenome (GOLD analysis project Ga0307305, IMG submission 194512) | Bulk soil microbial communities from the East River watershed near Crested Butte, Colorado, United States - ER_DNA_186 | ecosystem: Environmental > Terrestrial > Soil > Floodplain | place... | reverse complement strand
CTGGCCGGTGTGGTCGGCGAGGATCTGTTCGAGGCGGCTCTTGAGGTCGAGGATCTCTCGCGCGCGGATCTCGACGTCGGAGGCCTGGCCGCCGAAGCCGGGCGACCACGCCTGGTGGATCAGGATCTTCGCGTTGGGCAGCGCGCTTCGCTTGCCCTTCGTGCCGGCGGCGAGCAGGACGGCGCCCATCGACATCGCGGTGCCGACGCAGATCGTGCGCACGTCGGGCTTCACGAACGTGAGCGTGTCGTAGATCGCGAGGCCGGCGTAGACGTCGCCGCCGGGCGAGTTGACGTAGAGCGAGATGTCCTTCTCGGGGTCCTCCGACTCGAGGTGGAGGAGCTGCGCCACGACGACGTTCGCGACCTGATCGTCGATCGCGCTGCCGACCATCACGATGCGGTCGTTGAGCAGGCGCGAGTAGATGTCGAACGAGCGCTCGCCGCGCGAGGTCTGCTCGATCACCATCGGGATCAGCGGGCTCATGTGACCAGCACGACCTCGGGTACCAGCAGGTGGATCGGAATCTCATAAGCGCGGAGGGCCTCGGCGACACGCTCGGCATCGTGCACGGCCTCGGGAACGAAGATCTCGACCGGCCGGGCCTGGGCCGCGCGCCAGCCATGGGCGCCCTCGAGGGTCGAGCCCCAGAGCAGGACGCGGCCGAACACCCGTGCCTCGCGCTCGACGTTGAGGTAGTGGCCCCAGGCGTTGAGCTCTCGGCCCGCGTGGATTCCGCACTCGCAGCCCTTGTAGGGCGCCTCGTGGGTCAGCCGCTTGCAGTGCGCCCGAACCGGCTCATCGAGGGGCCAGAGATCGCCGTAGAGGACGCTGCGCAGGCGGGCGACTTCGTCGACGCGCCAAACCTTCCAGCCGACCGCTGGCCGCAGCGCCTCGGCGCCCCAGGTCGACTCGATCCGTCCGATCCTCATTCGTCCTCGGCGAGCCACGCGAGCACCGCGTCGCGCGAGAACCGCCACTCCTCCCCCACCTTGCGCGCTGGAATCTCCTTGCGTTCCGCCATGCCGATGACGGTCTCCTCTTCCACCTGGAGCAGCCCCGCAAGCTGCGCCGGGGTCAGGATCTCGAGCTCCTCCGCCGGCCGGAACCAGGCGCGGCCGACGCTGATCTCGCTCTCCGTGCCGCCGAGCCGGCTGAGCGTGGCGGGGTTCTCCGGATCGACGTACTGCGCGACGAGTCGCGTGATCAGCTCGCGCTTCGGGGCGCCGAGGGCGTTCGCGGCGCGGTGGAGCTTGTCCGCCTCGGCGGAAGGAATCCGCACGAAGAGCGCCGTCTCATCGGTCTGCTTGCGTGGCCTCGCCATTGCGGATATCTAGATATCAAAAAGATATCCGATGCGCAAGCGAGGACTGCCCCTGGGTGGGTGGGGGCTTGGGACGGTACCGGCCCGGCACGCACGCGTGTGTGACGCGTTCGTGCCGAATGTGTGAAATTGGCCTACGAGAGGACTTGCCGCGACTGCTGGTGCGCGAGCACCTTGCGCTTCACGCGCTGCAGAGCGTTGTCGATCGTCTTCGTGTCACAGCCGAGGCGCTCGGCCATCGTCTCGTAAGACTCGCCCTCGAGGTACAGCTTCAACGCATCGGCCTCGAGCTTCGAGAGCCCCGTCCCGAGCGTGAAGACCAGCGACTGCAGCTCCTCGGTAGAGATCACGCAGACCGACGGATCGTCCACCGACGGGCCGGGCAGCGCGTCGCCGAGCGTGCAGTCGGCCTCGGACTCCTGGCCGGCAGGCGTGTGGCTGAACGAAACGTAAGTGTTGAGCGGCGCGTGCTTGAAGCGGGTCGCGGTCTTGATCGCTGTGATGATCTGCCGCGTCACGCACAGCTCCGCGAAGCTGCGGAACGACGACTTCTCGGGGCTGAAGTCCCGCACGGCCTTGTAGAGGCCGATCAGGCCCTCCTGGATCAGATCCTCGGCGTCGCCGCCGGCGAGGAAGTACGAGCTCGCCTTGAGGCGGACGAAGCCGTGGTAGCGGCGTATTAGCTCGTCGAGCGCCTTCCCGTCGCCGTTGCGCGCGCGCATGACGAGTTGAAGGTCTTCGAGCTCCCGCTGCTGCCGCTGCGGGCTGTGAAGCGTGGCGACGACGGATCGAGCGGGCATTGCCTCCCCCTCGCTGACGGCAGGCGAGCTCCCCAAGCCTCACCCTTAGGTTGAGGATCAAATTAGCAAGGTCCCAACAAGATTTCAAGACCTTGCGTCTGGTTCTGCTTAACCGGACCCTTGGCCTCTACGCATCCTTTCAAGGCGCTTTCGCGTTTCTTCGTCCACGCGATCGCCCACTCGGTAGCGGCTCACTTCGCCATGCGCCGGTTGCTCCAGGTCGGCGAAGAAGTTCGCCGAGCTTCGCTTCTGCACCGCCAGCCCGGACGTGCCGCGCACATCCGAGTCGGACGAGACCAGGCAGACGGTCTCGGTGTCGCGGTGCTCCGCGGCGAGGCGCTCGAGCAACGCGTCGGCGTGCTCCGCGTAGCGGACCTCGAGCGGCCCGTGCGTCGTCTCTTCCCCATGGCCGTCGAAGACGACCACTCCGCGGGCGCCGTGCAAGGCGACGAAGCTCGCCAGCCGGTCCACGAGCTCGCGCGGATCGTCGAACGGGCCCGCGTGCAACAGGTTGTAGCCGTCGAAGAGGTACAGCGTCGGTTCAGAGGACATGTCGATGTGAGGGCTTCACTGGTCTCTGCCACCAAGACGGTGCGTTGGACGGCCGCACCGGCAAAGCCGTCGCGGCCTCGATGGTCGGCATCGCAAGCGACGCCTCAGCCACCGCGCTGCCGCCTCGCCTCGTAGAGCAGCAGCGCCGCCGCGACGCTGACGTTCAGCGATTCCACTTGACCCGCCAGCGGGATCGCCACCGAGTCGTCGCACGTGCGGCGCACGAGCGGACGCAGGCCCTTGCCCTCCGCGCCGAAGACGAACGCGACTCCGCCGGAGAGATCCGCCTGCCACATCGTCTGCTCCGCCTCGCCGTCCGCTGCCCAGAGCCAGAGGTGTTGGCCCTTCACCTCGCCGAGGTAGCGGGCCAGGTTCTTGACCACGGCGACCGGCAGGTGCTCGACCGCTCCGGCCGAGGCGCGGCACACGGCCGGGGTGATCCGCGCCGAGTTGTGGGCCGGCAGCACGACTCCGGACGCGCCCGCTCCCTCCGCGCTGCGGACGACCGCGCCCAGATTCCGCGGGTCGGTGACCGAGTCGAGGACGGCGAGCAGCGGCGTCGGCCCGCTCGCGAGCTCGTACGCGTCTGCGTAGCGGTACGGCTCGGCGCGTGCGAGCGCGCCCTGGTGGTCGGCCGTTCCCGCCGCGGCCGTCAGCTCTCGCTCGGTCTTCCGCTGGACTCTCACCGGAGCCTCCCGCAGCCACGGCTCGGCCCGAAGCGCGCGCTCCGTCGCCCAGAGCTCGAGCACCTCGCGTGGCCCGCGCAGCAGCTCCCGCACCGGCCGGCGTCCGTAGACGAGCTCCGAGGTCACCGCTTCGGGACGAGCTGAAAGCCAGGCTCGACGTCGACGTCGCGGACCTCCCAGCCCGCGGCCTCGATCTCGTCGCGGAGCCGGTCGCCCTCATCGAAGTCCTTCCGCTCGCGAGCCTCCGCCCGGCGACGCGCTAGGTCTTCGAGCTCGGTCGGTGCCGTCTCACTCGCTGCCAGCGCCTCGAGCCCGAACACCTCCAACCCGCGTCGCAGCAGGTCGTGGTCGCGCCAGCCGTGCATGACGGCCAGCGCCTCTGGGGTGTTGAAGTCGTCGTCGAGCGCCGCCGCAAAGGGCTCCCACTCGCCGGCCGGCTCCGACTCGCCCCGGAAGACATTGCGAAAGCTCTCCGCCTGCGCGGCCGCCTGCTGCAACACCTCGTCCGAGTAGTCGACCGGCTTGCGCCAGTGACCGCCGAGGAAGTAGACGAGCAGCGTCTCCCGGCCCCACGCCTCAAGCGCCTCCCGTAGCGAGACGATATTGCCGAGCGACTTCGACATCTTCTCGCCCGCGAGCCGGAGCATCCCGTTGTGCATCCACATCCGGGCGAACTCGCGCCCGGCCGAACGCGATTGTGCGACCTCGTTCTCGTGGTGCGGGAAGACGAGGTCGATCCCGCCTCCGTGAATCTCGAACGCAGGCCCGAGAAAGACCTCGGCCATCGCCGAGCACTCGATGTGCCAGCCGGGCCGGCCTCGGCCCCACGGCGACTCCCACCACGTGTCCTCGCCTTCCTTGTGCCCCTTCCAGAGCGCGAAGTCGCGAGGATCCTCCTTCAGCTCGCTCGCCTCTTCCTCCTCGGACGGGTTACGGACCGCGTCCTCGTCGCCGTAGCGGCCAGACAACCGTCCGTAGTCGGCGAAGCTCGAGACGCGGAAGTAGACATCCCCGCCCGCCGGATACGCGTGGCCACCCTCGACCAGCTCCTCGATCAGCGCAACGATCTGCGGGATCGTCTCGGTCGCCTTCGGCTCGTGGTCGGGACGGCCCAGGCCGAGGTCTTCCGTGTCCTCGATGTACCAGCGGCTTGCATCGGCCGCCAGCTCGGCGCTGCGGCCGGGGGCGGCCAGGTAGATCTTGTCGTTGATGTCCGTGATGTTCTCCACGAGGTTCACCTCGTAGCCGTTCCGCTCGAGCCAGCGCTTGAGCCACATCGAGACGACGAACGGGCGCGCGTTGCCAACGTGGATCCGCTGGTAGACCGTCGGCCCGCAGAAGTACATGCGCACGGGCCCGGGCGCAGCGGGCAGCTCCTGGAGCGAGCGCGTGGCGGTGTCGTAGAGCCGCACTAGCGGCCTCCCGTCAGGCAGTCGCGGCGCCGACCTCCGCGGTGCAGAACGCGCAGCGGCGCGCCAGCACCGGGATCTCGCTCAGGCATTCCGGGCACTGCCTCGTCTGCTCGTCCACCGGCGGCTCGGTCTTGCGCCGGGTCATCAGCGCGTTCACCGGCTTGACCACGAGGAAGAAGACGACCGCCGCGATCACCGCGAACGAGATCAGGGCGTTGATGAACGCGCCGTAGAGGAAGCGGCTCTCGTGGATCGTGAAGCCCAGCGCGGAGAAGTCGGGGTTGCCCCCGATAGCTGCGATAAGCGGCGTGATCAGATCCGAGACAAGCGCCGTGACGAGCGCCGCGAACGCCACGCCGATCACGATCCCGACGGCCACGTCCACGAGGTTGCCCCGGAGCAGGAATTCCTTGAAGTCCTTCATCGGTCCCACCTTTTCGGTCGCGAATGGACGCGCGCAATCGTCTCACTGCTGCGCCGCCTCGACTCGCCGAAGGAGCTCTTCGCTGGGCAGCGCGGCGAGCACAGTCCAGAGCTCGGGACCTCGTTCTCGCCCCGTCAGCGCGAGCCGCAGGGAACGAAGATCTCCACCGACGGCCTTCAGCTCGCGCACGACCTCCCTTGGATCGCCGTCGCGGTCGATCAGCTCCCGGAAGCGCTCCATCGTCTCGGGCGCGTCGACGTGGGCCGTGCCGGGCTCCAGGATCGTCCGCGCGTAGTCCTTCGCCTCGTTCAGGTCGCGGGCGCCTCTCAGGGCGGGGACGAGCTCAACCGGGGCGCCGGCCTTCGCAGCGAGCTCGTTGTCGGACATGGCGCCGATCGCCTCGATCGCGAGCCGCCGGATCCGAGGCAGGTCGTAGTGGACGTCGTGCTTCGGCAGTCCCAGCTCGTCGAGGTAGCCGCGCACTGCCTCGGCGGGGATTCCGGCCTCGCGAAGCGACGCGACCGTCGCCCCCTCGGCGCGCTTCGAGAGCTTCTTGCCGTCCTCGCCGAGGATCAGCCCGTGGTGAACGAACTCGGGCGGCATTGCGCCGAGCGCCTCGAAGAGCCGCCGGTGCAGCGCCTCGTTGGGCCGGTGATCGTTGCCCCGGACGATGTGCGTGATCCCGAAGTCGACGTCGTCGACGACGCTCGCGAGGTGGTAGGTCGGCGTGCCGTCCTCACGCAGGAGCGTGATCCCGTCGAAGCGCTCGCCGAGCTGCCGCGCGGCTTCGAGATGGCGCTCGAGCCGCTCGCTCTGGCGCACAGGGCCGTCGTTCCACGCGATCTCGAGCCACTCGAGGTCACGGAGCAGCTCGTCCTCGCCTCCGGGAACGTTGCGGGCCGGATCGGTGTCGTCGATCCGCAGCAGCAGCCAGTCGCCGAACGCACGGTTGGCGACGGCGCTGAGCGCGTTTCCGACGTGCAGCGACCCCGTGGGGCTCGGTGCGAAGCGAACCTTCTTCACGACTGGGAGCGTAGCCACGCGCCGAGCGCACTCATTGCGTCGTCGAGCCGAGATGTGTCGCCCCACGCGCCGAGCAGCTCCAGCTCGCCGGTCTTGCGGTCGAACCGCGGCTCGGCTCGCCCGACGACCCGGTCGCCGACGAGCAACGGGAGGACGTAGTAGCCGTACTCGCGCTTGGCCTTCGGCACGTACATCTCCAGCCGGTAGAAGAAGTCGAAGAGCGCTTCCGCCCGGTTGCGATTGTGGATGAGCCGGTCGAACGGCGAGAGGAGCATCGCTCGGTCGGGCACCGGGTCGTCGGGGATGTCCGGGTGTGCCTGCCACTCGCCACGCGCGAGCCACACGCCCTGGGCGCGCTGCCGGCGCCGCTCGAGCTCACCTTCCGCTTCCCGCCAGGAGAGCTTCTCGGTCTCCGGCCACACGCGTTCGGGAAGATCCCAGAGCCGGTTCGTGCCGGAGCGTCCGGCCACCGCGATCTCACCCCGGCCGGCGAGCATGTCGAGCATCAGTCGCAGCGCTCCGCGGCCCCACCACGCGTGGCGCTCCGTTTCTGCCTCCACGTCGTCCTTGAGGTCACGGGAGAGCAGAGGCCCGTTTCGTTCGACCTCCCGGAGGATGTAGCGGCGTAGGTGCGCATTCTGCTTCAGGAAGTCGCGTGTCCATTCATCCCGCTTGAGCTTCCCGCCTCGTCGCCGCCGGGCCATCCGCGCGCGCTGCAGCGGCAGGTCCTCGATCGGATAGATGAAGGCGTCGTACTCGAACAGCTTGCGCTGCTTCCAGAGGAGGCGGTCGAGCTGGGACACGTCGTACGGGCCGAGCCGGCTGAAGAGGACGAGCTGCTGCGGGGTGGCAACCGTCGAGATCGGATCCATCTGGAGGAAGCCGAGCCGGCGAACGGTGTCGAGGACGTTGCGCGCCGAGCCGTCCAGCAGCTGCGCGCGCACGGCGATTCGCCTCGCCTGCTCCAAGCCCACCTTCCGCACCGCGAGACCGTAGCCTGTCGCCGTGGGCGCACGCGATGTGATCAAACGCGTCGACCGGGCGCTCGGCGATGGGCTCGAGCAGGTCGTCGTCGCGCATCACCGGCGGCGGTTGGGGCGGCTGGGCTGGCGGAACGCGCTCGACGCACCGGCCGGCGGCTGGGCCGCGGGCTCGCCTCCGCCGCGACAGGGGAACGACTTCGAAGTCTTCGTCGACGGCTCGGAGGCGCTGCCCGCGATCGCGCGGGCGGTCGAGGACGCGCGCGAGCGAGTCTGGGTCGCGGGCTGGTACTTCTCGCCGGAGCTGCGGGTCGGCGAGACGAGCCTCCGCGAGCTGCTCGCCGAAGCGGCCGAGCGCGTCGAGGTGAAGGTGCTCGCCTGGGCCGGAGCGCCGCTGCCACTCTTCCATCCCGACCGCAAGGAGGTCCGCGAGATGCGCGAGCGGCTCGTCGGCGGGACGCGGATCGAGTGCGCGCTGGACGACCGCGAGCGGCCGATGCACTGCCATCACGAGAAGCTCGTGATCGTCGACGGGCGCATCGCATTCGTCGGCGGGATCGACCTGACAACTCTCGGCGGCGACCGGCTCGACACGTCGTTGCACCCGGCTCGGGGCAGCGTCGGCTGGCACGACGCCGCCTCGCGCGTCATCGGCCCGGCCGCCGTGGATGTCGCCGACCACTTCGCGCTGCGCTGGGGCGAAGTCACCGGAGAGAAGCTGTCGGGGGTGCACACCGAGGACGCAGGTGGTGTCGAGCTGCAGGTCGTGCGCACGGTTCCGAACAACGTCTACGACCAGCTGCCTCGCGGCGACTTCCGGATCCTCGAGAGCTACCTGCGGGCGATTCGGTCGGCCGAGCGTCTGATCTACCTCGAGAGCCAGTTCCTCTGGTCGTACGAGTTCGTGTCCGCGCTCGAGGACAAGCTCCGCAATCCGCCGGCCGACGACTTCCGCGTCGTCATCGTGCTGCCGGCGCATCCCAACAACGGCCAGGAGGACACGCGCGGCCAGCTCGGCGTCCTCGCCGAGGCAGACGGCGGAAGCGACCGGTTTCTCGCATGCACGCTCTGGCAGCCCGGCCAGGACGCAAAGCCGGTCTACGTCCACGCGAAGATCGGGATCGTGGACGACCGCTGGCTGACGATCGGGTCGGCGAACCTGAACGAGCATTCGTTTTTCAACGACACCGAGATGAACGTCGTGACCCACGATCCGGAGGTCGCGCGCGCCGTGCGGCTCAGGCTCTGGTCGGAGCATCTCGGGTGCGATCCGGCCGAGCTCGAGGCCGACCCGGCGCCGATCGTCGACGAGCGCTGGCGCCCGCTCGCGGGGGAACAACTCGAGCGCCGCCGGCGCGGCGAAGGGACGACGCACCGGCTGCAGCTCCTGCCGCACGTCTCGCGGCGCGCCAAGGGCCTCCTCGGGCCGCTGAACGGGTTCTTCGTCGATGGTTGAGCGGCTGCTGGCCTGGTTCGAGGCGCACGGGCGCGACCTGCCGTGGCGGCGGACGCGCGATCCGTACGCGATTCTCGTCTCGGAGGTGATGCTGCAGCAGACGCAGGCTGCCCGGGTCGTCCCGCGCTACGTGGACTGGCTCGAGCGGTGGCCGACGGTCGAGTCTTTGGCCGCCGCGCCAACGGCCGACGTGCTGCGCGCCTGGCAGGGGCTCGGTTACAACCGTCGGGCGGTCAACTTGCAGCGCGCTGCCGGGGAGGTTGCGGCCCGCGGGTGGCCGGACGACCTCACCGAGCTCCCCGGAGTGGGGCGCTACACCGCAGACGCGGTGGCGTGCTTCGCGTTTGGCCGCGCTGTCCTGCCGATGGACGTGAACGTGCGCCGCGTGATCGAGCGCACCGGCACCTCGTTCGACCACACCTGCGGGCAGGCACTAATGGACCTAGGCGCGACGGTCTGCATCGCCCGCGTGCCGCGGTGCGAGGCCTGTCCACTCGCGGATGCCTGTCCTTCGCGCGGACAGCGCTTCGAGCCGCTGCGCAAGCAGGGACGCTTCGAGGGCTCGTTCCGCCAGCGGCGAGGAGCGGCGCTACGTGCGCTGCTCGAGGGCGTCGACCCACGCGACGACGAGGCGGTCGCCGCGCTGGCTCGAGACGGGTTGGTGCCTAGCCTTCTGGACTAGGTCGTTCCGGAAGCTCTTCGTCCGGCTCTTCGGGCATCGTCGGCGCTTCAGGCGCTTGCACCCCGCCCTCGAGGTCGTCGCCGGCCTCGCGCTTGGCCTCTTCGATCGCGTCGGTCTCGCCCAACAGCTTGCGCACGAATCTCATCGTTCAATTGTCTCAGCCTGAGGTGGGTGTCGCATCCAGACGTTCGGCTCGCGGTAGGCGCCGCGATCGCGATCGCGGTCGATCTCGACGGGCACGAGCCCGCCTTCGACGACGTAGCTCCCGGTCTCTGGGAACTCGAGGCCGCACCACTCCTCGAGCTCGGCGACCGTCCCTTCGGAGACGAGCGAGTCCTGCGCGATGCCGACGATCTCGGCTCCGAGCCGCTCGTGCGCGCGTAGCCATGGGTCGAAGAGCAGGCCGTCGTCGCGGCGCCACTCGACGTAGCGCTCGATCGGCGTCAGCGGGTAGAGGTGCTTGAGGCTCGGCCGCACCGGCGCGACGAGCTCCCAGCGGCGCTCGTGCCCGAGGCCGCGCATGTGCTCGAGCATCAGGCGCGAGAGACCTCGCCGCTGGTGGTCGGGGTCGACGAGGATCGCGAGCGCGCAGAGCCGGTCAGGCTCGTCCGCGTCGAAGCCCGTGCGGAGCGCGTCCCGCCAGCTAAGGGGCATCCCGGTGACCGGGATCGAGTTGCCCTCGGCGCGCACCTCGCCGTCCTCGACGAGCGCGAACTGGAACTCCGGCCGCTCGTCGTAGAGCCGGCCCCAGTTTGCATTCGAGATCGCGTCGTGGAAGACGATCTCGGGCCACGCCCGCCGGAGCTCCTGGAACGACGGCTTGGCGCGGATCTCCGCGTCGACCGGGACGATCATCCTTCGAGCAGCGCGACCGCGATCGCGGCGAGGCCTTCGCCGCGACCGGTGAAGCCCAGGCGGTCGGTCGTCGTGGCCCGGACGGTCACGAGCCCGGGCGCCACGCCAAGGGTGTCCGCAAGCCGCTCGTGCATCGCCGCGCGGAAAGGCGCGATGCGGGGCGCTTCGCCGATGAGCACGCAGTCCGCATTGGCCAGCATTAGGCCAAGCTCTCGCACCGTGGCGTATGCCCGCGCGAGCAGGTCAACCGAGCGAGCGCCCTCCCACTCGCCGGAGTCGGACGGGAAGAGCGAGCCGATGTCGCCCAGGCCGGCCGCGCCGAGCAACGCGTCGATCAGCGCGTGCGAGATGACGTCGCCGTCCGAATGGCCGGCGAGCCCCCGGTCGAACTCGACCTCGACACCGCCGAGCACGAGCGGCACTCCCTCCACGAGCGCGTGCGCGTCGACGCCTATGCCAACTCTCATCCCAAGGGCTCCTGGTGGCGCTGGCGGCGGTCGAAGACCGTGATCGTCTCATAGCCGATCTCGCGCGCGAAGGCAGCGGCCCTGTCGAGATCCCGCCCGACGTGCTCGGGCCGGTGGGCGTCCGAGGCCAGCGTGATCGGGACGCCGCGCTCATGGCAGGCGGCGAGCAGCTCGCGGTCGGGATAGAGCTCGCCGACCGTCTTGTGCAGCCCCGCCGCCGAGACCTCGACGCAGACGCCGGCCGCCTCGATCGCATCGGCGGTCTCGACGTGCAGGTAGTGGATCTCCTCGTTCGGTGCCCGCACGCCGAAGATCTTGACGAGATCCGGGTGCGAGAGGCTGTCGAACAGACCCGAGCGCGCGGCGTTGCGCAGCCAGACGAAGTAGCGGCGCCAGGCCTCGCCGGCGGGCAGCTTCTGCGTGAGACCCGGCTCCTGGTCGACCGGGAAGCCGTCGACGAAGTGCACCGAGCCGAGCACGTAGTCCCATGGGTACGGCTCGAGCAGCTCGGCGATCCCGGCCTCGATCCCTGGGAAGTAGTCGACCTCGAGCCCCAGCTTCACCGGCAGGCCGCGGCGCTTCGCCTCGAGGACCGCGTGCACATAGTCGTCGAGGTCGTCGCTGCAGCGCTCGAGCATCCAGGGGATCTCCCAGAGGTGCTCGCCCTGGCGGAAGTAGTAGACGTGGTCGCTGAACCCGATCTCGTCGACCCCGGCCCGACGGGCGTGCTCGACGTACTCCTCAGCGCGGTCCGCCGAGTATGGCCCAAGCGGCGAGTCGTCGGGCCCGCGTAGGTGCATGTGGTAGTCGACCAGCAACGAAAGAGACCTGTCCTCAGTTCGCCAAAAACGGTGTCGGACACCGTTTCGCGTCAAGGTGATCGTTGCGGCGAGAGTGTGACGATCTGTTCACGGCGTTACCGCTCGGGGAGCCAGGTCTCAACCAGCGCGAGATCCTCTCCGCTCGTGACCTTCAGGAGCCGCTGATCGCCCTCGACGACCTTGACCCTTCCGCCTCGGGCTTCCACCAGCGATGCACAGTCGCTCGCGCCGCTCACCTCTCCGGCCAGCGCCTCTCGGAGGACCGACGCGATGAACGCCTGCGGGGTCTGCACCGAGACGAGCTCGCCGCGCGGAAGCGTCTCGACGACTCGGTCGCCCTCGACGCGCTTGACCGTGTCGCTCAGCGGCAGACCAGGCACGACTCCGTCCCAGCGCTCGCTCAGCGGGGACAGCACGCGCTCGATCACGTCGTCTGGCAGCAACGGGCGGGCCGCATCGTGAACGAGAACCACAGCGGCGTCATCGGCCACCTCGGCCAAAGCCTCCCGCACTGACTCGGAGCGCGACGCACCGCCCGTCACGACGGACGAGACCTTCCCCGCGCCCAGCTCCTCCGCGAGCAGGATCGCCGGTTCCTCCCACTCGGGAGGCGCCGCGATCACGACGAAGTTGATCCACTCGGAGCCCTCGAGCCGCTCAAGGCTCTCGGCGAGTAGGGGCCTATCGCCGAGGCGCGCGAACGCCTTGGGCCGGTCAGAGCCGAGCCGCTCGCCACGGCCAGCCGCAGCGAGGACGGCCCAAACGGACAACTACGCGGTGGCCGGAACCTTCGCGGAGCTCTTCTTCGTCTTCTTGCCGCCGCGCGATAGGACGTCGTCCAGCCACTCGGCCGCCTCGTCCTCGTCCATGTCCTTGGCGTACATGAGCTCGCTCGAGAGGATCTTCTTGGCCTTGACGAACATCTGCTTCTCGCCCGTCGAAAGGCCCTTCTCGTGGTCGCGGAGCGCGAGATTGCGCACGACCTCGGCCAACTCGAAGATGTCGCCGGTCTTCATCTTGTCGCGGTTGTGCTTGAAGCGGCGGTTCCAGTTCTTGGGCATGTTCGTGCCGTTGCCCGTCAGCGCCTTCAGCACCTTCGTGACCATCTGTTCGTCGATCACCTTCCGGAGACCGACGCGCTCGGCGTTGTCACTCGGAACGTTCACCGTCATGTCGTTGTGCAGGATCTTGATCGTCAGGTACTCGCGCTTCTCGCCCAGAACCTCGCGCGACTCCTTCTTGACGACCGTGCCTGCCCCGTGGTGGGGATACACCACCTTGTCGCCGACCTTGTACAACGCCGACCCTCCCCTTTCGCTAATTGGCTTTTCCGCAATGAAGCCGGCGGGGTCTTGCTCCCACCGGCGACCTCTAGAACTATAGCAAAAACCGCTGGAAAACGCCACTTTTTCGGGAAAAGCCCTGCTCAGAGCTGCAAGTAGCGGTCCATCAGGTTGTGCTCTTGCAGCCGTCGCAGGCCTTCCCGGATCTCCCGGGCGCGGACGGTCCCGACGCCCTCGACCGCCTCGAGCTCGCGCTGCGACGCGCGCACGATCCCCTCGAGGCCGACCAGGGTCGACACGACCCGCTTCACCACCGCGTCGGGCAGCCGCGGGATGTGTGAGAGCACGCGGTACCCCCGCGGCGAGACGGAGTGGTCGAGCGGGTTGATCGACGCGGGATAGCCGAGCACTGCGAGCAGCTCGAACTCGAGCAGCTGGTCGTACGGGATCGCGGCCAGCGCCTCGAGCCCTTCGCGGGTCCGCTCGGCGCCGCCGTCGGCGTGGTAGTCATAGACGAGCGCGGCTTTCTCGTCGGGCACGTCCGCGACGAGCTCCTCGAGCTGCATCCGGATCAGGCGCCCCTCCTCGCCGAGCTCGACGCAGGCGCGCTCGATCTCCTCGGCCATGCGCGTCGTCAGCTCGGCGCGCTGGAGCGTGACGAGCACGTCGTCCAGCATGACGGCGTTCTGGAACTCCAGCGCGGTGAGCCGGGTCAGCACCTGCTCGAGCCGCGTGCGGTAGGTCTCGAGCGTGCCGAGCGCCTGGTTGGTCTTCGCCAGCACGTCCGCGATCGGCTCGAGCTGGTACCGGCTCTGGCCCACGAAGATCGTCACCGTCTCGCGCTGCTGCGAGATCGAGATCACGAGCGCCTCGGTCTGCTTGGCGACGCGCTCGGCGGTGCGGTGCCGCGTGCCGGTCTCGTTCGACGGGATCGTCGGGTCCGGCATCAGCTGGACGTTCGCGTACGCGATCTTCGTCACCGGCGCGTTGACGATGATCGCCCCGTCCATCTTCGCCAGCTCGTAGAGGAACTGCGGGGTGAACCCCTGGTCGAGACGGATCCCGCCGGAGAACATGAAGGAGAGGTCGTTCGGCTCGCCGATGACGATCAGCGCGCCTTCACGCGAACGAATGATGTCGTCGATCGCCTGCCGCAGCTCGGTGCCCGGCGCGATCCGGGCGACGGCCGAGAGCACCTTCGGGTCGAGGCGGGGATCTACGCGGGCGGGCTGGCGGACGAGGCCGAGCGGCGGTGGGATCCGCGGGCCGGCCTTATCCTCGCTCGACTGGTTCTGCATCGATCGCTGCCCTCGCGGCTTCCCTCAACGACTCGGCTTCCAGAATGCGTAGTTTGCCACGAACTTTGGTGCCGACCGGGGCGACCGCCGCGGCGAGCCCGAGCTTGCCGCACTCCTCCAGTCGCCGCTCCGCCTGAGCCGCCGGCCGCAGGCGGCCCGTGAGGCCGATCTCGCCGAAGGCCGCGAGCTTTGGCTTCAGCGCCTTGCCCTTCGCGGCCGAGACGACCGCCAGCGCGATCGCGAGGTCGGCCCCAGGCTCGTCGATCCGGACGCCCCCGGCGACGTTGACGAAGACGTCGGCCTGGCCGAGCGACACTCCCGCGTGGCGGGAGAGCACGGCGACGATCATCGCCAGGCGTTTCGGGTCGACTCCGGTCGCCACCCGTCGCGGCATCGCCAGGTCGGTTGGCGCAACAAGGGCCTGGATCTCCAGCAGCAGCGGCCGCGAGCCCTCGAGCGCGCATGCGACCGCGGCGCCGACCTCGCCTTCGACGCTGCGGCCGAAGAGCTCCGACGGTTCCGGCACGCCGACCAGTCCCGTCCCTGTCATCTCGAACACTGCGAGCTCGTTCGTCGAGCCGAACCGGTTCTTCGTGGCGCGCAGGACGCGGTGCTCGTGGTAGCGGTCGCCCTCGAACTGGAGGACGCAGTCGACGAGGTGCTCGAGCACGCGCGGGCCGGCGACCGCGCCGTCCTTGGTCACGTGGCCGACGAGGAAGATCGCGACGCCGGCCTCCTTGGCCACGCGCAGCAGCCTCGACGCTGCCTCGCGCACCTGCGCGACCGAGCCGGGCGCCGAGCCGAGCTCCGCCGAGTACAGCGTCTGCACGGAGTCGATCACGCAGACGTCGGGCCGGACGAGCTCGATCGTCGCGCAGACGCCTTCGAGCTCGGTCTCCGGGAGAATCGAGACGTTCTCGGCGCCGCCGAGCCGCTCGGCGCGGAGCTTCACCTGGGCCGCCGACTCCTCGCCGGTGATCAGCAGCGTCGTCCGCTCTGCGCTGATCGAGCGGAGTGCGCTGAGGAGCAGCGTCGACTTGCCGACTCCGGGCTCGCCGCCGACGAGCACCAGCGACGCCGGAACCAGGCCGCCGCCCAGGACGCGGTCGAGCTCGGCGACCCCGGTCGGGATTCGCTTCGCCTCGTTCGCCTCGACGTCGACCAACCGCAGGGTCGTCCGCGGCGCGGCCGCCCCGGCTTCGGCTTCCTCGAGGAGCGTCCCGAACGCGCCGCACGACGGGCATTTGCCGAACCAACGGCCGGCCGAGTAGCCGCAGTCGGTGCACGCGAACTGGGTCGCAGCCTTCGCCACGCGGTCATCCTAAGAACGGCGGCGGACGCGGATTGTCAGGAAAGCGTGACGATGCAGGCGTCGTGCGACGAACGCGCGATCGTCTTGTGCCAACGCGGCCGGCCTTCGCGGTCGAGCAAGCACAGCGTGCCGGTCCCAAGACCCGGCGTCACGACCCAGCCGTATGCCTGCTGCACGTTGTAGGAGTCGTCGGGAATCCGCGCGGTGCGCAGGTGAGCTCCGTCGACTCGGTGGATGCGCATCGTGCCGCTCTCGCCGCTGGCGACGAAGACCAGCTGGCCCCGGAAGGTGAAGTGCTGGGGCGGCTTGTCGGCTGCGAGCCGGCGCAGCAAGCGGCCGCTGCGGGCGGCGTAGATCGCCACTTCGTTCCGATCGCCGGAGCTGACCCAGACGCGTTTGCCGCCGGGCGCCCAGCCGACATCGTGCGCCAGGAACGGCGGCCGGATGCGACGCAGGAGCCGCGGCCGCGCGCGCTGCGAGATGTCGACGATCGCGACCTCCTCCGCCTTCGCGCCCAGCGCCGTCCAGAGCGTCCGCCCGTCGGGAGCGATCGTGATGTGCCGCGCAAGCGTGCCGACCGGCTCACGCGCGAGGACGCGACCACGGAGAACGTCGAGTGCGACGACCTCGCCGCGCTTCGCATCGGTCAGGTACGCGTGCCGGCCATCGTGGTGCCCGGCCGTGTAGCGCGGCTCGCCGAAGCCGCGCAGGACGTGCTCGACCGTCAGCGTGGCCGCGCGGACGAGCGAGACCGCGCCGATCTCGGAGTGCGCGACGACGGCCATCGGGCCGACCGACTCGATGCTGCGCGGCTTCGGCAAGGTGCGGACATACCGGCGCACACGTCCGTCGGGGAGATCGACGGCTACGAGCCGTCCCTCCTCGTCGGCCGTCACGAGTGCGACCTCGTGACCCGAGCCCAGCCGCGCGAACGCGCGTGGCGCCAGTACCAGCGAGGCGGCTCCGGCGATGAAGGCCCGCCGATCCATCTTGCGTGATTACGAGCCGAGCGACTCCTGGGGTCCCGCGGCGGGCACATAGCCCGGTTCGGGACGCGGCTCCTGGCGACGGCCGGCAGAGACGATCAGCAGGCCGCTCAGGACGAGCGCGACCCCGCCGAGCTGTAGCGCCGACGGAGACTCGTCCAGGATCGCCCACGCGAACAGCACCGTCAGAACCGGCTGGAACGTCAGTAGCACCGAGGTCAGCGCTGCAGGCAGCCGCGGCAGCGTGATCGAGATCAGCAGCCAGCCGAGCGCCTGCGAGCTCAGGGCCAGGAGCACGAGATAGCCCTGCGCCTTCCAGCCGGGCGTCCAGTCGAGGTTGCCCCAGACGAGCCCGATCGGGATCACAGTGAGCGCGCAGACGAGCGTGGCATCGAAGAGCGGCCCTGCCGGCCGGCGCAGGTCGCGGTTGCCCTCGCGGAGGATCAGCAGGAAGGCCGAGTACGCGAGCGCGGTCAGGATCCCGTACGCGACGCCGAGGCCCGGATTGCGGCCGTACGCGCCGTGCTCGAACGCGCCAGAGATGAAAATCACGCCGACGAGTGCGACCGGGATCGCGGCGAGCGAACGCCCCGACGGCCGCTCGCGCAGGATCGCCCAGGCGAGCAGCCCGACGAGGACGACTTGCAGGTTCCCCAGTACCGTGGCGAGCCCTGCCCCCACCTCCTCGATCCCCTGGTGCCAGGCCACGAGGTCGACCGCGAAGATTCCTCCCGCAATCCAGGCGAACGCGCGCTGCCTCAGCGGCCGCGGGCCGTAGCGCCGGTCCTCGAGCCAGGCGAGCGACACGAGCACGGGCAGCGCGTAAGCGCAGCGGAAGAACGCGCCGGTCGTCGGCGAGACGTGCGCGACGCGGAAGAGGATCCCCGAGAACGAAATCGCGAGCGCACCGGAAAGCGCGGCCAGAATCGGCCGGTCATGAAGCCTGCGAGGCACTCCAGGAGGCTAGCGGGGCGCCCGGAGCCGTCGTGCCGTCTCCACCAGGTGGCACAGCGTGAGCCCCAGAAAGAGCAGGCCGAGGGCGGCGCGAACGTACTCGGTCGCTCAACCGCGACTAAGACTCTTCGGACTCGTCGTCGTCGGACGAATCCATCGGCTCGTCCGGCGGGACGGTGACCTTCTCGGGCGTGATCTCGCCCGGGATGATCGTGATATCGACCTCGTCCTCGTTCTTGCGGTCGACGAGGATCGTCGAGCCGGGCTCCAGGTTGCGGCCGAGGACGAAGTCGGCGAGCGGATCCTCGATGTAGCGCTGGATCGCGCGCCGCAGCGGCCGGGCGCCCATGGTCGGGTCGTAGCCCTTCTCGACGAGCAGCTCCTTCGCGTCCTCGGTGAGCTCGATCGCGGCCTCGTGCTGGCCCATCTGGTCGCGGAGCCGCTTCATCATCAGGTCGACGATCGTCATGATCTCATCCTTCGTCAGCTTGTGGAAGACGATCACCTCGTCGATGCGGTTCAGCAGCTCGGGGCGGAAGACCTTCTTGAGCTCGCCCATGATCCGGTCCTTCATCTCGTCGTACGAGAGACCGGAGTCGTCGCCGATCGAGAAGCCGAGCGTCTGGTTCTTGGAGATCGTCGACGCCCCGATGTTCGAGGTCATGATCACGATCGTGTTGCGGAAGTCGACCTTGCGCCCCTGCGCGTCGGTCAGCTTTCCGTCCTCCAGGATCTGCAGCAGGATGTTGAAGACGTCCGGGTGCGCCTTCTCGATCTCGTCGAGCAGGACGACCGAGTACGGCTTGCGGCGGACGGCCTCGGTGAGCTGGCCGCCCTCGTCGTAGCCGATGTAGCCCGGGGGCGAGCCGACGAGCCGGGACACGGAGTGCTTCTCCATGTACTCCGACATGTCGACCTGGATCATCGCGTCCTCGTCGCCGAACAGGAACTCGGCGAGCGTGCGCGCCAGCTCGGTCTTGCCGACGCCTGAGGGCCCGAGGAAGATGAACGAGCCGGTCGGGCGCTTCGGGTCCTTGATTCCCGCGCGCGCGCGGCGGATCGACTTGGAGACGGCGACGATCGCCTCCTCCTGGCCGATGACGCGCTTGTGGAGCTCGTCCTCCATGCGGATCAGCTTCTGCGACTCGGCCTCGGTCAGCTTGAAGACCGGGATGCCCGTCCACATCGAGACGATGTCGGCGATCTCCTCCTCGCCGATCTCTGGCTGCTCCGCGGTGCCTTCCTCGGCACGCCAGTTGTCCTCGAGCTCGCGCTTCTTCTGCGAGAGCTTGCGTTCCTTGTCGCGCAGCGAGGCGGCCTTCTCGAACTCCTGGGCCTCGATCGAGGCTTCCTTGTCCTTCCGCACCTTCTCGATCTCGTCCTCGAGCTCGCGGTAGCGCGGCGGCGCGCTCATCGTCTTGATGCGCATGCGCGAGGCTGCCTCGTCGATCAGGTCGATCGCCTTGTCGGGCAGGTGGCGGTCCTGGATGTAGCGGTCGGACAGCACCGCGGCGGCGCCGAGAGCCTCGTCGGAGATCTTGCAGCGGTGGTGCGCCTCGTAGCGGTCGCGCAGGCCGCGCAGGATCTGGACGGTGTCGTCGACCGTCGGCTCGTCGACGCGGATCTGCTGGAAGCGCCGCTCCAGCGCCGCGTCGCGCTCGAGGTACTTGCGGTATTCGTCGAGTGTCGTCGCGCCGATCGTCTGCAGCTCGCCGCGCGCCAGGGCCGGCTTCAGGATCGAGGCCGCGTCGATCGCGCCCTCGGCCGCGCCCGCGCCGACGAGGTTATGCAGCTCGTCGATGAAGAGGATGATGTCGCCCCGCTGCATGATCTCCTTCATGACCTTCTTGAGGCGCTCCTCGAACTCGCCGCGGTACTTCGAGCCGGCGACGAGGGCGGCGAGGTCGAGCGTGTAGATCTGCTTGCCCTTCAGGAGCTCGGGGACCTGGTTCGAGGCGATCCGGGAGGCGAGCCCCTCGACGACGGCGGTCTTGCCGACGCCGGGCTCGCCGATCAGCACGGGGTTGTTCTTCGTCCGGCGCGAGAGGATCTGCATCACGCGCTCGATCTCGGTCTGGCGACCGACGACGGGGTCGAGCTTGCCCTCGGAAGACTGGCGCGTCAGGTTGCGGCCGAACTGGTCGAGGAGCTTCGAGCTCTTGGACTTCTCGCCAGGAGCGCCGCCCCCGCCCTGCTGCCTGCGGCCGGGGCCGGAGAGCATCCGAATGATCTCGTTGCGGATCTTCTCGGCGTCGGCGTCGAAGTCGAGCAGGATCCGCGCCGCGACGCCTTCGTTCTCGCGCACGAGGCCGAGCAGGATGTGCTCGGTGCCGATGTAGTTGTGACCCAGCGAGAGCGCCTCGCGCAGGGCGAGCTCGAGGACCTTCTTCGCGCGCGGGGTGAACGGGATCTGGCCGGTCGTGACCTCGTCGCCCTGCCCGACGATGCGCGCGACCTGGGCGCGAACCTCCTCGACGGTGATGTCGAGCGACTCGAGCACCCGTGCCGCGAGCCCCTCCTCCTCACGGAGCAGGCCGAGCAGGATGTGCTCGGTGCCGATGTAGTTGTGCTTCAGCGCCCGGGCTTCGTCCTGAGCGAGAACAACGACCTGGCGAGCCCTCTCGGTAAATCGTTCGAACACGTTCCTTCTTTCGGCAGGGTCCTCAGAACAGCTGAGGGCTATCGTAGCGAAGGCCTCGGGGGGTGCCGTCCCTGACCCGAGGAGCCTTTACAAGAGGTTTGCTTTTGACCCGGAATCGAGTTCAATTCGTATGTAACCGGGGAAGGGGAGAGCCCTGTGGGACGGAGATTGGTGTCACTGTTGCTGTTCGTCGGCGGCTACCTGGCGATGGCCTCGCTGGCGCCGCTGGCCGCGCTCGCGCCGGCGTTGCTGAGCTTTTTCGTGGGCGTGCTCGTGCTTATCCGTGAGCCAAAAGCTGACGTAGCGCCCGCACAGAAGCGATAAGGACCCAGGAGGGCTTGACGAAACCCAGTCTGTGCCGTCGGGGCGCGCTGCCCGCCCCGAGGCGGCGTCCTCAGTCGCCCACATAGTTGTCCACTATGCGGGCTCCCTGCGTCCTTGCCTCGAAACGGCCATCGCACCCCGACGACGAGCTGAGTTCCGTCAAACCCTCCTAGCCCTCCCAGAGGGCCGTGTCGGACTGCAGGCGCGTCAGCAGCAGCCCCGTGTCCGTTTGGGCGCACTGCATGTCGACGTCGTCGTCGACGTTGAAGGCGCTCAGGTCGGCGCTCTCCGGGACGGTGCACGTGACCAGGCCGTCGTCCCCGTCGACGCTGATCTCGGTCGCTGTGAGAGTGAGGATCGGGCCGTCTGCCACTACGTCGTCATCCGGCGGAGGAGGCGGGTCGTCGGAACCGTCGGAAGGCTCCAGGTCGACAAGGACCGGGGCTCCATGTGAGTAGTCGCAGGTCATCACGACGAGCTGGCCGACCGCGAAGCCTTCCGTGTCGAAGTCCTCGGGGACGGCACAGGTCACCGGGTCGTGATGCTCCTCGACGTGGACGAAGATCCGGTCGACCGACAGCGACGTGATGAGGCCCGTGACGGTGAACGTGCCGT
>Ga0307305_10000157_pt1 | contig 21029 bp, 22 predicted proteins | sample ER_DNA_186_FD_194512 | JGI IMG/M metagenome (GOLD analysis project Ga0307305, IMG submission 194512) | Bulk soil microbial communities from the East River watershed near Crested Butte, Colorado, United States - ER_DNA_186 | ecosystem: Environmental > Terrestrial > Soil > Floodplain | place... | reverse complement strand
TTCTGCGCGCGGCGTCCGAGCGACCGGAGCTTCTGCAGGTGTCCAGTCGAGCGGGAGGTAGCCCTCCTGGGCGAGCAGCTGCTGCAGGCGCAGGATCGACCCAGGCGGGACCGTCCACTCGATCCGCCGGGTCGTGTGCAGGCCGGACCGCTTGGAGCCAACCACGGCGATGGCCCGGTCGAAGTCGACCCGCAGCCCTGACGCGAAGCGGGCGCCGAACCCGGAGGGCACGAAGACCAGCGTGTGACTGTCGGTCTGGCTCCAGCGGCCCGGGGTCTTAGGCGAGAGCTTCGGCTGCGCGCCGCCGAGCGCGTCGGAAACCGGCTTGGAGAAGGTGAGCCGGATCGGCGAGGCCGGAGCAATCGTCGACCCAGGCGCCGGCGCGCTGACCGCGACGGGCACCTTGGCCGGGGGGAACCAGCTCACGGCAATCGGGGTGCCCAGCCGCTCCCAGGGGCGCGCGGCCGCAGCAACCTGGAGCGTGCCCGCGGCGACCTGGCGTCCGAGCGTCAGCGAACGCGCGCCACCCAGCGTCCGGCCACTGATGTGTCCGCCGCTCCTGTAAACAACGGTGTTGACCGGACGGTCGAAGCTCACCCGCACCGGCGACCCGGAGCGAACCGTCAGCCAACGGTCGCTCACGCCGGCCACAGGCGCGCGCACCGTCAGCCGCTCGTGGCGCGTCTTTCCGAGCGCCCATCCGAGCCAACCCGGCCGGCGGACGACGACGTCGATGGTCACCGGCTCGCCCGGCGTCAGCCGCCTTCGCGGAGTCAGGCGCCCGTCGCGCACCGCGAGCGGAACCGGCCGGCCGTCGGGCCCGGACGCCCGCACGAGCTCGAGCCGCCCACCGAACTGCTGCACGTGGACCCGGGCCAGGGCCGTGGCATCATCGGCCAGCGTAACGCCGGACCAGACGAGCACGGCCACTACGAACCCGAGCAGGGCGGCGAGGACGACCGCGAGGAAGGCCCACGGAGCGAGGCGGCGCGGACGGCGCCGGCGCGCGGACCGAGCGGTCGAGCGGATGAGCGGCGAGGGCGGCGCTGTCGCCACGCCGTAGAGCATATGGACGAGCCAAGAGAAGAGCCGTGAATCTTCGGGCGAAACGGTCGAGACGATCGCTTCGAACGGCGTCCGGGACGCAGCCCTAGGGCGCGTTCACGCCCAAGCGCGCGAGTTGGTGGAGCTCGCACGGCGTTGGCCACCGCCGGGACGAGCTCGTCCGCCTGATCGAGACGTTGCCCTAAGCGGGCCTGCGTGCTACAAGCCAGCCGTGCTGCGCACGCCGTTGATCGGGGTCTCGGCGCTCGTCGTTGCGCTTGCGGCGGCCGCGTCGACCTTCTCCGCCACGCCGCCGAAGCAGGCCGCCTGCAGGGAGAGCCTCGTGATCGTCCTCTTCTGGCCAAAAGGCCACGGATCGATCCCGAGCGTCGGCTTCAAGGCCGACCGAAAGCCGAACCTGATGGTCTACAAGTACGGCACGCAGGGCTACCCGGGCAAGAACTTCCTCGCCTACGCGAATGCGAGCAGGAGCGCGCGCTTCGGCAAAAACTGCGAAACGCGGATCGGCGGCTTCCCGTCCGGCGCGATCGCCCGCCGGCTCACGGCGCGGAAGGCCCGCGCGCTCAGCTGCCGCGTCCCGAGCGGCGCCAAGATCTCGATGCGGCAGGTCAAGCGCACCTACCAGGTCGACATCGGAACGCCCGCCTCTCGCGTCGCATCCGCCAAGCTCCGGAGCTCGGGGTCGGTTCTCGACTTCAGCAGAAGCGCCTGCAACCCGGGCAAGCCGCCCGGATAGAGACAAACACCACGCGGCTATACTGACCGACTCCTTTGATGGCCAACGAAACCGTGGACCGAGAGCAGCTGGACGACGCCGGCGTCTGGACGACGACCGAAGACGGCGAGCGCGTCCCGGACTACGACGCAACCTTCCCGACGATCAACGAGGGCGAGGTCGTCCACGGCACCGTGGTCCGGGTCGACAAGGACGAGGTTCTGGTCGACATCGGCTACAAGTCCGAGGGGGTCATCCCGGTCGCCGAGCTCTCGATCCGCCGCTCCGTCAACCCCGCCGACGAGGTCAATCTCGGTGACGAGATCGACGCGCTCGTGCTCACGAAGGAGGACGCCGAAGGGCGCCTGATCCTGTCGAAGAAGCGCGCCCGCTTCGAGATGGCGTGGAAGGCGATCGAGCAGGCGGCCGAGTCCGGTGAGCCCGTCAACGGGCGCGTGATCGAGGTCGTGAAGGGCGGCCTGATCCTCGACCTCGGCGTGCGCGGCTTCCTGCCCGCGTCGCTGGTCGACATCCGCCGCGTGCAGGACCTCGACGAGTTCCTCGGCCAGGAGCTGCGCTGCAAGGTGATCGAGCTCAACCGCTCGCGCAACAACGTCGTGCTCTCGCGCCGCGCCGTCCTCGAGGACGAGCGCAAGGAGCAGCGGCAGCAGATCCTCGACCGCCTCAACCCGGGCGACGTCGTCGACGGCCAGATCTCGAACATCGTCGACTTCGGCGCCTTCGTCGACCTCGACGGCATGGACGGCCTGATCCACATCTCCGAACTCTCGTGGTCGCACGTCAACCATCCGTCCGAGGTGCTCGACATCGGCCAGGACGTGAAGGTCAAGGTGCTCGACATCGACCGCGACCGGCAGCGGATCTCGCTCGGCCTCAAGCAGACCCAGTCCGATCCGTGGCAGCAGGTGCTCGAGACCTACAACGAGGGCGACACCGTCGAGGGCAAGGTCACGAAGGTCGTAACGTTCGGCGCCTTCGTCGAGATTCTCCCGGGCGTCGAAGGGCTCGTGCACATCTCGGAGCTCGCGCAGCACCACGTCGAGAACCCGCGCGAGGTCGTCTCGCAGGGCGATCTCGTGCAGGCGAAGATCATCGAGGTCGACGCCGAGCGACGACGGCTCTCGCTTTCGCTGAAGCGCGTCGAGGGCGGCGGGGTCACGCAGCGCGCCGACGATTCCGAGGCGATCGAGGGGACGCCGAACCTTGATCTTTCCGAGGAGGTCTTTCCCGAGGGCGCTCCGGAGGCACCCGCCCTAGAGGATGCAGCCGCGGTCGAAGAGGCATCCGCGGTCGAAGAGGCACCTGCGGTCGAGGAGGCACCTGCGGTCGAAGAGGCACCTGCGGTCGAAGAGGCACCTGCGGTCGAAGAGGCACCTGCGGTCGAAGATTCATCTGGCGTCGAGGAGCCTCCCGCCGATGAGGAGCCCGCTCCCGAAGAGATCGACGCGGACATCGAGGCCGACGAGGTCGCACCCGACGAGCCGGGCCCCGGCGACTCGGAAGGCGAGGCTCCTGCGGCACCCGACGAGCCTGACTAAGGCGTTCGCTTGCGACGCCGACCAAAGAGGCCGGGCCGGCTTTGCTGGCGCGGCCGTCCAACGCACCGCTTAGGTTCCAGGACGATCGTTCCCTGCGATCCACTTAGCCTCTGATGACTCGCCCGCTCGCCGTCGCCATTACGGGCGGCATCGGAGCGGGGAAGAGCGAGGCCCTCGCTGCGTTCAGGAGGCACGGTGCCGCGACCGTCTCGAGTGACGAGATCGTCCACCGTCTGCTGCGCGAGGACGAAGACGTCCGCCGCCAGCTGGTCGAGCGGTTCGGTGACCGGATCCTCGACGACGTGGGGCAGGTCGACCGCGGCGCGATCGCGAAGCTCGTCTTCGGCGACCGGGAGCAGCTCGACTGGCTCGAGAGGCTGCTCCACCCGCGCGTCGCAGAGGAGTACCTCGACTGGCGCGAGCAGTTGGGCCGGCTGCCGAACCCGCCGGATGTCTGCGTCACCGAGGTGCCGCTGCTCTACGAGGTCGGCGGCGACGAGCGCTTCGACAAAGTCGTCGTGATCACGGCTCCTGCGGAGATCAGGGCGGAGCGCTCGCAGGCAGCCGGCGAACTGCGGGAGTCACGCCTGCTCCCGGACGAAGAGAAGGCGAAGCGAGCCGACTTCGTCTACGTCAACGACGGCACCTTGGAGGAACTCGACGCCTTCGTGGCCGACGTGATGCGCACTCTTACCGCGTGAAGAAGCTGCTGGCCCTCCTCGCCGTCGGCGCGGTCCTCGGCGGCGGGTTCGCCTACGTCTGGAAGACGGAGCCCGGCTGGTGGGTGCGAATCCGGTATCCGCTCCGCTACGAGGTGATCGTCCGCGGCCACGCGCGGAACTACCGGCTCGACCCCGCGCTGCTGGCGGCGGTCATCTACCAGGAAAGCAAGTTCAACGCGCACGCCCGGTCGAGCTCCGGCGCGATCGGGCTGATGCAGCTGCTGCCCTCGACGGCGCAGGGGATCGCGGTGCACACCGGCGGCTCGCGTTTCCAGGTGAGCGACCTCGACAACCCGGAGATCAACGTCCGCTACGGCGCCTGGTACCTGCGCCATCTGATCGACAGGTACGGCGACATCGACACGGCGCTCGCCGCGTACAACGCTGGGCAGGACAACGTGGACCGCTGGCGCGCCAACGGGGAGGGGATTGCTTTCGCGGAGACGCGTCAATACGTGAAGCGCGTCAACCACCTGGAGACGCTTTATCGGCGTGGTTACAAGGAAAAGCTGTACGGTCAGAACTGACACTTGACAGACACCATGAGTGATGTCATAGTGATGTCACCGTGCAGCTACAGAGATTCATCGATTCGCTCAAGGCCGACCTCACGGCGGTCGCGGAGCTCGGCGACGATGCCACGGCGGATGCCGCCGGCCGGCTCGTCGTCACGCTCCAGGCCTCGGTCGGCCTGAGACTGCTCGACGCGCTCTCCGAAGCCGCGCTCGAGCTGAACGACAAGCTTCCGTCGGGCCACGTCGAGGTGCGCCTCTCCGGGCAGGACCCGGAGCTGGTGTACGTCGGCGACGAGCCGGAGGCGCCTGCCGGCGGGGCCGAGGCCGCCTATTCGGCCCGGATCACGCTGCGCCTTCCAGAGGCGCTCAAGGTCTCGATCGAGGCCGCCGCGAGCCGCGAAGGCATCTCGGCCAACAGCTGGATCGTCCGCGCCATGACGCGCGCGACGTCCTCCGGCGGCCCGGCGGTCCAGTCAGGGAACCGACTCACGGGCTATGCCCGGAGCTGAGAGGAGGAGACATGGCCTTCTATCCAATCCCGTTCGGACACGCAGAGGTTCGCGTCGACAAGCGGCCGGCGCGGAGCGCCCGTCCGCGAAGCGGACCGGTGGAGGGGGACTGGGGGAACCGGGAGGTTCCCCCGGCTGGCATCCAGGACAAGCGATGAGAACCGAGACATTTCAGACGCCGGGCCCCGTTCGCCTGGACGTACGCATGGGCTCCGGCGAGATCAGGATCGAGACCTCCGAGACCGCCGAGACGACGGTCACCCTCGAGCCGCTGCGCGACAACGACGCGAGCGTCTCCGCGGTCGAGGACGCCCGTGTGGAGCAGCGCGGCGATGACATCCTCGTCGAGGTCCGCGACCGCCGCCGCGGCTTCCGTGGAGCCGACGTGCTCGTCACGATCCACTGCCCCGACGAGTCGAGCGTGCGGGCCAAGACCGGCTCGGCCGACATCGAGGGCCGCGGCCGCTTCGGCAGGGTCGAGGTCGGGACCGGCAGCGGCGACGTCCAGTTCAACGACGTCTCGGGCGACGCGGAGATCAATGCCGCGAGTGGCGACATCCAGCTCGGGTCGGTCGGGGGCCAGAGCCGCATCAACACTGCGTCCGGCGACATCCAGCTCGCGACCATCGGCGGCGAGGGGCGGATCAACTCCGCCTCCGGCGACGTGACGATTCGCGAGGCAGGCAACCGCCTCGAGGTGAACACGGCCTCAGGCGACGTGCTCGTCCGCGAGGCCGCGTCCTCCGTGAGCGCGAACTCTGCCTCGGGCGACCAGATCATCGGATCCGTCTCGGAGGGCAAGGTCGACGTCAAGACCGCCTCCGGGGACATCAAGGTCGGGATCCGCGAGGGCTCGACGCTCTGGGTCGACGCACGCTCGCGAAGCGGCGAGGTGCGCTCCGAGCTGCCCGTCTCCGACCTGCCGCCGGAGGGCGACGCTCCCCACGTGGAGCTTCGCGCGAACTCCATGAGCGGCGACATCACCGTCGTCAGGGCGTGAACCCGCTCGAGCTGACCGATGCCGCCCCGGTGCGGAGCTCCCGCATCCCCGCGGTCCTGCGCGAGCGCGACTTCCGCCGCTTCTGGTTCGGCGAGACGGTGTCGCTGTTTGGCGACCAGATCACGCTGATCGCGCTGCCGCTCACGGGCGTGCTTGCGCTGGACGCTTCGGCCGCCCAGATGGGCTACCTGGTCGCCGCCGGGATCGCTCCGGCGCTCGTCTTCTCGCTCCACGCGGGGGCCTGGCTCGACCGGCGCGGGCGCCGCCGGCAGACGATGCTCTTCACGGTGGTCGGCCGGGCGGCGCTGCTCGTCACGATCCCGATCGCCTACTGGCTCGACGTCCTCACGCTCGGCCAGCTGTACGTCGTCGCCTTCCTGATCGGGACGCTGAGCGTCTTCTTCTTTGTCGCGTACACGACGCTGTTCGTCTCGCTCGTCCCGCGCGAGCGGTACCTCGAGGCGAACTCGCTCCTGAACGGCAGCCGAGCGTTCTCGTACGTGGGCGGGCCGAGCGTCGGGGGGCTGCTCGTCCAGGCGCTCTCGGCTCCCGGCGCGCTCGTCGCCGACGCGCTCTCGTTCCTCGCCTCCGCGTTCGCGCTTGGGTCTATCAACCCCGTCGAGCCGCCCACCGAGACGGCCACGCACGGCCACGTGCGCGAGGGCCTGCGCTACCTCTGGCGCTCGCCGGTGATCCGCGCCTCGCTGCTCGCGACCGCGACGATCAACTTCTTCAACTTCGTCTTCTGGGCGCTGTTCATCCTCTACGCGATCCGCACCCTCGGCGTGCGGCCGGGAGTGCTCGGCGTCGTCCTCGGCGCAGGCGCGATCGGCGGGCTGATCGGCTCGATCCTCACCGGCCGGATCAGCCGGCGGCTCGGGGTCGGGCCGACCTTCGTCTTCAGCTGCATCCTCTTTCCCGCGCCGCTGGTGCTCGTACCGCTTGCGCACGGCTCGTACTGGAGCGTGCTCCCGCTGCTCTTCGCGGCCGAGTTCCTCTCGGGCTTCGGCGTGATGCTCCTCGACATCGTCGGCGGCTCGATCAAGACCGCCCTGATCCCGGACCGGCTGCGGGCCCGAGTCGCCGGCGCGTACATGGTCGTCAACTACGGCGTGCGGCCGCTCGGCGCCCTGCTCGGCGGTGCGCTCGGCACCTGGATCGGCCTGCGCCCGACGCTCTGGATCTCCTCGGTCGCTGCGATCGCAGGCGTGCTCTGGCTGCTGCCGTCGCCGCTGATGCGAATGCGCGAGCTTCCGGAGATGGACGAATGAGCCGCCTCGACCTGCTGCGCGACCGCTCGCTCCTGGCCCTGCTCGCCTCCGAGACGATCTCGGTCACGGGCTCGCAGATGACCTGGGTTGCCCTCCCGTGGTTCGTGCTCACGACGACGCACTCGCCCGGGAAGATGACGCTCGTCCTGCTCTTCGAGTCGCTCGGGCTGATCCTGTTCGGCCTGCCGGGCGGGGCGCTGCTGGAGAAGCTCGGCGCGCGGCGGACGATGATCCTGGCGGATGGCGTGCGGGCGCCGCTGACCCTGGTGATCCCGCTTCTGTACTGGAGCGGCGCGCTCTCCTTCGCGCTCCTGCTCGTGCTCGTCTTTGCGATCGGAGCGCTGAGCACGCCGTACTTCGCGGCGCAGCGGTCGATCGTCCCCGAGCTCGTCGGCGAGGACGAGGTCATGGTGGGGAAGGCGAACGTCTTCCTCCAGAGCGCGCAGCGCGTGACGATGCTGCTCGGCCCGGCAACCGCAGGCGTGCTGATCGCGCTGCTCGACGCGCCGAGCGTGATCGTTATCGACGCGGCGACCTACGTCGTGTCGCTGCTCCTCGTGGCTGCGTTCGTCCGAACGCGGAAGGCCGCGCCCGTGGAGCATGAGCAGCGCCCCAGGTTCTTCGACGGCATCCGCTACGTCGTGCGCGACCCGCTCCTGCGGGGCTGGATGGTGGCGTTCGTCGTCGGCGACGCCGCCTGGATGGCGTTCTTCGCGGCGGTGCCGGTGCTCGTCGTCTCGGACTACGGCTCGAACCCGCGGATCGTCGGCTGGATCTTCGCGTCCTTCGGCGTCGGGGCGGTCCTCGGAAACACCGGCGCCTGGCGGCTCCAAGAGCGGCGCGAGGGACTCTGGATCATCGCGACGCTCGTGTACGGGCAGGCGCTCCCGCTCTGGGCGCTCGTCTTCCACATTCCCGCTCTCGCGGTGATGGGCGTGCTCTTCGTCTCGGGGGTCTTCAACGGGCTCGTCAACCCCTCGATTCACGCCCTTTTGACGCTGAGCTCGCCGCCCGCGATCCGCGCTCGCGTGATGTCGGCACTCGCGACGGTGTTCATGCTGTCGAGCCCGCTGGGGCTCGCGTTCGCCGGCCCGGTGCTAAGCACCGCCGGCGCGCATCCGGTGCTGGTCAGCTTTGCGGCGGTTCAGACCGTGGCCATGACGCTCATCTCTGTGCTCTCATTCCGGGCCCGTGCGTCACGGCGGGCCGAGGTGCTCGAAGCCGCCGCTTAGCTGTCCGCCTTCTCGGTCAGCGCCGTGAAGCCGGCCTGGAGGAAGTCATTTGCGCCGGCCGCGGCGAGCGACCAGGTCAGGAGGCGGCCGAAACGTGGCGCGAGGATCTGCGTGACAGCGAGCCCTGCGGCAGCCCAGGTGCCGACGCAGCGAGAGCAGGTGACCAGCTCGCCGATCGCCTGCTGCATCCCACCTTCGACGGGCTCCTCGCCGTCGCCGGAGTGTGCTTCGCCCCGGACGAACGGCTCGCGGATGAAGCTGGTCACCTCGTCGCCCGCGAGCGTGCGCGCGGCCTTGAAGCTCGCTGCGGAGAGCACGACGAGGTCGAGCGGTGTCTGGCACGCAGGGTTGCGGTCGAAGCTGCGCGCGAGCCACCCGGCAACTGCGAGGCCACCGGCGAAGGCGCCCATGATCGTCGCGTAAGCGCGGTAGGGCGGGCGTTCGACTGTCACTTCCACGTCGCTAGCCTTAGCTGAAGCGTGGACTTCAAAACATCAGACGCCTATCGGCCGACCGGCGACCAGCCGACCGCGATCGCCGAGCTCTCGGCCGGGATCGAGGCCGGCGAGCGGTACCAGACGCTACTCGGCGCTACCGGCACGGGCAAGACGGCGACGATGGCCTGGATCGTCGAACAGGTGCAGCGCCCGACGCTCCTGATCGCCCACAACAAGACGCTCGCGGCCCAGCTCTGCAACGAGCTGCGGGAGTTCTTCCCGGACAACGCCGTCGAGTACTTCGTCTCCTACTACGACTACTACCAGCCCGAGGCGTACGTCCCGCAGGCCGATCTCTACATCGAGAAGGACTCCTCGCGGAACGACGACATCGACCGGCTCCGCCACGCGGCGACGGCGGCGCTGCTCTCGCGGCGGGACGTGGTCATCGTCGCGTCGGTCTCCGCCATCTACGGCCTGGGCTCGCCTGAGGAGTACGAGAAGCGCGTCGTACTGCTGGCCGTCGGGGAGGAGCACGACCGAGACCTCGTCCTGCGGAAGCTGGTCGACATCCAATACGCGCGGAACGACACGCTGCTCGGCCGCGGGCGCTTCCGGGTCAAGGGCGATGTCGTCGAGGTGCAGCCGGCCCATATGGAATCCGCCTACCGGATCTCGTTCTTCGGCGACGAGGTCGAGCAGATCACGCACTTCGACCCGCTCACGGGCGAGGTCTACGGCAAGCTCGAGCACCTGGCGCTCTTCCCGGCGACGCAGTACGTGACCTCGAAGCCGACGATCGAGCGCGCCGGCGGGCAGATCCGGCACGAGCTCGAGGAGCAAGTGAAGATGTTCGAGTCGGCCGGGAAGATGCTCGAGGCGCACCGGCTGCGGCAGCGCACGGAGTACGACCTCGAGATGATGCAGGAGCTCGGCTTCTGCAACGGGATCGAGAACTACTCGCGCCACCTCGACGGCCGCGCGCCCGGAACGGCGCCGCACACGCTGCTCGACTTCTTCCCGTCGGACTTCGTCATCTTCGTGGACGAGTCGCACCAGACCGTGCCGCAGATTGGCGGCATGTACGAGGGGGACCGCTCGCGCAAGGAGACGCTCGTGGAGCACGGCTTCCGACTGCCGTCGGCGCTCGACAACCGACCGCTCCGCTTCGACGAGTTTCTCGGGAAGGTGCCGCAGCTGGTCTTCGTCTCCGCGACTCCGGGGCCGTTCGAGCTCCGCCACTCGCAGCGGGTCGCAGAGCAACTGATCCGGCCGACCGGGATCGTCGACCCCGACGTCGAGCTGCGCGCGACGACGAACCAGATCGACGACCTTCTCAACGAGATCCGCCGCCGCGAGGAGGTCGGCGAGCGCGTCCTCGTCACGACGCTGACGAAGAAGATGGCCGAGGACCTGACCGACTACCTGCTCGAGTCGGGCGTCAAGGCGCGCTACCTCCACTCGGAGATCGACACGCTCGAGCGGATCCAGATCATCCGCGAGCTCCGGCTCGGTGAGTACGACGTGCTCGTCGGCGTGAACCTGCTCCGCGAGGGTCTCGACCTGCCCGAGGTCTCTCTGGTGGCCGTGCTCGACGCGGACAAGGAGGGCTTCCTGCGAGGCAAGACGGCTTTGATCCAGACGATCGGCCGCGCTGCGCGCAACGTCAACGGGAAGGTGCTGCTCTACGCGGACAAGCTGACCGAGGCGATCCAGGGCGCACTCGACGAGACGAACCGCCGCCGCGCCAAGCAGCTCGTGTACAACGAGGAGCACGGGATCACGCCGGAGTCGATCGTCAAGGGCGTCTCCGACATCGCGGAGTTCCTGTCCCTGGAGGCGCCGACGGTCCCCGGGCGCCGACGCCGAGGCCGAGCCGAGGTCGAGGGGATGTCGCCGACCGAGATGGAGAAGCTCGTCATCCAGCTCGAGGAGGAGATGTTCGCCGCCGCCGAGGAGCTGCGGTTCGAGTATGCGGCGAAGCTGCGGGACGAGATCAAGGACCTGCGGCGGGAGCTCCAAGCGGCCGCGGAAGCTCCGGCGTAGCGTTTAGGCTCACCGAGTGGGCTTGATCCTCTTCATCATCGTCCTGTTCGTCGGCGGCTTCATCATCGGCGGGCTCGCGCGCTGGGCAGTCCCGGGGCCTGACCCGATGCCGGTCTGGGCGACCGCCGCACTCGGGATCGGCGGCGCGATCATCGGCGGGATCATCGCCCGGCTGCTGATCGGGACCGGCGGCGGCTTCCTGTTCGCGTTCCTGGGGGCCGTGCTGCTGCTGATCGTTTACCGCAAGTACGTCCAGCACCGCCCGCTCACGGGGCCGGGCGCTCACCAGCCCCCTCCTCCACGATAAGCGGCCTCCGGCCGCGCGGGAAGCGTCGCACGCCGGTCAGGCCCCAGTCGTCGTCGCGCCAGGTGTAGGTCTCGACCACCAGCGTCTCGGCGGTCGCCTCGTAGACGTGCAGGCCCCGGGCCTCGCCTCGGCGATTCGGGCGCGGCTGTCCGAGCCCCGGCGCCACCGAGACGGTGACGGCGTGCAGGCCGTCCCGCTCGACCTCGAACTCGTGCCGTTCGCTGACCGCCGCCTGGTGGATGTGGCCGGCGAGGATCAGCTCGGCGCCCGCGTCGACGAGCCCTGCGAGCACGGCACTTCGCTTCGCGACGGGCCTCTTGCGCGACCGCCAGGGCGCTCCGATCAGGTGGTGGTGCAGCGCGACCACCCGGAGCGCGCCGGCCGGCGCGTCCGCGAGCAGCTTGGCGGCGCGTTCGATCTGCGGGGCGCGGATCCCGCCCGACTGATGGCGCCACGGGCGAACCGAATTGAGCCCGACGACGACGACGCCCCCCGATCGGTACAACGGCTCCACGGTCTCCCACTGGCGCTCGAACTCGGCCCAGGGCCGCGTGAACCGGGCGGGAAACGTGTACGGAATGTCGTGATTGCCCGGAATCACCAGCAACGGCCGGCCGAGTGCGCGCAGAAAGGCAGCGGCCCGCTCGTGCTCCCGTCGCCGGCCACGGTGCGCGAGGTCCCCTGTGACGACGATCAACTCGGGCTCGATTCGCTCGATCAGCGGCTCCAGCCCGCGGTCGACCTGGGTCTCTTCCGCGCTTCCGGCGTGCAAATCCGAGATGTGGAGGAGGCGCAGGGGCAACGGCGAAGCAGGCTATACACTGAGTTCATGGCTGACGAATCGACCGAGATCTTCGATGACCTCTACCTCGGGTTGAGGGCGGGCGGCGCCTTGCGCAAGCAGCGCCGTGGCGAGCCCCTGACCACCGAGGAGCAGGAAGCCATCGGCCGCTGGGCGCGGCTCTCGCCGGTTCGCAAGGCGTTCGCGATCGGCGCCTTCGCGGTCGGGACCTTTGGCCTCGGTTTCACGCTGGGCGGCCTGATCTTCGGCCGCTGGCGCAAGGCCTAGTAGGAGGCCCTGACGAAACCTAGTCTGTGCCGTCGGGCCTCCTAGCGCTGCGATTCCTTCGCAAATAAGAGGGCGGGCACGTCCTCGTCGGCCGGGTCCTTGTCGCGCACGATGACGTCGACCAGGGTCACCAGCACGGCCAGGATCGGCGTCGCCAGCAGCACGTAGAACCCGCCGAAGAGCAGCCCGATCGCGGTGACCCCGATCAGCACGACCAGCGGCGAGATTCCGGTCACGTGGCCCATCACGCGCGGGATCACGATGTAGTCCTCGAGCAGCCGCACCACCAGCACCACGACCCCGGCGAAGAGAGCCAGGTGCCACGACTGCGTCAGGCCGACGCCGACCGCGAGGGCGCCCGCGGCGAGCGGACCGATCACCGGCACGATCTCGACGATGCCCGCGGAGACGCCGATCAGCAGCCAGAACGGCAGGCCGATGGCCCAGAACGAGAGCGAGAGGACCGTTGCCACGAAGGCGATCAGGACGAGCTGCCCGCGGACGAACGCGCCGAGCTTCATGTCGATCAGCTCCCAGGTGTCGCGCACCACGCGCCGGTGCTTGCGCGGCACGAGTGAGCTGACTAAGCGGATCGCACGGTCCCGTTCGAAGATCCAGTAGGCGGCCGTCGCGAACACGAACAGGATCCCGACCAGGACCTCGAATGCCTTGACGCCGATCGCGACGGCGCCGTGGAAGAGCGAGCCCGCCTTCGGCAGCTTCGTCAGCCGCTTCTGGACGCCGAGGAGGAGCTGATGCTTGAGGCCCGTCGAATGCCTCGTCTGCTGATTGAGCTCCTGGCGCGAGGTCGGGAGGTTGCCGCCGAGCGCCTGGCTGACCTGGTCGACGGCCCGCGGCACGGCGACCCACAGGAGCAGCGCGAGCACGGCGGCGAAGCCGAGGTAGTGCAGCAGCACGCCTGCCGGTCTCGGAACGCGCCACTCGGCGAGGCGCTCGATCCCGGGGCGCATCGCCGCCGCGACGACGAACCCGAGGAAGACGAGCGCGATCACGATCTTCAGCTTCCAGAGGGCAAGGGCAAGCGCGACGATCGCGATGACGACGATCGTCGAGACGGCAGCCTTTCGAGCGACATTGCCCACCGCGTTGTTGTCCCCCAAGTAGCGCGTGTGGCAAACAGCGCAGGACTGGCCTGCGCAGCGCCGAATCCGGCCAGGCGATGCTCGCGTCCAAGGATGAGCGGGTCTGCTTCGACGCGCGCCGGCACGGCGTCGTCCTCGCGCGCCCGCTCGCGCAGGCGCTCGTCCTCGCTGTGAGCGGCGCGGTGCTGCTGTTCCAGCCGTGGCCGCTCCAGCTCCCTGGGGCGGCGTTCGTGGTGGCGGGCGCGCTCGTCGCGCTGCGCGCGGTCTGGCTCTGGGAGCGCTCGCACCTTGTCGTGACCACCGAGAAGCTGTTCGTCGTCGACGGCACGCTTCGGCGACGCGCCTCGGCGGTTCGGCTGCGCTCGGTCGAGAACCTGGAGCTCGAGCAGAGCCTGCCCGGCCGCCTGCTCGGCTACGGGACCCTCGTCGCCGGGCCGCTCGAGATCGACCACGTGCCGGAGCCGCGGAACGTCTACCGGCTCGTCGAGCGGCTCGCCGGCTGATGGCGCCGCTCGAAGTTCGCGGCCTGACCAAGCGCTTCGGCTCGACGACCGCGGTCGACAATCTCACCTTCGCAGTCGAGGCCGGCCGCATCACCGGGTTCCTGGGGCCGAACGGCGCGGGCAAGACGACGACCCTCCGGATGCTGCTCGGGCTCGTCCACCCGACCGGCGGCGAAGCGCTCGTCGACGGCGTGCCGTACCGGAAGCTTGGCGACCCGGCCCGAACCGTGGGCGCCGTGCTGGAGGCCTCGAGCTACCACCCGAACAGGAGCGGGCGCAACCACCTGCGCGTGCTTGCGACCGCGGCGGGAATTCCACTCGCCCGGGCGGACGAGACCCTCGAGCAGGTCGAGCTCTCGGCGGTCGGAGGGCGGCGCGTGGAGACGTACTCGCTCGGCATGCGCCAGCGGCTGAGCGTCGCGGCGGCGCTCCTCGGCGAGCCGCGGCTTCTGGTCCTCGACGAGCCGGCCAACGGCCTCGACCCGGAGGGCATCCGCTGGTTGCGGAACTTTCTGCGCTCGTTCGCGGGCGGCGGCGGCACGGTTTTTATCTCCAGCCATGTCCTCGCCGAGGTTGCACAGCTCGCCGACGAGGTCGTGATCATCCACAAGGCGAAGCTCATCGCGCACGAGCCGCTCGCGGCGCTGACGGCGCGTACCGCCGGCGGGACGATCGTTCGCTCGCCTGAAGCCGAGCGCCTTCGCGAGCAGCTCGCCGCGGCGGGTGTCGAGGCGAATGCCGCGGACACCGACGAGCTGCGGGCCGCGGCGGCGCCCGAGCGCGTGGGCGAGGTGGCGGCCTCCGCCGGAATCGTCCTGCACGAACTGCGCGCCGAGAGCGCGAGCCTCGAGGAGGTCTTCCTCGAGCTGACCGGAGGCGAGCATGACGAGGCTCGTTAGGGCAGAGCTGCTCAAGCTGCGGACGACGCGCCTGCTGCTCTGGCTCGGCCTGCTGATCATGGCGCTCGAGGTCTTCGTGATCGCGCTGCACGTCTCGCAGGACTCCGTTTCGTCGCTCGCGGAGACCCGGAACCAGCGCGACGTCGTCTCGATCGCCGCGGTCTCGGCGCTGATCTCGCTGATCCTGGGAATTGTCTCGTCTGCAGGCGAGTTCGCGCACGGAACGATCGGCCAGACGTTCCTCGTGGCGCCGGTGCGCGTGCGCGTCGCTGCGGCAAAGCTGTTGGCCGTGGCCGTGGCGGGCGCCGTCCTCGGTCTCGTCGCGTGCGCGTTCGCCTGGGGGTTCGGTGCGCTGCTGCTCTGGGCCAGGTCGGTGCCGGTCCACCTCGCCGCGGGGAGCTCGCTGCGCCTCATCCCGGGAATCGCTGTGGCGGCCGCGATCACCGGGGCGCTCGGGGTCGGCTTCGGGGCGCTCGTCCGCCGGCAGACCGGCGCGATCGTGATCTCGCTCGTCTGGCTGCTCGTGGGCGAGCCGCTGCTCGGGGTCGCCGGCGTGGAGCGGTACGGCCCCGGCCACGTCATCGCGTCGGTCGTCGAGGCCGGAAATCAGAGCTCGGACTTGCTCGGCTTCGGCGCGGGTCTCGCCGTCGCGCTGGTCTACGTTGCGGCCGCGGGAGTGCTTGGCGGCGACGTGCTCAGACGCTCCGACATCACCTAGAAGAGCACTTGGTCTCGTCGATGGGACGCTCCAACGCCGAGCACCCTGGCGGCTGCGAACACGAGCACGAGTAGGAGCACCGAGGCGGCGCCGTAGTGGACCCCGTCGAGCACCGCGGGGCTGGTCAGGCCGTAAAACGGATCCGCCGGAATCAGCGTCAGGGCGAGGACTCCGGTCACGAGCGCTCCTGCGAGGAGGAGCGCGTCGTCCGCGAGCAGCCCGAGGAACGGAGCGAACCACGCCGCATACCAGGGGAGCAGAAACGGCATCGACAGCGCGAGCAGCAACAGCGCCGTCCCCCAGGCAGCGCCGGGGTCGGAGCTCCCGGTGCGGCCGGCCAGGCGCCACAGGAGCACGACGAACAGCACGAGGAACGCAGCTTCGACGGCAACGGCTGCGGGCGAGCCGAAGATCGCCTGCGCACCGCTCCCGACGAGATGCGAGGGGCTGGCCCAGGCCTCCACTCCGCCCAGGGTCGCGAAGGGGGCCAGCGTGTGCCAACCCGCCAGGAACGGCGTCACCGACGCGAACGCCAACCCGGCGATCACGGCCAGGTGCGCGAGCACGATCCGCCCGCGATTGGACCGGCCGGTGCGAGCGAGCCACCACACCCAGAGCACGAGGGCCGGCACGATCAGGGTCTTGACGAGGCACGCCGCTGTCAGCAGGACCGTGACGGCGAGCGCTCTCGCCGACGTCTCGCGCGGACGGGTCACCGCGATCGCCAGGGCGGCCGCGAGCGGGGCGGCGATCAGCGCGTCCACGTGGCCGCCTCCGACCGTATGCACCACGAGCACCGGGTTCAGGCCGACTAGCGCTGCGGCAAGCGGCGCCCGGTCTGGCCGGGTCCGCGTTGCGGCCAGCGCGACGAAGCCGGTCGCCGCCGCGATCGCGAGGCCGGTCAGGAGCTTGAACGCGAGGATCGTCGTACCCGGCGACCCCGCCCAGATCCGGGCGATCGCCGCGCTCAACAGCGTGAACAGCGGCCCGTAGTGCGAGTGCGTGGGCAGCCATTGCGCCGAGGCGACCGCCACGAAGGGGTCGTGCGGGAACGACGACAACGTCGCCACGTAGGGGTTGTGGTGATACAGCACCTCGATCCGTCCGTACGCCGCGTAGGTGTAGACGTCGCGTGAGAGCAGCAGCGGCGCCGGAACCGAGATGGCCAGGCTGACCCCGGAGGCGACGAGCACCGAGGAGAGCCGAACCCTCCTCGCCCAGGCCTCGCCGAGCAGGAGCACGTACCCCGCGAGCACCACCACCACGAGAACCCACGCCACGGCGGTCAGGTTGGAGCGTCCGACCCGCTCCGCGCCCACCGCCTTGGCGAGGTCGGTCGCCCACGAAGGCGGCCGGACTCCGGCGGGCAGGAGGACGGTGAGCGGCGAATTCGGGGCGCCGGCGACCACAGCCAGCGCGAAGTAACCGGCGACGAGGATGCCGAGAGACCACCTGGCTCGAACGGACGTCGCGTCCGCCGCTGTCCCGGTCACCTTCGTCGCAGCTCGCGATCGCCGTCGATGCCCAGCAGCCGGGCCCAGCGGTCCCGGTGCGCGGCGACGTATCGGTACGCGCGCTCCGTCGGGCCAGGAAAGGCGCCGAAGACGGCGGCCAGCGGACGCCCCATGGGGAGCATTCGCGCCAGCGGCTCGGCTACGGCGCCGCCCGAGAACACCTTGCCGTCGCGGTCGACCAGATGCCAGGAGTCGAGGCGCAGCTCTCGATCCAGCCCGGCGAGCAGGCGCTCGCCCTCCTCGCTCTGGATCGGGAGGGCCCGGAGCCGCTTCGCGCGATCCAGGGCGAGGATCTTGTCGAGGGACCACTTGCAGAAACCGCAGTCCTGGTCGTAGAGGATGACGGTCACCCGGGCGCCTCCCACGGAGCCGGAACGCGCGTCATCGACCGGCGAAGCCAGGCCACGACTGCGGGCCAGTCGGCGAACACGATCAACACCGTCAGCCACTGCGGCGAGTAATCGAGCCCCATCGCGAGGCGGATGCCGATGTGCATGGCGACCACACCGGCGATCAGCACCCAGCGCAGCCTCGGAACGAACAGCACCAGCGGGAAGGAGGTCTCGAGCAGCAGCGATCCTCCCGCGACCGCGTGGGCCAGCGAGGGCCGGTCGGCGACGAACAGCGCCAGCCGGTTCGGGTGCGCGTGGCCATCGCTCGAGGCGTAGAGGATCCAGCGCAGGTTGCCGCTCGTCACCCAGCGGAGGCCTGAGTAGCGCCATTTCTGAAGGGCGGCGAAGAAATAGGCGAACGTGATCGTGACCATCCCGGTACGAACCGGCCACCCGAAGCGCCCGCCGCGCGAGCCGGGCTGAGGAGCGGCGGAGGGCTCGGTCCCACGTCCTGGACGGAAGCTGCGAAGGGCCCGCCGCACGGGTCCGCGAAGGCTCCATGCCTCACCGGCAGCGGGGCCGCAGGCAACCAGGACCAGCAGGCAAAGCGTCAGCACGGCGTCCCGAACGATCACCCTGCCGGCGCTGTTCAGCATCCCGTTGAGAATGAGCGAGCAGCCGACGGCCAGCGGCAGGCTGGCCCTGAGCGCGAGCCCTGCTGCCGCCAGCAGCGCCGCGACGATGCCACAGATCTGGAGCGCGGTGGCGGTCTCGGGCGAGGGCATCCGCTCGAACAGCTTCATGTAGAAATGCGGCTGGAAGAGCGCTGCCGGCTGCCCGGCGACGACGCCGAAGTCGGTGATCGCCAGGCGCAGCGCCAGGAGGCTGCAGAGGCCGATCCGGACCGCGGCGAGGCGCTGCGCATCCTCCGGGCCGAACAGCCAGCCGTCGGCGCGGCGAAGGAGCGTCTCAGCTTGCGGCACGCGCGCCTCTCGCGGTGCAGATCCAGGTCAGGGAGCGACCGGCCGGGTCGGGCGCGGCCCGGCTGCCGCGGCGATCGGAGAGCAGCCACTCCAGGTGGTAGATCCTCAAGAGCCGGATCCCCGGCCCGAACTGCTCGGTTGCGCCGTGCAGCCAGGCGGCGCAGATCGCGTTCCGCTCGGAAGCCGAACGCCCGGAGAAGTCGGCCATGACCGATCCGAAGCCCCGGTAGCCCTGCGGAAGCGCGGCGAGCGGATCGTCGCGCTGACGGCCGGTCGAATAGACGGCGACGGCTTTCCACCCGGTCTCCCGATCAGCGCGGAGGCGGCTGAACAGGTCCCAGTCCGAGAACGGCCAGGCGTTGATCCCGCCCACGGCGCAGAAGACGAGCGCGGCCAGAAACAGGGCTACGAAAGGTCTGGCGTACCGTGGTGCCGTTGGGGGAGACGTGGACTCCTCAGAGGCCACCGAACCATTATGGGCGTCGTCGACAGAACACTTGTTCGCGTCCGGGAGGGCGGCTAAACTGGCCTGGTTATGGGGCAGGAAGAGCTCGTCGTCCACGGCGCCAGGGAGCACAACCTCAAGGACGTCACCGTCCGGCTTCCGCGCCACAGGCTGATCTGCGTCACCGGGCTCTCCGGCTCCGGGAAGTCGAGCCTGGCCTTCGACACGATCTACGCGGAGGGCCAGCGGCGCTACGTCGAGTCGCTCTCGGCCTACGCGCGCCAGTTCCTGCAGATGATGGAGAAGCCGGACGTCGACTCGATCGACGGCCTCAGCCCGGCGATCTCGATCGACCAGAAGACGACCTCGCGGAACCCGCGCTCGACGGTCGGCACCGTGACCGAGATCTACGACTACCTGCGCCTGCTCTACGCGCGGATCGGCCGTCCGCACTGCCCGGTCTGCGGCCGCCCGATCGCGGGGCAGAGCCAGGAGGCGATCGTCGACCAGATTCTTCAGCTTCCGGAGAGGACGAAGTTCACGGTCAACGCGCCGGTCGTCCGCGATCGCAAGGGCGAGTACAAGGACGTCTTCGAAGAGCTGCGTGCGGAAGGGTTCACGCGCGTGAAGGTTGACGGTGAGCAGCACCTGCTCGAGGAGCCGCCGACCCTCGACAAGAAGTTCAAGCACACGATCGAGGTGGTCGTCGACCGGCTGGTGATGAAGCCCGACCTTCGCCAGCGGCTCGCGCAGTCGGTCGAGACCGCGGCGCAGCTCGCCGAAGGGCTGGTAGTCGTCGACGTTCTCGACGGCGACCCGATCACATTCAGCGAGAACTTCGCGTGTCCCGAGCACGGCGTCGGCCTGCCCGAGCTCGAGCCGCGCATCTTCTCGTTCAACTCGCCGCACGGCGCCTGCCCGCGCTGCACGGGGCTCGGCGCGCAGCAGGAGATCGATCCCGACCTGCTCGTGCCCGACCCGAGCCTGTCGATCAGCGAGGGCGCGCTGGTGCCGTGGTCGCTCGGCAACTCGAGCTTCTACGAGTCGGTGATCCAGGCGATCGCCGACCGTTACGAGATCGACCTCGAGATACCGTGGCAGGACCTGAGCGAGGAGCAGCAGAACTACTTCCTCTACGGCACCGAAGGCGACCGGGTCTACGTCCAGTACCGCAACCGGATGGGCCGGCGCCGCTCGTACATGCTCGCCTTCGAGGGGATCGTCTCGAGCCTGCAGCGCCGCTACCGCGAGACCGACTCGAGCCAGCAGCGCGAGCGGATCGAGGAGTACATGAGCTTCCGCCCGTGCCCGGTCTGCGGCGGAGCGCGCCTGAAGCCCGAGGTGCTGGCGGTCACCGTCGGCGAGAAGAACATCCACGAGTTCACGCGGATGTCGGTGCAGCGGGCGATCGAGTTCCTCGACGGGCTCGAGCTCTCCGAGACCGAGCAGCTGATCGGCGCGCGGATCATCAAAGAGATCCGAGAGCGGCTGTCGTTCCTCGAGAACGTGGGCGTCGGCTACCTGCAGCTCGACCGCGCGGCGGCGACGCTCTCGGGCGGCGAGGCGCAGAGGCTGCGGCTCGCGACCCAGATCGGCTCGCAGCTCGTGGGCGTGCTCTACATCCTCGACGAGCCGTCGATCGGGCTTCACCAGCGCGACAACGGGAAGCTGATCGGGACGCTGGAGCGGCTACGCGACCTGGGTAACACGGTGCTCGTGGTCGAGCACGACGAGCAAATGATGCGCTCGGCCGACCACCTCGTCGACATGGGGCCGGGCGCGGGCGAGCACGGCGGGCACGTCGTCGCGGAAGGGCCGGCGAAGGCCGTCGAGCGGGTGCGCGGCTCGATCACGGGCCAGTTCCTCTCGGGAAAGCGCGAGATCGCGGTGCCCGAGCGGCGCGAGGAGGATCTCGGCTCGTTCCGAGTGCTCGGCGCATCGATGCACAACCTCAAGAACATCGACGTCGAGTTCCCGATCGGGAAGCTGATCTGCGTCACCGGCGTCTCCGGCTCGGGCAAGTCAACGCTCGTGAACGAGATCGTCTACAAGGCACTCGCGAACCGGCTGCAACGGATGCGGGTC
>Ga0307305_10000154_pt1 | contig 21211 bp, 25 predicted proteins | sample ER_DNA_186_FD_194512 | JGI IMG/M metagenome (GOLD analysis project Ga0307305, IMG submission 194512) | Bulk soil microbial communities from the East River watershed near Crested Butte, Colorado, United States - ER_DNA_186 | ecosystem: Environmental > Terrestrial > Soil > Floodplain | place... | reverse complement strand
GCGGGCCCGAGCGACGGTGCCCGAAAACTCGACTCCCGCACCAACTTCTTCTACATGGCCACGGGGACCACACCGGCGATGTGCATGCGCCTCACCGGCATCGGCTCGCAATACATCTACGCGATGCGCGACAGCAACGGCGACTACTTCGATGGTGGCCGCAACTATCGGGTCACGCTGCCCGCCGACATCCCCGAGTCTCGCTTCTGGTCGCTGATTCTGTACGACCGCCAGACGCGCTCGATGCTCCAGACCGATCAACATCTGCCGGACGTCGGGAGCCAGTCCGGCAGGGTCGAGACCAACCCGGACGGTTCAACCGACATCTACTTCGGACCGGTCGCGCCTGACGGCAAGGAGAACAACTGGCTGCAAACTGTCCCTGGCAAGGGTTGGTGGACGATCCTGCGGCTCTACAACCCACTGCAGCCGTTCTTCGACAAGACGTGGCGGCCAAGCGAGATCGAGGCCGTGGATTAACCCAGCAATCTCTTCTCACGGCGCGTTCGGTCCCGACGGCGCGCCCCAAGTGCAACCAACGGAGGTAAGAGATGTCTGTTTCAACGCGGACGCTTCATTCCATCTCGACGCCTGAGCAGGTCGACAGCCGGCTCGGGACGCTGGACTTCGTCGACGGTTTTCCGAGTCCTGAGACCAGCGAGCTCGTGCAGGACCACCTCGACTTCGTGCACGCCCTGAACGCGTACCTCAACGGCTTTCCTGGAGCGTCGACGGTCGCGCTGCGCAAGGGCCTCCACGAGGCGGGAGCGGAGGACAACGCGATCCTGATCTTCTCGGAGTTGATGGGGTCGGAGTCGCTCTTCCTGACCGCGAACGCCGACACCGTCTACTTCATCGGCATCGTCGATCTCACATCGGGTCCGATGGTGATCGACACGCCTCCGCAGGCGCTCGCGCTGTTCGACGACATGTGGTTTCAGTGGATCGTCGACTTCGGCCTCCCGGGCCCGGATCGCGGCGAGGGCGGCCGTTTCCTGCTCGTGCCGCCGGGCTACGACGGCTCACTGCCCGACAGCGGCTACCACGTCCGGCACTCGCGCACGACGCGGGCGCTCTTGCTCGGCCGCTCTTTCATCAACGAGAACCCTGGCATGGACCCCGCGCCGACCGTCGAGACGATCAAGAGCAGGCTCAAGCTCTACCCCTATGCCCAGGGCGGCTTCGGCACGAGCATCGGGACACTGCTCGAGGGACGCGTGCACCCCGATCCGCCGGCGGACATTCCCGATACGAACTTCGTCGAGGGAAGCGGGGCGGCCTTCAACACGATTCCACCGAGCGACTTCGGCTTCTTCGAGCTGCTGAACGAGCTGGTCCAGGACGAGCCCGCGGACAGCAACACCAACATCGAGCTGATGGGGGACCTGGCCGCGATCGGGATCGTCAAGGGCAAGCCGTTCAAGCCGGGCAAGCGGATGCGGGGGATCCTCGAGGATGCGGCTGCCGTCGGCAGCGCGACATCACGCGCGCTGGTCTTCGATCCGCGAGAGTCGGAAGGGTTCGCGTACTACGACGGGTCGGCGTGGGGATTGCCGCTCTGGGTCGGCGGATACAGCTTCGAGACTCCGCCTCCGCTCGTCACCAAGGACGGAATCAAGCCGCTTCCCCCGACCGGGGCTCGGACGCACAACGCGCGAACCTCGTTCTTTTACGCCTATACAGGGATCACGCCCGCGATGTGCATGCGGCTCACCGGGGTCGGGTCGCAGTACATCGTCGCCTTCAAGGACGCCGACGGAAACCGGCTCGACGGTGCGAGGAGCTATCGGGTGACGCTGCCGCCCGACATCCCGGCAGCCCGCTTCTGGTCGCTCACCCTCTACGACAACGAGACGCGCTCCATGCTGCAGACGCCGCAGCGCTTCCCGCGGGCCGGCAGCCAGTCCTACCCGACACCCGCGGCGACCGCGGACGGGGACGGCTCGACGACCGTCACGTTCGGTCCGGAGCAGCCCTCCGACAGCCCCGACGGCAACTGGATCCAGACCGACGAGGACAAGGGCTTCTTCGTCATCCTCCGTCTCTACAGCCCGGGCCAGTCGTACTTCGACAAGAGCTGGCGTCCGAGCGAGATCGCGGTCCCGGGCTAGGCGAAGGGCAGAGGATCGTCGGAGGCCGGCAATGTTGATCGCGCTACTCGCGCTGCTCGGCGTCAACCTGATCGTCCTCGTCGTGCTCGCCGGGTTCGTGTTCACGCGCAAGCGCTGGATCAAGCGGCAACCCGAAGCCTTTCGCGGCGCCATTCGGGTCACCGGAGGAAGGGTCGACGGTCTCAAGCCGAAGTGGCGCCGCGGGTACGGGCGCTGGGTGCGCAACGTTTTCGTCTGGACGAAGGGGCCGTTGCTGTTCCGGAACGAGCTCGTACCAGCCGATGGGCTCGACGAGCAACGGCCTGCCCGTCCCGACGAGGTCAAGCGGCTCGGCGAGCACCCCACCGTCATACGGGTCAGAACGGGCAGGGCAACGGTGGAGGTAGCTGCGCACGGCGAGAACGCCGAGCTTCTCCTCGGCCCGTATCGCACAACCGCCGGTGCCACGGTCGGCGCCGTGTCCACACCGGTTGCCGTAGCGGCGAGCGAGCAGCACTAGATGGGTGCCGCCTTCGGCTGGGGAACCCTGGCGGCGTCCTCGCTCGTCATCGGCGCCATTGTCGCGCTCGTCCTCCGCATCGACTTGCGCACGATCGGGCTGATCATGGCCTTCGGCTCGGGCGTGTTGATCAGCGCGATCTCGTTCGACCTCGTCCAGCAGGCCGTCGACAAGTCATCCGGTCACGGCTGGGTCGTCGGCGGCTTCTTCGCCGGCTGTCTGGTCTTCTTCGGCGGCGATCGGCTGATCGACCGCCTCGGGGGCAGTCAGCGTAAGGACCCAAGCGGCAACCAGGAGGGCGGTTCGTCGCTCTCCATCGTCCTCGGAAGCGTGCTCGACGGGATCCCCGAGTCGATGGTAATCGGCCTGACGATTTTCGAAGGCGGAGCGGTGGGAGCCGCCTACCTGGCTGCGGTCTTCATCTCGAACCTGCCAGAGTCGATCTCCTCGACCGCCGGCCTCGCCACCAGCGGGTGGAAGAAGTCACGAATCCTGTGGATGTGGACAGCGATCGCACTCATCTCCGGGCTCGCTTCGCTGGCGGGCTACGGGCTCTTCCAGAACTCCTCACCCGACACCGTCGCCTTCGTTCTCGCCTTTGCGGGCGGTGCGATCCTCACCATGCTTGCGGAGACGATGATGCCCGAGGCGTACGAGCACGGAGGCAAGTTGGTCGGAGTCGTGACGACGCTCGGGTTCGCGGTCGCTTTCACGATCCACACCCTCGATTAGCTCCCGAAGCACAACCCGAGCAAGCGACGAAACGGAGAGAGACATGGCAGGCGTCGAGAAGAAGGAGTCGTTCTGGAAGCGACATCTCGTCGCTCTGATCGTCGGCGGTTTCGCGGTCCTCCTCCTGGTGATCGTTGCAGGCCAGCTCCTGGACCAAGGCGACGTTTCCAGGTGGCTCGCCGACGTGCCGAACCAGGTGGCCTACCTCATGTGCCTGCTGTTCGTTTGGTTCGATGCGGTGATCCCGGTCTTCCCCGGCGAGACGACACTGAGCGCAGCCTCGACCATCGCCGCGGGCGGAGGCCTTTCGCTCGCGCCGATCATGCTGGCCGGTGCGCTCGGCGCGATCCTCGGAGACCAGTCGCTGTTCTGGATTGCGCGCAAGAGCTCCGCCAAGATGCAGCCCCACCTCGACAGGGCGCTCGATAATCCGAAGGTTCGGACAGCCTGGGACGCCCTAAATCGCTCTCCCGGCCTCCTGATCGTCGCCGGGCGCTATGTCCCAGGGATGCGCTTCGCCGTCAACGCGTCCATGGGGCTCTCCGACATGCCCTACCGCCGCTTCCTCCCCTGGTCGGTACTCAGTGGAACTCTCTGGTCGGTCTACACGTGCGCGTTGGCGTACTGGGTGTCGACAACGCTCGCCGGCTTTCCGCTCGCCTCGCTCATCATCTCGGGCCTTATCACGTCCGGCGCGTTGGCGGCGGTCTACTTCGTCAATCGGCACAGGATGAAGACGGGTAAGGGTGCCAAGCCGACCGATGCGGGCGCGCAGCCGGCTACGCCGTCGAGCACCGCTGAGAGTTGAGCAAGGGGGCGATGAAGATGAGCGACGTTGAGGATCGACGAGCCGAAGCGGCAGGGAATCCTAACGGTGCCTCTCCCGCCGGCCGGGGCGATCGCGCACGCGAAAAGCTCGCGGCCACGATGGCGAGCGCGAAGAGCGCGAGCGAAAAGCACATCTCACTCGCGGTCCCTCTCCGCGCGGCGGAACGAAACCGGCGCGTCGCGGCGAGCGTTCTCGCCGGGGGGCTCGCGTACCGCCTGTTCCTGTGGCTGCTGCCGTTCGGCCTCCTCGTCGGAGGCGCGCTCGGGTTCCTGAACGCGGGCAGCACCGAGAACGCGGTTTCGAAGGGCGGCCTTCCGGGAGCGATCAGCAACGCGATCGGCGACAGCTCGCGTTCCGCGCACTCCAACTCGTGGTGGCTCCTCGCGGTCGGCGTGCCGCTCCTCCTCTGGGCGGGATTCTCGGGCGCGAAGGCGGTTCAGCTCGTTCATTCGCTCGTCTGGGATGACCCTCCCCGGAAGATCAAACCACTTCAGGCGTCATTGGCTTTCACCGGCGTGCTGCTCGCGGTCTGGGCCATCATCGCGCTTACCTGGTGGGTCCGTGGCGATTGGCCGGGCGTCCTCGCGCCTGTGCTCACACTCGCACCGCTGACGGGGCTGTGGCTCTGGGTCTCTTTTCAGCTTCCGCACCGGGATGCTCCTTGGAAGGCGCTGCTTCCCGGCGCGCTTCTCGTGGGCGTCGGATTTCAGGTGCTCCACGCGCTCGTCCTCAACTTCGGGGTGCACAAGCTCGAGAAGGCGAAGTCGTTGTACGGCGGTCTCGGCGCGACGACGACCGTGATCTTCTTCATCTATTTGCTCGCCACGCTCGTCGTGACCGCACCGGTACTCAATAGCTCGCTCTACCAGGAGCAGCTCCGCCGAAAGGCAGGCTAGATGGCGACATCAGAAACCCCCGCCTCCGTTGCGCCCGACGGGCAGCCGGCGCCCGACGATTTGCTGAGCCAGGACGCGGGGCCGGTGACGGCGTCTCCCGGCACAGGCGGCAGCCGCCTGGCGGCGGCGCAAGGTTGGCTGGATGAGCGGACAGATTCAGGCCTCGGCCGGCTCGTGCTCCTCTGGTTTCGCCGCTACTTCGAGGCGAGCCGTAACTCGGGCGCAGCGGCAACGACGTACGTCACGCTCTCAGTACTCCCCACTGCGCTCGTCATCATCGCGATCTTCAACCTGGCCAAAGGAGACGAGAACGCGTTCGCGGACCGCCTGATCTCGCACATGAACCTCAACGGGTCGACCGCGAGCCTCGTCCACGACCTCTTCGGCACCACTGCGAACAATCTCGTGGCAGCGTCGGTCACGATCGTGATCGGGTTCCTGCTCTGGGGACTGTCGATCGGGCAGCAGTACCAGGACGTCTACGCGCGTGCGTGGCGCATCCACGTGGGCACGGCGGCCGACCAGGTCCGGTTCACGATCTGGTTTTTCGTGTTCGCTGGAGGCATCGCGCTCCTGACCGTCTCGGCGTCGGGGCTCCGGACTGACGGGTGGCTTGCGGTGCTTCCGGCCTGGATCGCCGGCTCGATGGTTTTCTGGCTCTGGACCCCGCGCTTCCTGCTCCATCGCGCGATCTCGCTTCGCTCTCTTCTACCCGGGGCGCTCCTCGCGACGTTCGTTCTCGGCGGGACGATCGCCACCTCACCGCTCTGGATCGGACCCACGCTGGACCAGAACGGAAAAGCGTTCGGCGCGTTCGGGGTCGTCATCGCGCTCGTCGCCTACATCCTCATCGCCGTCACCATCTCGATGGTCTGCGCCGTCTTCGCGCCGGTCTGGGCCGAGTGGCGCCAGGGCGAGAACGACCGGAAGGGATAGCGTGCCGCAAGCTCGTTTGAACGTCATCGAGCGCCGCATGACGCGGTTCCTGAGGGAACCGCCATCCGTCCGGACCGCTGCCGGCGTCATCGTCACCGCGACGACAGTCGTGGTCATCGCTGGCGGAGTGCTCATCCGGCTGCTCGACCATGGCGAGTACTCGGACATCTGGGTCGGCATGTGGTGGGCCCTGCAGACAGTGACGACCGTGGGCTATGGCGACGTCACACCGAAGCACCCCTCCGGGAGAATCATCGCCGCCTTCGTGATGCTTCAGGGCATCGCCTTCCTGGCCATCACCACCGCCGCGATCACGTCGACCTTCGTGGCGCGAGCATCCAAGGAACGGGAGAGTGCCCGAGCTGCGGACGAGGACGACGCCGAGGTGCGCATCGAAGCCCGCCTGGTAGGCATCGATGAGCGGCTAGACCGGCTCGAAAAGATGCTTTCCAATCGAGGGCTGGGGAGTGAATGACGTGTCACCTTGGCGTGCGCGCCGTCGACCGTGCGACCGCGCGTTGCGCCACGACGGCGGCTTCACGGTTCACGCCCCGTTTGGCTCTCGTGCGGAGTGCGTCGACCGCGGTGCCCGTACTTTTCATACAGGCGGTGTGATGCGAAGGCGCGCTCATCCTCTCAAGCTCATCGAGATCGAGGTCACAACGAACCGGAGGGGAAATGGCCACTCGAAAGGCTTCGTGCAATTGCGGAAAGCTCAGCGTTACGTACGAAGGACCCGACCCAGAGCGCAGATCCCTGTGCCAGTGCTACGAGTGCCAGAAGCGGACGGGCAGCGTACTCAGCGTGCAAGCGCGAATTCCAAGGGAGCAGGTGACGATAGAAGGCCAATCGACGACGTGGACGTTCCCCACCGAGGACGGGAAGCCGGTCGAGTTTCGCTCCTGCGACAGCGGCGGGGCCACGTATCACTTCTGCCCTGAGTGCGGCTCGACCGTGTACTGGGATATCTCCGTTGCGCCGGACGTCATAGGGGTCGCAATCGGCGCCTTCACCGACCCGACGTTTCCGCCGCCGATGATTTCCGGCTTCGAAGCGTACGGGCATCCGTGGGCGATGAACCCCTCGGAGCTTCCGGTGCCGCACTATGACTACGACGGAACATCACACGGCGGGCCACGAGCGTGATCCCAAAGATGACGCCGCCGACCACGAGGATGATGACCGCGATCCCGCCGACGAGGACCACCATGCGAAGCGACGCAATGCCCGCGAACATCCAGAACAGTGGGCCGCCGTACCAGCCGCCACGCTCCGAGTAACCGAAGTTCACGAATCCCTAGCTGCCGGTGTCTCGTCGGTGGGAATGTCCGAGTTGTAGGCGTCGCGCGTGAAGTACCAGACGAAACGACTGTTTGGCACTCCGCCCGGTTCGTTGTCCGCCGAAATCTTTGTCGCGATGGCGTGCGCGAGCTGCCACCGCTCCCTCTGGCCCTCAGTGACTACATAGTGAGGAAACGCTTCCGCAGGAAGTCTTGGGATTCTTGCTTCAGTCATCGGGATTCCTTCCGGTCGATTAGTTGACTAGGCCTGGCGTGGGGGCTGGGCGTGAGTCTCGAGCGCTGGGCGTGAGTCTCGAGCGACGAGCAGACTCGCAGGGCCTTGTGCTCACGGAGCCCCACGAGGACGCCCGCGAGCGGGCGAGTAGCGCCGCCGTACGCCCTCGGAAATTTGCTCGCACACTCCGCACACCTCCACGCGCGCACGCGCGAGGGCTCCAGGCTGCCTCGAGTGGCAGGGGATCAACAATCCCCTGACATTCTGAAATCACCTGCAAATACTAGGTGCGCGCATCACGCGAGGACGCATGAGTGCCCGCCGCTCCGGCATCTACCGTGATGTTGTGGACACCGACGCGCGGGCACCATCGCCGGCCGAGCACCGGCGCCAGCGTGGCCGCCTCACTCGTGAAAGGCGCGACCGATTCCTAGAGGCGCTGCGCGCGGGCTGGACCGTCACCGCTGCGGCGGAGCGTGCCGGCGTGCATCGCCGCCGCTTCTACGAGGCGCGCGCCGGTAACGAAGCGTTCGCTGCTGCGTGGGAGCAGGCGTGGGACGAGGGCACCGACCGCCTCGAGGACGAGCTCCGCCGGCGCTCAGTCGACGGCTATGACGAGGTCACTACCGGCCCGGACGGCGAGGTGCTGCGCACGCTTCACCGCTACGACAACACCGGCCTTGTGAAGCTGCTCGCGGCGCGGCGGCCGGAGAAGTACCGCGACGGTGCGACGGTTGAGGTGCAGGCGCCGACGGTGTTCCTGCTCGACTCGGCGTTTGCCCGCCGCGAGCCGATCGAGGTGGTGGAGGCGGAGCCGCTCGAGCTGCCGAGGGGTGAGGTGACGGAGACGTGACGGAGCCGGTGCGGGTTGCGGCGCCGTTCGCCGCGAACGCGAAGCAGAACGAGCTCGCCGAGGCGTGGCACGACCCTGCGTCTCGGGTCGTGCTCGCCGACGGGGCGATCCGGTCCGGCAAGACCGCTGCTGCCGCGAGGCTGCTGCTGGAGACGGCGGTCGAACATCCGTCCGTTTACCTCGTCAGTCGCATGAGCTACCGCGAGCTCGAGGACTCGACGAAGCGGGCGTTCCTGACCGGCGATTCGACCACGGCTCCGCTGATCCCGCCAGAGTTGATCGCGGAGTATCGGGCGACGGACAACCTGGTGCGGTTGCACTCGGGTTCCACGATCTTGTTTCGCTCGTTGGATCAGCCGGCGAAGCTGCTCGGGTTGTCGCTCGGGGCGGCGCTGGTGGATCAGGCGGAGGAGCTCGACGGCGGGAGCGACGGCGAGTATGTGCTGGACACGATCCTGGGCCGGTTGAACGCGCCGGGCCCGCGCAAGGTGTTGTTGATCTGTAACCCGGCTGGGTTGACGCATTGGATTTTCCGTCGTTGTGTGAGTGAGCGGACGCGCGAGAGCGGGGTGGCGCGTGTGCATTTCCGTCTTGTCGACAACGCCGCGAACTTGCCTCCAGACTTCGTGCGGTCGATGCTGGGGACGGCGACGACGAACCCGGTCTTCTTCAAGACATATGTGGAGGGGACGTGGGGGTCGTTCTCAGGGATGGCGTACACCGAGTTCGACCAGAGCGTTCATGTTGTCGAGCCGTTCCCGCTTCCCGATCACTGGTTGCGGTTCGAGAGCATGGATCACGGTGCGGCGTCGCCGACCGCATGGCTTGCGTGGGCGACAGACGAAGACGGCAACTGTGTCGTGTTCGACGAACACTACGAGGCGGGCCGTCTTGTCAGCGAGCACGCGGCTGAGGTGAAGCGCCGGCGCGCGGCCGGGTGGCAGCGCCGGGAGAACGGGCAGCTGCGGGCGCACTACTGTTTCGCCGATCCGAGTATCGGTGCGTCGCATGGTTTGCAGACGCAGTGGGGGCGGCCGGCGAGCGTGCTGACCGAGTACAGGGAGCATGGCGTCGACTGGTTGCGGTTCGCGAACAACGATCGGGTAGCGGGCTACTCGCGGTTGCTCGAGTTGATCCACGTCGTGCCGCAGCGGATCGCTCCGCGGTGGGCGCAGGTGCCGGCACATGCCGGCGGTTCCCAGCGATTGTTCATCTTCCGTAACTGCGTGCACGTGATCGAGCAGCTGAAGTCGGCTCCGGTTGCGAGCGAGGGGCCGGACGCGGGGAAGGCGGTCGACGCGAAGTGGGAGGGCGAGCACGGCCATGCTCATGCGGCGCTCAGGTACGGGGCGATGTCGCGGCCGGCGCCGTCTGCCGAGCCCGTGCAGGACGACGACTACCGGTCCTATCGGATGCGGCAGCTGATCGAGGCCCACGAGAAGGGGGAGCGGCCGTCGCCGTACACCGTCAACGTCTAACGTCCGGAACCTCCGGGGCGGCGCTGCTGGAAAAATCGACGCTGCAGCCGAGGCTTTGGGCCGCTTCCGAGCGGCTCAGCAGAACGCGCGTGCTGAGGTCTGGCGCCGGCGACACAGCCCTCTCGCGTGCGCGCGTGGAGGAGTCCGATGCGTCCGGGGCAAGAGCTTCACACCAGTCGATGGCGCTACCGGGCGGCTTAAGCGAGCAGCGGGATGCGGTCGTACTCGCTGACGGGAAGCAGGGGGATGGCCGGATGCTCGGAGATTCGGCCCAGAAGCTCGGCAAGCTGGGCGTCGTACGGGGCTGTCACGCTTTCGGCCTTCCCGAAGTACTGCCGGACGAACGCACCGACGATGTCCGAGCGGACCGCTGTGCCTCCGTCGAGCTTGACCTCGATGTTCGGGTCGACGTGAAACGCTACGAGGAGGAAGCCTGGTACGCGAGCGCGGCCGGCACCGACTGTCGGCTGGACGAACGGGACCGCGAGCAGGCGGGCGCCGAGGCGCTCGTAGAGGCGAAGACGGCGCGCAGGGTCATCGCCGGCGACCTGTGACCATGCGCGCGGGTCGTGCACCTCCGCCACAGCCAGCCGAACCGCTGGGCGTGCGTACCACAGCGGCGCCACGCGCTCCATGAGCGCCGTGCCGATGCCCCTTCCACGCAGGTCGGGCCTGACTGCGAGATATGCGAGGAGCAGGACGCTCTCGCGCACGTAGACCTCCCCCACAACACCGCCGAGTACGGCGTCGTTACCGTCCAGCGCGACCGAAGCGAGCACGTCAAGGTCGCCGTTGAAAGCATCGCCGGGCAAACGGCGGCTTCGTAGCCGCGCTTCTCTAGCGACTCGAACACCTGACCGTACGCTCGTGCGTTCTCGCGTGTCAGGTAGCCGAGCCGCCGGCCGCCGGCTGCGTGTACCGCGACCGCGAGCGGGTCGTGCTCATTATCGGGCTCGCGCACGAGTACGGCCATAAACCAGCGGCGATGTGGCTCCTTCGCCGCGACCTCGGCGGCGTAGTCGACCAGCTCGTCGCTGAACGCGGCGGCGTCCGTGGTGCGTGCCGCGACCTCGCGGAGGGCGTCTTGCCGGTACGACTCGCCGACGACGCCGAGAAGTCCGCCTGCATGGACGACGCACGCGTTCAGGCTGCGAACGTCCGGGCTGTCCTCGGCGGCCCGGCCGAGCATCCGCTTCAGCAGTCCCACAGGCCTGGACGCTACTCCTGTCGGATCGTTTCCGCGACGTTGCCCCCGTCGCCTTGCGCGGCTCTGCAAGCGGCGTTGGGGAGCGTCCTACGTAGAACTAGTTCCCGGGTCAGCGAACTCGGAGCTGTAGACCAGGACAGCCGGCGGTCAGTTACGCGAGGCCGGAAGATTTGCTGCTTTATAGGGGGTGTTACAAGACCCCTAGCCAAGCCGGGCGAGAGGACGCTCGCCCAAGTCAAGGCTGCCTGCTCAGGTCGATAACGTCTGCCTTCGACCCGTCATGGGCACTCGCCGTACCCGACTACGGGATCTGAGGAGAGGAGTACGTGGTGACCGCAACGACCACTTCGGGGCCGAGCGACCTGCGAGACGAGCAAGAGGCGCAGGTAATCGCCGTTGAGGCTTATATCTACCTCTACCCGCTGGTGATGATGGACGTCACTCGTCGCCAGATGACGAACGTCGAGGCTGGTAAGCAGGTTGGCTTCGGCCCGATGAACAGCTTCAGCCACATCCGGACATTCCCGCCTGCGGAGTTCAAGGCCGTGCCGTGGCCGAACTTCGACACGCTGTACTCGTCCGCCTGGCTGGATCTCACCGAAGAGCCGTTGATCGTCTCCGCACCGGACACCGGCGGGCGCTACTACCTGCTGCCGATGCAGGACATGTGGACGGACGTCGTCGCCGTGCCGGGTAAAAGAACTAGCGGCACCCAGGCCGGCCGGTTCGCCGTCGTGCCCTCGGGCTGGCAGGGAGAGCCGCCGACAGGAATGAGACGCATCGACGTCCCTACCACTTACGTCTGGGTGATCGGCCGCACCCAGACCAACGGCTCGGACGACTACGCGGCCGTGCACCAGGTGCAAGACGGCTTCACCATCACTCCGCTGTCGCGGTGGGGCCAGGAGCCGCAGCCGGTCACCGTCACGACCGACCCGAACGTCGACATGACGAACCATCCGGTCGACCAGGTCAACCAGATGCCGGCAGCCGACTACTTCGCGTACGCGATGGCACTGATGAAGCTGCACCCGCCGCACGTCACCGACTGGTCGATCTTGACCCGGATGCAGCGCATCGGCATCGAACCCGGGAGGAGCTTCGACATCGAGGCCCTCGCCCCGACGATCAAGCAAGCGCTGAACCAAGCCGTCCCTGCCGGCCAGCAGGCGATGAAGGCGAAGGTGCCGACACTAGGCCGCCTCGTCAACGGCTGGCAGGTAACCGCAGACACGATGGGTGTCTACGGCAACTACTACCTCAAACGCGCCACCCTCGCGATGATTGGGCTGGGTTCCAACCCGCCGGAAGACGCGATCTACCCACTGACCTTCGCCGACGCCGACGGGAAAGCACTCAACGGCGAAAACGACTACCTGCTCCACTTCGACAAGCACGAGCTGCCGCCGGTCGAGGCCTTCTGGTCGCTAAGCCTGTACGACCAAGAGGGCTTCCTGTTCGCCAACCCGCTCAACCGCAGCGCCCTCGGCGACCGCGACACGCTCCGCTACGACGCTGACGGCTCGCTCGACCTGTTCATCCAGCATGAGCGCCCCAGTCCCGAGAGAGAGGCGAACTGGCTGCCGGCTCCACTCGGCCCGCTGGCCCTGTTCCTGCGCCTCTATATGCCGAAACCGGAGGTGCTGGACGGGCGCTGGGAGCCCCCGGCGGTGCGTCGGGTGACCTAACGCCCTGGTGCGAGTTCCGGGCGCTATCGACCTCGGCGCCGAGGCGAAGCTCTAGGATCTCGCGTTCTCTGGCGTGAAGCGGTCGCGGCTGTGCGACGTGATCATTCTGCGAATGCTCGGCGCGCCGAACGTAGCCCGCCGTCAGACGTCATTGCGAAACACTGGCGCACGCGACCATCTCGGCCTCGGCGGCTAAAGGCATGCTCGGCCCGCTGCGGTCACGGTGACGTCCCGATCAGGAAGAGTTCCTTTCGTGTGAGTTCGCTGTCAGGACTCCGCGCCGCGGTGGCGTCCGAATCGTCGAAGGAGATCGACCCGTCAGTCGTCGGGGACATTCCCGAACACTGGCGCAGGCGACGGCTCGGCTAACTCGGCATCTCGGGCGGCGTTTGCATCGAGCAGCCTCGCGCGCGGATCAGCGCTCGTTCGTCCCGAAAGGATGATGCGCTATGAAGCCGCTGCCGTGACGGTCGGTGTCGTGCGGAGACCGTCTCGGCTCCCGACCCAGACTGTCGATCGGAGGGATCAAGCATGAGCAAGCCGTTCAAGGGCGTTGTCAACGTCGACATCCGGGACTCGATGCCGGACTGGGAGCCGTTCGAGCCGCCGAAGGCGCCGGACGGGGCGCCGAGCGTCCTCTATGTCGTCCTCGACGATGTCGGCTTCTCGGCGCTCGGCTGCTACGGCGGCCCGGTCGAGACGCCCAACATCGACCGGATCGCGGCAGACGGCCTGCGCTACACGCAGTGGCACACGACCGCGCTTTGCTCGCCCACCCGCTCCTGCCTCCTTACCGGACGGAATCACACCCGTAACAGCATGGCGTGCATCACCGAGGCCGCGATTGGCTTCCCGAACGCGAGCGGCACGATTCCGCCGGAAAACGGCGCGATCTCGGAGATCCTCGGCGAGCTCGGCTGGAACACCTACATGGTGGGCAAGTGGCACCTCTGCCCCGACGACGAGATGAACCTCGCCTCGACACGGCGCAACTGGCCGACCGGACGCGGCTTCGAGCGCTGGTACGGCTTTCTCGGCGCGGAGACGAGCCAGTGGTATCCGGACCTCGTCTACGACAACCACCCCGTCGACCAGCCACGAACCCCCGAGGAGGGCTACCACCTCACCGAGGACGTGACCGACAAGGCGATCGAGTTCGTCCGCGACGCGAAGGCAATCGCGCCGGAGAAGCCCTTCTTCCTCTACTACGCGCCCGGCGCCTGCCACGCCCCGCACCATGCCCCGAAGGAGTGGATCGAGAAGTACCAGGGCCGCTTCGACAGCGGCTACGAGGCGATGCGTGAGCAGACGCTCGCCCGCCAGAAGGAGCTCGGGCTCGTCCCTAAGGACACCGAGCTGCCGCCGATCAACCCAATCGGAACGAGCGAGACACGCACCGGGCCCGACGGCAAGCCCTTCCCGCCCCTAGACGACACGCGGCCGTGGGACACGCTCTCGGCCGAGGAGAAGCGCCTCTTCTCCCGGATGGCCGAGGTCTACGCCGGGTTCCTGGCACACACCGACGACCAGATCGGACGGCTGCTCGGCTTCCTGGAGGACAACGGCTGGCGAGAGAACACGCTCGTGGTCCTCGTCTCCGACAACGGCGCATCCGGAGAGGGCGGCCCGAACGGCTCGGTGAACGAGATGAAGGTCCTGAACGGCATCCCCGACACCGTCGAGGCCAATCTCCCGCTGCTCGACGAGCTCGGCAGCCCGACGACGTACAACCACTATCCCAACGGCTGGGCGATGGCGTTCAACACACCGTTCAAGATGTGGAAGCGATACGAGTTCAACGGCGGCACGAGCGACCCGTGCATCATCTCGTGGCCGGGGGGCCTGAAGTCCCAGGGCGAGATCCGAGACCAGTACCACCACGCGATCGACCTCGTCCCGACGATCCTCGACGTCCTCGGTGTCGAGGCGCCGGAGACGATCAAGGGCCACGTACAGAGCAACTTCGACGGCGTCAGCATGCGCTCGAGCTTCGAGGACGCGAAGGCGCCGTCCACGCGGGCGACGCAGTTTTACTCGATGCTCGGTTCCCGGGCGATCTGGCACGACGGCTGGAAGGCCGTCACGAACCACCCGACGATCGCCGGCTGGAGCAACTTCAACGACGACGAGTGGGAGCTGTACAACACCGACACCGACCGGGCAGAGCTGCACAACCTCGCCGCCGAGCAGCCGGAGAAGCTCCGAGAGTTTGTGAACCTCTGGTACGCGGAGGCCGGCGCCAACAATGCGTTCCCGCTCGACGACCGTTCGGCCCTGGAGATCATGCTCACCCCGCGGCCGGTCCTCGCGCCGCCTCGTGATCGTTACGTCTATTTCCCCGACGCCGCAGACGTGCCCGAGTCGCAGGCGGTCAACGTCCGCAACCGCTCCTACGTGATCGGAGCGGTCGTCGACATCCCGGCCCTCGGCGCACAAGGCGTGCTCTTCTCGCACGGTTCGCCGTTCGGCGGCCACGCGCTCTACGTCAAGGACAACCGGCTGCACTACGTCTACAACTTCGTCGGTATGGCAGAGCAGAAGATCGCGGCAGACGCAGATATTCCGGTGGGCGAGAACCTGATCCTGTCCGCCTCGTTCGACAAGAGCGGCGAGGACCCGCCCGGCGTCGCCACCGGTCTCCTCTCGCTTTGGCACGGCGACACGAAGGTCGGCGAGGGTCCGATCAAGACTCAGCCCGGAAAGTTCATGCTCGCCGGCGAGGGGCTCTGCGTGGGTCGCGACAGCGGCGCCGGCGTCACCGCCGACTATCCCGGCGAGATGCCCTGGAGCTTCACCGGCGGCACGATCAACCGCGTCGCCGTCGACGTGAGCGGCGAGCACTACATCGATCTCGAGCGGGAAGCCGCCGCGATGCTGATGCGTGAGTAGCGAAACCGCACAGGCGAGCGCTGAACTGCAGCATTTACTGGGCGATGCAGCGAGCCCCGAAGGTGAGCGGCTACCCCCGCCGCCGCCGCCGCCTTACGGCGTGGGCGCCGCCGGCGTGGCCAGCCGCTCCGCACTCCAGGCAGACCGCGGCACAGCCAGCAGTTCGTCCAGTGATACGTCCAGCGGTTCACTCTGTGCATCCGTCGCGGAGATGCCGATCTTCCGTGCTAGGGCGCGCCGACGTCGTGCTGTCTCCGGGTTGTAGACCCCCTCGGTCAGACCCAGCCGCTCGGCGCGCGGTGGCACAGGTGGCACAACCCAAAAAAGGAGATGTCCCCATGAGTCCCACGCACGTTCAACTGACCGCCCGCGTCCCGCTTGAGCGCGACCCGGTCATGTCATTCTTCTACGCCGGCGAGGCTGGCGCGTACGGTGAGCGGCCGGTCGAGCAGTACGCGACTGCACTCGCGGACGTCGGGAGGCTCGAGCTCGCCGGCGAGGAGCTGACGATCTACTTCCGGCACTTCGGCGTTGCGCCGAAGACGTTCCAGCTCCTGCGAAACCGCGAGGTGGTCGTCTGCGGACTGGAGTTGCCAGCGAAGCTGCTGCACGCGATCGAGCTCGTCGAGGAGGAGCCGGAGCCGATGCCGGAGCGATCGAAGGGACCGCCGCTCGGCGAGGAGGAGCTCGCCAGACGCGACCGCTTGGGCGGCCTCCGCACTAGTTAGACGCGCGCGGGACCGCTGATCTACCTAGCCGGTGCTGCGGAAAAGGCGAAAAGCCGCGGCGGCTGACCTGCGCGGCGGGCAGGACGATGTCCGGGTGCACCTCGCGGCGGTGTGCAGCGAACCAGTCGCGGCCGTCGGCGAGCGTCGCGGTCAGGCTCGCCCCGCAGTACGCACAGCTCGTGCGGAGGCTGATCGCGTCGGCTGCGGCGCGCCAGGCGATCGCCTCGACCTCGCGTGTGTTCTGGGGCCGGCGGGTCGGGTCGAAGATGCCGGCGGCCTCGAGGGCCGTCTGGGCACGGCTTGCCACGCGCTCAGTGTGAACGAAACCCTGGAAAACCAGGGCTTTTGCAATCCGTCCAACGTGCCACACTTCTCGCATGGCCGACGAATCGCTAGAGCGCGAAGTCCAGCTCGACCCAGACGCCGAGCTGCGGGCGAAGATCCACGACCTGCTCGGCGACGTGGAGCGCCATCACGGCGGCCGGCGGATCCGGCGGTTGGAGCTCGAGCAGCGGGCGGATCACGTGGCGGTGTACGCGACGTTCCTCTCGCACGTGCGCGAACCAGCCACCTGACTGACGTAAGGTCGCCGAGTGGCGGCCCGCCTCGGCTCGCGCGTGAAGTCGTTCTCCCTGGTCACATGGCTGGCCGTCGCGCTGGTCGCCATCGCCGCCCTCGCTCTCGTCATCGGCATCACGACGTCAAGGCTCGATAACTGGATGCCGAACATCGCCACGGAAGCGCTGGCGATTGGAGTGACGATTGCCGTCGTCGAGCGCATCGTCGAGCGCGAGCGCCGGCGCCGGGTCCAGCCACGCGTCGATCGAGCCCTTGGGGTGCTGAGCAGCGACTACGTGAAATTCGCCCGGATGGCCCAATTCGACTACGCGTCCACACATCTGTCGTCGGATCTCACTGAGGTCCCAGAGGACCCGCTCGCCATGCTCAAGTTCTGGCAGGAACGCCACGGCACGGAAACGTCGTCGCGGAGTCTGCCTGGACGTCGTCCGCTGCTGCTCGAGGAGGGCATCACGCTTGTGCGGAAGGCTCAACGGATTGCGGAGGCGGATCGGGAGCTCCTGCCTTCGGACCTTGTGATCGCGATCGACAACCTCAGTCAGACCTTCGGCGGGCGCGGCGACCTATTTCTCGACATGGTCGAGGACAACTACCTACCGCCAAGTCAAGGCCTCGATAACTGGCTTTGCCTCGTGATGGTCGAGAACGCGCGACACCTCGGAGAGGCCTTGCGCCGCCACGGCGTCGTCTGAGCGGCGACCAGGACAGCCAGCGGTCGCCTGGTGGCGGCAACGTCAGGACCGTTAAATACGCTCGTTGCACCTTGCCGCACCCTGAGACGAGAGTCCGAGCAGCGCGAGTTGGCTGGCGTCGTGCGCTACCGCAGCTCCGTGAACAGCGCGAGCAACGCCTACTCGGTCTGAACGAGTTCGCCGCTCGCGTCGAGATGCCAGCGCCGACGCTGACGAAGATCGAGACGGGCCGGCTGCGTGCATCGCCAGAGCGTCAGGCAGCGATCGCCGCCGCGCTCGAGCTCGACGTCGACGACCTGTTCGTCCCCCTCGAGGCTGGCCCAAACGCCGAGCGCAATCGGTCGATCGCCGACGAATACGTGGCCGGCGCCGAGGTGCGCGAGCTCGTCGGGCGCTACAACCTTGACCGCTCCGTCATCAAGCGAATCCTCTGGGCCGAGGGCATCAAGCTCCGTCCGAAGGGAGCCGACGCCGAGGTGATCGAGAAGGCGGTCGCGCTCTACACCACCGATGGCAAGCCGAGCGGGAAAACCATCGCAACGCTTCTCGAGGTTCCGCGCAGCAACGTCTTCTACTGGCTCCGCCGGCGCGGCGTAGCGAGGCGTCTCTCGACGTGGTTCCACGCTGTACCGGAGCGACATTGGCGCTGGGTCCTCAGTGTCCACGAGGGACGGGAGCAGCGGAGCTGCACGATCTCTCCGAAGTCGAAGCGCCGCGCGAAGTACGCGCTCGCCGGTGTGCTCGCATCACCGCCTGGCACTCGGCACGGCGGGAAGAAGAAGGGGTACACGGACAAGCACGTCACGGCTGCCCGCAAACTCAAGAAGCTCGAGCCGAACCTCGGCCGCGAGCGTCTCGCGCGTCAGCTCACTCGACTCGGCTTGCCCACCACCGAGAAGCAGGCTCGCGCGATCTTGGCCGAACTGACGGGCTAAGGGCCAGGTCTCAGCTTCACGGGCTAAGGGCCGGAAGGCAGGCCCGTAGCCCGTGACGGTTTCGGGGGTCCGCTCTCAAAATCGCATGCGTGCAGACAGAAGGTCTTCAGGAAAATCAAAAGAGCACGCATGCAGAGCCGGACCAGTTCGTCGCGATCGTTCGCGAGCTCGAGGACTTCACAGGCCGGCGGCTCCGGGGCGAGGGGCGCGTGCGGTGTCTCCGCGCGTTCGGCGAGAGCGCTGACGGCTTCGAGCGGCTCGCCAGGTCGGCCCGCATGCGCGCACGGCGGAACCCGTTCGGCCTGCTCATCACGATGGTCAAGGACGGCGAGCACCTCCTGCGCGCCAACGCACGCGTCGAGGATCGCCAGCAGATGCACGAGGCCGGCGAAATGCCGCCACCAGTGGGGTGCTGCCTGAGCTGCGAGACCGGCGGCGGTCGCCATACGGCGGACTGCCCGGAGGCGCACGTCGCATGAGCGCTGACGAGCCGAGTCAGCCGTCCGGCGAGCAGCTCGAGCTGCAGGACGAGCTCGACGCGCAGGAAGGGTTCGACGGCTGGGACGTCTTCGACGAGGCACGCGAGATGCTGGCGCGCAAGGCAATCGAGGAAGCCGAGGCCGCGTGACGGACTTGTCGATCGAGCTGCCGGCGGAGCTCGTCGAGACGATCGCGCAGCGCGTCGCGGAGATCCTCGCACCGAGGTTCGAACCGGCGGCGGTGTCGCCGTTCATGAGCGTGAAGGAAGCTGCCGAGCACACACGGTGTTCTGAACAGCGCATCTACGATCTGCGCAGCGCGGGGACGCTCACGAAGCACGGCGACGGCTCGCGGGCGCTCGTCAGCCGCGCCGAGCTCGACGCCTATCTGTTGCCCTTCGGGGCGAGAACCCGCAACGGAACCGGCCTCGCACACGGATGAGCGGATGCGTAGTTCGACGGTCACCCTGCGAGACTGCGGCTCGAGCGCGTCCCCCATGGGATCCGTGACGCGTGTTGCGGGTCGCATCTTGCGCGCATCAGCGCGCGGTGCAATGATCGGGAGGCTGTGCTTCGGGGACTAGACGAAGCCGCAAGATCCCGACCGTGTTGTACGTTGCGCGGGCCCTCGGCCTGCGCTGCTAGTCCCAGCGCTGCCGAGGGCTTCGCGCGGAAGGGAGGCCATAGTGGCTACCACTGATCTGCAGTCCGATGCGGACGCCGGCGACGTCGACATCGAGGCGCTGCGCGTATCCGTGCGCGAGCTCTGGCGGATCCTGAACGAGCCGCTGGTCGATCCGAAGTACTGGCCGAAGCCGCAGCGATGAGCGCGGCGCGTGGCATAGCTGACGAGATCGTCCGCGAGCGGTACGGCGATGAGTAGCCCGCTCGAGAAGACACAGACACCGGGCGTCTACAAGCGCGGCAACCGGTACTGCGTCGTGTTCCGCGACTGGCAGGGCAAGCAGCGGAAACGCTCCGCCCGCACCCTGGCGGAGGCGCGCAAGTTGAAGGCGTCGCTGACGACGGACGTCGAGCGGGGCGAGTTCATCGACTCGCGGATCACGTTCGCGGAGTACGCGCCGGCATGGATCGACCGTTACAAGGGCCGCACGAAACGCGGCATCAAGCCGGAGACGCTCGTGGACTACCGGAAGACGATCGAGCGGGAAGCGTTGCCGTACTTCGCGCGGATGCGGCTGTCTCACATCCGCCCGCGCGACATCAAGGAGTACGCGGCGCTCCTCGAGAAGCAGGGGGCATCAGCGGGCACGGTGAGGATCAAGCTCGCGCCGGTGAAGGCGCTCCTCGCCGACGCACTCGAGGAGGACCTGATCCGAAGCAACCCGGCGGCCGGCGTTCGCGTCACTGCCGCCGCTCCTGCGCACGACGAGGAGGAGGAGCAGGCGAAGGCGCTTACGGCGGACGAGCTCCGTGCGTTGATCGACGCGACGCCGCAAGCGTGGCGGCTGTTCTTCGAGTTCCTCGCCGACAGCGGTCTCCGGATCGGCGAGGCGATCGCGCTTCAGTGGCGTGACGTCGACCCGGACGCGCGGCTCGTGCAGGTGCGTCGGCGGCTGTACCGCGGCCGGCTCGACACGCCGAAATCCCGGTACGGGAAGCGCAGGGCACGAATCTCGGAGCACGTCGCGGCTCAGCTTCGAACCCTGCGGGCCGCGAACCCGGACGAGGCGCTCATGTTCCCGAATACGGCCGGCGCGTACCTCGACCCGGGGAACGTCATGACGCGCGTGCTCAAGCCCGCGGCGGTCAAGGCAGGGCTCGGCCAGTGGGTCGTCGCGCACGGGCGGCGCCACGCGGAGTCATGGGTCGGGTTCCACACGCTCCGCCACACGTGCGGGTCGGAGTTGTTCCGGAAGGGGTGGAACGCGAAGCAGGTACAGCTGCAGCTGGGGCATCACTCGCCGGCGTTCACGATGAGCGTGTACATCCACGTGCTGCCGGACGACCTGCCCGATCACCCCGGTTTCGGGGGCAACGAGGTGGCCACCAGAGCCACCGAAAACCACCGAGAAGAAGCACCTACCGAAACGGCAGAACCGATGGAACTTCCAGGTCTGCCGAGACTCGCCGAGGTCGCGGGCGCGAGATCATAATCCGCGTGTCGCAGGTTCGAGTCCTGCCGCCGCTATTTCGTCCCGTCG
>Ga0307305_10000149_pt1 | contig 21428 bp, 22 predicted proteins | sample ER_DNA_186_FD_194512 | JGI IMG/M metagenome (GOLD analysis project Ga0307305, IMG submission 194512) | Bulk soil microbial communities from the East River watershed near Crested Butte, Colorado, United States - ER_DNA_186 | ecosystem: Environmental > Terrestrial > Soil > Floodplain | place... | reverse complement strand
TTCGGGCCACTTTGTGGCGTTGATGCGTCGGCGGAGCTCGACGAGGTCCGCTTCAGGAATATTGATGGGGAAGGGGCGGACCGCGGTGTCATCGGTTGCTGCGGCCGAATGTTCGGGAAGCAACCCGAGGGTTCCTGCTGCAGCAACGCCCGCGGCGGCGGTTTCGACAAAACGGCGGCGATCATGGTTGATCTCTTCTGACGCTTTAGCGGTACTCATTGCTGAATCTTCCTGTTCGAAAGTCGGCTGAAGGTCTCCGTAGTTTTGCCCCCAAGCATCCCAACGGCGCTCATGTTGGCAGCGGTTTACCGGCCTGCTCCCGGACGATGTACTCGGCATACCAGTCGGGCCAGTCCTCATCTCGCTGGCCGTTCGCCGTGCGCGGCTTCTGCACGTCGGAGCGCAGCCGCGAGCTCCGTCGGCGAGGTGAATATCGTGTCGGTGCCGTCCACGCGCCCGGGCAATCGCGCGGTGACCTCCTGGATCAGCCAGCTGTTGCCGTCCGGATCGCTGAACGAGGCGAACGAGGAGTAGCTACGACGCTCCGGATGCGGGCCATTGACAGGCGGTTGTCCAGGACCCGCACGGTGGAACACTTCGCTCACCTCGACACCGCGCTTGACGAGTTCGGCGCGCGCGGCCTCGATATTGGACACGACAAGATAGAGCCCACGCACCGAGCCCGGCACCGCTGACGTAATTCCTTTGCCGAAATGGATCGAGCACGGTGAGTCTGGAGGTGTGAACTGTACGCCCCGAAACGCGTCGCCGACGATGAAGTCGGCGTCAAGCCTCCAACCCAGGCCGCCGTAAAAGCGCTCGGCGCGATCGACGTCCGATACCTCGAGCTTCATGGAAATTTGCTTGTCGGATGTCACTGCCGGCATGGTCGCACTCTCACTCTCGTATCAAGGTGCGTAACGGTTGAAGACAAAGTCGCGAGCCTTGACGATCTCATGGCAGGGGAAGCAGGCGCTTTGAACCGTCTCGCCAGCGGGTTTGCCGTCATCAAATTGGGCGAAGCCCCAGCCGCCGGTCGAGGCGTATTTTTTTGAGTCCTTGACCATAAACTGAACCCCGTTCTTGGGAGGCCCGGCCACGAAAGATTGGAGATGACCAAAGGCTTTGCTGCTTTCCTCCAACGGGTCGTAGCTCCACGCGAGCCGGGCAATGATTGTGCCATCCGGGAACGGAAAATTACCTTTCCGGGAGGCCTTGATCGCTACGTCGTTGCCCAGAATGGCGCGCAAATCGTTGAGTTTGCCTTCTTCGTGGGCCACGGAGATCAACCTCCAGTCGCGATATCCGGTGGGGATTTTGATTCCGAAGACCGGTGAGCTCTCGTCTTCCGCGCCTTTAACTGCGAACGGCACCGCAGCAAGAATGGTCAAGGCGATTACAATCGCAAGCATCACGATCGTGATCCATTTCATGACGTGTTCCTTCGCTGCGGATCGGGTTTCGACTTGTTGAGATTGTGCGCCATGACCTCTCGGGAAATTGCTCGTGAACAAGTATTGGCGCCATCAAGGGCTCATCGCGGCGTCGATTGCCAGAACTTGAGGACCGCCTCGGTCATTTCGTCAGGGCATTCCTCGGGGAGAAAGTGTCCGCAGTCTGTGCCGACCGCACCGCCCTGCACGCGGTCTCCGATCGTAGCAACAGTCGCGCGCAGCGCATCGCCTACCCCGTCGGAGCCTCCGAGTGCCAGAACGGGCATTGTCAATCGCTTGGCCGCGCGCGCCTTTGCCTGCGCCAGACCTTCCGCATTGAAGTTTGCCCGATACCAGTCGAATCCGGCGCGCATGGCCCCGGGCGTGGAATACTGACGCGTATATTCTTCGAGAGCGGCCGGTTCGATCGCGTAATGTCGTGTGCTTTTCGTCGCGAAGATCCAGGCAAGGTATTCTCGCTCGCGGCCCTGGATCAGCATCTCCGGAAGATCGTTCAGCCGATTGAACGCAAATTGCCAGCTCTTCAGGTTTACGGTCTCGCTCGGGATTCCGCCGGCGAATGCAGTAACGCCGGGAATATTCGATTCGGTCAGCACCAATCGTCTTACGTCCGCCGGATAGTTTGCTGCGTGGGCGTACGCGATCCACGTCCCGACGTCATGGGCGATGATGTCGATCCCTCCCGCGCTCGCGAGGTTGGTCGCTTCAAGGAAGCCATGCAGGTCGCGCGCGGCTGTGTCGAGATCGTAACTACCGGCCGGCTTGTCGCTTTCACCGAAACCACGGGGATCGAGTACGACGACACGACGGCCCGCGTTGACCAGCAAGGGCAGAACTTTCCGCCAGGCGATCCAGCTTTCCGGCCACCCCGGAAGTAGCAACACCGGATCGCCGGCCCCCGCCGTGACGTAGTGGAAGCGTATGCCGTCGATCTTCACGATGTGGTGTTCGGGGGCGCGGACCTCTCTCGTGCTCTGCGCAAACGCGTTCGTCGCGAGCACGATGCCAACCACGAGTGCGGCAAGGGTTCTGATGAGCATGGTCATCGCATCCTCACCATTGGATCACCGCAGAAATCCAGCATTGTTGGGAAACCGATTTGCTGGCTCGGCCTAATTCTGCATAGTGCCTTGCAAATTTCGAGTTGGACCCAAGTCCAATGCCCTTTTCTTACTCAGCCAGAAAAATCAGGGCTTGGTCCGCTTCCGGTATTCCGGCACGAGCACGCCTGAGCGAAGCGCGCTCGTGCAGCAATAAATCACGCGGTGAGTGAGCTCGCTCACAATCCGGGCGTGTGCTTTGTCCCAGACTCTGGGGAGATCAAGGATCGGAGGTGCCCCATGTCGGTTTCACACTCCAGGCAAACTCGGGCCAAGCGCTCGCGCAAGGCGATCGATAAAGCGGCGCGAAAGATAGAAGATGTGAGAAGCGCCAGCGGTGCCAATCTGGTTTACGCCGGCTACCCCTATGACCCCTACGCGTAAGCCGGACTTACGCTAGTGCTGTTTTGATGCGCCGATCAGTCCCTTGTAAACGAACGCGCCTTGCTTTTCGTTCATCGACGCCAGCGCTGAGATGAATCTGTAGCCGATCTGACAGCCTTCGGCCGGCGGCAGCGACTGCACATTCGCGATCTTGGCCATTTCCGCCGCGTCATAACCCTTCGCCTGATACGCGCCCGTTATGGTGCGGACGATCTCGTCGATGCTTGCGTTTTTCGGCGGCGGCGACGGCATGGTGACCGAGCTTTCAAGCAATTCCGCAGACAAAGATTGCGGGATGGATTCGAGGCCGGCAGCCGGCGTGCCGAGGTCTGTGCGACGCAGACGGTCGGGTTGCCTTTCAGGGATTCCATTATGTCCGCTTGCGCCTGCAATACGTGATGAATGACGGCGTCCGACGCCGTCGGCGTGTGCAGATCGACATAGCGGTTGGCGATGTCGGCACCCAGTACGCGCGACAAGGCACTGACTTGCTCGCGCGGTCCGGAATAGATCTGTTCAAACCGGGAGAGAGTTTCCCTTTCGGCTTCGGGATGTTGCTTGAGAATGAGATTGAAGAGGCGGTGCTTGAGCTCATTGACCGCCTTCACGGAGCCGGACGCGCGCTCGAGCCACATCGTTACAAGATTGAATGAGATGACGACGAAGACGATCGGCGTGAATCGCCAGATCTTTTCGTACCCGAATTGTTTCCCCGCGAAGTAGCCGATGAGACCGCCGATGCCGCCAGCGGTGGCACCGGCGACGAAGTGGACAACAAGTGCCGGCAACGAAGCGGCATAGAGCAGAATGTCGGTCATGGGTTGATTCCGGTGGGGCAGGACGGGCAGTATCGCTTGGCCGCAGGTGTCCATCGCCCGGATGGCGGAGAAATCAGGGCTCCGGTTCCGCGTGTCCTGCCGATGAAAGTTGCAATGAAAGGCCTGCCGTCAATCTTTTCGTTTTTTGTCGTCCTGACAGCCGGCTCAGCCCAGGCGCAGGATCCGGTCGCTCGCGGCCAGGCGCTTGTCGCGGAGTTTTGCGGGCGCTGTCATGCCATCGGCGTCAAAGGCAAAAGCCGGCACTCGGATGCACCGCCTTTCCGGACGCTCGGCCGCAGCATCGATCTTGACGAATTTCCGCGCAGGCTCGAACGCGGAATCTCGAGCGGCCATCCCGACATGCCTGAGTTCAAGTTCAGCCACGACGATGCGCTTGCGGTGGGCGCCTATCTGCGCTTGATCCAGCAATAAAAACGGATTTGGGATGACTCGCGTCATGGCCGGGCATGTCCCGGCCATCCACGACTTTCTTTGGAGTCAAGAAGACATGGATGCCCGGCACAAGGCCGGGCATGACGGGGGAAATCCAGCTGCCGACTGAAGAGTGTTCTAGCGATCGATGGTAATCTCGCCGCTGCGCGCACGGGAAACGCAGATCATGATCGTGTCCTTGCGCTCGTGTTCGGCCAGCACCAGGTCGCGGTGATCCGCTTCGCCGGCCAGCAATTTTGTCCGGCAGATGCCGCAGGTGCCGGTTTCGCACGAACTCGGCACCTCGAGCCCATGCTCGCGCAGGGCTTCGAGGATCGTCGTGCTGGTCGAAACCCCGAGCACCGCGCCGGAACGCGCGAGACGCACCTTGAACGGCTTGTCATCCGGCTTGTGCGTCTCGGCTTCGCTGAATGCCTCGAAGTGCACAGCCGTGGACGACCAGTGATCGGTCATGGCGCGCACCGCCTCCATCAAAGGGCGCGGCCCGCAACAATACAGATGCTCGCGATTTTTCCGCTCGGCCAGGATCGGGCGCAGATCGAGCGAGCGTGATATCTCGCCCTGGTCATAGTGGATCGTGACCATGTCCTTGAATTGCGGTGCGCTCAGTTCGTCGAGAAATGCCGTCGTTTCGGGCGAGCGCGTGCAGTAGAACAGGCGGAAGCGTTTGCCCTCCGCCATGACCTGGCGAATCATGGCCATGATCGGCGTCACGCCGATGCCGCCGGCAATGAACAAGAAATCCTGCGCGCGCGGCGGCAAGCCGAAATCGTTCACCGGTGAAGTCACCGTCAGTTCGTCGCCCGCCTTCACGTCATCGATCAGGCTGCATGAGCCGCCGCGGCCATTGACCTCGCGCTTCACCGCGACCTGATAGCGATCGCGCTCGGCGGGGTCGTTGCACAGTGAATATTTGCGCAGCATGCCATTGGGCACCCGGATGGCGATGTGTGCACCCGCGGAAAATTGCGGCAACTCGTTCCCGCCTGCATGGCGCAATTCAAGAAGGTTGATGCCATCGGCTATCGCATCGTTGCGCGTCACGCGTAACGTCATTGTCGGCGAAGGCGTCGTGGCGGTCATCACAGGTTCCTGAGTGTCGTTCGCCACAAGTGCGCGCGCATGTTGACCTCAAAATGGCGTCGTCGTCTCACTCTGTCGCGGCGATGAAGCCGATAACTTTATCCTGCTGCAGCTTCTTCACAATATTGGCGAGTTCGCCCTTCGGGATTCCGGTCACCGCGACGCGTACTTTATAAAGTCCGCCTTTTCACACGCGATTGGGCAAGCAAAAGCAGGCAAATCCGGGCTTTTGCGCTGCTTTGGCGGGGAAAACAGCGGTGCGGTTTGCAAGCGTGAACCGGTTTGAACCTTTCGCCGGGCGCCAGCGACCCATGTCCAGGATGCACATTCCGTGCACGTCCCTGAGACAGGAGACCCACCATGTTCCGCAAGCTCGCTCTCGCCCTCGGTGCCTCTGCTGTGATCGGTGCCGCGGCTCTGACCCCAACCACCGCGTCCGCCCACTGGCACGGCCAATCATGGCCATTGGCACAACGGCGGCCTCCGCGTCGGCATCGGCCTCGTTGCGCCGGCGACCGTCATCGCTTCCGAATGCTACGTTGTGAAGAAGGTCGTCGACACGCCGTTCGGACTGCGCGTCCGCCGCATCACGGTCTGCAACTAAGCGAGCAGACCATGCACGGGAAATAACCCCGGCTTCGCCACGAGGCCAGGGTTTTCTCTTTGCCTTCCGTTCGACTGTCTTGCCGCCTGCGGGAATTTGTTATGCTCGCCTCATGCTTCTTGAAGGCTTCACGCGATCGGACATCAAGACCAACGGCGCGCGCATCGTCACGGTGACGGGCGGAAGCGGACCGCCGGTGCTGCTGATGCATGGCAATCCGTTTACTCATCTCAATTGGCACAAGATCGCGCCAACACTGGCGCGCCAGTTCACCGTCGTGGCGACCGACCTGCGCGGCTACGGCGATTCGGAAAAGCCGCCGGGCGGTGAGGACCACGCGGGCTATTCATTTCGAGTGATGGCGCAGGATCAAATCGAAGTGATGGCCGCGCTCGGCTTCGACAAGTTCTATGCGGCTGGCCACGATCGCGGCGGCCGCGTGCTGCATCGCATGTGCCTCGACCATCCGCAAAAGGTCGTGCGCGCTGCGATTCTCGACATCATCCCACAACATCATCTGTACAACCACATCAACAAGCAGTGGGCGACATTTTCCTGGCACTGGTTCTTCAACATCCAGCCTTTCGATTTGCCCGAGCGGATGATGGGCGCCGATCCCGACTGGTTCATCGAAAAGAAGCTGGCGAAGACCAAGCAGGGCCTGAGTTTCTTCGACCCCGAAGCGCTGGCCGAATACAAGCGCTGTTTCCGTAATCCGGCCACGATTCACGCCATTTGCGAGGACTATCGGGCGGCAGCCGGCATCGATCTGGAGATGGACGCAAAAGATTTTGCGGCCGGCCGCAAGATCGAATGTCCCGTACTTCTTTTGTGGGGAGCGACCGGAGGCGTCGGGCGCAACCACAATCCGAGTCCTGCGGACATCTGGCGGAATTACGCGAACAATATCGTTGCCGCCAAGGCCGTTCCGTCCGGGCACTATCTATCTGACGAAGCGCCGGCCGAAACCACCGCCGCGCTGCGGGAGTTTTTTGCCGCAAGATTGTAACGGTCATTCCGGGGCGCGAGTGAAGCTCGCGAACCCGGAATCCGGCGACACTTGAAAGGACAGGGGACATTCTGGATTACCGGTTCGCACGCTGGCGCGTGCGCCCCGGAATGACGGATCAAAAAGATTTGCTGCCCAGTCTTAGTCGGCACTCGGGTCCGGCTTCGGAGTTTGCGGCACACGTTGGAACTAAATCGCCGTCGGTGCCGGCATGTCGAGGAATCCGCGCACGGCATGCCAAAACAAGTGACGGTTGATCGCGACAGCGACCGAATGCGCGGTGTTCGGCAAAATCACCAGTTGCTTGTCTCCGTGCGGAAGCTGCCGGTAAAAATCGAACAGATCTTCCACTGTTGCGATGCCGTCATATTCGCCGCGTACGAGCAGGACCGGCGTCTGCACCTTTTTGGGATCGACAACGGGAAGGTTGGCGGTCATGTCGAGATACGTGCCGGTCGGCACCTGATCGCCGAATTGCAATTCCACGTGGGCCAGGATTTTTCCCACCGCGGGATCGGTGGTACCGGGCTTGTCGCGCGTGAAGATGCTCTCGATCATGGCGCGGTCGCGCAGGCGCATGTTGTGTGTGCGGAAATATTCGAGCTGCTCGGCGCGTTTTTTCAAAGTCGGGGATTCGGTGCCTTTGTAGGTAAAGGCCGCGAGCACCAGACGGTTCACGCGGTCAGGTTCGGTCATTGCATAGACGCCGGCACGCGACGCGCCGGACGATTCACCCATGAAATGCGCCTTCTGCTGTCCTGTCTCGCGCGTGACCACCTGCATCGCTTCCTTCAGGTCCTGCGCGCCGCTCGCGATATCGGAATTGCCGCCGGTGCGTCCTGATTTGCCGTAGTTTTCGTGGTCCATGGTCCAGACGTCGAAACCCCAGCGTGCGAATATATTCATCATCGAATATTCGCCGCGGCCGGGCGTATCGAGATCGAAAATCCGCCAGGTCACCGAAGAGCCGTGCACAAGGAAAAGGATTGGCCGCGACGATTCGCCCGCCTTGGGGACGCCGAGCCGTTTACGGACTATGTAGAGAGGGATATCGCCTTTTTTGGCCCAGTATTCGGCGCTCCAGATCTCGCTGTCGGGCGCCGCTTGTGCCGGCATCGAGACGCCGGATAGCAGGCCCGCGCCAACACCCCATCCGGCTGTCTGGATCACGGCGCGCCGCGGCAGAACGTGCTTGGTTTCCGTCATGAACGCCTCCTGAACGGGCGAGCCCGTACGCGTTTCTCCGTACGCCTTATTAAGGACATTGTAGCAGTCTGCTGGAACTGGCGGCAGTCTACTCGCCCAGTGATAGGAGTTCTGCTAGGGGTCGGTTGCGCGCGCGACTATGGCGTGCGCGACGTCCAAGGCCGATATAAACGGCATCTAGCCGGAGGAATGATGCTCAAGTCTTTGCGCGCGGTGGCGCGGTTTTTCACGAACACGATCGGCTGGAATCGGATCGGTGTACTGCTCAGCGTCGCCATTATCAGCGTGGCCGCGGTGGTGCTTTTCCACATGCTGCGCGACATCGACACCAACGAAGTGATTGCCGCGCTGAAGGCGACGCAGCCTTACCACATCGCGGCCGCTGCATTTTTTGTCGCCTGCGGCTATTTCACGCTCACCTTTTATGACTTGTTCGCGTTGCGAACCATCGGCCGCAATGAAATTCCCTATCGCATCGCGGCGCTGAGCGGCTTCACCAGCTATTCGATCGGCCACAATATCGGCGCGACCGTGTTTACTGGCGGGGCCGTGCGCTATCGCATCTATTCAATGTACGGGCTTGATGCGATCGAGGTCGCGAAAATCTGCTTCATTGCCGGTCTGACTTTCTGGTTGGGCAACGCCACCGTGCTCGGCCTCGGCGTCGCCTATCATCCGGAAGCTGCCGTACCGATCGACCAGTTGCCGCCGTGGCTCAACCGCGTCATCGGCATCGGGATGCTCGCGGTCCTCGTGTCCTACGTGATCTGGGTGTGGAGCGCGCCGCGGGAAATCGGCCAGGGCGAGTGGAAGGTGCGCTTGCCAAGCGGACCGTCCACGCTGCTGCAGATCTGCATCGGCATTCTCGATCTCGGCTTTTGCGCGCTTGCCATGTACATGCTGCTGCCGGGCGAACCTAGAGTCGACTTCGTAACCATCGCGGTGGTGTTCGTTTCGGCAACGCTGCTTGGTTTTGCCAGTCACGCGCCCGGTGGTCTTGGCGTCTTCGACGCAGCAATGCTCGTCGCGCTGTGGCAATTCGACAAGGAATCCGTCCTCGCGGGACTGCTGCTTTTCCGGCTGCTCTATTATATCGCGCCGTTTACGCTTGCATTGATCATACTCGGCACACGAGAGCTTTGGCTGAATGTGAAGGGCGCGCGACGTCCGCGCAAACCGGAACTGATAACGTCGGTGACGGCGCCGATCCGCAGCGAGATTGAGGGGCGAAAAACCGACGCCGATTGACCATGGCGATACAAGACGACCGCCGCGATATTCCCTCCGCCAACGGCCTGGCGGGCCGATTGCGCGGAGCGTGGCACGCCTTGTTCGGTTCTCCCGCGATCATCAGCAGCGGCACCGTTGCGCGCACGGCCGAACAGATTATTGGCAGCCCCCAGGCTCAATTGATCGAGCAGCTCATCGGCGGCCTGCCCGGCGCGGCGATCGTGCTCGACCGCGAAGGGAGGGTGGTTGCGTTCAACGAGGCGGCCACCGGAATCGCGCCGGCTCTGAGCCGCGGTGAGCCTGCGCTGATCGGGTTGCGCATGCCGGAGCTTGTCGATGCGGTGCGACGGGCGGCGAGACGACACGAGCCGCAACGCGTCGAATTTTTCGAACGGGTGCCGCTCGACCGCTGGCTGGAGGCATTCGTCACACCCGTGAGGATCGACGCCGGCGGCGAACGTTTCGTCGACCTTCTGCTGATGACATTCAACGATCTCACCCCGCTGCGACGGGTCGAGGAGATGCGCGCCGACTTCATTGCAAATGCAAGCCATGAGCTGCGCACGCCGCTCGCAGCTTTGCTCGGCTTCATTGAAACCCTGCAGGGTACTGCCAAAGACGATCCTGTCGCGCGAAGAAAATTCCTCGATATCATGCAAGGCCAGGCGACGCGCATGGCGCGCCTGATCGACGATCTGTTGTCACTGTCGCGCATCGAGCTCAACGCTCACTTGCAACCGAATACGCCCGTCGATCTTCCGCCGATCGTGCGACAGGTGGTGGACGGATTGCAGACGCTGGCGCGCGATCGCGATGTCGATATCAAGGTGACGATACCGGCGGATCCGCTTCTGGTGCTGGGCGACCGCGACGAACTGATCCGCGCGCTCGAAAACCTGGTTGAAAACGCTCTCAAGTATGGTGCGGTTGGCAAGCGCGTCGACATTACGTTTTCGCGCGGACAGACCCGCGCGGGCGCGCCGGAGGCCCGGGTCGCGGTACGGGACTACGGTCCGGGCATTCCTCCCGAACATCTGCCTCGCCTCACCGAACGGTTCTATCGGGTCGACGTGACCGACAGCCGGGCCCAAGGCGGAACCGGACTGGGGTTGGCGCTGGTCAAACACGTGCTCAATCGGCACGGCGGCCGCCTCACAATCGAGAGCACTCCTGGCGCCGGCGCTACATTCACAATCCACCTGCCTTTGCAGACTGACGATTCTGCCCCGGCGGGAGAATCCTGATCGGATTCATAGCGTTAGAGTGTCATGTGACTGTCACCAAAGCTTTATAGAACGGTGACATGCGACGCCTATGGCTGACCACGGCCTCGGAAACTCGAGCGCTGAACCAGAACAAAACATCCGAAGCCACCCGTGGAGAGCGTTTTTTAAGATCAACAGCGGTCGCCCGAGCGATTGGGCGCGACAAACCACCTCCGTGGCCCGCACGGAGATGTGCGCTCGTCTACGACCGTAAACATGGAGAGAGCCTTTGAAACATTGGACCACATTGGCAGCTGCGGGCGTTATCGCCGTCGCAGCGTCTGTCCCGGCCAAAGCCGTAGACATCTCGGGTGCCGGCGCCACGTTTCCCTATCCGATTTATGCGAAATGGGCGGATGCGTACAAAAAAATCACCGGCAATGGGCTGAACTATCAGTCAATCGGCTCGGGCGGGGGCATCAAACAGATCAAGGCGAAGACCGTGACCTTCGGTGCGAGCGACGCTCCGCTTCCGGGCAAAGAGCTCGACGAAGCTGGCCTTGCGCAATTTCCCATGGTGATGGGCGGTATCGTACCCGTCGTCAATCTCGAAGGCGTGAAACCGGGCGAACTGACTATTGATGGCCCGACCCTCGCCAAGATTTTCCTCGGCGACATCAAGACCTGGGATGACCCCGCGATTAAAAAGCTCAATCCGAGCGTGAAGCTGCCAAGCCAGGCGATTGCGATCGTGCACCGCTCGGACGGATCCGGCACCACATACAACTTCGCCTATTATCTGGCCGATGTAAGTCCGGACTGGAAATCGAAAGTCGGCGTCAACACTTCCGTGCAGTGGCCGAGCGGAATCGGGGCCAAGGGCAACGAAGGCGTCGCCAACAACGTCGGCAACACCAAAGGTTCGATCGGCTATGTCGAGTACGCCTACGCCAAGCAGAACAAGCTGACCTACACGAAGATGGTCAACAAGGCCGGCAAGACGGTTGCGCCGACCTCGGAAGCCTTCCAGGCCGCAGCCGCCAATGCCGACTGGAAGTCGCAACCCGGCTACGGCGTCGTTCTTGCCAACCAGCCCGGCGACAGTTCATGGCCGATGACGGCCGCCACCTGGATCCTCATCTACAAGCAGCCGAGCGACACGGCCGCTACCGGCGAGGCGCTCAAGTTCTTCGCGTGGGCCTATAAGAACGGCGGCAAGATGGCTGAAGAACTCGACTACGTTCCGATGCCCGCCAATGTCGTGAAGGACGTCGAGAAGACCTGGTCAAACGACATCAAAGACGCGAGCGGCAAGCCCGTTTTCGCGATGACCAATTGATCCAATGGCAATGGGAAAGGGCGCCGGTTCGGCGCCCTTTCCCTTTCCTTGTTCTACCTCCGGCAGAAAGACGGCTTGTGCTGCAGCCGGGAGGCGGCTTGAGTAGCTCTCCACGAAATGGCCAGGGAGAGCCCGATGCAATCAACGGGGAGGGGATCCGTGGTTGATGTGGCGTTGCAGGGCACGGGCATCTCGACCGCTGCCCAAGTCGATCGGGCGAGGGTGCTGCAGCGGCTGAGGTTGGGCGACATCGCATTTCGCCATCTGACCCGTGCGGCTGCAGCCACTGTTCTTGTCATCCTCGGCGGCATCATCGTTTCCTTGGTCTGGGGTTCGTTGCCGGCCCTGCGCGCGTTTGGCGTCAGCTTCCTTTACGAAGAAGTTTGGAATCCGGTCACCGAGAAATTCGGAGCGATCGCGCCGATATACGGCACCGTTGTTACCTCGCTTATTGCGATGCTGATCGCGGTGCCCGTCGGCCTTTTCATAGCGCTGTTCCTGACTGAGCTTTGCCCAATGTGGCTGCGTCGCCCCATTGGCATAGCCATCGAGTTGCTCGCCGGCATTCCCAGTATCATCTACGGCATCTGGGGCCTGTTCGTCTTCGCGCCATTTCTGCAGCAGCACGTGCAGCCGTTTTTGATCGCCGTGTTCGGGGAAATCCCGATTCTGTCCACGCTGTTCGCAGGACCGCCGTACGGCATCGGTATTTTCACTGCCGGCCTGATCCTCGCGATCATGGTCCTTCCCTTTATCACGTCCATCTCGCGCGATGTGTTCGAAGCGGTGCCGACAGTGCTCAAGGAGGCGGCCTACGGACTCGGTTGCACGACCTGGGAGGTCGCACGCTACGTCGTATTGCCTTACACCCGCGTCGGCGTGATCGGGGGAGTCATGCTCGGCCTTGGTCGCGCGCTCGGCGAGACGATGGCCGTGACATTCGTCATCGGCAATGCGCACCGCATTTCCGGTTCGCTGCTCGCACCCGGCACGACAATTTCTGCAACCATTGCCAACGAATTCACCGAAGCCGTCGGTGACCTTTATACCTCGGCGTTGATTGCTCTTGGCCTGATCTTGTTCGTCATTACTTTCATCGTGCTGGCGATCGCGCGCCTGTTGTTGTTGCGCCTGAACGCGCGCGTGGGAGCCTGACAATGAATTCCGGGCTCTATGCAAAGCGCCGACGCCGCAACGTCATCACCATGGGGCTCGCCTACGGGGCGACGGGTTTCGGCCTGAGCTGGCTGGTAGTCATTCTGGCGGTGCTGCTGTGGGAAGGCTTCAGCGGCCTCTCGCTTTCGGTCTTCACCGAAATGACTCCGCCGCCTGGATCGGCTGGCGGTCTGCTCAATCCTATCGCCGGCAGCCTGGTGATGACGGTCATCGCGGTGCTGATCGGCACGCCGCTCGGCGTCCTGGCCGGCACCTACATGGCTGAATATGGCCGCTACGACAAATTGACCACAGTTGTCCGCTTCATCAATGACATCCTGCTGAGCGCGCCCTCGATTGTAGTTGGCCTGTTCATCTATGAAGTGATGGTAGCGCAAATGGGCCATTTTTCGGGTTGGGCCGGAGCCGTATCGCTGGCGGTGATCGTCGTTCCCGTCGTCGTGCGCACGACCGAAGATATGCTGACGCTGGTGCCGGACACGTTGCGGGAAGCGGCAGCCTCTATCGGCCTGCCGCGGTCGCTGATGATCCAGAGGGTCGCCTATCGCGCGGCGCGCGCGGGCATGATCACGGGCGTGCTGCTCGCGATCGCGCGCATTTCCGGCGAGACCGCGCCGCTTCTGTTCACCGCGCTGAACAACCAGTTCTGGAGCCTCAATCTGAATGCTCCGGTTTCCAGCCTGCCGGTCGTTATCTTCCAGTTCGCGCTCAGTCCCTACAGTGACTGGCAGAAGCTTGCGTGGACTGGGGCACTGATCATCACCCTGGCGGTGCTCGCCCTGAGCATCGTCGCCCGGATCCTTACCGCCCAGAGAAAAACGTCATGAGCGTAGCAGCCATCACCGTTCCGACCGTCACCCATGCGCTGGCCCAGGGCGAAGATCTGATGGAGAAGATCTCGGTCAAGAACCTGGATTTCTACTACGGCGATCATCGTGCGCTGAAGAGCATCAGCGTGCCGCTTTACAGGGGCAAGGTCACCGCCTTCATCGGGCCGTCCGGCTGCGGAAAGTCTACGCTGCTGCGCATTTTGAACCGAATGTACGACCTTTACCCAAACCAGCGCGCGACCGGCCACGTAACGCTCGATAACTCGAACATCCTCGCGCCGTCGCAAGACCTCAACCTCCTGCGCGCGAAAGTCGGAATGGTGTTCCAGAAACCGACCCCGTTTCCGATGACGATCTTCGAGAACATCGCGTTCGGAATTCGCCTGTACGAGCGATTGTCGAAATCGGAGCTTGAAGATCGCGTCAGGCACGCGCTCGAGCGGGCCGCGCTTTGGGACGAGGTCAAGGACAAGCTGGGTGCCAACGGACTTTCATTGTCCGGCGGGCAGCAACAGCGTCTGTGCATCGCGCGCACCGTAGCGGTGCGGCCGGAGGTAATTCTGTTCGACGAGCCATGCTCGGCGCTCGATCCGATCTCCACGGCCAAGATCGAAGAGCTGATCGACGAACTCAAGGACGACTACACGATCGCCATCGTCACCCACAACATGCAACAAGCCGCACGCGTATCGGATTTTACCGCTTTTATGTACCTCGGTGAGCTGGTCGAGTTTGGTGAAACTACCCGCATCTTCACCACCCCGAGCGATCGTCGCACTCAAGACTACATCACAGGACGCTTTGGCTAGCGCATGACTCCGAAAAGCGGGACAGATAATGCGCCAACGCGGGTAACCGAAAGATGACCATGTCCGACCACACAATGAAGGCTTTCGACACCGACCTGCAGGATCTCTCGCGCATGGTCGCTGAAATGGGTGGCCTTGCCGAGAAGCAGGTCGCTGACTCGGCCGACGCGCTGGCAAAGCGCGACACGGCGCTGGCGCAACGCGTGTCGCTGGCGGATGCGAATATCGACGCTCTGCAGCGCGAAATTGAAGAAAGGGCGGTGCTGACCATCGCCAGGCGCCAGCCTATGGCGGTGGACCTGCGGGAAGTCGTGGGCGCTCTGCGGCTCGCCAACGATTTGGAGCGCATCGGCGACCTTGCAAAAAACATCGCCAAGCGCGTGATGGCTCTCAATGGCGAGTTCCCGCCGCCGAAGCTGATCCGCGGCGTCGAGCACATGACGGATCTCGTGCTGCAGCAGATGAAGCTCGTGCTCGATGCCTATGGCGGCCGCGACGTCACCAAGGCGATGGCCGTATGGCGTGGCGACGAGGAGATCGACGCGGTTTGTACGTCGGTGTTCCGCGAGCTCCTCACCTATATGATGGAAGATCCGCGCAACATTACCTTCTGTATCCATCTGATGTTCTGTGCCAAGAACATCGAACGCATGGGTGATCACGCAACCAACATTGCCGAGACGGTTCACTATATTATCGAGGGGCATCCGATCGCCGATCAGCGTCCGAAGGGCGACACCACGACCATCGCTGCGCTGCGCACGGCGGGGTAATATTTGATGGAAAACGGATTTCGCATGAATGCGCGCATCCTGATTGTCGAAGACGAAGAGCCGCTGACAATGCTGCTTCGCTACAATCTCGAAGCCGAGGGCTACGAGGTTGAGACTTCGGCGCGCGGCGACGAAGCCGATACGCGATTGAAGGAAAGCACGCCCGACCTGGTGGTCCTTGACTGGATGCTGCCGGGTCTTTCCGGCATCGAACTTTGCCGCCGGTTGCGCGCGCGCCCGGAGACCCGCCAGTTGCCGATCATCATGCTCACCGCCCGTGGCGAGGAGAGCGAAAAGGTGCGCGGGCTCGCGATCGGCGCCGACGACTACATCGTAAAGCCGTTCTCGGTGCCCGAGTTGCTGGCACGCGTGCGCGCTTTGCTGCGCCGGGCCAATCCGGAGCGGGTCGCTACCGTGCTCAGCATCGGCGATATCGAACTCGACCGGGAAAAGAAGAGGGTGTCGCGCAACGGCCGCCCGGTCGATCTCGGGCCGACCGAGTACCGGTTGCTAGAATTCCTCATGGAGCGACCGGGGCGCGTTTTCTCGCGCGAACAGCTGCTCGACGGCGTCTGGGGTTCGGACATCTATATCGACGAGCGAACCGTCGATGTGCATGTCGGCCGCCTGCGCAAGGCAATCAATCGCGGGCATATGGCCGATCCCATCCGCACGGTCCGCGGGGCCGGCTACGCGCTCGATGATCGCTTCGGCCGAATGAACTGACGGCCATCGGCGCAGAGCGCTGATATTGCCCCAAACCTATTGAATCCGGCCCTGTCATCCCTTTCTGTCGCCCCCCGTTCTGGTATGTTTTGAGCCGAGACTGGGCGAAGTTGTCGGCAACAGGGGGTGGTTGCGTGCGCTGGCTGGATGTTACCGGTTTCGCGGCTTCGGCTGCTGTCCGCGTGCGGCGGCAAGCACGGGCCGCGACTGCGAAGCGGGTCTCGATCGCCGACGGGGTGATCGGATGACAGACTACGCTGCGCCAGCCCAGCCCGACGCACCGGCGCGGCCGAAGATTCGAAGCCGGCTCTTTCTGAAATACACAGGTCTGTTCGTCGCCGTTGTGTGTCTGGCGCTGCTGGTCAACGGCATTTTTGAAATCTGGGGCTCGTATCGGGAAAACAAAGAGTCGCTGATCCGAATCCAGCACGAACAGGCAGAAGCCGCGGCGGCCAAGATCGGCCAGTTCATCAAGGAAATCGAAAGTCAGGTTGGCTGGACCACCCAATTGCTCTGGTCGGCCGCCACCACCGAGCAGCGCAGGTTCGATGCCTTGCGTCTGTTGCGGCAAGTCCCGGCGATCACCGAGCTCTCGCAAGTCGACGCAAGCGGCAAGGAGCAACTTCGCGTGTCGCGCCTTGCGATGGATGTGGTCGGTAGCGGTCTCGATCTGTCCAAAGAACCGAAGTTCACCGAAGCGGTCAAAAACAAGATTTATTACGGCCCGGTCTATTTCCGCCGCGAGTCCGAGCCTTACATGACGCTATCGCTCGCCGGTACGCGCCGCGACGCCGGCGTCAGTATCGCGGAAGTCAATCTCAAGCTGATCTGGGACGTGGTCTCCAAGATCAAGGTCGGCGAACGCGGCCAGGCCTATGTGGTGGACGCACAGGGCCGGCTGATTTCGCATCCGGATATCAGCCTGGTTCTCCGCAACACTGACATGACGCGTCTCACGCAGGTCCAGGCCGCGCAGCGCCTGGAGAAGGGCGCGGTTGCGGAGGACATCGAGACTGCTACCGACATCCAGGGCCGGAAAGTGCTCACGGCCTTTGCGCCGGTCGCTCCACTGGGCTGGACCGTCTTTGTCGAGCTGCCGGTTGATGAGGCCTATCAGCCGCTGATAGCTTCCATCCAGCGCACTGCTCTCGTTCTGATCGGCGCGCTCTGTCTCGCCGCGCTCGCGGGCATATTCCTCGCACGCAGGATGGTAGTGCCGATCCAGGCCTTGCGCGCCGGGGCTGCGCGGATCGGCGGCGGCGATCTCGCACAACGCATCTCGATCAAGTCCGGCGATGAGCTGGAGGCTCTCGCCGACCAGTTCAATGACATGGCCGGCCGATTGCAGGATTCCTATTCCGATCTGGAAAAGAAAGTCGAGGTACGCACCCATGAGCTCAGCGAGTCGCTCGAGCAGCAGACAGCCACCTCGGAGGTGCTGAAGGTCATCTCGAGTTCACACGGCAATCTTGAGCCCGTCTTCAATGCCATGTTGGCGAATGCGACTCGCATCTGTGAAGCCACGTTCGGCAATCTGTTCCTGCGCGAGGGCCCCATCTTTCGAGCCGTCGCGGTCTATGGCAAGCAAGACTACGTCGAATACTGGGCGCGCAATGCCGAAGTCGACCTGCGTGACCGTCCGGGAATCCCGCTTGATCGTATGCTGAAGACCAAACAGGTCATCCACATTGCCGATCTCCGGACCGATCAATCCTACATCGACAAAGACAGCCGCATCGTTGCGCTCGTCGAAGTTGCGGGCGCTCGGACCGTTGCGGCAGTGCCGATGCTAAAGGAGGGTGAGCTCATAGGCGGGATTAATGTGTACCGCCAGGAGGTTCGGCCTTTCTCCGACAAGCAGATCGAGCTGGTCCAAAATTTTGCAGCCCAGGCGGTCATTGCCATCGAAAACACGCGCCTGCTCAGCGAGCTGCGGGAAACGCTGCAGCAGCAGACCGCGACCGCCGACGTGCTCAAGGTCATCAGCCGCTCGACCTTTGACCTGCAAACTGTGCTGCAAGCGTTGGTCGAGGCGGCCGCCCGGCTTTGCGAGGCCGACCAGGGGACCATTGCCCGGGAACAGGGCGGAGTATTCGTTCGCGCGGCGGCCTATGGCTTCTCGGATCAATTCACCGAGCTTGTGAAGGCTGTGCCGGTCAAACCGGAACGGGGTTCGGCGACGGGGCGAGCCCTGCTTGAGGGCAAGGTCGTTCATATTCGCGACGTGGAGGCGGACCCCGAATACACTTTTGACGAGGCACGAAAGTTGGGCGGCTTCCGCACCATCCTCAGTGTTCCGATGCTGCGCGAGGGAACGCCGATCGGCGTTCTGGTTTTGACGCGTCACGAAGTGCATCCGTTTACCGACAAGCAGATCGAGCTGGTGACGACGTTCGCCGACCAGGCCGCAATCGCGATCGAGAATGTTCGTCTATTCGAAAGCGTGGAGGCCCGCACGCGTGAACTCGGCAGATCGCTGGAGGAATTGCGCACGGCCCAGGATCGCCTCGTTCAGACGGAGAAACTCGCCTCGCTCGGCCAGCTTACTGCGGGCATTGCGCACGAGATCAAAAACCCGCTCAATTTCGTCAACAATTTTTCGTCTGTTTCGGTCGAACTGATTGAAGAGCTGCGACAGGCCCTTTCCGCGGCCAACCTCGACAGCAAGTTGCGAAGCGAGGTTACCGAGATTGCGGACATGCTGCAGGGCAATCTCGACAAGGTCGTGCAGCATGGCAAGCGTGCGGACTCTATCGTCAAGAACATGCTGCTGCACTCCCGCGCCGGCTCGGGCGAGCACCGGCCTGTCGACATCAACGCTGTCGTCGAGGAAAGTCTCAATCTCGCCTATCACGGCGCCCGGGCGGAGAAGCAGGGCTTCAATATTACGCTTGATCGGTCTTTTGATCCGACGGCCGGGGAGGTCGACCTCTTTCCACAGGAAATCACGCGCGTCCTGCTGAACTTGATTTCGAACGGCTTCTATGCGGCAACAAAGCGCAAGGACCAGGCCGGCGATAACGGCTATGAGCCTATCCTCGCTGCCGCCACCAAAAATCTCGGTGATCGTGTCGAGATCAGGATACGCGACAACGGCACCGGCATTCCTCCCGAGGTGAAGGACAAGATGTACAACCCGTTCTTCACAACCAAGCCTGCGGGAGAGGGGACGGGGCTTGGCCTCTCCATCAGTCACGATATCATCGTCAAGCAGCACGCCGGCTCTATCGAGGTGGATACGCGGCCGGGCGAATTCACGGAATTCAAAATCATTCTTCCGCGCACCGCGGCATCCCTCGGCAAATCAGGAGCATGAGCGTGAGCGTCCTTATCCTTGTGGTCGATGACGAGCCCGACGTCGAAATGCTGTTTCGTCAGCAGTTTCGGCGCGACCTCCGCGCCGGCCGGTTTAATATGGAATTTGCCCAATCCGCTCCTGCCGCATTGCAGTGCATCAGCGATGCGCGGACCGCTTCGCTCATATTGATCCTGTCCGACATCAATATGCCGGGGATGACTGGACTTGAGCTCTTGCCCAAGGCCAAGGCGGCTCGGCCCGACGTCCCAGTCATCATGATTACCTATGGCGATGCGGAGACCAAGCGCAGGGCATTGGAGGGGGGCGCCGAAGCGCTACTTAACAAGCCTATCGATTTCGTGTTGCTGCGAAACGAGATCGATACGCGCGTCGCGGGAATGGCTTGACCGTTCGGGGCAGAAAATCTCCTCTCCGGGTTCTAGTGCCCGTCGTGCCACGCTGAAATAGGCTCACTTGGCGTACCTGACCCATGAGGGCGCGATGCAACGGCGCGAGTTCATTTCCCTGCTGGGTGGTGTAGCCGCCACCTGGCCGTTTGCCGCGCGCGCGCAGCAGAAAATTCCCCAGATCGGATTCATGGGCAACTCCACGGCGGCGTTGGAAGCCAATCTCGTGAACGCGTTTCGCGAGGGTTTGCGTGATGCCGGCTACGAGGAAGGCCGGAATATCGTCATAAAATACCTCTGGGCCGACGGGCACTACGATCGACTCCCGGGACTCGTTGCCGAGCTCGTTGCGGGCATGGTCGACGTGATCGTCACCGCCGGCACGCCGGCGGCGCTCGCGGTGAAACAAAAAACGACGACCGTGCCACTTGTCATGGTCGTGGTCGACGATCCGGTCGGCACCGGTCTTGTGCAGAATCTGGCGCACCCCGGCGGCAATCTCACGGGGCTGAGTTCGATCGCGCCCGACCTGGAGGGCAAGCGGCTTCAGCTGTTGCGTGAAGTCGCGCCTACACTTTCACACGTCGCGGTGTTTTATAATTCGCTCAATCCGTTTCATGTCGCTTCGGTGCGTCAGGCGCTCGGTGCCGCGCAGACACTGGGCATAAGACTGCAACAGCTGGACATTCAGAAATCCGAAGACCTCGATGGCGTCGTTGCCACCATGCGCAAAGATAAGCCCGGCGGCCTTTTCATCCTTGCGGACCGGATTTCTCTACACAACCGCCAGCGCATCGTTGATTTTGCATTGGAACAACGGCTGCCGAGCATCAGCGCCTACGAGGAACTCGTCGAAGCCGGAGGCCTCATGTCATACGGCCCGAGCTACGAGGACATGCACAGACGTGCTGCCATCTACGTCGATAAAATTCTCAAAGGCACCAAACCGGGCAATCTGCCAATTGAACAGCCAACCAAGTTCACCTTCATCATCAATCTCAGGACGGCGAAAGCGCTGGGCGTGACGGTACCGTCGCAACTGCTTGGGCTTGCCGATCGATTGATCGAATGAAGTGCGTGGTTGAATAGAGATGTACGTCGAACCGCAGCGAATGTTAGAGTGTATGGTGCGTTTCAATTGCCGAAGTGAGTTGACGCAAGGGAGAAACGAAGATGGCGGATAGTAAGCGGAAGCGCGGAAAATCGGATCGTTCCAAGATCTCCGGGAAAGAATCGTACGAAGTCTATTATGTTGCGCGGAAGTTCGGCGTCAGCGCGGACACCGTACGCAAGGTCGTCAAGCGCGTCGGCAACAGCCGCAAGAAAGTCTACGCGGCGCTCGAAAAAATGTAGCCGGGTATTGCGGCGACGCCCGTCACGGACTTCGACCAGCCTTTCGCTTCACCGTGCGGCGCGCTGCACAGCGGCGCCCGCAGCGCCGCCCTATTGACTTTAATCCTATATGATATTATTCCTAATGATGTCCGGTCCGCCAGAGGGCGCTCTCATGAGGCGTCATGCGGG
>Ga0307305_10000147_pt1 | contig 21578 bp, 21 predicted proteins | sample ER_DNA_186_FD_194512 | JGI IMG/M metagenome (GOLD analysis project Ga0307305, IMG submission 194512) | Bulk soil microbial communities from the East River watershed near Crested Butte, Colorado, United States - ER_DNA_186 | ecosystem: Environmental > Terrestrial > Soil > Floodplain | place... | reverse complement strand
ACCGCGTTCGCATCACCCAGTAGCTCGCGCGGCAGCATCACGGTGAGAAACGCCGAGCGTGCAGAGCCGAGGATTGCTCCGGCCCCACCGTAGAGCCCCGCGACGACGTAGATCAGCCACAGGTCGCCACGGTCGTGCACGAAGAGCAGGAGCAGCACCGCGCCGGCCATGACGCAGTTGACGCCGATGAGCAGGGGCTTCTTGCGCACACGGTCGACGACGAGGCCCGCGAGCGGGGCGAAGAGCACGGGCAGTGTGAGAACGAAGAACACGAGCCCGGCTGCCGAGTTGCTGTGCGTGAGGTCCTTGGCCCAGATCCCGAGGACGAGGAACATCGCGGAGTCGCCGAGCATCGACAGACCCGAGCCGAGGAGGAAGACCCGCGCGTCCCGGATCCCGAAGAGCCGGCGCATCAGATGTGCGGTGGGGGTACGGCGACTGCCTCGGTATCGGCGACGAGCACGTCTAGCACCGGCTCTTCCTCGAGCGGCTCGGGCATCTCGCGGACCGAGCGAACCGGCGAGAACAGCACCGGCAGGAAGGCCAGGGAGGCACCCGCTCCGCTGACGATCAGCGTGGCCTTGAGGCCGATCGAGGACGCGAGGACGCCCCCTGCAAACGAGCCGAGGGGGATCGCTCCCCAGACGATGAAGCGCATGACCGAGTTCATCCGGCCCTGGATGCGCTCCGGTGTGATCGCCTGCCGCAGGCTCACCTGCGCGATGTTGTAGAGGACGCCCATGAAGCCCCCGACGACCATCGCGGGAACGAGCAGAGCGAGAGCAGCGTCTCCGACGGGCGCGAACGGGATCACCAGGAACATCGGCCCGCCGAGGATCGAAGCAACGATGATCGTCCTGCCGACCCCGAGACGGGCGAAGATCCTGTTTGCAGAGAGCGCCGCGAACAGCGGCCCGACATTCGAGAGAGTGAAGGCCAGGCCGATCGCCTGCGGGCTCAGATGCAGCTGACGGCGCGCGAAGACGAGCAGGACAGCGAACCCCATCAGGCCGAAGAAGTTGAAGAGCGCGGTGCAGGCTGCGATGTTCTTCAGGTACGGATGGCGCAGCACGTAGCTGAGCCCTTCGCGCAGCTCGGTGCGCATCTTCCGGCGCGGCGCCCGGTCTGCCTGCGCGATCTCCGTCTTGCGGATCGAGAGGATGAACAGCGCCGAGCCGAGGAAGCTGACGCCATCGAAGAGGATCGCTGCAGGCGCCCTGAGCCAGCCGACGAGCAGGCCGGCGATGCCAGGCCCGCCGAACTGTGCTGCAGACCGGCTGATCTCGAGCTTGGCGTTCCCGTCGATGATCTGTTGACGCGCCACGAGCGAGGGCAGGTACGACTGATACGCGATGTCGAAGAACACCGTCGCGATCCCGACGACGAAGCCGACGCCGTAGAGCTGCCAGATCGTCAACACGTCCATCGCGTGGGCGACGGGAATCGAAGCGAGCAGCCCGGCACGCGCCAGGTCGCCGGCGATCAAAATCGGTCGTCGCGGCAGGCGGTCGACCCAGACGCCCGCGGGCAGGCTCACGAGCAGGAATGGGAGGAACTCGACCGTGGTCAGTGATGCGACCTTGAACGCGCTCACGTGGAGGACGTCGATCGCGACGAGCGGCAGCGCGAGCAGGCTGATCTGCGAGCCGAACTGACTGACGGTCTCGGCAGACCAGAGCTTCAGAAAATCGGAGTGCCGCCAGAGACCACCTTCTGGCCAGAGGCTCACGGCTGCTCGGTCAGCTCCGCTGCCGCAAGGGCTCGCTCGATCCGCACGTCGCCGCTGACCGTCTTCACGAACAGCTCGACGAGCGGCGTGTCGTCGGCCGGAGCCTCGGGCGCCGGGGAATCGGACAGCTCGAGCTCCGAGCTGGTCGTGCCACTCACGGTGTTTGCATCGACGTAGACGCGGGAGCCGCTGCGAACGCCAACCATGACGTCGCCGGAGATCGCCTTCAGCTCGGCCCGTCCGCGTCGCACCGCCTCGAAACGCTGGTCGCCCGAGACCGTGTTCGTGCTGATCGACCCACCCGCGTCGCGAACGTGCACGTCGCCGGAGACGAGCTGGGCGCGAATGTCACCGCGGACGGCATCGGCATGCAGGTCGCCGGAAACCGACTGGACCTCGAGCGATGAGCCGGCCTCCCCGATGTGCACGTCCCCGCTCGCCGTCTTGATCCGCGTTGTGTCCCTTACCTGCTCCAGCTGGAGGTCACCGGAGGCGGTCTTGACGTCCACCTCTCCGTACTCACCGCGGGCCCGGAGGTCGGCGGACTTCGTCCGGACATCCAGGTCCGCGCCGTGGGGACAGGTGATGCGCAGGCGGACGTCCGGGCCCCCGAAGCGAATGTTGGGCCCACGGTCGATCGAGATGAAGAAGCCGTGGCGCGCTTTTGCCTCGACGACGACCTCGTGTCCGTCGCCGCGCCGGATCAGCTCGATCCGGGAGTTCTCGACGAGGTCGCGGATCGCGTCGTTGTTCGCGACGGCCTCGAGCTCCACGTGTGTCTCGTCCGTGTTCGCGGTCTCGATCTCGATCTCCCCGGAAGGAATCTCGAGGTTGAGGCGCAGAGGGCCCGGTGTGGAATACGTCTCGCTGCGCATTAGAGGATGGTGCGACCCGCGTTGAGGTACTTGACGTCGCCGAGGATCTGCTCTCGGGCGTGCACCGTCTTGTCGTAGTTGACGCGCACGGGCTCGTCGTCGCGAAGCTTCTTGACTTCACGGCGCGGGATGAGTGCGAGCGCGAGTCCGAATGGGAGAGGAAGGACGTGCATCGTCGCTCCTTTCAGCTTTGGCCGTAGCCGGTCATGCGGCGGCCGCCAGGCTGGTTGCGCCGCTTGGGGTCCGCACTGCGGTGGATCTGCTGCAGCAGCCACGTGTTCGCCGACACGCCTGCCTCCTGGGCGGCCGCGTCGACGATCGTCTTGAGTGTCTCGGGCAGCCGTAGCGTGATCCGCGCAGTGAGGTCTTCTAGGCCCGACGGCGGAGGCGCGCCGGGATCGGGGACGTAGACGAGCTCCGGCTCGCCGGCGGAGACGCGCACTTCCACGTGTCCGTCCGGCAGCTGATTCGTGAGCTCCGCGGCGGCCTCGCCGAGGGCATCCGTCAACCGGAGTCGGAGGGATGACTCCAGCGCTGCAGCGATCCGGCGGGCAGCCTCAGCCACCGCCTCGTCGCCGATCCCGGCAACGTTGGCAAGATCCTGCTGGAGTGCCTCGACATAGGCCGCCACGTTCATGGACGCCACTATGACATCAGCGTGATGTCATGTCAAGTCATAGATGGTGTCACCGGAGAGTCACAGTGACGCAAACCTCGCAAATTGCGGGAGTTTGCTGCCCATCGGACAGATCCGGAGCAAAAAGCCCCACTTCCGGCACGCTTTCCCCGGCCGAAACTGACGATCCGTGGGGTCAGACCCTTTTACGAAATCGTGACGATTGCGAGAAGGCCCCGATTTGCAGGCATTTCGGATTCTCGGTGCCGAGCCGGCACGAAGCCGCCGCGCTTCCGGCACCGTTTTCCCGCCCGAGACCGCCGAAAGCGGCGGGGCTGCGAAAGCGAGGGTCAGACCCTTGCAGTTCGAGACGCAGCTCTAACCGGACCTGCTCCAAGAGGCTGGGGTCAGACCCTTGCAGTTCGAGACGTAGCTCTAACCGGACCTACTCCAAGAGGCTGGGGTCAGACCCTTGCGGTTCAAGACGTGGCTCTCACTGGACGCGCTCCTAAGGCTGGGGCCACCGACCCGAAAACAGTGGTCAGCCTGGGACGCGGCCTAGAGCGGCGCGTCGAAGACGCCGAACCAGCGGGTCAGGTCCTGCTCCACAGGCAGCTCCTTCTCCAGCTTGGCCTTCAGCTCCAGCTCCTCCGCGTTGTCGCGCTTCTGGTCCTCGCCCGTCGGCACGAATGGCCAGAACGCGCCCCGCTTGTAGCCGTAGATCCAGTAGACCGGATGCTTGCCGCCGTCGAACTTGAACACCGCGGCCAGTAGCTGCGACCCGAATCCCTGCTCCTCCAGCCCCTGGGCCACCGCGTGGATCGTCGTCACCTGATCCTCGAGGTCGGGATCACGGACGATGATCCACGTGTAGCCGAAGGAGTCCTCGCGCCGCTCGAGCTTCGAGCCGGACCCGCTTGCAACCCCGTCGAGCAGCTGCTGCAGATCGTTCTCAGCTCGCACGAACTCGCCGGCCGAGAGCGGCTTGAAGACGATCCCGGCGTCGCCGGCGGTACGCAGTCCGAGCTCGGTGTCCAGCGTCACCGCCGCCGTGGTCAGCGCGAAGAGCCGTTCGCGCGCAGGTCCTGCGAGCTTTTTCTTGCCGAACAGAACGTCGCGAAGGCCCACGGCGGGGCGCTACGCGACCGGTCGACCCATTTCTCGGGCGATCTGGGCGAGTGCCTCGAGGCGCTTCTCGAGCGGCGGATGCGTCATGAAGAGCGTCCGGGCCCCCCTCTTCACCGACGTCGGGATGATGAAGAAGGCATTCATGGTCTCGACCTGGCGCAGATCACGCTCGGGGATCCTGAAGATGTCGCTCGAGATCTTCTGCAGGGCACTCATCAGATGCTCGGGTGCGCCGGTGATCAGCGCCGACCCGCGATCAGCGGCGAACTCTCGATAGCGCGAGATGGCGAGAATGAGGATCTGGCTGAGGAAGTACGTCACCACGGACACGAGGAGGACGATCAGCCAGACCGGAACTCCGTTGTTGTCGCGATTCCGGCCTCCGAACATCCCGCCGTAGAGCCCGAAGCGGGTGAGCAGGCCGGCCAGCATCGCGAAGAAGCTGGCGACGGTCATGATCAGCACGTCGCGGTTCCCGATGTGAGAGAGCTCGTGGGCGATCACGCCCTCGACCTCGCGCGGCTCCAGGCGCTGCCACAGGCCGCGTGTCACCGCGACTGCGGCATGCTTCGGGCTGCGCCCCGTCGCGAACGCATTCGGAACGTCCGTGTCGATGATCGCGACCCGCGGCTTCGGCAGGTCTGCCATCGCGCAGAGCCGTTCGATCATGTCGTGGAGCTCGGGCGCCTGATCGCGCTCGACGACCTTCGCGCCCGAAGCTTTCAGCGCGAGCTTGTCCGACGTGAAGTACTGGAAGAAGGCGATCCCGACGACGATCAGGATCATCGGGACGAGGCCGACACTCAGGACGTTGAAGAGGACGACTGCAAAGACGACGTATAGAAGCCCGAGCAAAGAGCCCGTGAGAAGCATTCGCAACGTCAGACCGGCGTCGCGACCGTACGACCTACGTTTCATCGAGAATCGCTCTCCTTGAAGGCGAGGGTTATAGGAGGAATCGTAGCCGCGGGGCTCATGGCCGGCGCGTTCCTGGGCGCGAGCGCTGGGGCGGAGGCACGGCCGACGATCTACGTCATGCCGCCGAACGGCACTTTCGTCACAGGCGAGATGGGCGCGGCCGGCCTGTACGTGCCCGGGGCCGGAGGGACGGTTAGTCGGGCAGTCGCTATTGCAGCCCTCAGGCGCGGCGCGGTCCCGAGCGACCTCGGCAGGGCGCACGGCAAAATCCTCGTGGACCTCGCCTTCGGCGTTCCGGTGCAGCCGCTCCAGCCCGCCGTCTACGTCAGTCTCCCGCCGCCGGGAGAGCACTCGAACACGAAGCGGTACGACGTCCTGATCGTCGGTGCCGGCTATCGCGGCATCCTCACGTCAGACTCCACGCGGATCCGGGGCCTCGTCTCCATCGCCGATCTCGCCCCGACGGCTGTCGCACTCCAAGAGGGACGCTCGGCGCCGATCCGCGCCGAGCCCGATCGTGATGCGCCCGAGGACTTGCGCCGGCTCGACACTCGTCTCGCGCGCGTGCACCACGACCGCGGCTGGGCGTTCGCCACCGTGGTGTTGACGATCATCGCGCTGACCTTGTTCGCGCCGCGCGCGGCGGCAGTCGGGGGCGCTGCGGCCTTCACCGCGTCGCTGCTCCTCTCCTGGGCGGGCGCGACGCGGTTCGGCCTCGTGATCCCGGCGCTGGCGGCCATGACGATCGCGCTCGCTGTTGCAGGCTCATTTCGCCGGAGCATCGTCCCCGGCGTCGTGGCGGCGTTTCTGGGCGCGCTGACGATCGTGCTCGCCGTCGATCCCGAGCTCAACTCGCTCGCAGTGCTCGGCGCGCGACCCGACGGCGGTGGACGTTTCTACGGCATCGGCAACCAGGTCGAGACTTTGCTCTTGCCTCCCGTCCTCGTTGCCGCGGCGATCGGCGGACTGCGTTGGCTCGTTCCTCTCGCAGGCCTCGCGCTCGTGGCGATCGGCTGGAGCAAGACAGGGGCGGACGGCGGCGGCGTGCTCGTCTTCGCAACGGCGCTGGGCGTGCTGGCGTTGCGTCTCCGCGGGCTCGCGATCACTCCGCGGCGCCTCGTTCTCGTCGCGGTGGCCGTTCTGGTCGTCGCGCTGGCATTCGTCGGCCTCGACGCTGCGCTCGGCGGATCCAGCCACGTCACGCGCGCAGTCGGCAGCGGCCCCGACTCGCTCGTCGGCGGTCTCGGGCATCGCCTGCATCTCTCGTGGGCGGCTGTGACCGACCGCTGGTTCCACGGTTTGATCTTCCTCAGCTGCCTTGCTGCGCTCGTGTTGATGGGCACGATTCGGCCCCGACGCGCGACGGTCGATGCACTGCTCGCCGGAGTCGCGGTGTCGCTGCTGGTGAACGACACGCCGGTCGACGTGATCGGCCTCGGTGCGCTTGGCTGCTGGGCTCTCCTCCGTTGGGAGTCAGTAGACTCGCGCCCGATGCGCCGGGGAGCCTTGATCGCCGCAGCTGCGACCGCGGCCGTGCTCGCACTCGCGGGCTGCGGGAAGGAAGGCGCCGTCCGTCCACTGCCGGACACGGTCGTCGGAACTGTCAAGGCCGAGGCGCCCGGCAAGGCGATCTTCATCAGCCAGGGCTGCGGCTCGTGTCACACCTTCAAACCGGCGGGCCCCGAAGCGAACGGGACGATCGGGCCAGACCTGGACAAGCTTCCCCAGTACGCGCAGAAGGCGAAGCAGCCCCTGGCGCAATTCGTGCACGACTCGATCGTCAATCCGGACAAGTACGTCGAGAAGGGCTATCCAAAGGGCGTCATGCCGAAGGCCTACAAGGACCTGCCGCCCAACGACATCAAGGCCCTGGTCGACTTCCTGACGAACCCGCAAGGCTGAAGCTTCCACAGGACTTCCCGCGCGAGATCGACGCCGTCGCGTGCGACCTCGACCGCACGCTGATCGGTGAGGACACGGTGCTGCGGCCGCGCACCCGCGCGGCGATCGCTGCTACGCGCGCTGCCGGAATTCAGGTGGTGCTCGTGACGGGAAGGATGTTCCAGTCCGTCCGGCGTTACGCCGTGGAAGCGGGAATCGACGATCCGGTCGTCTGCTATCAGGGCGCCGTGGTCGCGGACCCGGTGGGCGGGCGCTGGCTCCGTCATGTGCCGATTCCACTCGAGGTTGCACGCAAGACGATTGCGGCTCTGAACGCGGAAGGCTTCGGGCTGAACTGCTACGTCGACGACGAGCTGTACGTCGCCGAGGTCACTCCCGAAGCGAAGCGCTACGCGGACTTCCAGGGCCTCGAGCTGCATCCGGTCGGCGATCTGCTGGACTGGCTCGACAAAGCGCCGACCAAGCTGGTCGTCATCGACGATCCCGATGTGCTGGACGGACTGAAGCAGCGGATGCTCGAGCGGTTCGGCGGCCGCCTCTACATCTCGAAGTCGCTGCCGTACTTCCTCGAGTTCGCCTCGCCGGACGTGACGAAGGCGACCGGGCTGGAGTTCCTCGCCGATCATCTCGGCCTTGCACGCGAACGCACCGTGGCGTTCGGCGACGGCGAGAACGACATCGAGCTCGTCGAGTGGGCCGGCTACGGCGTAGCGGTGGAGAACGCCGACGACCTCGTGAAGGAGGTCGCCGACTTCGTCTGCCCCTCCGTCGACGACGAAGGCGTGGCTCAAGTGCTCGAGGCGTACCTAGACTCCCGCAAATGATCGATCTCCGTGCTGCTCGCAACGATCCGGACGCCTTCCGAGCCGCGCTGACGCGGAAGGGCGCGGCCGCGGCCTTCGACGAGCTGCTCGAGGCCGATCGCGCCGTCAGGGAGATCCAGCCCCGCGTCGAGGAGCTCCGTGCCGCCCGAAAGATCAAAGGCAAGCCGACCGACGAGCAGCTGCAGGAACTGGAAGGGGTCAAAGAAGAGCTCCGGCAGCTCGAACAGCAGTTAGCGGCGGCCGAAGGCCGACGCAAGGAACTGCTCGACCGGGTCCCGAACCCACCCGACGAGGCGACGCCCGACGGGTTCACGGAAGAAGACGCCGTGGAGATCCGGCGCTGGGGCGATCCTCCGTCGTTCGACTTTCCCGTCAAGGACCACCTGGAGCTCGCCGCCGGAGGCATCGACCTCGAGCGGGCCGCCAAGGTCTCGGGCTCGCGCTTCGCTTTCCGAAGCGGCGACGTCGCGCTGCTCGAGCTCGCGCTCTACCGGTTCGCTCTCGACCGGCTCACGAGCCGCGGGTTCACGCCCGTTCTGCCCCCGGTGCTCGTTCGTGAGGAGGCGATGTACGGGACCGGGTTTTTCCCGACGGACGAGGTGAACATCTACGCAGTCGAACGGGACGAGCTCTACCTCGTCGGCACGTCGGAGGTCCCGCTCGCAGCGATGCACGGCGCCGAGATCCTGGACGCCGACGGCCTGCCGCTCCGTTATGCGGGGTACTCCACATGCTTCCGCCGCGAAGCCGGCGCAGCCGGCAAGGACACGCGCGGGATGTTCCGCGTGCACCAGTTCGACAAGGTCGAGATGTTCGTCTTCACGCGACCGGAGTGGTCACATGAAGAGCACGACAGGCTGCTCGACATCGAGGAGGAGCTCGTGCAGGAACTGGAGCTCCCCTACCGAGTGGTCAACATCGCCGCCGGCGACCTCGGTGCGTCAGCGGCGAAGAAGTACGACATCGAGGCGTGGTTCCCCGCGCAGGAGCGCTACCGCGAGATCACGTCGACGTCGAACACGACGGACTACCAGGCCCGCCGCCTCGAGATCCGCCACCGGCGCGACGGCAAGCAGCTGGAGCCGGTGCACACACTGAACGGCACGGCCGTGACAGGGCGCGCGATGCTCGCGATCATGGAGAACTTCCAGGACCGGGACGGGTCTGTCTCCATTCCGCAGTCGCTGCACGAGTTCGGCGCGCCGCAGAAGCTGGACGCCGAACGTACCCCGGCCTGAGTCTCTAGCCGCCGAGCGCGGCGCTACGGTATGCCCACGGCGGGGTGCCGGAGCGGCCGAACGGGTCGGTCTTGAAAACCGATGACCGTCGCAAGGCGGTCCGTGGGTTCAAATCCCACCCCCGCCGCTCCTGGACCATCGCGTTGTCTCTGCTGACGCGGAAAATGAGCCTAATGCGCCTTGACCGGCAAGCCCACTCGCGGAGCGGGTTCCCCGGCATAGGCGAACGGATGGCGGAAGACCTCGAGAGCCTGGTCCGCCTCGACGTAGATCGTCACGGTTTCGTCGCTCGCTGCGTCGTGAGCCACCACCGAGAGCCCCTGAGTGCGGGGATCGCAGAGAAGCTCGACGTCGATGCCTGCGGCATGCCGGGCATCGAGCTCTAGCGGGCCGTCCATGTACTGACGATGGCGCTTTTGCGCCTGAGCGCCACCGGCCGATGGGAGGGTCCACCCAGCCCTAAGGTCCGTGAGTTCAAATCCCACCCCCAGGCCGATGATTCATTCCGGATCTCGCACGGTCAGCCGCATTGGTCGAGCGCGCCGCGCTCGACGTTCACCCAGTCGTGCGGGCCCCGGACGGTTGCGAGTGGACCGGCAGAGCGCGCGGGGATGGTCCGGATTCCACTGGAAGCTCGAGCAGGAAGTTTGACCCCTCTCCCTCGCTCGATTCGACCCAGATGTTTCCCCCCATGCGATGGACGAGCTCGCTGCAGATGTAGAGACCGAGCCCTGTCCCGCCAACGCCTCGCGTCATCTGGGGATCGAGGCGATAGAACTTCTCGAAGATTCGAGCCAGTTCGTGGGACGGGATCCCGATGCCTTCGTCCTTGACGTAGAAGATCACCGTCTCTTCATCCGACGACTGTCCCAACTGTAGTCCGACCTCAATCCGACCGCCGTCGGGCGAGTACTTCATCGCGTTCTCGATCAGGTTCACGATCACCTGCCGAACCTTGTCGCGGTCAGCCGCAACGAGGGGTACGGGCTCGCGAGCGACCGGTTCGACTGAGATCTCCGGCGGCGCGTGCGCCCGTGCGGCCTCGACGGCCCGTTCGATCAGTTCGACCGGGTCAAACGGCTCAGAGCCCAGGTCGACCCGTCCTGAGTCGAGCTGGTTCGCGAGCAGAATCTCGTTCACGATCCGCCCCAGGCGCTCGGATTCTTCCGCGATCAGCGAGACGAACCGGTCGCGGCCTGCTTCGTCCAGCGCGAAGTCGTGACGGAGAAGCGTCTGCGCGGCTCCGTATACAGCGGCCAGCGGTGTGCGCAGCTCATGGGAGGCCGTGGCGATGAAGTCGGCCTTCAACTCCTCCAGCTGGCGGCCCTCCGTCACGTCGCGGAAGGCGTAGACCGTCCCGCCGAAGAACTTGACGCCCGAGATCGCGATCCACCGCTCTCCCTGTTCTATCTCGATCGGGATCATGACCTCGGCGTGGCCCGGAGCGGGTGAGGTCGAGACGGGGATCGAGTCGACGGCCTCGCGCCAGCCGGGTATCACCTCTGCGGGAGGCCGCCCCAGCACGGCGGCCGACGCAATCCCCGTGATGCTCTCCGCGGCAGGGTTCCAGAGCCGGACAACGTCCGCCCGGTCGAGGAGAAGGACGGCATCCGCGACGTACGTGAGGACGCGGGCGGCGTCGGCACGCTCCTCGACCTCGAGGTAGAGACGCGCGCGATCGATCGCGATGCCGATCCGCGCTGCCAGATCTTCCGCGAGCGCGAGCTCGTCGGCACCGTACGCCGTCCCCTGCGCGCCTCGTGCAAGCGTCAGCGCACCGAGCGGCCGGCCCCGACTCGCGAGCGGCACGCAGATCAGCGAGACCCCTTCGTCGGGAACTCCAGGCTCGGCGAGCTCCTCGTCTAGGGAGTCGTGCTGCACAAGCGCCGGAATCACCAGTTGGCGTCCTGACTTGATCACGGCTTGCACGAAGTCGTCGGGCTCCCGGGCCGGCTCCGCAGCCCACGGTTCCGCGCGCGCAACTCCCATCCGCCTCAGTTCCCCGCTTGCCTCGAGCACGTCGACCGCGCACCAATCAGCGAGATCGTGAACCGCCAATTCGACCACGCGCTGAATCGATGTCTGCGTATCCATCGCGGCGCCGAGAACGTCACCCGCCTCTCGTAGGAAATCGAGCCGACGCTGTCGGTCGGTTCGCAGGTTGGCCGCAGAACGCCCGGCGGCGCGCAATTGTTCCCGCTCGTCGTCCGCTCGCTTGAGGTCACTGACGTCCACCAGAAACGTCTGGGCGTAGAGCACCTTTCCGACGACATCCCGAACCGTCGCGGTCTCCTCACGGATCCAGACGATCCGCCCATCGCGAGCAATGAGCCGGTACTCGCAACGGAGCCGGCCGCCGTCAGCATCCGCACGCTCGTGCGCGGTGAGCACTTTCTCGCGGTCGTCGGGATGCAGAAGCCTGGAGAAGAGCTGTGGTTCCGCACTCCACTCTGCAGGCGAATAACCGAGCATCGCCTCCACTTGCGGGCTGATGTACCGGCAAGAGCTCCGGTCACCGGGAGCAGACAGCCACGTCAACAGGGGAAGATTCTCAGTGACGGCTCGGTACTCCGCCTCCGCCTGCCGCAGCTGCTCGCGTAACTGTGCTGACTCGGCGCGAGTGCGCTTGCGTTCGGCTCGACCCCATATTCGCCCCGCCGCCAGGGCGACAAGCGTTGTAAGTAGGAGCGCGAGCGCCGACAGCCCGCCCGACGCGTCGGTTGCCATCCACGTCGAGAAGGTCACGCCGGCCACGATCACGATCGCGATCACGACGGTAAGGAGGAGACGAAGTGGAAACCGGGCGGGTCCGGACACGGGCGACGCGAGTGAGCCTAGCTCCGCGGTCGCGATGCCACAAGGCGATTCGATGAATTCGGACAGTGCTCGCTCCCAACGGCGGGCGTCGTTCCTCGAAGGGAGTCATTTCGCTCCGAAAGGCCGTTTCCCTTTGTCTGAAGGCAGACGCTCAACGCCTAGCACGACCCTGCCTCAGTGCCTGGGCGCGCAGGTTTCTCCACTACTGCGAGTCTCTAGCTAAAGGAAGGCGAGCCCACGGGGATAACGCCGCGTTGCGGTGACGCGCAGCGTTCAAGGGCTCGCCCAACCCCATCGTCCATCGGTCCAGCTGAAGCGGTAACACACACAAGTACAGAATCGAGCCCCCCGCTAGGACGGGCATTACATGTACCGCCCCGGCGAGAAGCGAAAGAGCCGGGGAGATTCGAGAAGGTGCCTCCACTTTCCCAGACGCCCCGGCTCACGGCAGGTTCCCGCAGATCGAGGACTCACCGCTGAAACCCTCTGCCGAACGGGAGCCTAAAGCGGTGATAGCCGCTCCCTCAACACCCGTCCGGCTAGGAATCGACGCGCGGGGTAGGGGCGACTGGCCGCAGACACTCCCCTCCCCCCGCGACGCCGCGATCGACACTACACGCGCCTGCAGAGTCGGGGCTCCCCCGAAGGGGTGAAAGCGGTCAGGCCGCCGCTACATCTTCAAGCCGCGGCGGCGGACAACTCCTCGTACAAACGGTGAAGCTGTCGCTCGCGCGTGCAGAAGGCCCGGACGACCTGCGGATCGAACTGCGCGCCACCCTGCGAAAGGATCTCGTCGGTCGCCTCGTCCCAGGAGAGCGCCGCTCGATAGGGACGGTCGCTGGTCATCGCGTCGAGGGCGTCGGCGAGGGCGAAAATGCGCGCGCCGAGTGGGATTCGGTCGCCGGCCAGTCCGGCGGGATAGCCCAGACCGTCCCAGCGCTCGTGATGTGAGCGCACCACCCGTATCCCTTCGCCTTCCAGCAGCGCGACACCGGACAGAATGTCGGCGCCGATCGTCGGGTGGAGCTCGATGAGGCGTCGCTCGGCTTCCGAGAGCGGGCCCGGCTTGTTCAGGATCTGATCGCCCACGCCGATCTTGCCCACGTCGTGGAGGAGGAACCCATACTCGAGGCTCGCATCGTCGAGAAGGGTGGGCTCCACCACCTCGGTTAGCGCGACCGCGTAGTGCTGGACCCGCTGCGCGTGCAGCCCGGTTCCTGGATCCTTCGCCTCGAGTGCATCGGCGAGCGCCGCCACCGTCTGGCGGTAGGCGTGCTGCAACGATCGCCGCTGAGCACGCTCGACCTCGACGATACGGCTCAGGTCGCGCGCATAGACCAGCAGTTGCTCGGCGTCCCCTTCGCTGCGGGTGACGACCTGCTCGGTCGGCATCTCGTCGAGCTCGTCGATCAGTGCGATCAAGTCCAGGGGGCTGAACGGCTTGAGCAGGATCGCTCGCGCACCGGCCTCCCGGGCATCCTCCGCAGACGTGGGAGTTCCGGTCAGCATGACGACGACAGGAGGATCATCGCTTGTGGCCGTGAGCTGCCGGCAGAACGAGAGGCCGTCAAGACCGGGGAGCTGGACGTCCAGCAGCACGACGGCGGGCCGCCAGAAGCGGGCGACCTCGCGTGCTTCTTCTGCCGACGCAACTTCCTCGATCTCGAACTCGTCCGCAGCCAGGGTTTCCCGGAGCAGCAGGCGCAGGGTGGGATCGTCGTCCACGACGAGGACCCGGCGCCGTCGGCCGGGCCAGAGATCACGGTAGCGCTGCGGCATTTCCATGAGGGGAGTGGACCGGCGGCCGCAGAAAGCGCCGTTCCACCAATAAGCCTAGCGCCGAAACCCCAGTTTGGTGGCGAAATCCCCCGACTGAGCGGGGCTCACCGGATCGCCTAGTCGATCAGTGAATCACGTAGAACACGAGCGTCGCGACAGCGACGACGAGCAGCACCAGCGCCGCATAGCGGACGAGGCGCGGATCCCGGGGCCGTGGAAGGACCTTGACGCGCACGAGCAGGTCGCCGGGGATGGAGCCCGCGCCCGCGTCGTTGCCGTCGCCCCCGACGCGCAACTGTGCGCCGTCTTGTATCCCGGGGGGCACAAGCAGGCGGATCCGGCGCTCCGCCGAAACCGTCCCTTCTCCGTCGCACTGCGAGCACGGCTCGGCGATGCAGGCCGGGCAGGGCTCGATCTGCAAGAGGTTGGCCGCCTCCAGGCTCGAGACCGTGCGCTTGCGTCCCGTGCCGCCGCAGTACTCGCATTCCGGATCGGGGAGGCCGACCGAACCTCGCCCCATGCAGGCCTTGCAGCGCACGACAGCCTCGTAGCTCACGATGCGGCGCGTCCCCTCCGCGGCCTCGAAGCTCCTCAGCTCGATCCCCACGTGGACGTTCTCTCCTCGCGTAGCGACGGCAGGCCTGGCCTCCCAGAGCGCCTCGTCGAAGCCCTGGTTGCCGCGGCCCCGATAGCCGTAGCGGTCATAGAGGAGCCGCGCCTCACGCTTGGAGAGAACCGAGTATGCCTCGGCAAGCTCGCGGAACCGCGCCTCGGCGTCGGGAGCATCGGCCACGTCCGGATGCCAGTCGCGGGCAAGGGAGTGGAAGGCGCGCTTGATCGCGTCCCCATCGGCCTCGCGGGGAAGCCCCAGGACCTCGTAGTAGTCCCTCTTGAGTGCGGCCATGTCGAGATTCTTGCGCACAGCACAGACACCGCAACCGTTTCGCCTCGCCGGGAGTTACTCAGGTATGAGGGCTGCGGCAGCGACAACTGTCCTGGCGGGCGCCGGTCTGCTGGCCGGACACGCCCTGGGCCAGACAGTTCCCGTCCCTACCGTTCCTACGGTCACGGTTCCCGCGCCGCCTGCGGCCGTGCCGCTACCGACGGTCCCCAAGCTTCCGCCCCCGGCGGTGCCCGCCCCGATTTCCCCTCCCCCGGTGCAGACTCCCTCCACGAAGGCGGTGGCGCCGGCCGTGCCCTCCGTCTCATCCGGCGCCGACTCGACAGTCGGCGGCGGCCCCGTGGGTTCACGGCCCTTCGTGCCGTCCACCTCTTCGGTCACGGGCTCGACACTCGGCCGCGGCTCCGGGGAGTCGCAGTCCAGCAGGCCCGCCTCGTTCGCCCCGCGTTCCGACGCGCCGAGGGTCAAGCGTTTGCGCTCCTCGCGCCGCTGGATCGCGACAAGCGGGCCGAAGCGCCGCCGCATGACAACCTTGACCTTCGTGCTCCCGCGCGCCTCGCGCGTGTTCTTCGTCGTCGAACAGGTTTCGCCGGTTTGCAGGATCGCCGGCCGCTTCGCCGTCAACGGGCGCGCCGGTCTCAATCGAATCCGCTTCCCGCGGCCCGCGAGCAGCCGGCGACTCCAACCGGGCACCTACCGGATCAGGGCGCACACTCCCGCAGGCAGCCTCGTCCAGCGCGTGACGATTGTCGTGTTCGACCGGGGAGCGCCGACCCACGACCAGATCGTTGCTGCGCGCGCATCGAACGTCTGCAGTACGTCGGCCCGCCTCGCGGCAGCGAGCGGCTCGACCGGAGCATTGAAGACGAGCAGCGTCACGAGCCCGCCGCTGACCGCCGGACATCCCTCGGCGAGCGGGCCGAGCGAAGAGGCGAACAGCCGCTCCGGAGGCGTCCTCGGCTCGAGCGTCGAGAAGGCCGCGCGTGCGGTCCAACCCGTCCTGGTCGCACTCCTCGCCCTGGCGATCGCCTTGCTCGGGATCGCCGCGCTTCCCCGTCTGGTCCTTCCGGACTCCCGGGCCAACGAGCTTCTTGCCGAACACCGCGCCGAGATCGCGGGGCTCGGTGCCGCCGCATTCGTTGCGGTTGTGGTCGCGTTTCTCCTCGGCTGAACGAGAGCGTTCAGGCGCCCCACCAGAAGCTCGCTGCAACGACGACGTAGAAGCCCACGAGGATCGCACCCTCTTCCCACGTGCTCTCGCCGTCGTAGACGACGACGGCCAGAATCCAGGCCGCCAGGAGCAGGCAGATCGCGAGCAGCGTCGGAAAGACCAGCGTCAGCGAGGTTGCAAAGAAGAGGCTCGCGAAGACAAGCAACGGCGTAAGTAGCAGTGCGACCTGTAACGCCGAATTGATGATCACCGAGATCGCAAAGTCCGGACGGTTTCTCGCCGCGAGCTGGACGCCGACGACGTTCTCGACTGCGTTGCCTGCAATGGCGACGACGATGAGCCCGGCAAAGACTTCGCTCATTCCGAGTGCTTCCGTCGCCGGCTTCAGAGCGGTGACGAACCAATCGCTGACGAAAGCCGCGGCGACGCCGGCCCCGCCCAGCACGGTGACCGTGACCGGAAGCGACCAGCGAGCAGGCTCCGCATCGAAAGCGTCGCGGACCGCGAGTAGGCCGGGGAGTGTGAGAAAGAACAGTGTGATCAAGACGCCGGCGCAGATGAGGCTCAGCGTCTTCTCGTGCGACGCCGCAGTCGTGTGCACGGCGTGCGAGAGCGTCGGCACCGCCAGGATCGCGGCCGAGAGCACGGTGAGCGTGGCGATCAGCCTCGCGCGGGGAGAGTCGAATGTCTGCCTCCCGTTCCGCAGCCCGCCGGCGATGAAGGCGAGCCCAAGCACGAGCACACTGTTTGCGATCACGGATCCGACCAGCGCCGACTGAACGACCAGCGTCAGCCCCTCGTGCAGGGCGAACAGCGCGATGAAGAGCTCCGGCAGATTGCCGAGCGCAGACTGGATCGCACCGGCGGCAGAGGATCCGACTCGGCTGCCGAGCTGCTCGGTCGCGGAGCCGACGAGTCGAGCGAGCACGGCGATCGCAAGCGCCGCAAGGCCGAAGGTCAGCACCGGCGTCGCGCCCGCAAAATGTGCGCTCGCAGCCACGGCCACGAGCACGCCCGCGACGCCGATCTCGATGACGTCTCTCCTCGTCACGTCCATATCATCGAGGCGATGAACGGCGAAGAGCTGCGGGAAGTGATGCGCCGGTTCCCTGCCCCGGTCGCGGTCGTCACGACGGCGGTGGGACAGGAGCGGTTCGGGCTAACGGTCGGTTCGCTTGTGTCTCTGTCGCTGCAGCCGCCCCTGGTCGGGATCTCGATCGGCAAGGACTCGTCGTCGCACGAACCGATCCGCCTCGCAGGAGGGTGGGCTGCGAGCTTGCTGTCAGGCGCCCAGGCGAGCATCGCCCAGCATTTCGCGCGCAGCGGAATTCCTCCCGTCGCACTCTGGAACGGCGTCGACGTTCGCGACGGCTCTCGAGGGCCGCTGGTGAATGATGCCCTCGCGTGGCTCGAATGCCGCACGTCCTCCGAGCACGACGCGGGCGACCACACGATCTTCGTGGGCGAAGTCCAGTCCACCGAGCTGGGCCTTCCCGGCGTAGGCCTCGTGTACCGCGGCGGCGAGTACCTTCCCGCGTGATCGACGCGGTCGTCTTCGACCTCGACGGCGTCATCATCGACAGCGAGGAACTCTGGAACGAGGTGCGCGAAAGTTTTGCACGCGAGCGCGGGGGCCGCTGGACCGCGCAGGCACAGGCCGACATGATGGGCATGAGCTCGACCGAATGGTCGCGTTACCTGCACGAGGTGGTCGGCCTGCCGGAGCCGCCCGAAGAGATCAACCGTGAGGTCGTCCGCCGGATGCTCGACCGTTACTCGGAGCGCCTGCCGCTGATCGACGGCGCAGTCGACGCCGTCAAGCGTCTCGCTACGCACTGGCCGCTCGGCGTCGCCTCGTCCTCCAACCGCGAGTTGATCGACCGCGTGCTCGAGGTCTCGGGCCTCGCGACGTGCTTCAGGGCGACGGTCTCGTCCGAGGAGGTCGAACACGGCAAGCCCGCGCCCGACGTCTACCTCGAGGCGGCACGGCGGCTGGGCGTGGAGCCTGCGCGCAGCCTGGCGATCGAAGACTCGTCCAGCGGCATTCGCTCCGCTCATGCCGCTGATATGCACGTGATCACGATTCCGAACCGTGCGTTCCCGCCGCCCGCCGACGTACTCCGGCTCGCGGACCTCGTCCTGGAGTCGATCGGCGAGCTGCGGCCGGCAACGATTAGGGAGGTGGAGCGCCTTTCGACTGCCAGTAGCGGTTGAGCGCGCCCTGGACCTTCACGAACCAGACGATGTGCCCGATCAGCGGCAAGATGAACCACAAGCCGGTGAGCCCGCGCACCGGGCTTTTCTCTCCGTCGAGATCCTCGTACATGTAGCGGATCTCCGACGGGACGATGAAGAACGTCACCGGCGAGATCAGGATGTAGATGACGAGTCCGATCACGCCGCCGACCCCGTTGCCGGAGTAGCGCTTGATCTCCTCCTGCGTCTTGTACGTCCAGATGAACGTGTAGATGCCGAGGGTCAGGATCGCCCAGAGGATGGACAGCCCGATCGAGCGCGTATTGCCGACGGGGCCGCGCTGAACCTGTGGTGCTGCCATCGCGTCGGTCATGTGCCGATCATGTCATGCCCGCCAGACGATGTTCATCCCGTCGCGCACGGTGAGCAGCACGTTCTCGACGCGAGGATCTTCCGATACATGGTCGTTGAGGGCACGGATCGCCTGTGTCGACTCCTCGTCATCTTCGTCATCGACGACCCGGCCCGACCAGAGCGTGTTGTCCACGACGATCAGCCCGCCGTCGGCGAGCAGCGGGAGGGTCGCCTCGTAGTAGTCGACGTAGTTCGGCTTGTCGGCGTCGATGAAGACCAGGTCGAAGGGGCCGTCCAGCTGTGCGATCGTCTCGAGGCCCGGACCGAGCCTGTAGTCGATGCGATCTGCGACGCCGGCCTCCTCTGCATAGCGCCGCGCGATCGCGGTCGTCTCCTCGTTGACGTCGCAGGTGATGACACGGCCGCCCGGCGGAAGCGCGAGCGCCATCGAGATCGATGAGTAACCGGTGAACGTCCCCAGTTCGAGGACGCGTCGCGCGCGCAGGCTGCTGACGAGCACCCTAAGGAAGCGGCCCTCGAGACGGCCGACCATCATCTGCGGCGCGGTCGTCTTCTCGCGGGTCTCGGCCGCCAGACGCTCGAACACCTCACCGTCAGGAGTGGTGTGCTCCTCGGCGTACGCCTCGACGCGCGGGTCGACGACGAAGCTCACTCGACGCGCCCCAGCAGGACGCAGCCGTTGTGACCGCCCAGCCCCATTGCGTTCGAGAGGGCGACGTCGATCTTCGTCTCGCGGGCTTCGTTGGGCACGTAGTCGAGGTCGCAGTCGGGATCGGGATGGCGGTAGTTGATCGTAGGAGGGATCACTCCTTCGTGGAGCGCAAGGGCGCACATCATCGCCTCGATCGCTCCCGCCGCGCCGAACGTGTGGCCCATCATCGATTTGGTCGACGAGACCGCCAGCTTGTAGGCGTGGTCGCCGAAGACGTCCTTGATCGCTTTCGTCTCCGCGAGGTCTCCCAGCGGCGTGGACGTGCCGTGGGCGTTGATGTAGCCGACCCGCTCGGGCTCGATGCCGGCGCGCTGTAGTGCGGCGCGCATCATGTCGGCGACCCCGGTCGCCTCCGGCTCGGGTTGCGCCATGTGATGCCCGTCGTTCGATGCGCCGTAGCCGAGCACCTCCGCATACACGCGGGCACCGCGTGCCTGCGCCGCCTCGAGCTCCTCGAGGACGAACACACAAGCGCCTTCTCCCATCACGAACCCGGCGCGCGTGGCGTCGAACGGCCGCGATGCGCGGGGCGGATCCTCGTTCTCCACCGCGAGCCCTCGCATCGCCGTGAAGCCGGCGAGGATCAACGGGTGCATGCAGGCCTCTCCCCCGCCCGCGAGCATCGCGTCCGCGTCGCCACGCTTGATCAGCTCCGCGGCCTCGCCGATCGCGTGCGAGCCGGTCGCGCACGCGGAGACGACCGCATAGTTCGGCCCTTTGATCCCGAGTGAGATCGCCAGTTGCCCGCTGGCGGAGTCGACCAGAACGTTCGGGAGGAAGTTCGGCGACACGCGGTCGGGCCCGCGCTCGCGGCGGATCTCCTCTTGCTCGAGGAGGCCGTTCACGCCGCCGATCGCCGTGCCGAAGACCACGCCGACACGCTTCGGGTCGAAGCCGTTCAGCCCGGCATCGCCCATCGCCTCTCGGGCGGCGCCCAGGGCGAGAAGGACGTTCCGCTCGAGCTTGCGCACCTCCTTCGCCGATGCGACCTGCGTCGCGTCGAAGTCCTTGACCTCGGCGGCAATCCGCACCGGTGCGTCGCCGGGGTCGAACGACCGGATCCAGTCGATGCCGCTCTTGCCTGCAACGGCGGCGCTCCAGGTCGACCGCGCGTCGTTGCCGAGCGGCGTGACCGCCCCCAGCCCCGTGACCGCCACCCTTCTCATCGCGTGAGCTTAGACAGGCACGTCGGGTCGGAGGTTACGAAACAGCAGCTTCGGGGCAGAAATCCGCTCGTTCCTACAGTGCAAGGGCCAAGTCCTCGCCCTTCCAGATCCAACGGAGGTGCGACATGACAGTGGCTATCCCCACACTGGCGGAGCAGCCGAGACTCGTCTTCTTCCATTCGACTCTCTCGGGTCACTGCCGGCGCGTCGAGGGGTTTCTCGCCCAGGTGCTCCAGCGGCGGCGAAACCACGGCACGTTTGACGTCGTGAAGGTCGCGGAGGAGGAGCATCCCGATCTGCTTCAACGGTTCAAGATCGAAACGGTTCCGACTCTTGTCGTCGTCCAGCACCGGGCCGTCGCCGCGCGTCTGGAACGGCCCCGCGGCTGCCGCGACATCGAGGGCTTCCTGGCGCCCTGGCTCAACTAGCGGCGCGTAGCGCCTGTCCGCGAAGCGGACCGTGGAGGGGGTTCGGGGGAACCGGAACGTTCCCCCGGCTCCTGCCCAGCGCCGCTAGACGGTGACGCCTTCTTCCTGGAGGGAGAGCTCGGCGAACTTGTCCCAGTTCTGCTCGATCACTATCGCCATCGCGCGCTCTTCCTCGATGATGTCGCGGGCGGCGGTAACGGTCTCCTCGTCGCCTGCCTTCTGGGCGATGCGGCTCAGGAGCTCGTAGCTCGCGATCTCCATGTGCTCGGCGGCATAACCGTCGCGCGCATTGCGGCCGGCATTCTCGCTCCGGACAAAGTCGAGCGGCATCTTCGCCAGCGCTCCGAGCACGCCGCCCAGTTGCCTCACGGTGGACGGTGTGACCCCGTGCGCCTCGAGACGCTGCGCCATGCGGTCTGCATGGCCCTGCGTCTGCATCTTGTGATGCTCCAGCGAGTCGAGGATCTCCGGATCGTCCGTCGTCGCGATCATCCCATCGAGCATGCCCAGCACGTTCTGCTCCATCGCGTGCGCCTCGTCGATGTGTTTGATCAGCTGCTCCGTCAACTGTGCCATTCCGTCCAACCTCCTCATCGTGAATTGACCAAGCTCGCGGCCAAGCAGGGTCGCTCGCCCCAGGTAGCCGCCGTTCTGAGGCTCGAGGCTGTCCACGAGGAGCCCCAATGGATAATGCAGCTCCCGCCCGCGTACTTCGAACGGGAGGCCCGGAACGTGCGGAAATTCCGTCGTACCACGTGAGCCGTGGATGCGCTTCACGCATCCGACCAGCGGCGGGAGCGCGC
>Ga0307305_10000146_pt1 | contig 21582 bp, 18 predicted proteins | sample ER_DNA_186_FD_194512 | JGI IMG/M metagenome (GOLD analysis project Ga0307305, IMG submission 194512) | Bulk soil microbial communities from the East River watershed near Crested Butte, Colorado, United States - ER_DNA_186 | ecosystem: Environmental > Terrestrial > Soil > Floodplain | place... | reverse complement strand
ACGACCGAATGCCCGCCTCGCTTGCATCAATATTCTGAAAATTGCCCGTCTTACGCTGGATAACGTCGAGGATGCGCAGGGACGCAATCCGCACCTCGGACGACTGGTCGAGCTCAAGCATTGGGCGCGTGCGATTTCGATATCGGCCGAACGGATCACCTACCACGTCTTCGAATCGACCGACCCCGCCGGCCAACTGATTGACTACGCCCGGCATAATCGGGTCGATCACATCGTGATGGGCTCGCGCGGAAGCTCGGTGCTGCGCCGCCACCTCGGCAGCGTGTCAGCCCGTGTGGTCGCTGAAGCGCCTTGCACAGTCACTGTCGTGCGCCCCGCTTTCGAAGAACAAGCGATTCCGGTCGGGAACACGTGACGGACGAGTTCCGTTTCCAAATCAAGCGCCGTGTTCCAAGAAAAGGGAACAGCGACCACGGCCGTGCGTTGTGGTCACGGAACATATTTGTGGTTCAAAAGCGAACGCTGTTGAAAATTCCCAAAAGAACGTTGTTGAAGGAGGAGGCGAAAATGCTGAAGAAATTGATGTTGTCCACCGCGCTCAGTGCCGCTGTCGCAACGGGCGCGTGGGCGCAATCGTCGAGTTCGACGGATCCGTCCAAGCCGGAACCCGCGACTCAAGCGCAGCCGGCGACAAAGGACTCATCCGGCAAGATGAACTTCGTGTCGTCACAGAAGCCCGATCAGTGGCTTGCGACAAAGTTCAAGGGCATCGACGTCCTTGGCTCCGACAATCAGAAGATAGGCGACGTCAGCGACATCTTGTTTGACAAGACCGGAAAAGTTGAAGCGTTTGTCATCAGCGTTGGTGGTTTCCTCGGCGTCGGCGCGAAGGAAGTCGCACTTGCGCCAAGTTCTTTCGACGTGGTGCCAGGACAGAACGGCTCGTCCGACAAGCTCAAGATCTCGGCGACGAAGGACCAGCTCCAGGACGCGCAGAATTTCGCGCGCTATGAGCCTCCGCGTCCGACCGGTACGACCGGGTCAGGCGCGCCGACCGGCGGCGGCATGAAGCCTTCCGGCAGTCCCTCGCCCAGCACCCGCTGATTGGTGAGACGAGCGTAGTTGATGCGGCCGCGGTCCGGGCAATGCCCGGACCGCGGATGCATTTGCAAGCCTTGCTTTTTTGATAGGGCAGTGAATGATGCCGGCCCCGCTCTCAACGCACCGGTTTTATCCGGCCCATGTCTGCTTTTTCGCCGGATTCGTTCATCGTCGCCGACGTCGTGCCGTCACCAAATTTTGACGAACGTAAGGGCAATCGCCAGCCAGATATGATCCTGCTGCATTACACGGGGATGCAGAGTGGTGATCTGGCCCTGAGGCAGCTGACTACCGCCGCAAGCAAGGTGTCAGCCCACTACATTGTATTTGAAGACGGCCGCATCGTGCAGTGCGTGCTGGAGGCACGGCGTGCGTGGCACGCCGGTGAATCGTTCTGGGCCGGAGAGACCGACATCAACTCCTGCTCGATTGGCATTGAGATCGCGAACCCCGGCCATGAATTCGGCTACCCGGATTATCCTCTGCGCCAGATCGCAGCCGTCATTTCGTTGTGCAAATCGATCATTGCCCGCCGTGGACCCCTCAGCGCCGACCGCACACTCGCCCATTCGGACGTGGCGCCCGCGCGCAAGCAGGATCCGGGGGAAAAATTTCCGTGGGGCCTGTTGAGCGACTCCAATGTCGGTCACTGGGTGCGCGCCGCGCCGCTTGATCTTGAGGGGGTCAGTCTTAAGCCGGGGGACCGCGGTGACTCGGTAATAAGGCTGCAACGCACGTTGCGCGCTTACGGCTACGGAATAACCGATACCGGCAGCTATGATGACGCTACGCGTACCGTGGTTACGGCATTCCAGCGCCATTTTCGGCAAGCCCGCGTCGATGGCGTCGCCGACCCGTCCACGCTGCTGACGTTGCGTGCGTTGATCGAAACGCGGCCCGCGCCGCTGTCTCCCAAGGCCATGGCCTAAGAAAAGCCTGTTACGGTCTTTTTAAGCGTGTCGCGCGGCAGGCCTTGACGTGACACGCGCATATCCCCATTCCTATCCGCGTCAGTCGGCCGGACGGCCGCTCCGCGCCAATGCCGAAAGGCGGCCGGAGAGGAAAGTCCGGGCTCCACGGACAAACGGTGCCGGATAACGTCCGGCGGGGATAAGACCCCAGGGATAGTGCCACAGAGAACAGACCGCCTCGGCGCGTTGCGTTTAGCCGCGGCAAGGGTGAAACGGTGCGGTAAGAGCGCACCGCGTTTCCGGCGACGGAAGCGGCACGGCAAACCCCACCGGGAGCAAGACCGAATAGGAACGGCGCGGGAGAAATCCCCGGATCAGTCCTGATTTGTCGTTCGGGTAGGTTGCTTGATGCGCCGGGCAACCGGCGTACAAGAGGAATGGTCGTCACGTCTGCGGTTCGCGCCGCAGGCCATACAGAACCCGGCTTACAGGCCGGCTGATCGTTGTAAGGGGGCTCGGCGGAAAACCGCCGGGCCCCCGCCAATTTGAACCGCGTGCCGAACCTGCAAGCCACGCGGTTCGATCACCAATGAGCTCGTCATGCGCCCATTTTGTCTCAGATTCGGGGGAAAGTTGGCGGTTTCCGCCGCAAATGGGCGAGACTCCGCGATCGTCGGCAGATCCGGCGCCACCTTGAGGCGCTGGGGCGCCGTTGCAGCATAGGCCTTGATCAAACCGGTCTTTGCCGGCTGCAAAACGTTCAGCGTCTATCGCACATGAAGTCGAGATGGCCGCCGAGCAGATCGTTGAGCGCAGGAGCCGTGCCTTTGTACGGAGCGCCGTTCACAGTGGTATTGATCGCGTGAAAGAACAGGAGGCTGCACAGATGCGACGCCGACCCAACGCCGGCAAAGCCGTATGTCATCTTGTCGTTGTTCGCTGACAGGTAAGCAACGAATTCCTTGAAATTGCTGAAGATCCTTGCGCGCAACGATGGCCATTGGAGACTCAGCCACGAGTCCGATGGGTTCGAAATCTTTCACCGGTCGTAACGCAAGCTCGGATAGAAGGCGACATTGGCGGCATGACTGACGTGCATCAACAACAATGAATATCCGTCGGGTGGCGATGACGCGACCCTCGCCGTGCCGATCGTGCCGCCGGCGCCGACTGTATTCTCGATAACCAACTGCTGATTGAGAACCTTGCTCATGCCGCTCGCAAGAATGCGGCCGATGACGTCGGCGGGGCCGGCGGCGGCAAAAAGCACCGTGAGCGTCACGGGTCTCGACGGAAATTCCTGCGCGGCCGCGTTTCCGACAACCGCCCAGCACAACCACAACAGACTCAATATTCGGTACATCGAACTTCCTCTTACTTTTTTGTGTTCTGATTTTTTCTCGGCGCGCACCGTAAATTGCGCGCGAAGTGCGCGTCTAGAAAAAGTGATGAGGAAGACTCGAAAGTATGCTTCACGCGTCAAATGCGACGACGCATCTGGCTCATAGCGTCACGATCGCGGCGTTATTCTCCTGGCTGCGCCGCCCATTGCGGAGCACCCATCCAACGCGAGCTTCAATTTTTTGGAGCAGGAGACCGAAAGCAGCGATACGGCCGCTTTGTGAATCGCACCGTCTTATTATTTCACGTCGAGCATCGTCGACGGCAGCCAGAGCGCGAGCCCGGGAAATGCCGCCACGAGCATCACGGCCACGCACATCAGGAAGAACAGCGGCAGCGCGTAGACGCCAATCGTAAAAATGTTCCGGCCGGTCATCCCTTGCAAGACATAGAGGTTGAAACCCACGGGAGGAGTGATCTGCGCCATCTCCACAACCAGTACAATGTAGATGCCGAACCAGATCAGATCGAATCCCGCCTTCGTCACTAACGGAATGATGATCGACGTTGTGAGCACCACCATCGAGATGCCATCAAGGAAGCAACCAAGCACAATGTAGAAAGCCGTTAAAACCGTGAGCAATGCCCAAGGCGGCATGTTGAATTCCGTTATCCATTCGGCGAGCGCGCGTGGAATGCCGGTGAAGCCCATCGCAGCTGTGAGGTATGCCGCGCCCGCCAGGATGAAGGCGATCATGCAACTGGTACGCGTTGCCCCCATCAGTGAATCGATGAAACTCTGCCAGGTAAGCGTGCCCGACCACCAGGATAACGCCAGGGCAAGGAAGACACCGACAACTGCGGCTTCTGTGGCGGAGGCGAGGCCGCCGTAGATCGAGCCGACGACGCCCATAATCAACAGCATCACCGGGATCAATCGGCGTGACGCGTAGATGCGCTTGCGAAACGGTACCGGTGGCTCGGGTGGTGGCATTCTCGTCTTGTTGAGCAATGCCCACACGACGATAAAGCCCATGAACAATCCGGCAAGCATGATGCCGGGAACGACTCCGGCGATAAACAGTCGTGCGATCGACTGGTCGGTGGCCGTCGCGTATACGATCATAATGATCGAGGGCGGAATCAGCAGTCCGAGTGTGCCCGATCCGGCGAGCGTCCCCACAGCCATGCGTTCGTCATAGCCCCGCTTGAGAAGCTCCGGCAGAGCAATGCGGCCGATGGTAGCGCAGGTAGCGGCTGACGAACCCGACACCGCGGCGAAGATTGCGCATCCGACCACATTCACGTGCAAAAGGCGGCCCGGCAGTTTCTGCAACCATGGCGCCAGCCCTTCGAACATATCGTCCGACAATTTGGTTCGATAAAGAATTTCCCCCATCCAGATGAACATCGGCAACGCCGTCAGATCCCAAGAATTCGACGCAGTCCACATCGAAGTTGCGAGCACTTGTCCGGCCGGTGTCGCTACCTTCGTCATGACGGCAGCGAAACCGCATAGCGCCAGGGCCAGCGCGATCCAAACGCCAGACCCAAGAACGGCAAATAACAAGAGCATCAAGACAAGGGAAAGCTCGAGCTCATTCATGGCTCAACCTTCCTTGCCCAGTGTGATGGCATCTTCGGCGGTGCGGAAGGTAGGTCGGCCACGGCTGGCAACGATGAACAATTCATCCACCAACGCGATGGCGAGGATCAGTGCACCGAGCGCCATCGCAGCCTGCGGATATGCAAGTGGCACGCGGATCACGCCCGGAGACACTTCATGAAAGCGAAACGACACCCAGGCAAAATTGGCGAGTTGCCCCGTCATATATCCGGCCGATGCTGCCGCAAAGCCGAACGCCCATAGCTCCACGTACCAGCGCGCACGCTCGCTCAACGCGGCCAGCACCAAGGTGACGCGGATGTGCGCCCCTGCCTTCAACGTCCCGGCGAGCGCGAGAAAACTTGCCGCCGCGAGCAGATAACCGCAAATTTCATTGAGAGACAGGACAACGAAGTCGGTGCGCGGCAAATGCAAAAGCGCGAGCGCGCCGTCGATCACACGCCCAGCGAGCTGCGCACCTACCATGAGCGCGATCGCGACCAGACAGAAAGCTGAAGCCCACAGCGCGAGGCGGTAAAGACTATCGAGTGCGCGACGCACTTATTTCCTGTACGCCGCCAGCATCGCCGCGCCGTCGGTGCCGGCCGATTTCTCCCATTCCGCGGCTATCGTTTGACCGATCTTGGCAAGCCCCGCCTTGAGCTCAGGGCTCGGTGCCAGCACGATGATCCCTGCCGCCTTCAGGGCATTGGTCTTGATTGTCATTTCTTCGACCGAAAGCTTCCAGCCGCGGTCCTCCGCAACCTTGGCAGCATCAGTGACCGCCTTCTTTTCGGCCGCCGAGAGCTTGTCGAATGCATCCTTGTTCACGATCACGATATTTCGGGGCAGCCAGGCCTGCGTGTCGATATAGTGAGAGAGATAGTCTTGCGATTTGGTATCCACACCGGTCGAAGCCGAGGTGATCATTACGTCGACGCGACCTGTGGCAAAAGCCGTCGGTAAATCGGGCACCTCGATTTGCGTCGGCACCGCGCCGGCGAGCGCAGCAATGCGGCCGATCATCGCGTTGTACGTGCGGAATTTCAGACCCTTGAGATCATCAACCGATTTGATCTCGCGCTTGGCATAGAGACCTTGCGGCGGCCACGGCACAGAGTACAGCAGCATTAGGCCTTCAGAAACAAGTTGCTTCTCGAGATACGGCCTCTGTGCCTCGTAAAGCTTGCGCGAAGCGTCATATCCGGTGGCAAGGAACGGAACCGAGTCGAGCCCATAAACGGCCGCTTCGTTGGACGAAAGCGACTCAAGCATCTCTCCAATAGGCGTTGTGCCTTGTCGGACGCTACGCTTGATTTCGGGATGCTTTATGAGTGAGCCGGCGGAGTGAATTGTAATCTTGAGCGACCCATTGGTCGCCTTTTCCACATCAGCGGCGAACTGGATGACGTTCTTGGTGTGAAAGTTGCCGTCCGGATAGGGCGTGGGCATGTCCCATTTTGTCTGCGCTGACGCCCCAGTCGCAACTCCGCACGCGAGCAACAAAGCCGCGCAAATGCGCACCAACTTGATCATAGGTTCCTCCACCAAACACCGAGAGCTTCGCCACCCCGACCGGGCTTCAATGAAAGCAAGAATGGAGCCAACAACCCGGCGCTGGCAAGAGCGGGTAGCGAACGACTCCTCATCAGATCGGATCGACGCCCTTTGCCCGTAACGTCGCGGCTGCTGAAGGCGCGGTCAGAAAACGAATGAGCGCTCTGGCTGCACCCGGTTCCTTCGCGGACGCGGATAGGCCGGCAGCGAAACCGATTTTCGTCTGCAGTTCCTCCGGAATGGGGCCCACAATGTCGACGCCCGCGACGTCCACAATGCGCGTTGCGACGACAACCACCAGATCGGCGTCGCCGCGAGCGACCACTTCGACCGTGTCTTCCGCTTCCATCGGTTTGAGCTTGCCTTGCATCTCCGCTTTGATCCCCATGCGGTCGAGCAGGCTGACAAAATACAATCCGCTGGCGCCTTTGCCGGGATAGGCGACGGCTTTTGCCGCAAGCAGAGTGCGCCTGAAGGCATCTACCGATGAGATGTCCGGCTTGGGAGCCCCTTGGCGCACAGCGACGCCGAGACCGGCGCGACCGATATCGGCACGGCTGCCGGCCACGATCTTCGCCTCTTTGGAGAGTGTCTCGATCACCGGCGGATTGAGCACTGCGACATCGAAGGCCTCGCCCGCCTCGATCTTCTTCTGGATATCGGCATTGACCTCGAAATGGAGATTAATTTTGTTACCGGTCGCACGCTCAAATTGCGTACATAGCTCACGCACCGCCGCCTTGGCGCCGTTGCCGCTTAAGACTCTGATTTCCGCTGCCTGCGCAAGCGAAGCCATGACCAGTAACCCGCTCGCCAATGCAAGAGATAGCTTCATGGCATCACCGTTTTTTCTCCGTCAGAAGCCTAGCAGGCTTGTTTTGTCCCCGACAGGCCGGACATAGTGCTCTTGTCCGAGCGCGTTGAGCACCATGTCGAGAAAAGCACCGCCACAGCTTTGGGATTTCTGGGTCGACCGCGGCGGCACCTTCACCGACGTCGTCGGGCGACGCCCCGATGGTGTGCTGGTTGCACACAAGCTTCTCTCGGAAAATCCCGGCGCTTATTCCGACGCGGCCGTGCAGGGCATCCGCGATCTGCTCGGGCTGAAACCCGGCGACGCGATCCCGCCCGGCCGCGTCGGCGCTGTGAAGATGGGGACGACAGTCGCGACCAATGCTCTGCTCGAGCGGAAGGGCGAGCGTACGCTCCTGCTGATCTCCAAAGGCTTCCGCGACGCTCTGAAGATCGGCTACCAGGCCCGTCCGAAGATTTTTGCCCGCCAGATCATCAAGCCAGACATGCTCTATGAGCGCGTTGTCGAGGTTGATGAGCGCGTGCTCGCCGATGGGACGGTTGAACGAAAACCAGACCTTGCGGCGGCGCGCGCGGCCCTTGAAGGCGCAAAAGCGGACGGCATCAAAGCAGTCGCGGTGGTGTTCATGCACGCCTACCGCTTTCCGGAGCACGAGAAACGCGTCGCCGCGCTCGCGCGTGACATGGGATTTGCACAGGTGTCGGTCAGCCACGAGGTCTCACCGCTCATCAAACTCGTCGGGCGCGGCGACACAACGGTCGTGGATGCCTATCTGTCGCCAATCCTGCGCCGCTATGTGGCGCAAGTGGACAAAGACCTCGACGCAAGACGCTCTGCTGCGCGCCTGATGTTCATGATGTCGTCCGGCGGACTGACGGCGGCCGACTTGTTCCAGGGCAAGGATGCGATCCTGTCCGGCCCCGCCGGCGGTGTTGTGGGCATGGCGGAAACCGGCCGGCAAGCCGGACTGGCCCGTCTCATCGGCTTCGACATGGGCGGCACGTCGACGGACGTGTCCCACTTCGATGGCGAATACGAGCGCACCTTCGAGACCGAAGTCGCCGGCGTGCGGATGCGCGCGCCGATGATGCTCATCCATACGGTTGCTGCCGGTGGCGGCTCGATCCTGCATTTCGATGGAGCCCGCTTCCGCGTCGGACCGGATTCTGCAGGCGCCAATCCGGGACCCAAATGCTATCGGCACGGCGGGCCGCTTGCGGTCACTGACGCCAACGTGATGGCGGGTAAGCTTATTCCCGAATTCTTCCCTAAGATCTTCGGACCATCGCAGAACCTTCCTCTCGACGACCACACGGTTCGTAATGCGTTCACCAAACTTGCGCAGCAGGTCGGCGGCCGCAAGGCCGAAGACGTCGCTGACGGGTTCATCAAGATCGCGGTCGAAAACATGGCGAACGCGATCAAGAAGATTTCCGTGCAACGCGGCTACGATGTCACGCGCTACGCGCTCAATTGCTTCGGCGGCGCCGGTGGTCAGCACGCATGTCTTGTCGCCGACGCGCTGGGAATGACGCGGGTGCTCATGCACCCGTTCTCTTCGCTTCTGTCCGCTTACGGCATGGGCCTTGCGGATATCCGCGCTACCCGCGAACAGGCGGTCGAACTGGAGTTCGGTGCCAAGGCGCTCAAGGCGATTTCGCGCATCGGCGCAGCGCTGGGGAAGGAAACAAAATCCGAAGTTGCAGGCCAGGGCGTGCCTGCGAAAAAGATCGACGTCTTCGTGCGAGCACACATCCGCTACGCGGGCACCGATACAGCGCTAGTGGTGCCGGCCGGAAGCGCCGCTGCGATGAAGCGCTCCTTCGAAAAAGCGCACAAGGCGCGTTTCGGCTTTATCGATCGCGCAAAGCAGATGGTGGTGGAAGCCGTTTCGGTCGAAGCGGTTGGCGGCGGCGCCAAATTCAACGAAAAGAAGATGAAGCACAGCCGCACCAAACTGCCGCCGCCTGCATTGCGCACGCAGTTCTTTTCAGCCGGCGCATGGCACAAGGCAAACGTCTATGTCCGCGATCAGCTCACGCCGGGTTCGCGTCTCACTGGCGCCGCCATCATTATCGAGCCGCATCAGACGATTGTGGTCGAACCGGGCTGGCAGGCCGAAGTGACCGTAAAAAATCATCTTCTGCTGACGCGCGCGAAGAAGCTTAAACGCACGCATGCGATCGGAACGCATGCCGATCCGGTCATGCTGGAAGTCTTCAACAATCTGTTCATGTCGATCGCCGAGCAGATGGGCGTTTCGCTGCAGAACACCGCCTACTCGGTGAACATCAAGGAGCGGCTCGATTTTTCCTGCGCGGTATTCGCACACGACGGCATCCTGGTCGCCAACGCACCGCACATGCCGGTGCATCTCGGCTCCATGGATCGCGCCGTCGAAACCATCATCCGCGAGAACAAGGGGCGCATTCGTCCCGGCGACGTCTATGCCATCAATGCTCCCTATAACGGTGGCACGCACCTGCCTGACATCACTGTCTGCACGCCCGTATTCGACGACCGAAAGAAATCCATATTGTTTTGGGTCGCGTCGCGTGGTCACCACGCGGACGTTGGCGGCATCTCGCCCGGCTCGATGTCGCCCAATGCCACCACGATCGAACAGGAAGGCATCTTGTTCGACAATTTCAAGCTAATCGACCGTGGCCGATTTCGTGAGAAGGAATTGATGGCGGCGTTGACCGGGGCCCGATATCCGGCGCGCAATCCCGTACAGAACATCAACGACATCAAGGCGCAGGTCGCCGCCAACGAAAAGGGCGTCGCCGAGCTGCGCAAGATGATCACGCATTTCACGTTGCCCGTGGTGAAGGCCTACATGCAGCACGTGCAGGACAACGCCGCCGAAAGCGTGCGGCGCGTGATCGACCGGTTGCACGATTCGGAATTCACCTATGAGATGGATCAGGGTACGGTCATCAAGGTGAAAATCACGGTAGACAAACGGGCGCGCGAGGCGACCGTTGATTTTACCGGAACGAGCGAGCAGCAGCCGACGAACTTCAATGCGCCGGAGCCTGTGACACGAGCCGCGGTGCTTTACGTCTTTCGCGTCATGGTCGACGACGACATTCCGATGAATGCCGGCTGCCTGCGCCCGATCAATATCGTCATCCCCGAGCGCTCGATGCTCTCGCCGGAATTTCCCGCCGCCGTGGTCGCGGGGAATGTCGAAACCTCCCAGGCCGTGACCAACTGTCTTTTTGGTGCGCTCGGAGCGCTCGCCGCCGCGCAAGGCACCATGAACAATCTCAATTTCGGTAACGCCCGCTATCAATATTACGAAACAATCTGCTCGGGCTCTCCTGCCGGTCCGGGGTTCAACGGCACTGATGCCGTCCACACCCACATGACCAACACCCGTCTGACCGATCCTGAGGTGCTCGAATTCCGCTACCCGGTGGTGCTTGAAGATTTCCACATCCGTCCCGGTTCTGGCGGGCGCGGGAAATGGCATGCCGGCGACGGAATCCGTCGCACCATCCGTTTCCTGGAGAAGATGGACTGCACGATCCTGTCCGGCCACAGACGCGTGCGACCATTCGGGCTTGCAGGTGGCGAAGCCGGCCAAATCGGTGAGAATTGGGTGCGGCGCAAGGATGGACGCATGGAGCGGCTGCAGGGGAGCGACGAGACGGTTATCGAGGAAAACGAGGCGGTCATCATTCAAACGCCCACGGCCGGGGGATACGGCGCAGAATGAGGGTTAACCGCAACCTGACGCGTTAAGCATCCACAACCATCGCCCTTGATTTTGACGTCCACGGTGCGAGTCTTCCGAGCATGCGAACGACCATACATTCTTGCTGTTTCTCGGCGCGGTCACTGCCGCGCAGGCGCAGGTCTATCCGGTTCAAGGCCGATGGGGCCAGAGCGCAAGCTCTGAAAAAGGCGCGATCGATTGTTCGATCCGGCGCGGTGAAATTCCAGCGGTGCAAATAGCTGCCGTCCGATCTGCCGCGCAAGACGAATGAAACTAATTACGCGCGATGATCTCGCGTTCGCTACGATGGACCGGCGTCGCGACTGTCACCTTGCCGCTTCCGCGTCGAAGAAGAATTGAGGGCCGACGCGCTTTCAGTGCGCTCCGTCGGCGGCGGCGCGGACGCGGGCGCTCGATCTGAAGCCGATCGAGTTGCGCGCGCGCAGTGGGCACAGACCCCCGCTGTTCCGCAAGCAAGAGCGGCACACCGAGCAGTTTGCTCCAGGCTCTCCATTCCGCCAGCGCCTCATCCGGGCGCGACGTTACAAATAGCGGCAGCGACAAAGTCGGATCGTGGTGCTTGAGCACGACAGCCAGCGTGTCCTCACCGCCTTCATCGACCGGCACCAGCCACAACGCGACGCCGTCAGAGGCCGCAACGGGCATATTGAGCGCCATGCGCATGCCGCGCAGCGCGCGCCGCAGGACAACACGCTCGCGATGAAGTTCGACCTCGCGCACGTGCCCGTCGGCGGTCGCATCACCGGCAAGGAACCGCACAGGCAGGCCGAAGGGGTCGAGCCGTAGGACACGGCTCGACCCGGCGCATCCGCCACTTCGCATTTGACGCCTCGAAACTCTCCCGCGCCCGACTTTTGTGCCGGGTCACGCAGCAATCATGGCAGAAACGCGTCGGAATTCGCTTAATGTTCTGGGTTAACCGGAAGTAGCGGTCGGGTCTTCGCTACGAATGATTGACGTGCCGTTGCAAACCATGATTGACGAGGTGTTGCCGGCGTCGACCAAATTGTAAGTTTGCCGGCTGAACGGTATCGCGATGTCGACCATTTGAAAGTCACCAATGCTCGCACCCACCGCCTCGCTGCTGGATCTCACGCCCTTGACCGATCGTGCCGAACGGCTGGTTAAAGCCGCGCGCGCCGCCGGCGCCGACGCCGCCGACGCCGTCGCCGTACGCTCAATGTCCCTCGGCGTCGAAGTGCGTGACGGGCGTGTGGAGGAATCCGAAAGTTCCGAAGGGGACGATATCGGATTGCGGGTTCTGGTCGGCCGCCGGCAGGCCATGGTTTCGACGAATGACATGTCGAACGACAGCGGCGCTCTGGCCGAACGAGCCGTCGCGATGGCTCGCGCGACGCCGGAAGACAAGTTCGCCGGGCTCGCCGACCCGGATCTGCTGGCGCGTGACATTCCCGACCTCGACTTGATCGATCCCAAATTGCCAACGATTGGGGAACTCGAAGCCCAAGCGCGAGCCGTCGAACACGCGGCCTTTTCCATAAAAGGCGTCAGCAAATCGGGCGGCGCGTCGGCTTCGGCCGGGATCGGCGGAATGGTGCTGGTCACTAGCCACGGTTTCCGCGGCGCCTATATCGGATCGAACCACGGTCTGTCGATGACCGCTATCGCCGGCGACGGCACCGGTATGGAGCGCGACTACGACTATTCCTCCGTACGCCACGCCGCGGATCTGGAACGTCCCGAAGACATCGGTCGCAGGGCCGGCGAGCGTGCCGTCGCGCGCATCAATCCGCGCAAGGTCTCGACCCGAAAAGTGCCCGTGGTCTTCGATCCGCGCTCGGCCGGTTCGTTGGTGTCGCATCTCGCAAACGCCGTGAACGGCGCCTCGGTCGCGCGCAAAACCAGTTTTCTTCGCGACAAGATGGGCGCAAAGCTTTTTGCCGACGGCATCCGAATTGTCGATGATCCGCTGCGCAAGCGCGGCTTACGCTCCCACCCGTTCGACGGCGAAGGTGTCGCCTGCAGAAAACTTGCGCTGATCGATGACGGCTTCCTTCGTTCATGGCTGCTCGATAGCGCAACTGCACGCGAGCTTGGGCTCGTCACAACCGGCAATGCCCAGCGCAGTGGCTCGTCCACGACGTCACCCGGATCGAGCAATTTGTATATGGAGCCCGGCCGATTGGACCCCGGCGCGCTTGTCGCGGATATTGTCGACGGATTTTACGTGACCGATCTTATCGGCGTCGGGGCCAACATGGTCACCGGCGACTATAGTCGCGGCGCTTCGGGGTTCTGGATCGAGAACGGCAAGCGCACTTATCCCGTGAGCGAAGTGACGATCGCCGGGCACATGATGGACATGTTCCGAACGCTTACGCCGGCCAATAATCTTGAATTCCGCTACGGCACCAATGCGCCGACTTTGCGTGTAGAGGGACTAACCGTTGCCGGCCAATGATGTCCTCTCGTTAGGCGAGCCGCTCACAACCGTGATGCATGCGGCCGGCGAGATCGCCCGCGCGACAGCGCGGCGGCCATTCAAGCGTTGGACCAAGGGCGCAGACCGCTCGCCGGTGACGGAGGGAGACATAGCCGTGAACGAGTTCCTGCACGAGCAGCTGTCGGCCCTGCTGCCTGATGCCGGCTGGAAGTCGGAGGAATCAAACGCCGACCTGCCCGACCGTGCCGTACCGCTTGCCTGGATCGTGGATCCGATCGATGGCACGCGCGCCTATATTTCCGGAAGCGCCGACTGGTCCATTTCGGTTGCGCTCGCCGAAGACGGCCGTCCCCTGATCGCAGCAATATACGCACCGGTGACCGACGAGATGTTTCTCGCTTTGCACGACAGAGGTGCCACGCTGAACGGCATCCCGATCAGGGTGTCATCCGGCGCAGCGCTTGCTGGGGCGAAAGTTGCAGGGCCCAAACGTTATCTCGACCGATTGTCCGCAATCGAACCTGCGATACAGGCTCAACCCAAGGTGCATTCACTCGCCTTGCGAATTGCCCGCATTGCGCACGGAGCGCTGGATGCGGCATTTGCGTCGGGGGGCAGTCATGATTGGGACCTTGCGGCCGCTGATCTTTTGGTGCACGAAGCCGGCGGCGCGCTCACGGACTTCACCGGCCGTCCGTTAAGGTACAATAAGCCGGAATCCGCACATGGCGCGCTGATTGCCGCCGGCCATCCCCGCCACGCCGCTCTGATCGAGCTTGTGCGCGACCGCGAAACTGAATTCGCGTAGGCTTGGCCAACCGCGAAAATTCGCTCTGGGGACTATCAGGGTTCGAGCCATGGCTGCAGAATTGCCGACCGCGAAAACCCAGTTATTGCATCTCGTCCTTGGCGGCGAACTCACCGAGCTCGGCGGCAGCGAATTCAAGGACCTCGAAAAGATCGACATCGTCGGCGTCTTTCCGAACTACGCCAGCGCCTATGTCGCCTGGAAGGCCAAGGCGCAGCAGACTGTCGACAACGCTCATATGCGTTATTTCATTGTTCATCTGCATCGCTTGCTCGATCCCGAAGCAACAGGCCGGCCGGTACGCTGAATGCTGATGCGGAAGTTCAGGCGGACCATCGTCACTTCACCAGTCTTTCACGAGACCGTCGGCGTCATGGCCGCCTGGTACCTTCGATTCGTGTGGCGCACGACCCGCGTGACCCTGGAGCCTGCGAACATCTATGACGAAGCCGAGATGCCGGCGATTGTCGCGATGTGGCACGGTCAGCATTTCATGGCGCCGTTCATCAAACGTGACGATCCGCGCCATCGCACCAAAGTGCTGATCTCCCGTCACCGCGACGGGGAGATCAATGCTCGTGCCGCCGAACGGCTTGATATCGGCACTATCCGCGGCTCCGGCGCGCACGACGGGGGCTTTCACCACAAAGGTGGCCCCGCGGCATTTACGGAGATGCTTGAGGCCCTCAAAGATGGGTACAATATAGCGATGACCGCCGATGTTCCCAAAATCGCGCGCGTCGCCGGGTTTGGAATAGTGAAACTCGCACAGCATTCGGGTCGACCGATTTATCCCGTTGCGATGGCGTCGAGCCGCCGCATCGAACTCGACAATTGGGATCGTTCGGCGATCAACCTGCCGTTTGCGCGAATGGGGATTGTCGCGGGCGAAGCTATTTTTGTCCCGCCCGACGCCGATCGCGAGGCGCTGGAAGCGGCGCGACAAAAAGTTGAAAATGAACTCAATTCGGCGACGGCACGCGCCTACGAGATCGCCGACAAAACCGGGAGCGGGGTATCTTGATTGGTAAATTGCCGACCGGCTTGCGGATGTATCGGCTGTTGTCCGCGGCGGCCGGTCCGTTCGCTCCCATCCTTCTGGCGCGACGCCTCAAGCGCGGCAAGGAACACCGTCAGCGCCTGCCTGAACGCCGCGGTGAAAGCCGCATTGGACGACCGGAAGGCCCCCTTATCTGGCTGCACGGCGCAAGCGTCGGAGAGCTCGCCAGTGTCCTGCCCCTGATCGACCGGATCCGGGCGCGAGGATTCGGCATGCTGGTCACAACAGGGACCGTCACCTCGGGCGGTCTTGCCGAACAGCGTCTGCAGCGCGGCGTGATCCACCAATTCATTCCCCTCGACATTTCGCGGTTCGTGCGGCGGTTTCTTGACCATTGGCGGCCGGATCTCGCTTTGTTCGTGGAATCCGAACTCTGGCCGAATTTGATGATCGAGGCATCGACGCGCGGAATACCCATGGTTCTGGTCAACGCGCGCCTTTCCGAGAATTCCTACCAGCGTTGGCGCCGTGCACCGCGTTCGATCGCCGACTTGCTCCGGCGTCTCGATCTCTGTCTGGCCGGCACTTCGTCCGACGCCACGCGCTTGAGCGATCTTGGGGCATCAAATGTCGTCACGACCGGAAATCTCAAACTCGACGCGCCGGCGCCGCCGGCCGAACCGAAAGCGCTTGCGGTCTTGCAGAATGCGATTGCCCACCGGCCGGTGGTTGCGGCTGCTTCTACCCATGCCGGTGAAGAGGAAGCCGTGATCGAGGCGCATACCCGCTTGCGCCGCAATTTTCCTGGATTGCTGACCGTGATCGCGCCACGCCATCCGGAGCGCGGGCGGGGTATTGCAGAGGTCGCAGCCGCGGCTGGCTTGCCCGCAACTCAGCGTTCGCTCGGGGAATTGCCCCACCACGCGACCGAAATTTATGTGGCGGACACAGTCGGCGAGCTTGGTCTTGTCTACCGGCTGGCGCCGGTGGTGTTTATCGGCGGCTCGCTGATCAGGCACGGTGGTCAAAACCCGGTCGAGGCCGCCAAGCTGGGTGCAGCAATCCTGCATGGTCCGCATGTCTGGAATTTCGCGGAGATCTATTCTGCGCTCGACAATGTCCACGGCGCCGAACGCATTGAAAGCGTGGACCGCCTTGTGGCGCACTTGGCCGCGTGGTTGAGCGACCCTGATGGACGTGCTTGTGTCGTCGCGGCAGCACATAACGTGGTGGAGAATCTGGGTGGCGCGTTGGATCGCACCCTTGCATCTCTCGACCCCTATCTGATGCAACTTCAGTTGCAGCAGGGGGCGCGTCATGCGTGAGCCAGCCTTCTGGCGGCGCGAAGCTGGCCTCGCGGCAGGGGCGCTCGCGCCGCTGGGGCAGATTTATGGCGCGGTCGCTGCGCGGCGCATGGCGAGGAAGGGCGCCTCAGCCGGCTTGCCGGTCATATGCGTCGGCAATTTCACGCTGGGCGGCGCGGGCAAGACGCCAACGGTGATCATGCTGGCGCGAATGCTCACGGATGCCGGCACGCGTCCATTTTGTCTCAACCGCGGCTATGGCGGGAACGTTGCCGGACCAAAGCTTGTCGATGTTCACACTGACATTGCCGCCCAGGTTGGCGACGAAGCGCTTCTGATCGCGCATTCTGCCCCGACTGTCGTGGCGCGGGATCGTGTCGCCGGTGCAGCGCTTGCGCGCGCGCAAGGTGCCAGCCTGATTATCATGGATGACGGATTACAGAATCCTTCCTTGCTGAAGGACTTCACGCTCGCGGTGATCGACGCACGTCGCGGCGTCGGCAATGGACACATCTTTCCTGCCGGTCCGTTGCGCGCGCCGTTGACCGCACAGCTGGAACAAACCGATGCCCTCCTGGTGGTGGGTGACGGGGTCAACGCAGAGCCTGTCATCACGCAATGCCTTGCCCGCGGATTACCGATATTCCACGGCCGTCTCGTTCCAGATCCCGCTTGCGTAGCCTCTCTGAAAGGCCGTGGGGTGCTGGCTTTTGCCGGGATCGGCGATCCTGACAAATTTTTTGCGACTGCGATCGATGCCGGCATCGCTGTGGCGCATCGCGAAGCCTTCGACGACCACCACTGCTATACGGCCGAGGAAGCGGCAGGACTGATCATGCGGGCCGAACACAGTGGATTCGCGCTGCTTACAACCGAAAAGGACCACGCACGGATGACAGGCGAGCAACTCCTCGACGCGCTTGCTCGACGAGCGCACACCCTGCGCGTAACCATGGTCGTTGAGGAAGCGGACGAATTGCGCCGGCTGGTGTTGACGAAACTGCCACGCTAGCCGGCTATTTTCTCGGCGCGTTCAATGCCCGATGACGCTGCAAGACGGCCTCCGGCGTCGCATAGGCTTCCTGCAGGTCGACGCTCCAGTATTTGAGCTCCTCGAGCGGAATCGGCACGCCCGTCACAGAACAACGCACGAATGCACCCGGCCGCACGACGCGGAAATCGCCATCGAGGTACTTTACCTCTGCTTCGCCACTCATCGGCGGGATGCGATCGTTACGATTGAGCAAAAGCAGCCTCCAATGCCCGGCTTGCGTATCCACCCAAACATAGTCGGTCGGCTACGCGAGCGAAACCCTTGAAATTTGTCTCATGAACCGAACAGAGTGCCCTGCCCACCAGCGCCTTCGCCGCCGCCGCGGCCTCGCACCTTGCCTTTTGCCGATGGCTGCACGGCATGATCGCCATCGGCGGTCGCGCCGACACGTCCATCGGCAAACTCGATATCGAGTCGCATGCCGGGTCCGACAGCACCCGAGGAGCGCAACGGATGTCCTTCACTGTCGCGAACAAGCGCAAACCCGCGCGCGAGTACCCCGCGATAGGAGTAGGCTGCCAGCAGTTGGCCGGCACTGCGAAGCCGCTGAACGCGACGGTCGCGGAAAATCCGGAACGCGCGCCTGGCCCGGCCTTCAAAACTCGCAGTCTGTTCCCGGCAGCGCTCAATGCGATGTGACAGGAGCCGCGGAGACAGACGGGACGCCACGCGTGTCAGATGCGTGTGGTGGATTTGCGCATTGGCACGAAGCGCGCGCGGCAACCGGCCGGCGCAGGCATCAAGGCGCTGGCGGGGCACCGACAACAGCTCATCGAGTGCCGGCAATGTACGGCTAAGCAAATAAAGTTCTTTGCGATGCCGATCGACGTTACGCTTCCAACAGGCATGTTTGCGCGCGCCGAGATCGGAAAGCGACATCATCAACTCGGCGCGCACCGGCACCGCTATTTCCGCGGCGGCCGTGGGTGTAGGCGCGCGGCGATCGGCAGCAAAATCGATCAGCGTGACGTCGGTCTCGTGTCCAACGGCGGAGATAAGCGGAATCATGCTTGCGGCAGCGGCGCGCACCACGATTTCTTCGTTGAACGACCACAAGTCCTCGAGCGAGCCGCCTCCCCGCGCGACAATGATCAAATCGGGACGCGGTATCGGCCCAAGCTCGGGCAATTCGTTGAACCTCCGCATGGCATTGGCGACTTCCGCCGCCGAGGTCTCTCCCTGCACCCGCACCGGCCATACCAGCACATGGCGGGGGAAGCGGTCCTCGAGCCGATGCAGAATATCGCGGATCACTGCGCCAGTCGGCGAAGTCACGACGCCGATGACCTTCGGCAGAAACGGCAAGAGCTGCTTGCGCGCTTCGTCAAACAGGCCTTCGGCCGCGAGCTTCTTCTTGCGCTCCTCCAGGAGCTTCATCAGAGCGCCGATGCCGGCAGGCTCCAGCCTGTCGATGACGATCTGGTAGCTCGAACGGCCTGGATAGGTCGTCAGCCTGCCGGTGACGATGACTTCAAGCCCCTCCTCAGGCTTGACGCGCATGCGACCATAGGTGCTTTTCCAGATAACAGCCTCGAGGCGGGCGCCTTCGTCCTTGAGGGCAAAATAGGCATGACCGGAGGAATGCGGGCCCTTGAAGCCGGAGATCTCTCCGCGGACCCGGACGTAGCCGTAGGCGTCCTCGACGGTGCGCCTGAGCGCGGTCGAAAGCTCCGAGACGGTCCATTCCACAACGTTATCAAGGGCAAGCTCAGTCATAAGTGTCGAATCTCTTGCGAGCGCAAGGCGCCATGCTACACCAAACCGCAACCACTCCCTAAAGGCCGCCCGCGCGTCTCATGAACATCCTCATTCTCGGTTCCGGCGGCCGTGAGCACGCGCTCGCCTGGAAGATGGCCGCAAGCCCGCTCACCGACAAGCTTTACTGCGCACCCGGCAACGCCGGCATAGCACGTGAGGCCGAATGTGCAGCGCTTGACCTCGCCGACCATAAGGCCGTCATCGCATTCGCCAAGGACAAGGACATCGAACTTGTCGTGGTCGGACCCGAGGTGCCGTTGTGCGCCGGCATTGTCGACGATCTGGAAGCAGCGGGGATCAAGGCCTTCGGCCCGACCAAATGGGCGGCGCGGCTGGAAGGCTCGAAGGGCTTCACCAAGGATCTGTGCAAAGCCAACAATATTCCGACCGCGGGCTTCAAACGCTTTAAAGGCGCGAGTGCCGCGAAGGACTATGTACGTAAAAAGGGGGCGCCCATCGTCGTGAAGGCCGACGGGCTCGCCGCCGGCAAGGGCGTCGTTGTTGCCGAGACTGTGCAAGAAGCCGAAGGGGCGATTGACATGATGTTCGGCGGCGGCCTCGGAACCCCCGCCTGGGAAATCGTCATCGAGGAATGCCTTGTCGGCGAAGAGGCCTCCTTCTTCGCACTCTGCGATGGCGAGACGGCGATACAGCTTGGATCCGCGCAGGATCACAAGCGCGTCGGGGATGGTGACAAGGGACCGAATACCGGCGGCATGGGCGCATATTCGCCGGCGCCGATCATGACCGAGCAAATGAACCGGCGCGTGATGGAAGAGATCATTCATCCCACCGTCCGCGCGCTCAAGCGCGCGGGCGCGCCGTACAAGGGTGTGCTGTTCGCCGGCTTGATGATCACGAAGGATGGCCCCAAGCTGATCGAATACAATGTTCGTTTCGGCGATCCCGAGTGCCAGGTCCTGATGCTGCGCCTGATGTCGGACCTGGTGCCGGCCCTGCTCGCCGCGCGCGACGGACAGCTGAAAAACTTCGATCTACGCTGGTACCCGGACGCGGCGCTCACGGTGGTGATGGCGGCAAAGGGTTATCCAGGAAATTACAGCAAAGGGTCTGTCATTGAGGGGCTCGACGCAGCGGCGCAGATCGATGGCGTGGAGATCTTTCATGCCGGCACCAAGGCCGATGGCAATCGTATCGTCGCCAATGGCGGACGGGTTCTCAATATATGCGCGCGCGGCAAGACCGTTCGCGAGGCGCAGAGCCGCGCTTATGCCGCTGTTGACCTCATCCGTTGGCTCGACGGTTTCTGCCGTCGTGACATCGGCTGGCGCGCAATCGAGCGGGAGTGAGCCCTCTCCCACAAATGGACTGGGTTGAGTAAGGTAATTCATGCCCGATCTGGCCGACCTCTTCCCCGGTTTTGCTTCGCACTGGGTCGACACGACTGTCGGACGAACCTTTGCACGCGCCGGCGGCAACGGTCCGCCGCTGTTGCTGCTGCACGGTTATACGCAGACAAACGTGATGTGGCACCGCATTGCTCCCGCGCTGGCGGAACGCTTTTCGCTCGTTATTCCTGATTTGCCAGGCTACGGCTGGTCGGATGTGCCGCGCGCTGACGAGGCGCATGCGCCCTACGACAAGCGCTCGATGGCAAAAGTCATGATTGAGGCGATGGAGAAACTTGGCCATGTGCGCTTCAGTTTGGCCGGCCACGATCGCGGCGGGCGCGTAGCGTATCGGCTCACGCTCGATCATCCGGGCCGCGTCGAGCGCTTGGCGACGCTTGACATCGTTCCGACTTACGACATGTGGCACCGCATGGATCGCAACCTGGCCATGAAAGTCTGGCACTGGCCGTTTCTGGCGCAGCCGAACCCGCTGCCGGAAATGTTGATCTCGAAAGCGCCTGTCGAGTATCTCGAATGGAAAATGGCCAGCTGGACAAAGGCCAAAAATCTGTCTGCGTTCGATTCCCGCGCGCTCGATCACTATCGGGCGGCATTTGCCGATCCGCTGCGCATCCACGCTCATTGCGAAGATTACCGTGCGGGGCGCTATGCCGATCTTGCCCAGGACGAAGCCGATCGCGCGGCGGGGCGAACGATCGCATGCCCAATTTTGGCCTTGTGGGGCGGCGTCGGCATTGCCTCGGAGACCGGAGGGCCATTGAAGATCTGGCAGCAATGGGCCCCGCAGGTCGCAGGCAAGCCGATTGACTCAGGCCATTTCCTCACCGAGGAAAATCCGGAAGCGA
>Ga0307305_10000143_pt1 | contig 21793 bp, 21 predicted proteins | sample ER_DNA_186_FD_194512 | JGI IMG/M metagenome (GOLD analysis project Ga0307305, IMG submission 194512) | Bulk soil microbial communities from the East River watershed near Crested Butte, Colorado, United States - ER_DNA_186 | ecosystem: Environmental > Terrestrial > Soil > Floodplain | place... | reverse complement strand
TCGTGCCTCACGATGCCGGTGGTGGTCGGGTCTTGCGAAGGCCGACGTTGCAAGAACTGCAACCGCCACCGAACACAACAAAATCGTCGCCCGTCTTGCCTTATAGATACTCGTCAAGTTAGTCCCCTTACGCTATTAAAGAAATGCACCTCCACCGGAAAGAATCAGTGTGAGATGCAAGGCTCAAACGCCGTCCGCTTATGGCAATTTCATGATCATTGGAAGGTCTTTCGTGAAACGCATACCGGTAATTCCATCGGGATACATTTGGAAAAGAAAATATACGTTCAAAGAAAGCACGTATACTTACATATTTACTGAATACTGTTATCGCCTACATTAATACTTAAAGCGCGAAGTAGTATTTCGCTACGGCCCAGTTAAAGCTGCAGCACAGAGGCAGAATTCGCTGAGAGCTTCAGCCCTTGCGACTGAGCAAAAAGACGGCCTGCTCGCCGAAAAGGTTCCAGAACCACCACGGCGCATTGAGCCGCAATGGCGATCCCCACGCGTTCAATGCCACGGCCTTTTCCATCTTTACGCTGATCTCCGTACAGAGCTGGCGGAAATCCTTGATGGTGCAGTGGTGGATGTTCGGCGTGTCATACCAGCTGAACGGCAGGATATCGGTACGCGGCATGTGACCCGCGAACAAAAGCTGCAGTCGCACCTGCCAGTGGCCAAAATTCGGAAAAGACACGACCGCACGACGGCCGATACGCAGCATGTGCTCAAGCACAATGCGTGGATGGCGTGTCGCCTGCAGTGTTTGCGACAGAATCACGTAGTCAAAAGCGTCGTCCGGATAGTCACCGAGATCGGTGTCGGCGTCACCCTGAATAACGGCAAGCCCCTTCGCCACACATTCGTTGACGCCCTCGCGCGACAACTCGATACCGCGCCCATCGACACCACGAGTCTCGCTGAGAAGACGCAGGAGTTCACCATCGCCGCAACCGACGTCGAGCACCTTGGCGCCGTATTCGACCATTTGAGCAACGAGCACCAGATCGACACGGGCGCTGCCAGACGCGCTCGCAGCGCTGGGGACGGTCAAATTTGCACCGGGATGAGGCAGCGTGCTCATCGATCAGCCTTTGGACGCTAAACCGCGTGCCTTGCCGGCACCGTCGAGGAAGCCGCGAACGATCGCGAACAACTCGGGCTCGTCGAGCAGGAATGCATCGTGACCCTTGTCGGTAACGATTTCCGCGAACGACACGCGCGCGCTAGCCGCATTAAGCGCGTGCACGATCGCCCGAGACTCGGAGGTCGGGAACAGCCAGTCGCTCGTAAATGAGATCACGCAGAAACGCGTGGGCGTCCCGGTAAAGGCCTTGGCCAGCACGCCATCGTAGTCAGCGGCCAAATCGAAATAATCCATCGCGCGCGTCAGATACAGATAGGAATTGGCATCAAACCGTTCGACGAACGAAATTCCCTGGTGGCGCAAATAGGACTCAACTTCGAAATCCGCGTCGAATGAGAAAGTCGGATTTGCACGATCCTGGAATTTACGGCCGAACTTCCGGTGGAGAGCCGCATCGGACAAATACGTAATATGCGCGCCCATGCGCGCGACGGCGAGGCCACGACGCGGGTTTGAATTTTCCAGAAGATACCGGCCACCTCGCCATTCCGGGTCGGCCATGATTGCTTGCCGCCCGACTTCATGAAAAGCGATGTTTTGCGCCGAGTGGCGAGTGGCACATGCGATCGGCAGCGCGCAAAACACCCGCTGCGGATAGCTCGCCGCCCATTGCAATACCTGCATGCCGCCCATCGAACCGCCCGCGACGGCAAAGAGCGACTCGATGCCAAGATGATCGAGCAGCATGGCCTGGGCGCGCACCATGTCGCGGATAGTAATGACTGGAAAATCGAGTCCCCAGGGACTGCCCGTTTTCGGATCCGTGGAAGAGGGACCTGTCGTGCCCATACAGGCACCCACAACGTTCGGGCAGATCACGAAGTAGCGCTCGGTGTCGATGGGCTTGCCGGGGCCGACCATCGTTTCCCACCAGCCCGACTTCCTCGTCACTGGATGGACACTCGCAACATGCTGATCGCCGGTAAGCGCATGGCAGATTAGGACCACGTTCGAACGCTCCGCGTTAAGCGTCCCGTAGGTCTTATAGGCAATCTGAAATGGCGTCAGTTCCACGCCGGCATCAAGCTTGAGTGGCCTGTCCGCTCCAAAATGAGCGATCAGCGACTCGTGCGGCTGGTCCGCTTCGCGTGGTGAATCCGCCACTTCGGACATGCTGGTCTGATCGGCTTGGCTCATATCGCTCGTGCGCCCCCGGCGCACCACCCGTATCGCGGATCGATTAGCAGGGGTTTAGTGTCAACCTGGCAAGCTACAGTCAACGTTTTCTTTGATTTCAGGGCCCGGCCCACCTATCAATGCCGCCATGGCTAAACCGACCGAAGCACCCTCGTTGGCCGATCTGCGAAAGGAGATCGACCAAATCGACGAGACGATGCACCAGCTTCTGATCGAACGCGGCGAAATCATTGACCGCCTGATTGCAGTCAAACGCAGCCAGGATACCGGCACGTCCGCGTTCCGGCCAGCGCGCGAAGCGGAGATGATGCGTCGGCTGGTCAACCGGCATAAGGGCATTTTACCGCTCGATACTGTCGAGAGTATCTGGCGGGTTATTATTTCGACTTTTACGTATGTGCAGGCGCCCTTCTCCATTCACGCCGATTTGTCGGCCGGCGACGCCCTCATGCGCGATTCCGCCCGCTTCCATTTTGGGTTCACAGTGCCTTTCGTCCCCCATATGGGCGCCGCCGGAGTCGTCGCCGCGGTGTCGGCCTCAAAAGGAGACCTCGGTCTAGTGCCCGCCTTCGATATCGCATCGGCAGGTGTCTGGTGGAGCGCGCTCGAGTTTGACGCCGCCCCCAAGATTATCGCGCGCCTACCCTTCGTCGAGCGCCCCGACCATCCCGCCGCCCTGCCGGTATTCGTTATCTGTCGGGTCGCGGCTGACGCCATGGCAACGGAAGCTGCAGTCTGGAGCGTGCGCGTTTCCGGTTGGGGCGTAGGCCTGGCAGAGGCGCTGACCGCGCTTGCGGACTTTATCGCGGTGCCTGACCGTGCCTTCGATGGTGCCGCACTCCTAATATCCTTGCCGAGAGAAACGAGCCTTCAATCGATCAGCGCGGCTTTGGTTAAGGCTGGCGCCACAGTACGCTCGGCGGCACTCGTCGGAAGCCACGCAACCCGCTATACGGTTGCCGCCGAAAAGGCCTGATCGTTCGGAAAAACGTTAATGACTGCGAACCGCCCGCAACCGCGTCCCGGCGTGCTCGATATTGCCCCTTATGTTCCGGGCAAGAGCACCGCGCCCGGCGTCGCCAAGGTGTTCAAACTCTCCTCCAACGAGACCCCGTTGGGGCCGAGCCCGAACGCGATTGCGGCTTACCGCGCCGTGGGCGAACATCTCGAGGATTATCCTGACGGCTCGGCGTCGGCTTTGCGCGCAGCCATCGGTGCCGCTTTCGGTCTGGATCCCGACCGAATCGTTTGCGGCGCCGGCTCCGACGATCTGCTCAATTTGCTCGCGCGCGCCTATCTGGGCGATGGCGACGAGGCGATCTACACGACGCACGGCTTTCTGGTTTACCCGATCGCGACGATGGGCACCGGCGCAAAGGCAGTTGCTGTGCCGGAAACGAAATTTACGGCCAATGTGAACGCGATTCTCAAAGCCGTGACGCCAAAGACGAGAATCGTCTTCCTCGCCAATCCGAATAATCCGACCGGAACCTATCTTCCGTTCGACGAGGTGAAGCGCCTGCACGGTGGCTTGCCCGCAAATATTTTACTTGTTCTCGATGCCGCCTATGCCGAGTACGTGCAACGCAACGACTACGAATCCGGCATCGAACTTGTCGCCACGACCGACAACGTCGTGATGACTCGCACTTTTTCGAAAATCTATGGGCTTGCAGCGCTCCGACTGGGCTGGATGTATGGTCCTGCACATGTCGTCGATGCGATCAATCGCATCCGCGGTCCGTTCAACGTCAATGGTCCCGCGATTGCCGCTGGCATCGCCGCAATTCGCGACAACGCGCATGTGGAGCACGCCCGCGCGCACAACACCCACTGGCTCGCCTGGCTGACCGAGGAAATTGGGAAGCTTGGTCTCGCCGTGACCCCGAGCGCGGCGAATTTCGTGCTGATCCACTTCCCGGAAACCAAAGGCAAGACAGCGAAAGAGGCCGATGCTTTCCTCACCAAACGCGGGCTCATCCTGCGACAGGTCAGCGCTTATAAATTGCCCAACGCCTTACGAATGAGTGTTGGTACCGACGAGGCCAATCGCCTCGTCGTCGAGGCGCTCAGGGAATTCGTGGGAAAACGAGCATGAATAAATCAGAGCCTTTGTTCAATCGTCTGGCTCTGATTGGTGTCGGCCTTATCGGCTCCTCGATCGCCCGTGCGGTCCGTGCCCAAGGTGCGGCGCGCACAATCGTAGCGACCGCGCGCTCGCCAAAGACACGTCGACGGGTTGCCGAACTCGGTCTCGCAGATCAGGTAGTCGAAACGAACGCCGCTGCAGTCGAAGGCGCCGACCTGGTCATCGTCTGTATTCCGGTCGGTGCGTGCGGCGCGGTGGCCAAGGAAATTGGCCCTCACCTTGCCGCCGGTGCCATCGTCTCCGATGTCGGCTCGGTCAAAGGCACAATCGTGCGCGATATGGTGCCGCATCTGCCGAAAACCGTTCATTTCATTCCGGCACACCCTGTCGCCGGCACCGAGTATTCCGGCCCCGATGCGGGCTTTGCTGAACTTTTCGTCAACCGATGGTGCATCCTCACGCCGCCGGACGGGACGGACGCGAAAGTGGTGGAGAAACTCGCGGCGTTTTGGCGCTTGCTCGGCAGCAATGTGGAAATAATGGCGCCGGACCACCACGATCTGGTGCTGGCCATCACAAGCCATCTGCCGCATCTAATTGCTTACACCATCGTCGGCACGGCGGACGAATTGCAAACGGTGACCCGCTCGGAAGTGCTGAAATTTTCTGCGGGCGGCTTTCGCGATTTCACACGCATCGCGGCCTCAGATCCGACCATGTGGCGCGACGTCTTCCTTGCCAACAAAGATGCCGTTCTCGAAATGCTCGGCCGTTTTAATGAAGACGTTTCAGCGCTTACAAAAGCGATCAGAAAAGGCGACGGCGATGCACTGTTTGAGCACTTCGAGCGCACCCGCGCCATTCGCAAAGGCATTGTCGACATCGGTCAGGATTCACCGACCCCGGATTTCGGGCGTCCGCACCCGGACCTGCCGCACGAGCCATTGCCGAAGCCTTATGCATCGAAGAAGATCTAAAACAACGCCGGCGTGTTGCCGATGGGAATCGGCCCAAGATAAACTGCGCCGTCCTTGAAACGAAGCGGCAGCATCACCGCGCGCTTGCCTTCGAGAGTCGTTTGCTCACCAAGCATATTGATGCCGAGCGAGATATTCGCCCCAGCCTGCTGGCGGGCTACATCGCCCAAACCGGGTGCCAGACGGTCAAGTGCGCCAGCTAGCCTGTCCGTATTTGGCGAAGTTTGCACGCGCTGCTGCGCGCCAATAGCAGCAAGGAACTGCTCAAGCCCCGCCATCGTGATCCGCAGTTCACCCTCCAACCGCCCGTTGGCATTGAGAGACAGAGCACCCTCGCCGATCGCAAGAATTTCGCCCTGCTGCACCCGTGCCTTCGTGATGTCGATACGACCTCCTGCTGCCTGCATCTCGCGAAATCGAACGGGCCAGGACTTGGGTGCAAAATCGTTCAGTCCGCGGAGAAGAGCCGTAATATCGGCATTGATCGGCGTTGCAGCGGCGGGATGCAAGTTCGGGGCTGTGCCCTGATCAATTTGCACCGCAACCTCTATCACCGGTTTATTGGCAGCAGAGCCTTCCGCCATACGGCCGTGAAATTCTGCATGCCTCGCGCGCAACATGCTTTCGCGCGCGGTATCGTTCACACGATCGACCGAGAGCAAGTCAAACACCAGAGACCCGCGCTCGGGAGCCGTCGGCGTTCCGCGCACGCTCGATTGGGCGAGCTTCCAGTCGGCGATAAATCCCGGGGACTTTCCCGGTTCACCGGCGGTCAGCGGACCGCGGAATTCACTAACGAGCAGACCGGGCTGATAGACTTGCGCCACCATTACCAGGCCCGTGGCGTTGAGTTCAATTGGTGGCTGGTTGCTGCGGAGCAGCGCGGAAGCCTGATCGCAATTCACCTCGATGCGAAAGGGAAACCCACCGCTATTCTGCGATCCGCAAGTGTAGATACGTCCCGCTTGGGCTTCACGAGCGCGCCAGCCCTCGATGGCTGTTTCAGCCTTGCCGGCAGCAAACTTCCAGAACCCGGTCCATCCGGCGACCAGCGCAAACACGACAAAGAGAAGAATCGTGTAGCGAAGTCCGGTCCGGCGCCGCGATTGGATGCTCATTGGGTCACGCATCATCTAGATTCAAAACCTGCCGAATGCGGCGTTTCTGCGCCCACGGTCCAGGACCCGATTGCATGGGAACCCCGGCCCTGATACCCCGCATGGGCCGGCAACCCCTAACGCCGTGGTCCGCTCCAGCCACGATGAATGCACGTTCTGATCAAAGCAACGAGGACTTCTGGGTCTTCGCGTACGGATCGCTGATGTGGCGGCCCGGCTTCGATTTTCTCGAGCGGCGCAATGCCCGCCTGGTCGGCGCCCACCGTGCACTTTGTGTGTATTCATTCGTCTATCGTGGAACGCCGGAAAAACCCGGTCTGGTTCTCGGTCTCGATTACGGCGGCAATTGTCGTGGCATCGCGTACCGGGTGGCTTCGGGGCTGCGCTCGAAGACGATTGAATACCTGCGAAGCCGCGAGCAGGTTACTCGCGTTTATCGCGAGGCCTGGCGCAGGGTTTGGATTGACGATGACCCTCAAGAGAGCGTCCACGCACTCTGTTATGTCGTCGACCGCGGGCATCGCCAATACGCCGGTCAGCTAAGCCTTACCGATCAGTTGCATTATGCTCGGCAAGGCCATGGCCGCTCGGGTGCGTGCCGCGACTACGTGCTGGCCGCCGTGAAAGAGCTACAGGCGCTCGGAATACGGGACACTGGTTTGCAAGTTCTGGCTGAACAGCTGAAAGGCGCTCATGAATCGGCATCCGGCTAATGCCGCTCCTCGCCGCCGGACTTTGTTCGCCGATTCATCTGTGCGCGTCCCTCCGCGATGAGACGTGTGGTCGCGCTTTCGATATCGTTTTGCAAACGATCGAAGAACTCTTTGCCGAGGCCGGGAGGGATCGGATCGAGGATTTCAGCAACCACGACGCCGGGAAACCGGCGTAGCGATCGGCGTGGCCAGAACAGGCCGGAGTTGAGCGCAATCGGAACGCACGGCACGCCTTCGGCCGTATAAAGGTGAGCAACACCGATCTTGTAGCGGGGCTCGGCACCCGCCGGCCTGCGAGTGCCTTCCGGGAAAATTATCAGTTGCCGGTCGTCGGCCAATTCGATGCGGGCGCGTTCGATCATGTCGGTCAGAGCCTGCGAACCCCCACCGCGTCGGACCGGAACCATTCGTCCCTTGATGGTCAGCCAGCCAAAGATTGGAATCCATTGAAGCTCGCGCTTAAGGATAAAGACCGGATTGTCGAGCAGCGGCAGTAGCGCGAACGTTTCCCATGCCGACTGATGTTTGGAGGCGACGATGATCGGCCCCTTGGGGATTTTCTCTCGGCCACGGATCTCACAATCGATCCCAGCCACTACGCGCAGCAATACGAGATTTGTACGGCCCCATGACTTGGCCACTGCGACAATGGCGCGATAGGGCATGAAGAAAGTCGGCAGCGCAGCAATCAGATAGACAATCGTATTAAGATAGAACAGCGCGTTGAATGCGATTGACCGTAAAAGGATAAGCACGGGACGGCGCTCCCTTACACGGCACTATCGGTATCAAGGTGCATGCGCGCAAGCGCCAGAACATATTTCAAATATTCTGCAAAAAGGAAACGCGCTGTATCCAGGTTCGACCACCATGGTTCCGTTTTCACTTTCTCCGAAATCACAGGATAGGCAATCAGCGTGACGTCCGGAAGCTGATGCGCAAGCTCGGCGATAGCGCGCGGCATATGCCAATTCGAGGTTACCACGATCAGAGAATTGAAATTGTGCGCACGGGCCCAGCGTTTGGTTTCGAGTGCGTTTCCAAAAGTATTAAGCGCAGATCGATCAAGATCGATGCAACATGTGAAGTATCTTGAATAGAGCGGCGTTATTCGCGCGATTTCCTTCGAACTTGTTGCGCGGTGCACCCCGGTGATCAGAAGTCGCTTGCCACGATCGGTCGCAAGCAATTCGATTGCATCGGGAATTCGCGCCGCAGCGCCGGTCAGCGCCACGATGCCATCCGCCTTGGTATCGAGCGTGACTTCATCGCTCGCAATGTTGAAGACGAACCATCCGAATCCCCCCGCAAGCAGGAGGATTCCGGTGGCCCCGGCGGCCATGGTGAGAAAACCGATCCAGCGGGCGAGACCGGCAAACATGCTAGTCGATCATTTCAAGGGTGTTGTTGACGGTATGGCGCGAAGTCAAGGCAGTGACCGCGGCAACCAACGCGACCTGGAGCAACACAAAGGAATAGCCAACAAGGCCAATGGAAAATGACCCGAAAAGCACCGATGTCTGATCCCCGGCTGCCGTTCCAGCGGACCACCGGCTGATCACCGCGGCAAGGACAAACAGAATGATCGCAGCACCGCCGCCGATGGCGCCCCCTTGCAGGCCGAGCACTAAAAAATGGTGCTGGAAGTGGCGGGCAATAAACCCGTTCTTTGCGCCGACGAAATGTAGCACTTCGATCACCGACTTGTTGGTCGCCATCGCGCCTCGGGTCGCGAAGGTGACTGACAACATGGTGGCGATGAACATCAAAATCAGAATTCCGATGCTCACGCCAACGGCAGTTCCCGCCATAGTGCGCATGCGGTCCATCCAGCCACGATGATCGTCGAGGACGGCACCTGGTGCTTGGTCGCTCAACACGCGCCTCAATTGTGCAAAATCGGGCGCACTACCCGGCGCGATCTTGAGCACGATCAGACGCGGCACGGGCAGCTCATCGAGGGAAAGACCGCTGCCCAGCCACGGCTCGAGCAACTTGCCGGATTCTTCTTTCGAATAAGGCCGGACCTCTGCAATTCCGGGATAGCTGCGAGTGGCCGAGACGGCTTTTTCGACTGTAGCGTCGAGGTCGCGGCCGGGCGCTGGAGACACCTGGATGGTTACTTCACGCGAGATGTCCGATTGCCACTCGCCTGCGGCCCTGCTCACGAGCACAGTGGCGCCCGTGGTCAGCGATGCAAGGAAGGTCATGATGGCAACGACCGCGACGAGCGCGCGACCGGAAATCGAATTGCGGGGCACCAGTGGCGTCTCGAAGCGCGGCAACGGATCCGCCGGTACTCGCAGCGGCGTGGAGAATTTGCCTTCATTGCTATCCGTCATTCCATTCCTCAATCGTAAATGTGCAACCGGCCGTCATGCAGTACCAACCGGCGCGCATCGTACTGATCCATAAGTGCGATGTCGTGGGTAGCAATGACGACAGAAGTCCCTGATTTGTTAAGCTCGATGAACAGCCGCAAGAGTCGCTGCGCCAGGGTCGGATCGACGTTTCCGGTGGGCTCATCCGCAAGCAGCAATTGCGGTCGCGCGATCACCGCGCGCGCAATCGCGGCTCGTTGCTTTTCACCGCCCGAGAGTACCGGGGGTAGTGCCCACATCCGCTCGCCAAGGCCAACCCAGTTGAGCAGCTCGATGACCTCGTCGCGATAGCTATCCTCTGGACGGCCCATCACGCGCAATGGGAGGGCGACGTTCTCGTAGGTGGTCATGTGGTCGAGCAGGCGGAAGTCCTGAAACACGATCCCGATCCGACGACGTAGCGTCGCCACTGAATCGCGCGAAAGCGTCGCCACGTCATGGCCAAACTGGGTAATCAACCCCCGTGTTGGTCTCATGGACAAAAACAGAAGCCGCAGCAGCGAGGTCTTGCCGGCGCCCGAAGGACCCGTGAGAAACTGGAAGGAATGCGGATCGATGCGGAACGAGAGGTCGCGCAAAACCTCCGGTCCCAGCCCGTAGCGCAAGCCAACGTTCTCGAATCGGACCACCCACCCCCCTCCGACCAAATCTCAATAAGGCCGCCGAATCACTGTCCGGCCGTGGTCCTCGACACGTACGGAAACCCGTCCCCTGCCCGCATACCTGTCCAGAACTGTGCTGTTTTTTTACAGGATTATGGCGAGCCTGCCATAGCCGCCGGACGAAAGTTAGCAATTCCTCCCATGTTTCCGGGGGTTGTCATGGTTTCCGATCCATTAACGGACGGCTGGTACCTTGGCACCCAACCCTATGCTTATCGTCTGCCCGAATTGTTCAACGTCGTATGCAATCGAACCGGCCTCGCTGGGCGCGGCGGGCCAACCACCTGGTGGCTCACAACCGGTGCCCGAGCTGGCAATCGCCGGTGACGCAAACGAGGCCGAGGGGGCACTCACCGGGGTCATTCGGCCCGACCAGCGAGCGAACGCAAGCGGTGAAGAGCCGTATTTGCCGCCCGAAGCGACCACTCAAGCCGATGTGACGGCGGCGCAAGACGAAGCGGTATCTGCAGCGGCCGAAATGCCGGTCGCCATTGATGCACCTTCACTCGTGCCATCCATCGAGTCACCCGCACATCCGGATGCCGCAGCAGAATCCGATGAAATCGAAAACTTTGCCGCCCGCCGCAAGCGGCTTCAGGCCCGGCGCAAGCAGGCTCGCCGCTCGTCGCGCTGGACAGCGTTCTTCTCGTGCTGTTCGCCTTCAATGTTGCCCTGATCGGGGCGCGCAGCGAAGTCGTACGATTTTTCCCGCAGACGGCATCGCTCTTTGCTGCCGTTGGGCTCCCGGTCAATTTGCGCAACTTAAGATTTGAGAACATGCGGATCTCGAAGGAAGTTCAGGAAGGCCTGTCTTCCCTCGTTGTCGAAGGCACCATCGTCAGCGTCACCAGCAGACCATCTGAGGTGCCGCGCCTGCGTTTTGCGGCGCGCGACGCCGCCGGACAAGAGGTTTACACCTGGACCGCAATGCCTAGTCGCAGCATCCTCGGCCCGGGAGAGAAACTCGATTTCCGCAGCCGGTTTGTCTCTGACAATGCGGTCGATGTGATGGTGCGTTTCGTCAACGCCCAGGACGCCACGCCCGCGGCCAAGTAAGGCCGGCGCTGGTTCGCGCACCACACCGCCCACTGGTACGGATTTAGCTCAAAAATCCTTCAACAGCCTCTCGATGTAGTCGAGCTCGAGCTGAGGCCGGAAGCTTTCGCCAAAGCGCTTTCGCAACTCCTCGAGAATACGCCGCGCTCTTTGAGCGTCGATCTCGCCTGGCACTTTAACCGTCAGGTCGTCGCCATAATCGCGACCGCGCATGGGTCGACCGAGCGGGTCGGTGTCTTGCTGGGCGCGCGCCTGTCCCCGGCCAGGCCGTCCATTGGGGCCCGGCCCCATGCCCTGTTGCTGCATCGATTGCGCCAGTCCTTGGGCCCCCTTGCGCATCGCATCGAGTGCACGGCCCTGGCTGTCCACCGCGCTGTCCGCGTCACCCTCGCCGAGCTGGCCTTCAGCCTGACCCATGGCCTCCCCGGCCTCGCCAAGTTGACCCATTTCATTGCCTTCGCCTTGTTGACCCGGCTGACCAAGCCCGCGCTGGCGAAGTTGCTCCAGAAGCTTGTTGAGCCGATCCCGCAAGCCTTGCTGATCCTGACGCAGATCGCCCATCTGCCGATCACCCTGACCGGGTTGCTGTCCCTGCTGACGGTCGCGTCGCATGTCCTGGCCCTGGCGATAGGTCTTGTCGCGCAGCTGCTGTTGCTTGCGAATGACATCGCCCAATTCGTCCAAGGCCGACATCATGTCGTCATCGCCATCCTCGCTACCGGAGGCGCCAGGTCGCGCCATCTGCAGATTTTCGAGCATCGACTGCAGTTCTTCTAGCAGCCGCCGTGCAGCATCCTTGTTGCCTGAACGGGCCAGATTCTCCAGCCGATCCAGCATGCTCTTGAGATCCTGCTGGCTGAGCGTGCGCGTATTGCGGTCGAGCGGCCGTGAAAGCTGCTGCGGATTCTTGCGCATCTCTTCGGCGAGCGCCTGCAGAAATTTGTCCATGGCGGCGCGCAACTGTTCCATGAGCTTTTTGATTTCTTCGTCGCTGGCGCCGCGCTCGAGGGCCTGACGCAGCGCCTCCTGCGCCTGACGCAGTGCCTGCTCGGCTTGCGAGACATTTCCGTCTTCGAGCTGTACTGCCATGTCCCACAGCCGCGCGACGACCTCGCGCAGCGCGTCGTCGCTCTTTGCATGCTCGAGATCATAATAAATCGAGCGCAAGCCGAGATAGACGCCGGGCTCAGGCGTGAACCGTTCCGGCGCGATCGACAGCGCATCGAGGGCGGTAAGCACCAGGGGCTTGGATTCCGCGTCTAGCGCGAGAATGCGCCGTTGCTCGATCAGCGCGCGGGCGAGCGGCTTCACAAAAATACGCTGGGGCAATTGCAGCTCGTGCGGCTGACTGCGGCCCTCGTTGCCGGCTTCGTCTTTCGCCGTGAGTGTCATGATCACGTCGGCGCCGGCCCACGCGTGCTCGGTAACATCGTGGGTGGTTTGCGCCGTCCCGGCTTTGGTGCGGGCCTGCGGCAGCGTGAGCGCGTATGCAGGCGCGCCGAAAAGCGGGCGAGGCGGTTTCTCGGATGATTGCGCTTCCTTCAAAGCAAAAGTGGCCTTTGCTTCCACGACGCCGTAGTCGTCATCCATTTTGTAGTCGAGGCGAAGCGCCCCGCGCGCCTGGCGTTCTGGATCCCTGATCAGCTCGATATTCGGCGCCCGGTCGGGAATGGCGGTGAAATTCCACACCAGGTCGCTCCCGAGAACGCCATGAACCGCGGCCGAACCATCGCCCTTGATCAACAGCCGTCGTTCCTCGGTTCCGGCCGGCAAGGGCGCGCGCGCTTCTGCCGGAGCGGCCTCTATGCCGCCGTTATGGAGAATATCGAAACGCACTTGGCCGGTGGCCCGGATAACCAATTGGCTGCCGACCGGTACCGCCACCGGCGACGGCGGTTGCGCGGTTTCGCCCGGGCGCAGGCCCGGGAGCATTACAGGAGGCCGCCCCGTATAGACCGGAGGTGTGACCCAGGCGTCGATGCGAAAATTCGCCGGTGCGACAACGCCATGCCAGTCGAAAGCCGCGGCAATTCGTTTTGTCCGCTCACCGCCGGCTGCAAAGAAACTCGCCACCACAAGAATGAGTACGAGCGCGCGAAACGCCATCGGATCGCGCAGCGACAGTCGTGGTGAAGGCCATCCAGCTTTGAATTTGCGCGCCGATAGAAGTGCGCGCTCGACATGCGCCTGCCAGAGCGCCTGCGTGACGGGATCCTGGCTGTTGGCCGCAATGCGATCGGCAACGGTAGTCGCAGGTCGATGTGCTTCACCTGTACTGCGATCGAGCCGACGTAGACCGTCACCGATACTGGGCAGCCGAACAATCAGCAATGGCAGTGCTGATACGGCAATGGCGAGCGCAAATACGAACAATCCGATGGCGCGACCCAGCGGCGGCAAGACCAGCCACAGGCCTGCCCACGAGAAAGCGAAAAAAAGTCCGAGCACGGTCGCTAACGCGGCAAAAGCCGGCCAGAGCCGTTCCCACAACAGACTTCCTCGCGCGCGGCGAAGCGCCCGCGCGAGCAAAAATCTCGCGGACCGTTCGCGCTCGTGAGACTGGTTGTTCGCCTCGTCCAAAAGCCGCTCCGACTCTCAGGGTCAGGAGAATCTGTTCGTCACGGTACCACGCACCGGCCCGACCGGCCATGCGTGTATGGATGCGCTCATAGCCAATCCGCCATGCGATCGAGAGCAATCAATTGGTCAACTTCAAGGCGCGGACGTACCACTGCCCATTCTGCGCCCTTGACCAGCACTTCTGGCACCAAGGCCCGCGTATTGTAAGTGCCCGCCTGGACAGCGCCGTAGGCGCCCGCCGACATCACGGCAAGCAACGCGCCATCCGCCGGTTCCACCATGTCCCGGTTAACGGCCAGGAAATCGCCGCTTTCACACACTGGCCCAACCACATCCGCGCGGATGCGGTGGCCGGACGAAGACTTTTCTGCGACCGGCCAAATCTCGTGATGCGCGTCATATAACGTCGGACGAATGAGATCGTTCATGGCGGCGTCGACGATGACGAAATTCTTCGCCTCGCCGTGCTTCACGAACAGCACGCGGGTCACCAGGATACCGGCATTGCCCACGAGCAGACGGCCGGGCTCGAAAATCAACTGACAATCGAGGTCCCGCGTCGCCCGTTTGACAACCGCCGCATAGGCCTCAGGATGTGGTGGTGGCTCGTTGTCGTCGCGATATGGTATCCCCAATCCGCCACCAAGATCGACATCTGAGATCGTGTGACCGTCAGAGCGCAGGACGCGCACAAATTCGGCAAGCAGCGCAAAAGCATTCCCGAAAGGGTCGAGTTCGGTGATCTGACTGCCGATGTGCATATCGACGCCGGCAACTTCGAGGCCCTTCAACTTGGCGGCCCGTGCATAAATCTCGCGGGCGCGGCTGATCGGAATACCGAACTTGTTCTCGGCCTTGCCGGTCGCAATCTTGTGGTGCGTCCTGGCATCGATGTCTGGATTGACGCGAATGGATACACGCGCGGCGCGCCCCTTCGAGGACGCTATCGACGACAGCAACTCCAGCTCCGCTTCCGATTCGACATTGACGCACATAATTCCTTCGTCGACCGCGAGCGCGAGCTCGGACGCGGTTTTTCCGATGCCGGAGAACATGATTTTGTCCGGCGAAATGCCAGCAAGCCGTGCACGCTGGAGTTCGCCGCCCGACACGACATCGGCGCCGGCACCGAGCTTGGCAAGAGTCCTAACGACCGCCTGATTTGAATTCGCCTTCATGGCGTAGCAGACGAGCGCGCGCACGTCGGCGAACGCGCCTGCAAAAACCTGGTAGTGACGCGTGAGCGTCGCAGTCGAATAACAGTAAAATGGTGTTCCGACCGCGGCGGCGAGCGTATCGAGGTTCACCGCCTCGGCGTGCAGCACGCCGTCGCGATAAGCAAAGTGGTGCATGACACGCTCAGTTGAGCAGAACGTCGAGAGGAATTTGTTTACGGGAGCCCGCCGGCGCGAGCAGTTTTCCGTCCGGCCCGTACAAGGGCCTGTCCCGGACGTCCTTGCTGGTCGGCGTCGGTTGCTCGCCTGAGAGGGAGGCGCCGGGCGGCGGATCAAGCGGTCCTTTCCGCCCGCACGCCGACAGCCCTAGCGACGCGACGAGCGCGCCGGTCAGGGCGACACGGAGAAATGGGCGGTTAGAATGCCTCACGGCGCGGCTCCTTGCATGGAGGAACGATAGCAAAACAGGAAAACAAGGCGAAGTCAGGATTTCTCTTTTTCCAGCTTGCGCAGCCATTTTTTTGCCTGCGCTCGCACGTTTTTGGGCGCGGTTCCGCCGAAACTCGTGCGGCTCTTGACGGACCGGTCGAGCGAAAGAACGCTGAATACGTCATCGACGATCCGCGGTTCAATTTCGCGCATCGTTGAAAGGGGCATCCGATGCAACGCCGTGCCCGTCTCTGCCGCCTTGGCGACGATCCGGCCGGTAATGTGATGCGCCTCGCGGAACGGAATTTTCAGGACGCGCACCAGCCAATCGGCGAGGTCGGTTGCGGTCGCGTAGCCCTCGCCGGCGGCCTTTTTCATCCGCGCCGGATCAGGCTCGAGATCGGCGATCATGCCGGTCATGGCCGCCAGTGACAGCGACAGCACGGCCAGAGCGTCCATGGCGCCCTCCTTGTCTTCCTGCATGTCCTTGGCATAGGCCAAGGGCAAGCCCTTCATCACGACCAGAAGCGCGTTAAGAGCGCCAATGACGCGGCCGGTCTTTGCGCGCACGAGTTCCGCCGCGTCGGGGTTGCGCTTTTGCGGCATGATCGACGAGCCGGTCGTGAATTTATCGGACAACTTGACGAGGCCGGTGAGCGGCGACGTCCAGATGACGATCTCCTCCGCGAGTCGCGAGAGGTGCACGGACGTGATTGCGGCGGCGGCAAGAACTTCCAAGACGAAATCGCGATCGGAAACCGCATCGAGTGAATTGGCCATTGGTCGATCGAAGCTCAGGGCATCAGCGGTCATATCGCGGTCGATCGCGAACGAAGTGCCAGCGAGTGCGGCTGCACCGAGCGGAGATTCATTGAGCCGCTTCCGCGCGTCTGCAAACCTGCCACGGTCACGCGCAGCCATCTCAACATAGGCCAGCAGGTGATGTCCGAAGGTTATCGGCTGTGCCGTCTGCAGATGCGTGAGCCCGGGCATCAACGTGGCGGCATGCGCCAGCGCCTTTTCGGCGAGAGCATGCTGGTAGGCGGCAAGCGAAACATCGAGTGCGTCGACCGTGTCGCGGACCCACAGCCTGAAGTCGGTCGCGACCTGATCGTTACGCGACCGCGCGGTGTGCAACCGGCCTGCCGCCTCGCCGACCAGCTCGGACAGCCGACCCTCCACATTCATGTGGATGTCTTCCAAAGCCCGCTTGAATGCGAACTTACCCGCCTCGATTTCTGACAGGATCGTGTCTAGACCGTGAGCAATCTTTTTCGCATCGTCGGCCGTAATGATATTTTGCTTGGCCAGCATGTCCGCATGGGCCTTGGATGCCGCGATGTCCTGACGGTAAAGATGCCGATCGAAATCGATGGAGGCGTTAATCTCCTCCATGATGGCGCCGGGGCCAGACGCGAACCGCCCACCCCACATTTTGTTGCTCATGGCATATTCACCAAGCCGCTCATGACCGGGACCCAATCCAGTTTCGCCAAAAAGCGCCTCGCCATCGTCTTGGCGGGCGGAATCGCCGGCGTCGTAATCGGGCTCGCGGGGGTATACGGGATTGCGACCCTTACGCGCAACGTGGGCGGCGATGCCGCCTGCCGGCCGGCCATCGAATTAGCCAAGAAAATAGCGCCATTTGCGCGTGGCGAGGTGGCCGCCGTTAACGTTGCCAAGAGCCCGTTGCGCGTACCCACCCTTGCTTTCCAGGACTCCGCCGGGAAGCCCGTGACACTGGAGCACTGGCGGGGTCGTACCGTGCTGCTCAACCTGTGGGCCACGTGGTGCGTGCCCTGCCGCAAGGAAATGCCTGCGCTCGATGCGCTGGAGCAGCGGCTGGGTGGCCCCCGATTCGAAGTTGTCACCGTCAATATCGATACTCGCGATGCTGACAAGCCGAGGGCTTGGCTGAACGAATTCGGCGTACAGAAGCTCGCCTACTTTGCCGATCCGACGGCTCGCGTTTTTCAGGACCTTAAAGCCGTGGGTCGCGCGTTCGGCATGCCCACGACGCTCCTGATAGATCCGCAGGGCTGCGAGATCGCCACAATCGCGGGCCCGGCCGAATGGGCAAGCGAGGATGCGATCAAGCTCATCCAGGCGGCGCTCGGACAAGGCACGCCGTCGGTCGGTACTACGCAGTGATATTGAGGTTCTGTCCCACGCCAGCGGCAACGTTGGCGAGGCTGGCAATGTTGCGTTGCGCGGCGTCGAGCACCGACAATGGAGGCAGCGTTGTCGGCGTTCATCCGCAACATTTCTGCGGCGACGGCCATCTGCGCCCTGCTCATCTGAGCGCCGACAAAAGCAGATGCGAGTGATACAGGGTCCATCTCGGGCCTAACGTCTTTGGTCAACGAAAGATAAATGCGGAGCGTCTTGACACCGCGACGCACGATCCTATACTTAACCAAATGGTTTACTATCCAAGACCAAATCTTGATCGCACTTTCGCCGCGCTGGCAGACCCGACGCGCCGCGCATTGCTCGCCCGGCTGGGTGAAGAGGAAAGCCTCTCGGTCAGCGAGCTTGCCAAGCCGTTTTCGATGTCGTTGCCGGCAGTCATGAAGCATCTCGACGTCTTGTCGGATGCCGGACTTGTCGGGCGCGAGAAGAGCGGTCGCATCGTGAGCTGCCGCCTGCGGCCGGAACCAATGCGTGACGCCAACGATTGGCTCAACCGGTACCAAAAATTCTGGACGGAACGGTTGGACCAACTTGCTGCCTTTTTGGAGGAAGACACATGGCCACCACCCTCACAGTCAAACCCAGCCTCACCATCAAGCGCCGGTTCAACGCGCCGCCGGAAAAAGTCTTCGCGGCATGGACGGATCCGGAAAAAGTAAAACGCTGGATGGGTCCCGGCGAAATCAAGGCGCTGCGGGTGGACAGCGATCCACGTGTCGGTGGCCGCTTCCGGTGGGTCATGAAAGCTCCGGACGACGAGGAACACGACGTCAGCGGCGTGTACCGAGAAGTCATCCCAAACGAGAAGCTTGTTTTCACCTGGGCCTGGAAGTCCACCCCGGAGCGCGAGTCGCTCGTGACCCTGACGTTCAAGCGCGACGGTGGCGGCACCCTCATGACGCTGCAGCATGAACAGTTCTTCGATGAAGACGCACGCGACCGTCATCAGGGCGGCTGGAGCAGCGCGATGGAGAAACTCGACAAATACCTTTCAGAATAGTGACAGGAGTTACGCATGCCACACGAATGGTCGCACGGACATTTCTACTGGAACGAACTCATGACTCGCGACGCCGAGAAGGCGAAAAAGTTCTACGGCTCCACCGTCGGATGGACCTTTGACCCCATGCCGATGCCCGATGGCACCTACTGGGTCGCCAAGATGGGCGGCGAATATGTCGGCGGCCTATTTCCTCTGACCAGCCCGCAATTCGACGGTGTTCCGGAAAGCTGGATGTCCTATCTCGCCGTCGACGACGTCGATGCGCGGGTGGAAAAAGCGCAATCAGCCGGCGGAACGCTGATGCGGCCGATCTTCGATGTCCCCGGGGTCGGTCGCATCGCGATTCTCAAAGAACCCGGCGGAGCCGGTGTCGGTTGGATGACGCCGGCAAAAGCCTGACAGTAATGCGGAGGCAAGCCATGCAACACGCAATCGTTTCACAGAATGAATGGCTGGCTGCGCGCAAAGCGCTGCTTGCCAAGGAAAAGGAATTCACCAGAGCCCGCGACCAGCTGAGCGAGGCACGGCGCGCGTTGCCATGGGTCAAGGTCGAAAAAGACTACGTGTTCGAAGGACCGAAGGGCCGGGAAACGCTGTCCGACTTGTTCGCCGGCAAGAGTCAATTGATCATCTACCACTTCATGCTTGGTCCAGGCTGGGTGCAGGGCTGCCCGAGTTGCTCATTCCTCGCCGACCATTTCGACGGCGCTGTCATTCATCTCGCTCAGCGCGATGTGACGTTTGTCGTCGTTTCGCGTGCGCCGTTCGCCGAGATAGAAGCTTACAAGAAGCGCATGGGCTGGAAGTTCAAATGGGTGTCTTCATTCGGCAGCGATTTCAACCACGACTTTCATGTGTCGTTCACGCCGGAGGAAAAGAAGCGCGGCAAGGTCGAATACAATTACACAATGACAGAATTTCTCAGCGAAGAAGCGCCCGGCCTGAGTGCGTTCATCAAAAACGACGCTGGTGAAGTGCTGCACACGTATTCATCCTATGCGCGCGGTCTTGATATTCTCGTCGGCGCCTACAATTTCCTCGACTTTGCGCCGAAGGGCCGTGACGAAGGCGCCTTGCCATGGAGTATGGCGTGGGTGCGCCGGCACGATGAATACGAGAAATGACCGAGAAGGGAGCGGACAACTAGCGTGTCGGAACCGGCTTCTCGCCGCGATAGTCGTAGAAACCGCGCTGGGTTTTGCGACCGAGCCAGCCCGCTTCGACGTACTTCACCAAAAGGGGGCATGGCCTGTACTTCGAATCGGCCAGCCCTTCGTGAAGTACCTGCATGACCGACAGACAGGTATCGAGACCGATGAAATCGGCGAGCTCCAGCGGCCCCATCGGATGATGGGCGCCCAGCCGCATAGCGGTGTCAATCGCCTCGACGTTTCCGACGCCCTCATAGAGCGTATAGATCGCCTCGTTGATCATCGGCAGCAGAATACGATTAACGATGAATGCGGGGAAATCCTCCGACACTGCAATCGTCTTTCCAAGCTTGGTGACAAACGCCTTGCTGGATTCGAAGGTGGCGTCATCGGTAGCGATGCCGCGGATCAATTCGACAAGCTCCATCAGCGGCACGGGATTCATGAAATGAATGCCGATGAAGCGCTCGGGACGATCGGTCGATGACGCCAATCGCGTGATCGAAATCGAAGAGGTATTCGTCGCGAGGATGGCGTCGGATTTCAGCGATGCGCATACGTCGGAAAAGATCTTGCGCTTGACCTCTTCTTTTTCGGTTGCAGTTTCAATTACCAGATCGCAATCCGACAACGCGTCGTATTTTTCTGCCGGCTTGATGCGCGCGAGCGCGCTCTTGCGATCATCTTCGCTGATCGATTTTTTGCCGACTTGGCGGGCCATGTTGCCATTGATCGTCGCCATTCCTGCCTTGATGCGATCAGGCGACACATCGTTGAGCACAACCGAATACCCAGCCAGCGCGCACACATGGGCGATACCATTGCCCATCTGGCCAGCGCCGATCACTCCGACATTCTGAATTTTGATCGCCATGTTCTTGCCCGATCGATGCGAAGTCCCGGTTCTTGCCTCGGTTTTGGTCAAATTTCTTTACTTCCTGTTACTTTTACGACCTAGCGCCGCATGAAGCCATTGGCGAAACAAGAATTTGCAATCGTAGTCAACGCTTGACCTTATCGAGTTCCGCGGACAGCTCCGGCAGCGCCTGATAGAGATCGGCAACCAGGCCGTAATCCGCAACCTGGAAAATCGGCGCCTCTTCGTCCTTATTGATAGCAACAATTACCTTGGAGTCTTTCATCCCGGCGAGATGTTGAATCGCGCCGGAAATTCCTACCGCTATGTACAACTCCGGCGCCACGACCTTGCCGGTCTGGCCCACTTGCCAGTCATTCGGGGCGTAGCCGGCATCGACCGCGGCGCGCGAGGCGCCGACGGCAGCGCCGAGCTTGTCGGCCACCGGCTCGATGTACTTGGTGAAGTTTTCTCGACTTTGCATTGCGCGGCCGCCGGAGATGATGATCTTCGCCGAAGTCAGCTCGGGCCGGTCAGATTTCGATAATTGTTCACCGACGAATGATGAGAGGTTGGGATCGGCAGCAGCCGCTACATTTTCCACGCTTGCCGATCCGCTCGTGCCGGCCCCCTGAAAAGTCGACGTGCGAACGGTGATGACCTTCTTTGCGTCGGATGATCTGACCGTCTGGATCGCATTGCCGGCGTAGATCGGGCGTTCGAAAGTATCGGGCGAGACAACTTTCGTGATGTCGGAAATCTGCATGACGTCGAGCAACGCCGCGACGCGTGGCATTACGTTTTTTCCGGCCGTCGTCGCGGGCGCAACAATGGCGTCGTACTTTGGGGCCAGCGAAACGATAAGCGCGGCAAGCGGCTCTGCGAGCTGGTGCTCATAGGCCGCGGCGTCAGCCAACAGTACTTTCTTCACCCCGTCGAGTTTGGCCGCCGCGTCGGCTGCGGCCTTGCAATCCTTGCCGGCGACCAACACGTCGACATCCGCGCCCATCGCTTTAGCCGCGGTTAGGGCTTTGCTAGTCGCATCCTTGAGCGTTTTGTTGTCGTGCTCTGCGACGAGAACCGTGGCCATGTCAGAGAACCCCCGCTTCGTCTTTGAGTTTGC
>Ga0307305_10000136_pt1 | contig 22365 bp, 20 predicted proteins | sample ER_DNA_186_FD_194512 | JGI IMG/M metagenome (GOLD analysis project Ga0307305, IMG submission 194512) | Bulk soil microbial communities from the East River watershed near Crested Butte, Colorado, United States - ER_DNA_186 | ecosystem: Environmental > Terrestrial > Soil > Floodplain | place... | reverse complement strand
GGCGCTGTGGCGTGAGGTCATGTTGCCCTACACCTTACCGTACACGATGACGGGGGTTCGTCAGGCGATCGGCCGCGCACTGGTCGGAATGATCGCGGCGGAATTCTTTCTGTCTGCCACCGGCCTTGGTCAGCTCATTATGAGCGCTTCGCAGAATTTCGATACCGGCGGCGTCTTTGCGTCGATCCTGGTCATCGGTCTACTCGGTATAGCTCTGACGCGGCTCGGCTTGATTATCGAGCAGCATTTCGCACGCTGGAGACAGTAGCGTGGCCGAACAAGCCCTCAGTACGGCCGTCGGGACCGCTCAGAAGGCGGAGACTGCGTCGGGCGCGTTATCCGGCGCATTTATGCCGCGGTTGATCACGGGATTTGCCATTTTGCTCACCTGGGAGCTCGTGGTGCGCGCTTTCGCACCGGCCTACGTAGCAAAGCCGACGACCGTGATCCTTGCGATTCCGAAAGTGACCACGGAACCGGCGTTTCTGCAGGCGCTGGGTTCGAGTCTTGCGGCCGTGGCTGAAGGACTGGCAATCACGATTGTCATCGGCACAATCCTTGGATTGCTGATTGGCCGCAGCACCACGTTTGATCGGATATTTCGTGTTTACATAAACTTCTTTAATGCGATGCCGATGATTGTCGTGCTGCCGCTATTTTCCTTGTGGTTCGGCTATTCAAGTGCGGCCCGTATCGCGACCATCATCTTCGCCGCCATATTCGCCATCACCATGAATGTCGCAGACGGAGCTCGTTCGGTGCCGCGTGAGTATCTGGAAGTTTCTCGTTCGTTCAGGTCAGGACGTCTGCGGATGCTCACCGACATCGTCCTGCCGGCCTCAATGCCCTATCTGCTCGCGGGTTTCCGGCTTGCCGCAGGCCGGGCGCTGATCGGCGCGGTCGTCGCTGAATTCTTTCTGTCGGTCGGCGGAATCGGTTACTACATCCTCTATAACTCCCGCTCTTATCATCATAACGAGGCGTTTGTCGGCGTGCTGCTGCTCGCGGCGTTTGGCGTCGGCTTCGAGCTGCTGGTGAACTGGGCGACCCGACACTTCATGCCCTGGTATCGTCGCGACGAAAAAACGAACTAGCCGCCCCCGCGAGATCACGAGGAATTTTCATATGTCATCCGATCCCCTGCTCAAAGCCGTTATCGCGCATTGGGGACCTCGTTTTGTGGCTAACGGTGTGGTCCTGACCGACTTCGATGAAGTCACCGGTTCTATTTCCTCATACAATGATTGGTGCAGCGCCTGGTCGGCGCGGGCCGCGCACCACGAGCAGCTCGGCCGTCAGGCGCTGGCGAAGAAACGTTTCCTTACCGCGGCGGAATGTCTGCAGCGCGCAAGCGTCTACTATCATTTTGCGTCTTTCCTGTTCGTGCACGATCAGGCGCAAATGAAAGCCGCACACAAAAAGCAGATCGAGTGCCGGCAGGCAGCGCTTCCCTACCTGCGACCGCCCGGCGAACGCGTCGAGATTCCCTATGAGGGCAGCACGCTGGCCGGCATCCTGCGCAAACCTGCGGGTGTCAAACGGCCGCCGGTTGTGGTGATGGCGGTCGGGCTCGACTCGACAAAAGAAGAAGGGGACGCCTACGAGGCACCGTTTCTCGCACGCGACATCGCGACGCTCATCTTCGAAGGCCCCGGTCAGGGCGAAGCGCAGTACGACTTTCCGATTCGGGGGGACTACGAGGTCCCGGTGAAAGCCGTGATCGATTTCGTGGAAAAACGCAGCGATCTCGACGGAGGACGGGTCGGCATGTGGGGTGTCAGCCTCGGCGGCTACTATGCGCCACGCGCCGCGGCTTTCGACAAGCGCATCAAGGCGTGCATTGCACTCGGCGGACCGTTCAATTGGGGAGCGGCCTGGGATGGATTGCCGGAATTGACGCGTCAGGCCTTTCGTGTCCGAAGCCACTGCAAAACGGCCGAAGAGGCCCGCAAGAACGCCGACACTTTGTCGCTCGAGGGCGTGGCGCAAAACATTACGTGCCCTTTGTTCATCGTGAATGGCCGGCTCGACCGCATCGTTCCGGCCAAAGACGCGGAACGCCTGGCGCGCGAGGCGAAGGGACCTGTCGAGCTCATGATGATCGAGGACGGCAACCACATTGCCACCAACCGCGCTTACCGATGGCGCTCACAAAGTGCTGATTGGATGAAGGAGCAGCTGGGCGAGCCATTACACCCGCTCATGCCTGCGTAAGCTTACAGAGTTACAAATCCACGCGGCATCGCGTGCATGCGCTCGATCCCATTTTCGGTGATCACAACCATCTCGCCGGTCTGCACGCCGGCCTTTCCGTCGCGCGTGACTACGTTCGGCTGGATCACGACAGTCTGCCCTGCACGAAACGGATCCTGGGGCACCGGTCCCGCCGGACGGCTCTTGCAGCCGAGTATTGGCGGAAGATAACCGCCACCATAACCGTGCAGCAGATCATCGATGATGGTGAAGCCTGCGTCCTCGATCACACCGGACGCCTCGATCACCTGCGACGGCGTCGCGCCGGCCTTGAGCACCGCCGCGATTGCATCGAATGCCGCATCGGCCGCAGCGTGCAGTGCGCGATAGAGCTTGTTCGGCTCGCCAAGCGAAAAACTGCGCAGCACTTGTCCGGGGTAATCCCAGAAAGCCGCGCTGATCTCCGCCACCACGACGTCACCCGATTGCACGTACCGCCTGCGTGGAAACTGGCGGGGCACGCCCAGGTCGGGCGCATTCATCGCGGTAACGCCGATATAATGAATGACATTGATCGCACCCTGGGACACGTAAGCGCGCTCGACCAGATCGCCGAGCTCGCGTTCGTTCAGACCGGGCTTTGATCCATAGCGCAGCGCAGCCATGCCAAGATCACTGAAATGCGCGCCGATGCGCAGCCAATCAAGCTCTTCCGTCGATTTCACCTGACGCAACCGGATGTATTCGCGGTTAAGGTTTTTCGGCTTCCCGAATTTTGTCGTCAGGGCCGTGTGCTGCTCGGCGCTGACGGGCCCCATGGTTGCGACACTGTTCTGTCGGGCGCCACGACGCTCGAGTGCCTCAATCGCCGCAACGATAGAGGACTCGCCGCCCCATTTGGCGTCCGCCTTGTCGGCGAGAATCCGCGCCTGCGGCGCGTGATTGACATATTGCACGAAAAGCGCGTCGCGTTCGCGCGGCGTGAGTACCCCGACTGCCTCGGCGGTGACCGGCCATTGCGTCAGCCACTGCACGACGGAGCCGAACCGGTGGGCGCCGCAGAACACAAGATGATCGCATCCGGCCTGTGACAGCAGCGCTTCGACGGCTCCGCGCCGCCGTGCCATCTCCGCGTCGGAGAAGCGCGGGTATTCGGCCTCGACGATGCGCGCCAGATAAGGAAGGAGGACGGTCATAGAATCCCGATCATGTCGCTGGCGCGCCGGCCCCGCTTGAAACCTCTCAGCCAGCTTTCTTCGGCAGCGCCACGATCATGTCGAGCTCGACGCGCGCACCCGGTGACGATAACTGATTGATGCACACCGTTGTGCTTGCCGGCCGCCAATCCTCGAAATATTTGCCCATGGTCGCGTGCATGGCGTCGGCGTCGCGAAAATCCGTCAAATACTTCGTCACCTTCACCACATCGCGCCAACCGGCGCCGACCTCGTCGAGGATCGACTTGATCGCTTCCATGGCACGTGTGGTCTGCTCCTCGATCGAGTGCGGATGCACGTGCTCCGAATCCACGTGAGGATGCTTGTGGTAGAGCGGCGAAGGCGTGGCGCCCGACAGGAACATCAGATCGCAGGCGCCGACGATCCGCACCGCCGGGGCATACGGCATCGTGTCGGCCTCCTCCGGCTTCGGATGGACCGGTTCGAGCCGGACGCTCTGCTGCGGCTTGGTCATGACGGTCATCGCGGGCCTCCCATCGGCAAACAAACTCACGCCATTTGGGACCGAAACGCGCTCTGACGCAACCGTTTCACAGCATGCCTCGCGTGTTGATCGCCGCGCGGGAAACGCTAACGTGCGCCCGACAGGAGAATCTGAATGCCCGCCACCATCCTCGATTCCGCGGTCTTCCGCGACATATTCACCACCGAAGCGATGCGGAACGTATTCTCGGACGAGAACCGCGTGCAGAAATATCTCGACTTCGAGGCGGCACTCGCGCGCGCACAAGCCAGGCTGGGGATCATCCCGAAGGAAGCGGCCGCCGAAATCGTTCGCCACTGTTCGGTCGACAAGATCGACATGGCGAAACTCAAGGAAGCGACCGAGAGGATCGGCTACCCAGTACTGCCGGTCGTGCAGCAGCTAGTGAAACTGTGTAAGGACGGGCTCGGCGAGTGGTCGCATTGGGGCGCGACCACCCAGGATATCACCGACACGGCGACCATCATGCAGATCCGCGAGGCGCTCGCTCTCGTGGAGAAAGATCTCGATGGTATTTGCGACGGCCTGGCGGCACTCGCAAAAAAATACCGTGACACGCCTATGGCCGGCCGCAGCAATCTTCAGCAGGCTGTACCGATCACGTTCGGATACAAGATGGCGACCATGCTCGCCGCCTTCGAGCGCCACAAGCAGCGCCTGAACGAGATCAAACCGCGTGTTCTGGTAGGCGAATTCGGCGGCGCTGCCGGCACATTATCCTCACTCGGCAAGGATGGCCTTAAGGTTCAGGACGAACTCATGAAGGAGCTCAAGCTCGGCCAGCCGGAAATCTCATGGCACACGGTGCGCGATCGCATCGCGGAAGTCGGCTGCTTCCTCGGTCTCGTTACCGGCAGCTGCGGCAAGATCGCCTTCGACGTCAAACTGCTGATGCAGACCGAGGTCGAGGAAGTTTACGAGCCATTCCATGCGGGGCGCGGCTCATCCTCGACTATGCCGCAAAAGCGCAACCCTATTTCATCCGTCTACATTACCGCGCAGACCGCGATGGTACGCCAGCTCGTTGCTGCATTGCTGGATGCCCAGGTGGAGGATCACGAGCGTTCAACGGGCCCGTGGGAAATCGAATGGATTGCACTGCCGGACATTTTCATGCTGTCCGCCGGCGCGCTTTCGCAGACGCGTTTTCTCGTCGAGGGTCTGCAGGTCAACGAAAAGAAAATGCGCGAGAATCTCGACATCACAAAAGGCCTGATCATGTCGGAAGCAGTGATGATGGGACTCGGCGCCGATCTCGGTCGCAACAAGGCGCACGATCTTGTATACGACATCTGCCGTGATGTCGTGAAAACCGGCCGCCCGCTAATCGACCTGCTCGCCGAAAACAAGGAGATCAGCAAGCACGCCGATCGCAAGAAGCTGGAACGACTGGTCGATCCAGCCAATTATCTTGGCGTCGCCGGCGAGATGGTCGACCGCGTACTGAAGATGCGAAAGTAAGATCAGGCCTTCGGCATCGTTCGCCAAATCGCCAACGCTACGCAGAGGGTCGCCCCGCCGACGAGCAAAAATAGAGTCGGCACGGTTGCGCCACATTTCTGCATGATCGCGACCGCGATCGTCGCGCCTGTCATGAACGCCGCGTTCAGGATATTGACCGCGGCGATGGTGCGTGCGCGGTGATCTGCGCCGCTCCAGATCTGGACGGCTGCGAAAGCGGGCACGATGAACAGGCCGCCCGCGATTGCAAGTCCGCACAGGTCGATCGCAGCGCGGATCCCGAGCGCCGATGCAAATACAATGGCCGGACCCTGCGGCGCGTTCGTCGGTGTCACGCCAAGAGTGGCAAACCCAAGGTCAAGCGCGAACGCGCCCAGGAGAACGGCCCCCACGAGCGTTGTCCCGAGAACGATGCGTCCGCGCGCGATCGCCGCCGCCAGGCCGGAACCGGCGCCCACCGCAATCGAGAACAATGCAAGGTAAGCGGTGATGGTCTCTTCGTTGCCACCGATGAGCGTCTTGATCAGTGGCGGCAGCAACGCCAGCACCACAATGCCGACGAGCCAGAACCAGCTGACGACCAATGCGCCCCACCACAATCTCGAATCGGCACGCAAATGCCGCATCATCGCGACAGTAGAAGCGCCTATGTTGGCCTCGATTTTCAGATGCGGCGCGCCCTCGCCTGTCGCGGGAATCAACAATGCCGATATCCAGCAGGCAATCGAAAAGCCCATGACAAGAATTGCAAAGGCCCCGGTCTCACCGCCACGCGCCGCGAGCCCGGCCGCAATCGTGCCCAGGAGGATGGCAACGAAGGTTGCGCCTTCGATTAGCGCGTTGGCTGTCGGCAACTGCTCGCGCCCCAGATGGTCCGGCAAAATGCCGTATTTGATCGGCCCGAAGAGCGCGGCGAGAACACCGAACGCGAATAGCGCCGTGAAAAGCAGCGGCAACGAAGATCGCGCATAGCCGAGAATGGCCAGTGCGGCGATGAAGATCTCGACGAATTTCAGCCGTTGCGCGACTTTCGCCTTGTCATAGCGATCTGCCAGTTCGCCGCCGAGCGCGGACAGGAAAAAAAAGGGAGCGATGAAGGCCGCGCTGGCAAATGTGATCAGGGCTTCCGAATCGGCTGTGTTCGATTGAAACAAGATGACCAAGACCAGCGCGGTCTTGAGAAAATTGTCATTGAATGCCGCGAAGAACTGGCACCAGAACAGCGGGGCAAAACGCCTCGACAACAGCAGGGGCGATGACATGCCGCCCCATTATTGCAGAGTTCCCGACCGGTTGCGCAGGGCCAACAAGAAATCGGCGGCCTCGCGGCCGCCGAGTCACGTGAGCGCCTCCCTGATCAAGGGCGAGCGTTTTCCTCGTAGGATTCCAGAGTCATCGCCGCAAGAGCGAAACAGGCCGCAATGCCAATGACAATCGTAAACAACGTGATCCACATGGCGCGCCTCCTCTTCCGTAGGCGCAAGACCATTTTGCGCGGGGAAGTCCGGCCAAGAAAACGCGCGAAAAGCTTGTCGGTTCCAGGATATTTTGCGGTCAGGACCCAAACCGAATTGAAGACCGCAGGTCGGCCAGCAATATGCGCAAATCGAGTTCCCGGAACTCCAGATAAATCCGACGTAACCAGCGCTGAATCTCGCTATGCGCGCTGGGGGGTATGCCGACCGCGTCGGCCAATTGCGAATCGGCGAACGAGAAGGGGGGCATCTCGATGTATCTGCGCAAACCTGGCGCTAGGACCGGCACCCTCACCACAGGACTTCCGCTGGCAAGCGGATACTTATCGCGGTGCTGTGCGGGTCCGAGTATTTCATTGTGAACCGGCGCGAGCGTCGCGTGTGCGAACCGGGCGCGCAGGCTGCGATAGGCTTCGACCGATGTTTTGTCGGGAGTCATTGTGAACAGGATCGCCACAGCGATGGAACGGCTCCGCGCTTCTTCGACGAAGCCAATCTGATGCGTCACAGCGAAGAAGGATTCGAAGGATTCGTGGCCAAGATCGATGACCTTCGTCGTATTCTCGTCCGCGACCAGGCGATCGAACAGGGCCATCTGGCCGCCGATGTCGCGAATGGTCGCCGTCGTGGTCTGTTCCGGCAGAAAGTGGGCGAGGGTTTTCTCGCCGGCATTGAGATCGAACGTCGCGACAGCACGACCCTCCTGCCGATGAAAATCAGCAAGCAGTCGTGCCAGCAGAGTCTTGCCGACGCGGGGGCGGGGTGATGCGATAATGGTGATGGAGCTGTGGAATGACATCACCGGACCGGACGCCGTTGCTCAATCGGCGCATTTGAGAAGGGGCTAACCGGCCGCCTGACGGACGTTGCTTTCCATCTTGGGCGTCACAAGATCGACCAGCTTGACGCGATCGTACTCACCCCAGACATTGCCCAGCCAATGACGGACATAGCCGCGCAGGACGAACGAATAGTTTACGGCTTCGCTCTTGGCGCCCTTGTTGCCGACAAACGAGACGAACGGCACGCTGGCCACTTCCACCTGTTCGTAGGCCATCTCGTTCAGTTTAGGAATCGTAATTTCATCGGCGCCCTTGATCCGTTTGAAATACGAATTGTAGGTCGCCGGGTCCCAGTCGAAGAACGTGGTGTTGTTGATGAAATTCTTGACCAGGAAGTAATTGGCGTCGCCCATGACGCGGGCCGTTTCGGCGATCTCCTCGAGCGAAGCGATCGACGGTCCGAGGATGTGAAACACCGCGAAGGTGATTTGACCTTTCTTGGCCGATTCAAGAAACCCGATGTCGGTCAACGCCTGCAACGTTGACGACAGCAACCCGGCGCGCACGTCGATCACCGTCACTTTCGCGTCGGCGCTGCCAAGGGTGTCGAAGATCTTCATTTGATCGGGGACCGATGTCACATCAACGACCTCGGTCAGTTCTGGATGAAATCGCTTGAGTGTCCCGCGCGGCCACTCGGTGTCGAAGGCGCGAGTTGGCGTTTGATGGGCGCCGAAATAATCGATCAAGGTGCGCGCGACAGTTGTCTTGCCGACGCCTCCTTTATCAGCACCTACGAGAATGACAGCAGGTTTGGCCATAGTACGACTCTACCGTATTGCCCAATCTTACGTTATTGGCGCGGGAGAAAGACAGGTCTTATTCGTCGAGTCGGTCCTCACGCCCCCACCTAGCCCTCAAAGATCGATCATAAATTATAGCGTTATAATGAAAGCCTGGGTACGGGCCCTGTGCACGACTTGCAACAGGGGTTGTAGCGACCGGATCGATCGGTCAGGGCTGGTGCCGGCGGAGGGATTTGAACCCCCGACCACCCGCTTACGAAGCGGATGCTCTACCGCTGAGCTACGCCGGCCGAAACCGCGCCACTGATATCGGCGCAGACCCCGATTGGCAAGCAATACAGCCTTATTCGTCGTGTCGCGCCTAACGGAACAACTGCCGCAGACGCTGCCATGCATCGCTGGCCTGTGGCGTCGAGGTCTCCGGCACCGGGTCCCGATCGAGGCCTGAATCAAGGCCCGGATCGTCAGGCGCATGCACCAGCGGGATGACAGGCTCGACCGGCTTTGCCTTGGTCGGCACCCTGGACTTCGCGATCTTGCGCGGTCTTTCGGGCGGCGGCTCCGGTACCTCCGGTTTGGACTCCGGTGGCGTAATCGGGATCGATTCGCTTGCGGGAGGCGAGACCTCGATAACCGGGCGGCTGACGCCGATTTCGGCAAGCGGAACTTTCCACTCGAATCCGTCGAGCCGCCCATTCGGTGACACAGGCAGCCAGCGGTCGGATACAACGCCATCCGCGGTCCAGACCGGATCGCCGGATGCACGCATGGCGCGCATCATCCATTCGCGCACGCGCCCTTCGTCACCGTGTTCGGTTTCCTCGATTTCCGCCATCAGCGTCGCGACACGACGCGTTGGCGCCGAGAGATAGGGCGCAAGCGCGGCACGTGCCGTTGCGAACTCGCGCGCATCGAGGGCGGCGCGCGCGACCGCCAATGCACCTTCGAGTTGACCGGGAACTTTGGCGGCGAGCTTCTGCATACGGCCGAGCCGCTCGCGCGCGCTGTCGCCGAGCCGCAGGCCGGCATAACTTTCCGCGAGATCAGGATGCGGATTGATCGCCCACGCCGTCTCCAGGATTTTTCGTGCCTTGCGCGTGTCACCGGCCTCCGCGAGACGACGGCCAGCCAGTGCCGCCGCCGGCACCAAATCCGGCGAGAGTTTTACCGACTCGAGCACCAATGTGCGTGACGTGTCGCGGTCAATATCTTCAAGCGCCTGCGCGCGGGCGGCGAGCAGGACCGCACGCTTGCGCCTGTAGTCGGGCTTTTCCAGCGCGCCTTTCATATTATCGAGCGCATCGAGCGCACCGGCCCAATCGGCGGCGGCGCACCGATATTCGAGCACCGCGTGCCCTGCCCAGGAGACCGCCGGTCGCAGCTTGGCCGCTTCCTCGGCTGCGAGCCGCGCCGCTTGCATATCGTTTCGGCGCTGTGCCTCGATATAAAGCCCGCGAAGCCCCAAGGCCCGGGTATCGTCGCGTGCGGTCATCGCGCGGAATGCCCGCTCCGCGCCGCTTCGGTCGCCCGCCATCTGCGCCGACTGCGCGCTGAGCAGAAGTGCCAGCGGATCCCCGGGCGACAGGCGCGCTGCCTCTTCGGCGGACTTGCGCGCGAGACGCAGATCGCCGGAACCGATCGCTATCAAGCCGCGGGTGACCGCGAGATAGCCTTTAGCCGCGCGGCGGTGCTTGAAAAACAGAGATGCATATTCGGGCGAGTGCAAAATGGCGCTCATCATCCACCAAGCCAGCATGAGCACGATGACAAGTGCGACGACCGCGAAGAAGGCCACCATCACCGACGTTTCGATCCGATACCCCATCCAGGTGATGGAAACCTCACCCGGGCGATCAGCGATCCAGCCAACGCCGGCGGCGATGACAGCAAGTGATGCCAGGAAAAAGACGATTCGGATCATCCCGGCCTCATGGCTTGCCAAGTGCGTGGGTGGTTTCGCTCGCGAGCTGACGCGCAGCCGCGAACGCAGCCTGCCTGGCCTGCGCTTTCTTGATCCAATCTTGCGCCGGCGCGCGCGTCGCGGGATCGAGTTTGCCGAGATCGGCAATGGCATCGTCGATCGCCGCGTGCGCGGCTTCGATCTCGACGCGCGCAAGCACTGCGGACGCATTGTCGCCCGCCGGCGCATCGACGGGACGGATACGCACAAGCTTGCCGGCGTTCGCTTCCAGCCGCTCCAGAAAACCGCTCGGAGCCTGCGCACCGGACGATTTCAGCAACGCGGGAATGAGCGCGTGCAGCTCTTGCGCCAGCGCCGCATTCGTCGGCGCGCCACTTTTCGCAAATGGTGTCAACGGCGCCAGAGCTTTCTCGTCGGCACCGAGAGATTTCACTTCCTCAAGTTCCGCGACAAACGGCGCACCGTTCACGACCGCAGCGCGCAGCGCCGCGGAGCTGAGCGCAAGCCGCGCTGGGCTATCGGCCGCCGGCGCTTTAGCCCCTTGCTCGAGCGCGGCAATGCGCTTTTGAACGACGTCGACTTCGGCGGGCGACAGGCCGCCCGAGGTATTCTTGTTGATGTCCTGCATGCTAGCGCGCAATTGTGCGACGGCTTTCTCGGCGGCATCCGCCCGCGCACGGGCTTCTGCCGCGCCGGCAGCGGTTTCATCGCTGCGCTTGGTAAGCGCAGTCAGCGCGATGCCGAGCGACTTCATCGCGTTGTCGGCGGCGGACAGCCGTTCCGACACACCTGGGTCTGTTCCCTGAGAGCGCGCGGCCGCTGCTTCGATTCTTGCGATGCGGTCGTTCAGCGCGGCGGTCAAGGCCGAATCCGCGCGGGTCGTTCCGCCGTCGCGGGCCGGCGCCAGCCCGCCGAACCAAAGCGCAAGAAGGACTCCCATCATCATCGCGGCGCCCGCACACCCCGCCAAAACCGTCTGCCAAAGAACCGCCGGTCTTTGCGACGGTCCGTCATGATCGAGATCATGTCCGGCTTCGGGATCGCGGGCCGCCTTGGTCTGTGCCGTCTGTTCACTCGCTTCCACAGCCGGCTTGTCCGGCGGAACTTCGGTGGCGGTGAGATCGATGGTCGGCGCGCGACGCTTGCGGCGACCGCCTCTCGCGGGGTCCGGTGTCGTGGGCTTATCAGCCATGCGCGTTTTCCTCGGCGAATCGGCTCAACCCCGCAGTCAGGAAATAACGCAAATGATGCATGTGTGCCAGCAATCAGCCTGGCCGTGCGGACAAAAGATCGATCAAGGCAGCTTCGTCCGGGCGGACGGCAATCGAGATACGGCTGGCGCCGGCGAGTGGCTCAGCCACTTGTTCGGATAGGCAAAGTTGCCGCACCGCAAGTGCTGGTCCGGAAATGCCGGCGGTTCTTGCACCCGTCACATAATTGTCTGCGCTGCGACGCGAAAAGTGCAGCACGGCATCGACCTCACCGGCCTTTAGCGCTTCAATAAGTGGCGACGGAAGCGGTGTTGTGACGGCGCGGTACACGACGCGCATTTCAGCGGCGATCCCACGGACCGACAACTCGGCAAGCAGATCCGTGGCGCGATCCTCACCAGCGAGATAAAGCACCGGTGCCTTGTTCTTCTCGAAGCGCGCGGCAATCAGCCGGACGAGATCGTGCACATCGCCATTGGCCGAAGCGACGTCAGTGAACCCGGCTTGTTGCGCGGCCTCGGCGCTGCGCCGGCCGACGGCGTAACCTGGCAGCTTGATCAGCGCGTCACGCGCCGAATTGTGCGCGATGGCATTTGGCGCGTTCGCACTCGTAATGACGACCGCGCTCCATTTTCCGTCGAGATTGACGGCAATCGGTTCCACGCGCATCAGCGGCGCCACCAGCACGTCGTGCCCGCGTGCCCGTAGAACGGCGGTGGTCCGTTCCGCGTCAGCCTGCGGGCGAGTCACGACGACACGCATGGTCAGTCAAAAAATCCAGGCCCGGCGCGATGCTTGAGCTCGCGCCCGGCCTCGGTGCCAATTGTGACTGCATCTCTGCGGTGCCCGGTGCCGGCGATGTCGAGCGCGACGGTGCCATCCGGCCGCGCGATCAAGCCGCGAAATTGCACCGCGTCTCCGGCAATCGTTGCGTGGCCCGCAATCGGAGTTTTGCAGGAACCCTCGAGGGCCGCGAGGAAGGCCCGTTCGCAGGCAACCGCCATCGAGGTGTCAGCGTGATCGAGGCGGGCGAGAACGTCGCGCACACGTCTGTTATCCTCACGCGCTTCAATACCGATTGCGCCTTGTGCAACGGCTGGAAGAAACTCATCGGCGCTCATGACGTGGGTGGCGTGCTCGGTCAGCTTAAGGCGTTTCAACCCCGCAAGCGCAAGAAGCGTGGCATCGACGTCCCCTGCATCGAGCTTGCGCAACCTCGTCTCGACATTGCCCCGCAGCGGCATCACACGCAGATCCGGCCGCGCACGCTTGGCGATCGCCTGCCGGCGCAGCGACGCGGTGCCAAGGCTTGCGCCCTTTGGCAGTTCGGCAAGCGAGCGCGCCTTGCGGCTAATGAATACATCACGCGGATCCTCGCGCTCGAGACATGCCGCCAGGATCAGCCCGCCCGGCAGCACCGTCGGCATGTCTTTCGCCGAATGCACTGCAACGTCAACGCGACCGTCCAGCAATGCCTCCTCAATCTCTTTCGTAAACAGGCCTTTGCCGCCCTCTTCCGCCAACGACCGATCCTGAATGATATCGCCGGTCGTCCGGATGATGATGAGTTCAATCCCGTCTTCGTCCACGCCCATCGTGACGGCCAGCCGCGATCGCACCGCGCGCGCCTGGACCAGGGCGAGCGGACTGCCGCGCGTGCCGATGCGCAAGGAGGCTGTGGATTGCGCCATGTAACCTCGCGATGCTAGGCCGAACCGGGGGTCGGCCCAGGGGTCAGGACTAGCTATTATTTCGGCCGCCGTCACCTCGCCCGACCGGGCCAGGGCAATGAGGGATTTTAATGATCGTCCTCGGCATCGAGACGACGTGCGACGAGACCGCGGCGGCGGTCGTTGAACGATTGGAGGACGGCCGCGGCAGGATCCTTTCCAACGTGGTGCTGTCGCAAGTCGGCGAGCACGTAGCCTTCGGAGGCGTGGTGCCGGAGATAGCGGCGCGCGCCCATGTCGAAGCGCTCGATGTCGTGATCGCCAACGCCATGACGCAGGCGGGCCGCGATTATGATGCAATCGATGGCGTTGCCGCGGCCGCCGGACCGGGGCTCATCGGTGGCGTTATTGTCGGCCTGACAACCGCCAAGGCGATCGCTTTGGTCAAAGGCAAGCCTTTGGTCGCCGTCAATCACCTCGAAGCGCACGCATTGACGGCGCGACTGACCAACGGCACGGCGTTTCCTTATTGCCTGTTCCTCGCTTCCGGAGGCCATACCCAGATTGTGGCCGTGCGCGGCGTCGGCAACTACATTCGCCTTGGCACCACACAGGACGACGCCATCGGCGAAGCCTTCGACAAGACGGCGAAGCTGCTTGGTCTCGGTTACCCCGGCGGGCCGCAGGTCGAGAAAGAGGCCGCACACGGCGATGCAATGCGTTTCCGTTTTCCGCGTCCGATGCATGGCCGCAAGGACGCCGATTTTTCCCTCTCGGGACTGAAGACCGCATTGCGGCTGGAAGCGGAAAAAATCGCCCCGCTCAGCGATCAAGATGTCGCCGACCTTTGCGCGAGTTTTCAGCAGGCGATCGTCGACGTGGTCTTCGACCGGCTGCGGACCGGTCTGACTCTTTTCCGCGCACGCGTCGGTGCACCGAGTGCGCTGGTTGCCGCCGGCGGTGTCGCTGCAAATCAGGCCATCCGTAAGGTGCTCAACCGCCTTGCCTTCGAGGTCGGCGCAACTTTGGTCGTGCCTCCGCCCGAGCTTTGCACAGACAATGGTGCGATGATCGCCTGGGCCGGCTGTGAGCGACTGGCACTCGGCTTGACCGACTCTCTTGATGCAGCGCCACGTGCGCGCTGGCCCCTCGACGAAATCGCGGCTGCCGAAGGCGCACGGCGGCGCACAGCGGCATACAAGTAAACGGACTGGCAGCAACGCATGACCATTCAACGCATTGCGGTGCTTGGTGGCGGCGCCTGGGGAACGGCGCTGGCCCTCACCTGCGCGCGCGCGGGACGACAAGTCGTGCTTTGGGAGTACGATTCGGACAATGCCGCATGCCTCGCACAGAAGCGCGAGAGCCGTTATTTGCCAGGCGTACGTCTGGACGATTCCATCAAGGTCACGCGCAATCTAGGCGAGACAGCGGGCAGCGAGGCGATTCTCGCCGTCGTGCCAGCACAAGCCATGCGATCGGTGATCACAACGCTCGCTCCCTCAGTTTCGAAGAACACTCCGCTGATCGCCTGTGCCAAGGGCATCGAGCACGGCACTCACAAGTTCATGACCGAGATCATCGCCGAGTGCGCGCCGATGGCGCTGCCGGCAATCCTGTCGGGACCGAGTTTCGCGGCTGACGTGGCGCGTGGTTTGCCGACGGCGGTCACCATCGCGACAGGCGACAGCAAAATCTCCCTCGATCTGGCGCATGCGTTGAACGCAGGGACTTTCCGTCCATACCATTCAACCGATGTGCGTGGCGTGGAGCTCGGCGGTGCGACGAAGAATGTTCTTGCCATCGCCGCAGGTATCGTCACCGGGAAAGGTCTTGGCGCCAGCGCTTTGGCGGCGCTGACCACGCGTGGCTTTGCCGAACTGGTGCGCTTCGGAAAAGCGTGCGGCGCCAAAACCGAAACCATGATGGGTCTGTCCGGCCTCGGCGATCTCGTTCTCACCTGCAGCGCGCCGCAGTCGCGCAACTTCTCCTGTGGGGTCGCATTGGGCAAAGGCGAGAAGCCGGACACTGCCGCACATGGTAAACTGGCCGAGGGCGTTTTCACCGCACCTGTGGTGCTGGAAATGGCGCGCCAAAAAAACGTGGACATGCCGATTTCCAGCGCCGTCGCCGCGGTGCTGTCGGGAAAAACGAGCGTCGATGAAGCGATCGAGTCCTTACTCACACGCCCGCTCAAATCGGAATGAAGTCATGGCTTATTGGTTGTTGAAGACGGAACCTGACGAGTACTCCTGGGATAACCAGGTCAAACGCGGTGCCAAAGGAGAAGCTTGGACCGGCGTACGCAATTTCACCGCACGTCGGCATCTCAAGGAAATGAAAAAGGGCGACAAGTTCTTTTTTTATCACACGGGCGATGAGAAGCAGATCGTCGGCATCGGCGAGGTGATCCGAGAATCGTTTCCCGATGCCACTGCCGGAAAGAGCGAGCCCTGGGTGGCCGTCACCACCATTGCCGACAAGCCACTGCCGAAACCTGTGACGCTCTCGAGCATAAAGGCAGAGCCGAAGCTCAAGGATATGGCGCTCGTCAAATACGGACGCCTGTCAGTGCAACCGGTAACCGACGCGGAGTGGAAGCTCGTGAGTAAAATGGGTGGTCTGAAATAGGAAGGTGGCAATGAGCTTTACGCACGCCAATCTCGTCTCCATCCTGATTGCCGCCGTCGCCGCCTGGATTTTTGGCGGCGTTTATTACACGGCACTCAGCAAGCCCTGGATGGCCGCGCAAGGCAAAACCCTCGAACAATGCAAGGCCGAACAAGACGCCAAATCGGGTTTCGCCAAGGGCGCCCCGTTTGTCATTGTGTTCGTCAGCGAAATCATCATCGCCTGGGTGCTTGACGGCATCCTCCTGCACATGAACATGTTTTCGATACGCGCCGGCATTATCTCGGCGGCCTTCTGCTGGTTCGGTTTTGCGCTGACGACCATTGCGACCAATAACGCCTTTCAAGGCCGCCGTGTGATGCTTACGGTTATCGACAGTTCGCCTGGCTCGGCGCCTTTGTGATTATCGGTGCCATAGTCGGTGGCTGGGGCCCCTAACGACCCGGAAAACTCTCCGAAAGTAGGGCAATCCGCGCCTTGTCGGTCGCGCGATCAGTCGCATAATGTGACTTAAGCGGAAACAAATAAGCGCCCTCCGCCGTAGTGGGTGGGCCGGGAGGAAGTGCCATGTCGGAAAAGATCTATGACGTACCGGCCGAGTGGCGGACACGCGCCTACGCGGACGAGGCCAAGTACAACGAAATGTACGCACGCTCGGTCAAGGATCCGAACGGTTTCTGGGGCGAGCAGGCCAAGCGCATCGACTGGATCAAGCCGTTCAGCAAGGTCAAGAACACTTCTTACGACTCTCACAATGTATCGATCAAATGGTTCGAGGACGGCACGCTGAATGTTTGTCACAACTGTGTCGACCGCCATCTTGCCAAGCGCGCCGACCAGACAGCCATCCTATGGGAGGGCGACGACCCGAAGGACGATAGAAAGCTCACCTACAAGCAGCTGTACGCCGAAATCTGCCGGTTTGCCAATGTGCTGAAGGCCCGCGGCGTCAAGAAAGGCGATCGCGTCACCATTTATATGCCGATGATTCCCGAGGCGGCGATTTCCATGCTCGCCTGCGCCCGCATCGGCGCCGTCCACTCGGTGGTGTTCGGAGGCTTCTCGCCCGATTCACTCGCCGGACGCATCGAGGACTGCAAGTCGACCGTGGTCGTCACCGCCGATGAAGGCCTCCGCGGCGGACGCAAGATTCCACTCAAAGCAAACGTTGACGCTGCGTGTGAGAAGGTCGGCGGCGTAGCCTCCGTGATCGTCGTCAAACGCACCAATGCGGCGGTCAATATGAAGTCCGGCCGCGACATTTACTACGATGAGATTGCCAAGACCGTTTCCGCCGACTGTCCCTGCGAGGAAATGAATGCGGAAGACCCGCTCTTCATCCTCTATACGTCCGGATCGACGGGCAAACCGAAAGGCGTGTTGCACACCTCCGGCGGGTATCTCGTTTACACGTCGATCACGCATCAATATGTGTTCGACTATCACGACGGCGAAATCTACTGGTGCACTGCAGACGTGGGTTGGGTTACCGGCCACAGCTATATCGTCTATGGCCCGCTCTCCAACGGCGCCATTTCGATGATGTTCGAAGGCGTACCGAACTATCCGACCAGCTCGCGTTTCTGGGAGGTTTGCGACAAGCATAAAGTCAACATCATCTACACGGCGCCGACTGCGATCCGCGCCCTGATGCAGGGCGGCAATGACCCCGTTAAGAAGACGTCGCGCAAGTCGCTCCGCCTTCTCGGCACCGTGGGTGAACCGATCAATCCTGAAGCCTGGGAGTGGTATTACCACGTGGTCGGTGACGATCGCTGTCCGATTGTCGACACCTGGTGGCAGACCGAAACCGGCGGCATCCTCATTACGCCGCTGCCCGGCGCAACCAAACTGAAGCCCGGCTCGGCGACGCGCCCATTCTTTGGCGTGCAGCCGGAGATCGTCGACGCCGAAGGCAAAGTTCAGAGCGGGGCGACCAGCGGCAATCTCTGCATCATCGACGCATGGCCCGGACAGATGCGCACGGTCTACGGCGACCATCAGCGTTTCGTCGATACCTACTTCAAAACCTATCCCGGCAAATATTTCACGGGCGATGGCTGCCGGCGCGACGAGGATGGCTACTACTGGATCACCGGCCGCGTCGACGATGTCATTAATGTCGCGGGACATCGGCTCGGCACTGCCGAAGTCGAGAGCGCGCTCGTCGCACATCCGAAGGTTTCGGAAGCGGCCGTTGTTGGCTACCCGCACGACATCAAGGGCCAGGGCATCTATGCCTACGTCACCTTGATGGCGGGCGAAAAGCCGAGCGAAGACCTTCGCAAGGAATTGGTCGGCTGGGTGCGCAAGGAAATAGGACCGATCGCCTCGCCCGATCTGATCCAGTTCGCGCCGGGCCTGCCGAAAACCCGCTCGGGCAAGATCATGCGAAGAATCCTGCGCAAGATCGCCGAGGACGAGTTTGGCAACCTCGGGGACACTTCGACGCTGGCAGATCCGGCCGTGGTGGATGACCTCGTCAATAACAGGCAAAACAAGAAGGCGGCAAAAGCAGGGGCTTGAGCAGATCGGTGCGCGAAACAACTTGAATCTGTGAGTTACAGAGATTTTTTCGGGGCGGTTCGCGCCACGGACACAATTTATCTGCAACTATCCGGGTATGGCGCGTCCGCGCACGTCTCCGCAGCCGGAGGTTCCGGGCCTCGCCGCTCGAAGAACTGCTGCCGATATCCTCGACGGCGTTCTGCGGCGGCGAATAGCGCTCGACGAACTTCTCTCAGGCAAAAATGCCCATCCGGGCCTGCCCGGACTTGCCGACCGCGATCGCGCTTTGACGCGCCGGCTCACGGCAACCGTGTTGCGTCGGCTCGGCACTCTGCGGCATCTGGTTGGCGGATTTCTCGACAAGGGCTTTCCGTCGGACGCGCCGCGTGTCGAAACTATTCTGCTGCTCGGCGCCGCGCAGATTCTCTGGCTCGAGGTTCCCGATCACGCGGCGGTCGACTTGTCAGTAAGGCTTGCGCAGGCCGATCGACGCGCGGCGCGTTACGCAGGCCTTGTCAATGCTGTGCTGCGGCGCGTGACACAGAGCGGCGCGACAAAATCCGTCAACGGCGCTTCACGCGATACGCCGGAATGGCTGCTCAACCGTTGGAAGAAAACCTACGGCGCCGATACTGCGCGGGCGATTGCGGCGGCCAATGGCCACGAACCCGCACTCGATCTCACTGTAAAGCAGGACGCCGAAACCTGGGCCGAACGGCTGCGCGGCCGCGTCCTGCCGACCGGCACCGTGCGCACGTTGGCCCATGGCGCGATCTCGCTTTTGCCCGGATTTTCCGAGGGCGCATGGTGGGTGCAGGACGCCGCCGCCGCGTTGCCTGTTCGACTGCTTGGCGACGTCCGAAGCAAGACCGTTGCCGAACTGTGCGCGGCGCCGGGCGGCAAGACCGCACAACTCGCGCTCGCCGGGGCGCAGGTTATCGCCATTGATCGGTCGCCAGTGCGGCTCAACCGCCTGCGCGAGAATCTGGCGCGCCTCTCTCTCAGAGCCGAAACTATCACGGCCGACGCACTGGATTGGCAGGCCGGACCGTTCGACGGCGTCTTGCTCGATGCGCCGTGCTCGGCCACCGGCACGATCCGGCGCCACCCCGATATACCCTGGCTCAAGAGCGAAGCCGATCTTCCGGTACTCACATCCCTGCAGCAACGGCTGATCGATCGCGCGGTCGAGCTGACAAAGCCCGGCGAGACGTTCGTATATTGCGTTTGCTCGCTGGAGCCTGAAGAGGGCCAAAGTCAGATCGAAGCACTGCTCGCGCGCGACCTCCGCATGATGCGGAGTCCCATTACGGCACAGGAGGTCTTCGGCCACGCTGAATTCGTTACCAGCGACGGCGACCTGCGCACACTGCCGCAGCAATTACCCGATCCCGACCCGCGCTGGGGCGGCCTCGACGGTTTCTATGCCGCGCGGCTCACAAGACGCGGGGCCTGACCCACGGTACTGACTTGCGTATTGGCCCTTTACAGACCCTTCGCTATCGTGTGCTTCGCGCGTACGGATTCGCACGTGCGACAGGAGACAAACGCTTGACGATGCGGGTTTCGGTCGCGGAGCGGGCCAGGCTCTCCGTGCTCATCGGGCGCCGTGCATTTCACAGCGTTGTTGGCGGAATCAACGCACATCCCCTGCTTCGTTGGCGGTTCTCCTCGACCAAGACCGACCGCCTGTTGATCGCGCCGCAGGATTTGCGCACCGCCGACGCAACCCGCGCTAGCGAGATCTACGCCGGCCGTTTCGCTTTTGCCGGCAAAGTGGTGATCTGCGACCGCAGGTCCCCCTTTGAGATGACGCCGACGTCGGATGAGTGGGCGGTCACCTTGCTCAGTTTTGTATGGCTGCGACATTTACGCGCCGCGGACTCCGCCATCACACGGGCGAATGCCCGATCGTTGATCGACGAGTGGATCAACGTGCAGGGCGGCTGGCATTCCACCGGTTGGCGCATCGATATCCTCTCGCGCCGCATAATCTGCTGGCTCAGCCAGGCGCCCTTTGTGCTGCAGGATGCGGATGCTCGATTCTATCGCCGCTTCATCCGCAGCCTGTCACGCCAAGTGCGCTACCTGCGCCGTAGCATCTACGACTCGCGCGAAGGACTGCCGCGTCTGCAGGCCATCATCGCACTCAACTATGCGACGCTCTGCATGCAGGGACAGTCCGGGTATCTGCGTGGCAACGTGCGCCGTCTGATCGACGAGCTGCGCAAGCAGATCTTGCCCGACGGCGGACATATCAGCCGCAATCCGGGCGCGCTGAGCGAATTGCTGGCCGATCTGTTGCCGCTGCGGCAACTGTTCTCCGCGCGGCAACTGCAGCCTCCACAAGCGCTGAACAATGCCATCGATCGTGTCATGCCGATGTTGCGTTTTTTCAGACATGGCGACGGCAATTTCGCGCAATTCAACGGAATGGGACCGACGCCGGTCGACCTTCTTGCTACCGTGCTCGCCTATGACGATGCGCGGGGCACGCCAGTGTCGAACGCGCCGCACTCCGGTTATCAACGCATCGACGCCGGTCAGACTGCGCTTCTGATGGACACCGGTGCACCTCCGCCGATGGAAATGAGCCAGGAGGCCCACGCCGGTTGTTTGTCGTTCGAACTCTCGTGGAAACAGCACCGGCTGGTTGTCAATTGCGGCTTGCCCGCCGTGAATAAAGAAAACTGGCGGCAAGTCGCGCGGGCGACACCGGCGCATTCGACCGTTACGCTCAACGACAGATCGTCGTGCCGCTTCGTCGAATCCCTTTCGATCCGGCAGTTGTTTGGGGGCACGCCCATCATTTCCGGCCCTTCCGACGTGCGAATTGAGCGGGAGTCCGGCACATCGACGTTGCGCGCATCGCATGACGGGTACGTTAGCGACTGCGGCGTCGTGCACACACGCTCTATCAATCTCAGCGCCGACGGTCGCGCGCTCGACGGTGAGGACACCTTTACCGGGCCCGATGGCCAGCCGCTTCCCGCAGACTCATCCGACGAATTCGCCATTCGCTTCCACCTGCACCCTGCAATCAAGGCGAGCCGACTGGCCGACGGTCGCGGCGTGATCCTGTTGCTGCATGACCGCGACCTGTGGACCTTCGCTACCCTGGCCGACTCGGTTGAACTCGAGGAAAGCGTGTACCTGGCCGGTTCCGACGGCCCGCGGCGTACGGTACAGATCGTGATCTATGGACGTGTGGGACAGCCGGCCGTGCGCTGGAGCTTTCGCCACACGCCGCCGGCGGCGCCCGGCGCCCGCCCCGACAGGACGCAGGAACCGGAATTGCCGCTCTGAAACGATGGCTGTGGATGCCCTCCAAGGGGTCGTGGTCGCGAATACACTTCCGCCCGCCTGATGTGCTAGCTCGTGCATCATGAGCAGCCATTCGCGCCGTATCACCAGGGCCCTGCTGTCGGTTTCCGACAAGGCCGGACTGGTCGCATTCGCGTCCGAGCTCGCCCGGTATGCGGTGGAGTTGGTCTCGACCGGCGGTACGGCCAAGGCCTTGGCTGACGCAGGTCTCAAGGTGGTCGATGTCGCCGAACTCACCGGTTCGCCCGAAATGATGGACGGCCGGGTCAAGACGCTGCATCCGAAAGTGCACGGTGGACTGCTCGCGATCCGGGGGAACAAAGAACACCTCGCCGCGATGGAAGAGCATCACATCAAGCCGATCGATTTGCTGGTGGTAAATCTCTATCCGTTCGAAGCCACGGTTGAGAAAGGTGCTTCGTTCGACGATTGCATAGAGAACATCGACATCGGCGGGCCCGCGATGATCCGTGCGGCGGCCAAAAACCACATGGACGTGACCGTTGTCGTCGACCCGGCCGACTACGAAAAAGTGCTCGGGGAAATGGCGAGCCACACCGGCATGATTTCCCAGGAGCTGCGGCAAAAGCTGGCGGCGAAGGCCTATGCGCGGACCGCAGCCTACGATGCCGCGATCTCGAACTGGTTCGCCGACACCCTG
>Ga0307305_10000135_pt1 | contig 22411 bp, 13 predicted proteins | sample ER_DNA_186_FD_194512 | JGI IMG/M metagenome (GOLD analysis project Ga0307305, IMG submission 194512) | Bulk soil microbial communities from the East River watershed near Crested Butte, Colorado, United States - ER_DNA_186 | ecosystem: Environmental > Terrestrial > Soil > Floodplain | place... | reverse complement strand
CGTTCCACCTTCTTAAAGACGTAATTTCCGCAAATCCCCCTATGGGGGGATACGGCGAAAGAGGGGGAGAGAAAGAATCCGCCCGTCTGGCGTCTTTGTGGGAGGGGAGTGCGGGAATGTTGCAGTGGAAACCGAAGCTGATTGCCCTCGTGGCGATTCTGGTGCTTGTCGCGGCAGTCTCTGGTCAATTCACCTGGGACTCCTTCGAACAATTCACCTGGTTCTAAATTTGACGTGAGCTCTCAGGCGGTCACGTCCCGCCGGCTGAACGCCCTCATCCTCCCGGTTTGCCTGGCGGGTCTGGGCGTTCTGAGCGCGGCCGCTTACGTCTTCGCGACCACTGAGCACAGCGCCCGCGAACTGATCAGCCTTGCGGCGCTCACTGCGGCTGCGACCCTTGCAGAACGGTTCCCGGTTCCGATCAACGCAGAGACCGGGGGCGGCGTCACCTCGCTCACGTTCGTCTTCGCAGTCGCAGCGATCGTTCTCTTCGGGTGGGCGGCCGGGGCGCTGCTCCTACTCGCCGCGACGGCCATCGTCCAGCTCGCCCAGCACCGCCCGTTGCAGCGCATCTCCTTCAACGTCGCGGTGCTCGCGCTCGTCGCACTTGCAGCGGGCGCTTTGATCGCGCCGATTCAAGGAGAGAGCGTCGGCGCGGTGATCGCACGCGTCGTGGTCGCCGCCACCGCCGACAACATCGTGAACATCGTGCTGATCTCGGCCGCGATCGCACTCAGCACCAACCAGCCGTACCTGAAGCTGATGAAGACACACGTGCGCGCGACGATTGTCCCGTTCGCGTTCATGGCCTCGGCAGCGCTGATGCTCGTCGTGCTCTGGGAGCGGTCGCCGGTGCTCTCGGTCGCCCTGGTCGGACCGCTGCTCGCAATCGCGCTCTACCAGCGCTCGACCCATCGCGCGCTCCGCGCGATGAGGCTCGCGCTCACGGATCCCCTCACCGGTCTCGGCAACCACCGCCACTTCCACGAGCGACTGCAGCGCGAGCTGCTGAACGCCGAAGAGCAGGCGCGACCGCTCACGCTCTGCCTGGTGGACATCGATGACTTCAAGCGGATCAACGACCGCTTCGGACACCCTTCGGGGGACCGTGTGCTCTCGCAGATCTCGACTCGGCTCCGTCAGGGCGGAGAGGCGTTCCGCCTCGGAGGAGACGAGTTCGCGCTGCTGCTCGCCGACCATGATGAGGCGACGGCGCTGACAGCGGCGCAGTCGATCGTCGAGCGGATCTCGACCGTCGACTTCGACCACATCGGTCAGGTCACCGTCAGCGCGGGTCTCGCAACCTTCCCGGTGCAGGGTCACGGTCGAGACGAGCTGATCCGGCTCGCCGACAGCGCCCTCTACTGGGCCAAGGAGCATGGTAAGAACCGCGTGCGGCTCTACCGCCCGGACATCGTCGAGCTCGCCGAGCTGAAGCGGCTCGCGGCAGGGCCCGACAAGGCCGCGCGCTATCGCGCCGCGGCTTCTCTCGCCAAGGCGGTCGACGCACGCGACACGTACACCGGCAGCCACTCCGAACGCGTCACGGAGCTGGCGGCGCGGGTGGCCGTCCGCCTCGGCCTCGACGCCGAGCAGGTCGAGCTCACGCGCCTCGCAGCAAGCCTGCACGACCTGGGCAAGCTCGCCATCCCGGAGGAGCTCCTGAGGAAGGCCGGCACGCTCACCGACTCCGAGCGACTCGTCCTCGAACGCCATCCGCAGATCGGTTTCCGGATGCTCGACAGCCTGGGTGTCGACCTCATCGCCCATCTCGTCCTGCATCACCACGAGCGGTGGGACGGTGCGGGCTATCCCGACGGTCTCTCCGGCGAGCAGATCCCGCTCGGCTCGCGCATCATCTTCGTGACGGACGCCTACGACGCCATGACCTCTGACCGGATCTACCGGCCGAGACGTTCTTCACGTGCGGCGCTCGCCGAGCTGGAGCGTTGTGCAGGCACACAGTTCGACCCTGACATCGTCGCGGCCTTCCGTGAGGAGATCGAGGAGAGCTCCCCGGTGAAGGCCGCGCCGGCTCTGGCGTCTTAGCCGACCCGACTCAGAGCGGGATGTTTCCGTGCTTGCGGCGCGGGCGGGGCTCTTGCTTCGTCAGTGAGGTCTCGAGCGCATTGATGAGCACAGGCCGCGTCCGGCGCGGCTCGACCACCTCGTCGACATAGCCGCGCTCGGCGGCGGCGTACGGGCTCGCGAAGCGCTCGCGGTAGTCGTCGATGAGCTCTGCGCGGCGCGCCTCCGGGTCGTCGGCCTCCTCCAGCTCCTTGCGGAAGATGATGTTCACCGCGCCGTCGGGCCCCATCACAGCGACCTCTGCGGTCGGCCAGGCGAAGTTGAAGTCGGCGCGGATGTGCTTGGAGCTCATGACGTCGTAGGCGCCGCCGTATGCCTTGCGCGTGATCACCGTCAGCTTCGGCACCGTCGCCTCGGCGTAGGCATAGAGGAGCTTTGCGCCGTGACGGATGATCCCGCCCCACTCCTGCTGCGTTCCCGGCAGAAAGCCCGGGACGTCGACGAACGTGACGAGCGGGATATTGAAGGCGTCGCAGAAGCGTACGAAGCGCGCGGCTTTCACTGAAGAGTCGATGTCGAGCACGCCTGCCAGCGAGCGCGGCTGGTTGCCGACGAGGCCGACCGGATGGCCGCCCAGGCGCGCGAGCCCGCAGACGATGTTCTCGGCCCAATGTTCGTGCACCTCGAGGAAGTCGCCGTCGTCGACGACCCGCCGGATGACGTCGTGCATGTCGTACGGCTTGTTCGGGTTGTCCGGGATCAGGGTGTCGAGCTCCGGCTCCTCCCGCTCGGGCGGGTCGGCCGGCTGCGAGAAGGGCGGCGGATCGAGGTTGTTCTGCGGCAGGAACGAGAGGAGGTAGCGCGCGTCCTCGAGGCACGCCTTCTCGTCCGGCGAGATGAAGTGCGCGACGCCCGACTTGGCAGCGTGCGTCATGGCTCCGCCGAGCTCCTCGAACGTGACTTCTTCCCCCGTGACTGTCTTCACGACGTCGGGGCCGGTGATGAACATGTACGACGAGCCCTCGACCATGAAGACGAAATCGGTGATGGCGGGCGAATACACGGCGCCGCCGGCGCAAGGGCCCATCACGAGCGAGAGCTGCGGGATCACGCCCGAGCTCTGCACGTTGCGCCAGAAGATCTCGGCGTAACCGGCGAGTGAGACGACGCCTTCCTGGATCCGCGCGCCGCCCGAGTCGTTGATGCCGATGACAGGGCAGCCGAACTTCAGCGCCAGATCCATGACCTTGCAGATCTTCTCGGCGAAGACCTCGCTCAGCGAGCCGCCGAAGACGGTGAAGTCCTGCGAGAAGACGAAGACCTTCCGCCCGAAGATCGTGCCGTAGCCGGTGACGACGGCGTCGCCGTACGGGCGGCGCTCGAGCATCCCGAAGTTCGGTTCGCGGTGGCGGACGTAGCGGTCGAGCTCGACGAACGAGCCCGGGTCGAGCAGCTCGATGAGCCGCTCGCGCGCGAGGAGCTTGCCTTGCTGGCGTTGGCGCTCGATCGCCTTGTCGGTGCCGGCGTGCTCGGCCTCGTCGCGGAGCTGCCGCAGCTGGTCGAGCTTGGACTCGGTGGAGTCGGCGCGAGGCTCGTCGGTCGTGGCCATGGGAGGACCCTAGTATGGCTCTCGCGTGTACGAGTTCCGGCTCCTTGGGCCACTCGAGGCCCTGATTGACGGGAATCCGGTCAATCTCGCCGCCGCGAAGCCGAGGGCGTTGCTTGCACTGCTCCTCCTCCATCGCAATCGCGTCGTTCCAACCGAAAAGCTGATCGACGAGCTCTGGGGCGACGAGCCCCCGGCCCGCGCGACGAAGACGCTGCAGGTCTACGTCTCCCAGCTCCGCAAGGAGCTCGGCCCGGAGCGCTTGCTCACCCGCGCGCCGGGCTACGAGCTGCGAGTCGCCGAGGACGAGCTCGACGTCGATCGCTTCGAGAAGCTCGCGGCCGAAGCCCGGGAGCGCCTCGCAGCCGGCGACGCAGCGGGCGCGGTCGAAGGATTGCGCCGGGCACTTGACCTCTGGCGCGGCCCGGCGTTGGTCGAATTTCGAGAACCGTTCGCCGAGCGTGCCGCGGCAAGGTTGGAGGACCTCCGGCTGGCCGCCGTCGAGGATTGGCTCCTCGCCGCACTCGAGGCCGGCGAGGCGGCGGGCATCGTGCCGGAACTCGAGGAGCTCGTTGCGTCACACCCGCTGCGCGAGCGACCGCGCGAGCTCTTGATGCTGGCGCTGTATCGGGCCGGACGGCAGGCAGACGCGTTGGAGTTGTTCCGGCGAACACGGGAGCTGTTCGTGAGCGAGCTCGGAATCGAGCCGAGTGCTTCGCTTCGAGAGCTCGAGCAGGCGATGTTGCGCCAGGACCCGGCGCTTTTGGGAGAGGTTCGAGCACCGCGTGCGGCGAGCACGTCCACGGTCGATGCCCGGCCCCGCCGACGGCGCGGACTCTGGGTGGTGGTCGGAGTCGCCGCGCTCGCTGCCGCCGGAATCGTCGCAGCACTGCTCGTGCACGACCGTGGGAGCAACAGCCGGACCACCACGACTGCCGACCTACAGGTGCGATCGTTCGTGTACAAGCTCGAAAACTTCCTCGTGCAATCGCACGACGGACGCGCGCAGGTCACGCGCGCGATTGCCGGCGCCTTCGACTGCAGCCTGACGCCGGACGTCGCCGCCGCGCAGTTGGATCAGGTTCAAAGGAACAGGCAGAGCCTGCTCGAGCAGGTGGCCGCTCTGAACGTGCCGAGCTCCGAGGGCGCGTTGCAGGCATCCAACCTCTTCCAGAAAGCGACTCACGCCTCCATCAAGGCGGACTGGATCTACCGTGACTGGCTCCGCACTCGTACCGCCTGTCCACGCGGCGGACACCCGCCGGCCGTTGCCCGCGCGGCGGACGCGCGCGCAACGGCCATGAAGCGGCGGTTCCTCGTCGTCTTCGACCCGCTTGCGAAAAGCTTCGACCGACGAGTGTGGAACGCGAACGAGTTCTAGCCGGCGGGCGTGAAGACGGCACCTGAGGAGTCGTAGTGACCCCACGTCTTGGTCCTGAGGCCGCCCCAGACGATCAACGAGCGGCCCGTCCAGACTGCGCTCGGCTCGAGCCGTACCGGAAGGGGGCCACTCGAGAAAATCGACCAGCGGTTCGAGCTCGGATCGTACGCCGCGCCCCCGCGATTCCCGCCCCACAAGAGCAGGAGCTTGCCGGTCCAGACGGCCACGTCTCCAACCCGCCCTGCGGGCACGAGGGGAAGGGCACGCCAGCTGTCGGTCCGCGGGCTGTAGGCGAAGCCGTTGCGCGTCCCTCCGACGACGAGCAGGTCCCGCCCGTCCCAGACGGCCGTTCCGTTGCCCCGAGCGGCGGGCGGCTGAGCGATGCGCTTCCAGCTATTCGTGGCCGGGTCGTATGAGGCAGCCCGCGCACCGGAGATGACGATCACGCGGCGACCCGTCCAGACACTCAGCGGATGCTGGCTGCCCGCAAGCGGCGCACGTGGCAGCGCACGCCAGGTGCTCTTCGCCGCGTTGTAGGCGACTCCATCGGAGTAGGCGTCGCCGCAGCAGCCCCCACCCCAACCGATCAGCTCGCGGCCGGTCCACACCACAGCGCCGAAGCCGTCGTGAATCGACAGCAGGCGCGAGCCCGGCAGCCCTCGCCAGGTGTTCGTGGCCGGATTGAAGGCCTCGCGCGTCCCCTGACCCCAGACGAGCATCTCCTTGCCGGTCCACACGGAGCTGAGGTTCATGAAACCAGTCGTAGCTCGCGGTGGATCGAGGTTGCGCCAGGTGTCAGTGCGAGGGTTGTACGCCGCGGCAACGTTCAAGCTTTTGGTCGCGTATGGGTTCCCGTTGGCATCGAGCGCCGTCTGCTGGTCGCGGCCGAACACGAGCATCTCCTTGCCGGTCCAGACACTTGTGCGGTTGAAGTCGGGAGTGATCGGGGCGGCCGGTAGACGGTGCCAGGTTCCCTGTTCTTGGGCCGCCAGGGCCAAAGGTGCAAGAACGAGGATGAAGAGAAGAGCGAAGCCGAGGGTGCGGGTTGTCATCGTGTCCTCCAGGTCGTGGGTCACCGCAGCATCGGCGGCAGCAGCCAAGGCCGGGCAAAGCGGCGGCAAAACGCGACGGCTAAGGTCACCTCGTGGTCGACCGCTCCACCATCTGGCCGTACAAGGACGGCGAGCCCGGCGAGTTCATCTACCAGCGCTACGGCCACCCCGCCGGAGTCGAGGCGGAGCGGCAGCTCGGCGAGCTCGACGGCGGGCACGCTCTGTTGTTCGCATCGGGCAGCGGCGCTGCGACTGCGCTCGTCCTCGCCTTCCTCTCTTCGGGTGACACGATCGCGCTCGCCGAGGGCGCGTACTTCGGGACCAGCGTGCTGTTCGAAGAGCTCAAACGTTGGGGCCTGCGTTACGTCGAGTTCGACCAGACCGGCGCCCCGCCCGACGGTGTCGACCTCGTCTGGCTCGAGGCTCCGTCGAATCCGTTCCTGACGATGCCCGATCTCGAGGCCGCGGCTGCACATCCCGCCCGCGTCGTCGTCGACTCCACCGCTGCCACGCCCATCCACCTGCGGCCGATCGAGCATGGCGCGGACTTCGTGCTCCACAGCGCGACGAAGTACCTCGGCGGCCATGACGACGTGCTGCTCGGCGTAGTCGTCAGCAAGCGCCCCGAGGATTCCGAACGCCTGAAGGAGTTCCGCACGCGCTCCGGCATCGTCGCCGCTCCCGACCCGTGCACTTTCCTCCTCCGCGGCCTCGAGACGCTCGAGCAGCGCGTGCGGCGCCAGACCGAGTCCGCGACCGAGCTGTCGAAGCGCCTTCGGCAGCACCCGGCGGTGCACCGGGTTCGCTACGCGGGCATCGGCGGGCTCCTCTCCTTCGACGTCGCCGGCGCCGAGGAGGCCCGCCACGTCGAGACCTCACTCCGGCTGATCACGAACGCCACCAGCCTCGGCGGCGTGAGCTCGGTCCTCGAGGCCAGGGCCCGCTGGGAAGGCGACCGCGTGCCGCCCGGCCTGCTCCGCCTGAGCGTGGGCCTGGAGCCGGTCGACGACCTCTGGGAAGACCTCGCCCAGGCCCTCGAAATTCCGGGCAGTTTTCACGCGCGCAAGTAAGATTTCCGCCCCCGAGGTCGAAATGCCTCGACATAGCCGGAGACGCGTCGCCCAACGGTCCACCGGCGGACCCATCCCTCGCACAAAGGAGCCAACTGTGGCTGCACGAGAGACCCAAAACCGTAAGAGGAGGGCCGCGAACCGCGCGCCCGCCTCGAGAGGCCGGGCCGCTGACAACGGCACGGTCGAGATCAAGAAGAAGGACTTGCAGGAGCTTCTCGACGCCCTCCGCGCCGCGAGGGACGGCGAAGTGGGCATGCGGCTCGCTCCTCAGATGAGCGGCGTCATGGGCGACGTGGCGAAGGCGTTCAACGGCTTGGCGGAAAGGCGCGAGGGCCTGACCGACGAGCTCGGACGCGTCAGCAAGGTCATCGGGCGCGAGGGCCGGATGACCGAACGGGCGAAGTTGAAGAACGCGAAGGGATCGTGGGCCGACTCCGTCGACTCCGTCAACTCGATGATCGACGATCTCGTGCGTCCGACCATCGAGGTCTCGCGCGTGCTCGACGCGGTCGCGGAAGGCGACCTCTCGCAGAAGATGTCGCTGAAGATCGAAGGCCAGCCGGTCCGCGGCGAGTTCCTCCGCATCGGCACAACGGTCAACACGATGCTCGACCAGCTGAGCTCGTTCGCCTCCGAGGTGACTCGTGTGGCCCGCGAGGTCGGCACCGAGGGAATCCTCGGCGGACAAGCACGCGTCAAGGACGTCTCGGGCATCTGGCGCGACCTCACCGACAACGTCAACTTCATGGCGAACAACCTCACGACGCAGGTGCGGAACATCGCCGAGGTGACGACCGCCGTCGCGAACGGCGACCTCTCGAAGAAGATCACCGTCGACGTCAAGGGCGAAGTGCTCGAGCTCAAGAACACCATCAACACGATGGTCGACCAGCTGGGCTCATTCGCCGACGAAGTCACGCGCGTCGCACGCGAAGTCGGCACGGAAGGGAAGCTCGGCGGCCAGGCGACGGTCAAAGGAGTCAGCGGTACCTGGAAGGACCTGACGGACAACGTCAACTTCATGGCGACGAACCTGACGACGCAGGTGCGCGGCATCGCGAAGGTCGTGACCGCGGTCGCCGACGGCAACCTCAACCAGAAGTTCACGATCGAGGCGGAGGGCGAGGTCGCTGCGCTCGCCGACACGATCAACTCGATGATCGACACGCTCCGCGTCTTCGCGGAGCAGGTCACCACCGTGGCCCGCCAGGTGGGAACGGAAGGCAAGCTCGGCGGCCAGGCCGAAGTGCCCGGCGTCGCCGGCACGTGGAGGGCGCTGACCGACAACGTGAACGGCATGGCCGCGAACCTCACTGACCAGGTGCGGAACATCGCCGACGTCACGACGGCAGTCGCCAAAGGCGATCTCTCACGGAAGATCACGGTGGACGCGAAGGGCGAGGTCCTCCGCCTCAAGAACACGATCAACACGATGGTCGACCAGCTGTCCGCGTTCGCTGCCGAGGTGACGCGTGTCGCGAAGGAGGTCGGTACCGAGGGACGACTGGGCGGCCAGGCCGAGGTGAAGGGCGTCAGCGGGACGTGGCGAGAGCTGACCGACAACGTGAACCAGCTCGCCGACAACCTGACCAATCAGGTGCGCAACATCGCCGACGTGACGACCGCCGTCGCAAAGGGCGATCTCACGCGCACGATCACGGTCGACGCCCGTGGCGAGATCCTCGAGCTCAAGAACACGATCAACACGATGGTGGATCAGCTCTCGGCCTTCGCAGACGAGGTGACGCGCGTCGCGCGGGAGGTCGGCACCGAAGGGATCCTCGGCGGCGAGGCCCAGGTGCCCGGCGTCTCCGGGACGTGGAAGGCGCTCACGGACAACGTCAACTTCATGGCGAACAACCTCACAAGCCAGGTGCGGAACATCGCCGACGTCACGACCGCTGTCGCGACCGGCGACCTGTCGAAGAAGATCACCGTCGCAGTCAAGGGCGAGGTGCTCGAGCTCAAGAACACCATCAACACGATGGTCGACCAGCTCTCGACGTTCGCCGACGAGGTCACGCGCGTCGCGCGCGAAGTGGGCACCGACGGCCGCCTCGGCGGCCAGGCCCAGGTGAAGGGCGTCAGCGGCACGTGGAAGGACCTGACTGACAACGTCAACACGCTCGCCGGCAACCTCACCGACCAGGTGCGGAACATCGCCGACGTGACGACCGCAGTGGCGAACGGCGACCTCTCGAAGAAGATCACGGTCGACGCCCGCGGCGAGGTGCTCGAGCTCAAGGAGACCATCAACACGATGGTCGACCAGCTGCGCTCGTTCGCCGCCGAGGTGACACGGGTCGCGAAGGAGGTCGGCACGGAAGGCCGCCTCGGCGGCCAGGCGAACGTCGAGGGCGTCAGCGGGACGTGGAAAGACCTCACCGACAACGTCAACACGCTCGCCGACAACCTGACGACCCAGGTGCGCAACATCGCCGAGGTCACGACCGCGGTCGCGACCGGCGACCTGTCGAAGAAGATCACGGTCAACGTCAAGGGCGAGATCCTGCAGCTGAAGAACACGATCAACACGATGGTCGACCAGCTCTCCTCCTTCGCGGACGAGGTCACACGCGTCGCCCGCGAGGTCGGCACCGAGGGCAAGCTCGGTGGCCAGGCCAAGGTCAAGGGAGTTAGCGGCACGTGGAAGGACCTGACGGACAACGTCAACCAGCTCGCCGACAACCTGACCAACCAGGTGCGGAATATCGCCGAGGTCACCACCGCAGTGGCCAAGGGCGAGCTCTCGAAGAAGATCACCGTCGACGCACGCGGCGAGATCCTCGAGCTCAAGAACACGATCAACACCATGGTCGACCAGCTCTCGACGTTCGCCGCCGAGGTGACGCGCGTCGCGAAGGAGGTCGGCACCGAAGGGAAGCTCGGCGTCCAGGCTCAGGTCGAAGGAGTCTCGGGAGTGTGGGAAGGCCTCACAGACAACGTGAACCAGCTCGCCGGCACGCTGACGACACAGCTGCGTGCGATCTCCGAGGTCTCACAGGCCGTGACGCAGGGCGACCTGACGCGCTCGATCGCGGTCGAGGCCGAAGGGGAGGTCGGGGAGCTGAAGGACACCATCAACCAGATGATCGACAACCTCGCCGAGACGACACGCGTCAACAACGAGCAGGACTGGCTGAACTCGAACATGGCCCGCTTCACCGGCATGCTCCAGGGTGAGCGCGACCTCGAGACCGTGTCGCGACTGATCATGTCCGAGCTGACGCCACTCGTCGGCTCGCAGCACGGCGCGTTCTTCATGATGGAGTCACCTGACGGCGAGGGCGACGACTTCGAGCTCCGGCTCATCGCCACCTACGGCTACAAGCAGCGCAAGAACGTCCCGAACAAGTTCAAGATCGGCGAGGCGCTCGTCGGCCAGGCGGCACTCGAACAGAAGCCGATCCTGATCACGCAGGCGCCCGACGACTACGTCCGCATCAGCTCGGGCCTCGGCGAGGGCGCGCCGGTGAACGTCATCGTCCTCCCCGTCCTGTTCGAGGACCAGGTACGGGCCGTTATCGAACTGGCGTCGTTCCAACGGTTCTCGTCGGTGCAGCAGAGCTTCCTGGAGCAGCTCGCCGAATCGATCGGCGTCGTCCTGAACACGATCCAGGCGAACATGCGGACCGAGGAGCTGCTCGTCCAGTCGCAGGACCTGACCCAGGAGCTGCAGAGCCAGTCCGAAGAGCTCCAGGCCCAGCAGGAAGAGCTGCAGCAGACCAACAAGGAGCTCGAGGAACAGGCCGCCTCGCTCAAGGCCTCGGAGGAGCTGCTGCAGACCCAGCAGGAAGAGCTGCAGCAGACGAACGAGGAGCTCGAGGAGAAAGCGCAACTGCTCGAAGAGCAGAACCGCCGCATCGAGATCAAGAACCGCGAGATCGAGCTGGCCCGGGCCGCACTCGAGGAGAAGGCGGAGCAGCTCTCGGTCTCCTCACGCTACAAGTCCGAGTTCCTCGCGAACATGTCGCACGAGCTGCGCACACCGCTGAACTCGCTGCTGATCCTCGCGAAGCTCCTGTCCGAGAACCCCGAGTCGAACCTGAACGAGAAGCAGATCGAGTTCGCGAACACGATCTACGGTGCCGGGTCGGATCTGCTGAGCCTGATCAACGACATCCTCGACCTTTCGAAGGTCGAGGCGGGCCGGATGGATGTCAACGTCAGTGACGTCAAGCTCTCCGACCTGCGCGACTTCGTCGAGCGCTCGTTCCGGCCGGTCGCGGAGGACAAGGACCTCGGCTTCGAGATCGAGGTGCACGGCGCAAACGTGCCGCCCACGATCGAGACGGACGAGCAACGGCTGCAGCAGGTGATCAAGAACCTGCTCTCGAACGCGTTCAAGTTCACCAGGTCCGGCAAAGTCAAGCTGCGGATCGGCCTGGCCGAGGGCCGCCAGTTCGCGAGCGAAGCATTGTCGCGAGCCGAGGCGGTGCTCGAGTTCTCCGTGGAAGACACGGGGGTGGGCATCCCGCACGACAAGCTGCGCCTGATCTTCGAAGCGTTCCAGCAGGCCGACGGGACCACGAGCCGTCGTTACGGCGGCACGGGCCTCGGTCTCTCGATCAGCCGCGAGATCGCGCGGCTCCTCGGCGGCGAGATCCACGTCGAGAGCGCAGTCGACGAGGGAAGCAAGTTCACGCTGTTCCTGCCGGCGTCGTTCCGCCACGTCGAGCACCCGGCTGTGGACGATGCGGTGGACGACACGGTGATCTTCCCGGTCGAGAGCGACGGCAACGGCACGGCGCCACCCGCGCACGAGCCTCCCGAGCTCGACCCGGCGCTGCTGCTGCCGAGCGACGTGCGCGACGACCGCGACGAGATCCAGGACGACGACCGCGTCGTGCTGATCGTCGAGGACGACCCCGAGGTCGCCCGCACCGAGCTCGAGGTCGCCCGTGAGCGCGGCTTCAAAGGCATCGTTGCGCTCCGCGGCGATTCCGGGCTCGCGCTCGCGCACGAGTACAAGCCCGACGCGATCATCCTCGACATGAAGCTGCCGGTGATGGACGGCTGGACGGTCCTCGATCACCTGAAGCACCATCCGGAAACGCGTCACATCCCCGTGCACATCGTCTCCGCGGGCGACGGGCGCCAGAACGCGCTGAAAGCCGGAGCGGTCGCGTTCGTCGAGAAGCCGATCTCGAAGGAAGTTCTCGAGGAGACCTTCGGCGAGATCCGCAGTTTCATCGACCGCGAGCTGAAGCGCGTGCTCGTGATCGAGGATGACGAGGCACAGCGCAATGCCGTCATCGAGCTGATCGGTGGTGGCGACGACGTCGAGGTGAGTGCGGCCGGGTCCGGCGAGGAGGCGCTCGAGGCGCTCGAGCTCCAGCGTTTCGACTGCATGGTGCTCGACCTCAAGCTTCCGGAGATGGGTGGCTTCGCGCTGCTCGAGAAGCTCAAGGAAGACCCGCGCTATTCCTCGATCCCGGTGATCGTCTACACCGGCAAGGAGCTGACCCGCCGGGAGGAGACGAAGCTCAAGAAGTTCGCCGAGTCGATCGTGGTCAAGGACGCGAGCTCGCCGGAGCGGTTGCTCGACGAGACGTCGCTCTTCCTCCACCGCGTCGAGGGGAAGCTCCCCCAGGAGAAGCGCAAGATGCTGGAGCAGCTTCATTCCGCCGAGGAGGTCTTCAACCACAAGAAGATCCTGATCGTCGACGACGACGTGCGGAATGTCTTCGCGCTCACGAGCGTCCTCGAGTCGCACGGCATGGAAGTGATGTACGCCGAGAACGGCGAGGACGGCATCGACCTCCTACAGCGTCACCCCGAGATCGACCTCGTCCTGATGGACATCATGATGCCGGGGATGGACGGCTACGAGACGATGCGGGCCATCCGCTCGCAGGAGGGCTTCAAACAGCTCCCGATCATCTCCTTGACCGCCAAGGCGATGAAGGGCGACCGCGAGAAGTCGATCGCCTCGGGCGCCTCGGACTACATCACGAAGCCCGTCGATACCGATCAGCTGCTTTCCCTGATGCGAGTCTGGCTGTACAAGTAGTTCATATGTCTTCCGTGGGCGCTTCGCGAGAACCGGCGGGTACGAATAAGCCCCCGCCGGCCCGCGGCGACCTCGAGGACGTCGAGCTCTCACTTCTGCTCGAAGGAGTCTTCCGCCACTACGGCTTCGACTTCCGTCAGTACGCGCCAGCCTCGCTGAGGCGACGAGTCTGGCGACGCGTGCATGCGGAAGGCCTCCAGACGATCTCCGCGCTCCAGGAGAAGCTCCTGCACGACCCCGCCTGCATGGAGCGTTTCCTCCTCGACCTGTCGATCAACGTCACGTCGATGTTCCGCGATCCTTCGTTCTACATCGCATTCAGGGAGCGGGTCGTGCCTCTCCTCCGGACCTACCCGTTCACCCGCATCTGGGTCGCCGGGTGCTCGACGGGTGAGGAGGTCTACTCCCTGGCGATCCTCCTGCAGGAGGAGGGTGTCTACGAGCGGACGAGGATCTACGCGACCGACATCAACGAGTCGGTGCTCGATCGAGCGCGATCGGGCGTGTTCCCGCTCGACAAGATGCGCGAGTACACGCAGAACTACATCAAGGCGGGCGGGACACAGGCGTTCTCCGAGTACTACCTCGCCAAGTACGACGGCGCGCAGTTCCAACGCTCGCTGACCGAGAACGTGGTGTTCGCGCAGCACAACCTCGTGTCCGACCGGTCCTTCAACGAGTTCAACGTCGTCGTGTGCCGCAACGTCATGATCTACTTCGACCGCACACTCCAGAACCGCGTGCACGAGCTCTTCTACGAGAGCCTCGCGTCGTTCGGCGTGCTCGGCCTCGGCCACAAGGAATCGATCCGCTTCAGCCCGCACGAGGAGAGCTACGAGGAGCTCGACGCGCGCGAGAAGCTCTATCGGAAGATCGGTTAGCGGTGTACGACCTGATCTGCATCGGCGCATCGTGGGGCGGTCTCGGCGCCGTGGGTCAGGTACTTGCGGACCTGCCCGCGGACATCGACGTCCCGATCGCGATCGCCCAGCATCGCCACCCCGATTCCCAGGAAGGCGGCCTCGCGCAGCTGCTACGCGCGCAGATCGAACGTCCCGTGCTCGATGCCGAGGACAAGATGCAGATCGAGCCACGACACGTCTACGTCGCGCCTCCCGACTATCACCTGCTCGTCGAGCGTGGCTCCTTCGCGCTCTCCGTGGACGAACGCATCCGGTTCGCGCGACCCTCGATCGACGTGCTGTTCGAATCGGCTGCCGACGCGTACGGCGCACGCGTGATCGGGATCATCCTCACCGGTGCGAACGATGACGGGGCGGGCGGGCTCGCGCGGATCAAGCAGAGCGGCGGAGTAGCTCTGATTCAGGATCCCGAGGGCGCAGCCCGGCGGACGATGCCCGACGCGGCGATCGCGGGAACCGTGGCCGACGCGATCCTGCCGCTCGAAGAGATCGGCAAGTTCGTCTACGGACTCTGCGTGAAAGTCGCGCCGGTGCGGGAAGCGACGGAGGCCTGATTGGCCAAGATCCTCCTCGTCGACGACCGGCCGGAGAACCTGCTCGCACTCGAGGGGATCCTCGAGCCGCTCGGCCAGGAACTCCTCTACGCCCATTCCGGCGAAGACGCTCTGCGCCGGCTCCTCCACGAGGACGCGGCGGTGATCCTGCTCGACGTGCAGATGCCGATGCTCGACGGCTTCGAAACGGCGGCGCTGATCAAGCAGCGCGAGCGGACGCGGCACATCCCGATCATCTTCGTGACGGCGATCTCGAAGGACGAGGAGCATGTCTTCCGCGGGTACGAGACCGGCGCTGTCGACTACGTCTTCAAGCCGTTCAACCCGGACGTCCTGCGCTCGAAGGTTGCAGTCTTTATCGAGCTGCACGAGAAGACCGCGCAGCTGCAGCGCCAGACTGAGCTCCTGAAAGATCAGGAGCTCGCGGAGGTTCGCCGTGAGAGCGAGGAGCGGTACCGGTTCCTCGCTGAGGCACAGCCCGACCAGATCTGGACCGCCCTCCCGAACGGCGAGCTCGACTACGTGAACCAGCGCGCACTCGACTACTTCGAGCTGCCTTTCGCCGAGCTCGTCGAGTCCGGTTGGATGAACGGCGTACATCCCGAGGACCTCCCCCACACTCTCGAGCACTGGCAGAACGCGCTCGCAACGGGCCAGACCTACGAGAACGAGTTCCGCCTCCAGCGCGCCGCAGACCTGTCGTACCGCTGGCACCTGGCGCGCGCTCTGCCCATGCGCGACCGACAAGGCGCGATCGTGAAGTGGTTCGGCTCGAACACTGACATCCACGATCAGAAGCGAGCGGAGGAGGCGCAGCGGTTTCTCGTCGAAACGGGTGCAACGCTCGGCAGCTCGCTCGACTATCGCGCCACGCTCGCCGCCGTCGCGAGGATGGCAGTGCCGCGAATCGCCGACTGGGCCCGAGTGGACATCCTGGAAGACGGGAAGCTGCGAACACTTGCCGTCGAGCACGTGGACGCCCGCAAGGTCGAGCTCGCACTCGAGCTCAGCCGCCGCTATCCCGAGGATCCCGAAGCCGGGCAGGGCCCGCCATATGTCCTGCGCACCGGTCAGAGCCAGCTCATGACCGAGATCACCGAAGAGAGGGTTGCCGAGCTCGCCGTCGACGATCTTCACCTCGGGCTCGTGCGCGAGCTCGGCTTTCAGAGCTACATGGGCGTCCCGCTCGTCGTCCGCGACCAGATTCTCGGCGTGATCTCTTTCGTGGCGGCGGAGTCCGGGCGCCGCTACGGCCAGGACGACCTTGCTCTCGCCGAAGAGCTCGCCCGCCGCGCCGGCATCGCCGTCGAGAACGCGCAGCTGTACCGGGAGGTCGAAGAGCGGGCGCAGGCGGCGCGCGTGCTCGAGACGGTCGGCGACGGCGTGTTCCTCATCGATCTGGACGGAGTCGTCCGGCTCTGGAACCGCGCGGCCGAGTCGATCACGAAGCTCCCGCGCTCCGAGGTTGTCGGCAAAAAGGCCGGTGACGTGCTGCCCGGCTGGGAGCATGTAGCAGCGACGGTCCCACTCGAGCTCGACGGCGAGGAACGCTGGCTCTCGATCACAGGGGTCGCCTTCGATGAAGGCACCGTCTACGCGTTCCGCGATCTCACCGAGGAGCGCGTGCTCGAGCAGATCAGACAGGACCTGGTCTCGACGGTCTCACACGAGCTGCGCACTCCACTCGCAGCGATCTACGGCTCCGCGCTGACGCTGGCACGTCCGGACCTCGACCTCGAGCCCGCGATGCACAAGCGGCTCCTCGAGGTCATCGTCGAAGAGTCGAGCCGACTCGCGGACATCGTCAACGAGCTTCTGCTCGCGAGCCAGCTCGACGCGGACCGTCTGGAGGTGCACATCGAGGACTGCGACGCGCACACGCTCGCCGAGAGCGTCCTCGAGGCAGCGCGCACTCATCTCCCCGAGGGGATGCGGGTGGAGCTGGAATCGGTCCAGGACCCGCTCCCGCGAGTCGCCGCCGACGAAGGGCAGCTGCGCCAGGTGCTCGCCAACATCGTCGACAACGCGGTCAAGTACTCGCCGGGCGGCGGCGACGTTCGCGTGCGGCTCGAGCCCGTCGATCGGTACGTGCGCTTCACGGTCGCCGACCAGGGCCTCGGGATCCCCCTTGCGGAGCAAGGCCGGATCTTTGAGAAGTTCTACCGTCTGGATCCCGACATGACGGGCGGGATCGGAGGCACAGGCCTCGGCCTCTACATCTCCCGGGAGCTCGTGCGGCGGGTGGACGGCCGGATCTGGGTCGAGCCCAACGATGGCCCCGGGTCCGTCTTCCACGTCGAGATTCCGGCTGCCGTACCCTCGGAGGCCCAAAACTCCCCCAAACGGGCTAGAGCAAGCGCCTAGAAGGCGCCGACTCGGCGGCGCCGCAGAGAGGCCGACCGGGCTTTGCCCGGGCGGCCGTCTCGATCAGAAACTCGGGCAAACTCCCCTAAGAAGAGGCAGGAAGGCGGCGACAAAGAGTGTGGCTAACCGTATTCGGCAGAGGCCTGGGGCGGACGAGACTGTGGGTATGACAGTGCTGATCGTTGACGACCACCCCAGCTTCCGGGCCAGCGCCCGGACGCTCCTCGAGTCGGAGGGGTACGAGGTCGTCGGCGAAGCCGAGAACGGGGCCGACGCCGTGAAGGCGGCGCAAGAGCTTCAGCCGGACCTCGTTCTCCTCGACGTGCAACTGCCGGACATCGACGGCTTCCAAGTCGCCGAGCAGCTTCGCCGGCTGGTCGACCCACCCGCGGTCGTCCTCACCTCGAGCCGCGACCGAGCCGACTATGGGCCCTGCATCAACGTGTGCGGCGCCTGCGGCTTCGTCCCGAAGGCAGATCTGTCCGGAGCCGCGATTGCGGCTCTGCTCGTAGCGTGACGCTTGCCTGGCGCCCCTGGCTGTACTTCGGCCCGGCTGCGCTGATCGCCGCTGGGCTCGCTGTAGCCCTGATAGCTACGAGCGACCACGAGCAACACCCCGAGCAGGCGATTGCTCTGGTTCTGTTCGTCAGCTCGTCGTTCATCCTCGCCGGGCTGATCGGCTGGACCCGGCGGCCGCAGAACCGCACGGGAGGGCTGATGGTCGGGGTCGGCTTCGGCGTGCTGATCGGCGTCCTCGGAGAGGCGAATCATTCGATCCCGTTCACCCTCGGCGCACTCTTCGGAAGTCTTTTCATCGCGGCCTTCGTGCATCTGCTGCTGGCGTATCCAAGTGGCCACCTGCTCAGTCGACGCGCGCGAGTGATCGTCGGTGCGGGCTACGCGATCGCGTTCCTCGCCCCACTCGCGGAGTCGATGTTCGCCGCACGAGAAACCTGCAAGCCGCACGCGTGTCCCGACAACCTCGTGCTGGTCTCCCACGATCATGCCGCGCACGTCGTCGCGACCGCCGTCTGGACGGCTGCTTCGGTCCTGCTGTTCGCGGCCGTCGTCGTGTTGCTCCTCGGTCGCTGGCGCGAGACAACACCGGGGCTCCGTCGCATCCTCCGGTCGGTCTACCTCTTCGGCGGCCTCAGCATCGTGCTGCTGGCGATCGGGTTCGTCGTGACGCCTTTCTCGGGAGTCGGAGCGATCTTCGTCAGCGTCGCCCTGATCGCGACCTTCACGACCGTGCCGTTCATCTTCCTCGCCGGCCTGCTCGGGACCGCGATCGCACGCGGCGCCGGAGTCGGTGCGATCTTCAGCTCCGTTCCCGAACGTGCAAGCCCCGGCGAGGTTCAGGAGGGTCTGAGGACCGCTCTGCGCGACGAAACGGCGGTGGTCGCGTACTGGTACGAGGAGGACGAACACTACGTCGACGTCGAAGGGAACCGCCTCGATCTTCCGGAGGACACCCGCCGGCGCGTCGTCACCCGGCTCGACTACGGCGAACAGCCGGTCGCGGCGATCGTGCACGACGCCTCCCTTCTACAGGAGCCCGAGCTCCTCGAGGGGGTCGCGAATGCGGCGCGGATTGCACTCGAGCGGGACAAGCTGCTCGTCGAGGTACGCGCACGCGCACAGCGCTATCGCGCCCTGCTACAGGCGATGCCCGACCTCATGTTCCGGATCTCCCGCGACGGCAGGTACATCTCCTACAACGCGCCGAACGAGCGCGACCTCGTGAACGGCGAGGTCGTTGGGAAGTTGCTCTGGGATCGACTGCCGACGGACCTGGCCGACCGCGTGCTCGAGTCGGGACGCGCGGCGCTCGGCGGCGACCCCAGCGTGATCGAGTACCACCTCGACTTCGAGGACGGCAGCAGGCGCCACTACGAAGGACGCTTCGCCGCGAGTGGCGACGACGAGTTCCTGATGATCGTTCGGGAGATCACCGAACGAAAGCAGCAACAGGAAGAGCTCGAGGCGTCTCGCCAGCGGATCGTCGCGGCAGGCGACGCCGCGCGGCGAAAGCTGGAGCGGAACCTGCACGACGGCGCGCAGCAGCGGCTCGTGTCCCTCTCGCTCTCGCTCCGCCTCGCCCAGAATCAGGTTGCGAAGAGCCCGGCGAGGGCCGAAGAGCTGCTCGAAGCATCTCGCGAAGAGCTGATGCAGGCGCTCGAGGAGCTTCGCGAGCTCGCCCGCGGCATCCATCCCGCAGTCCTCACCGACCGCGGCCTCGAGGCGGCCCTCGAGGCGCTCGCCGGCCGCGCGGCCCTCCCGGTCGAGATCGACTGCATTCCGGACGTCGAGCTCCCTCCTCCCGTCGAGGCGGCCGCCTACTACGTCGTGTCGGAAGCGCTCGCCAACATCACCAAGTACGCAGGAGCCTCCGCGGTCAAGGTCAGCATCGGGCAGGTCGACGGCTATGCGCTCGTCGAGGTCGCGGACGACGGTGTCGGGGGAGCGGATCCCACTCGCGGCTCGGGCCTGAGCGGCTTGTCTGACCGCGTGGCCTCGCTAAACGGCAAGCTAGTGATCGACAGTCCACCAGGCGCAGGAACGCGCATCCGTGCCGAGATCCCACTGGAGTAGGCTCTGACCTCGAATCTCCCAGATGGAACGATCACACTCGTCTTCACAGATGTCGAGGGCTCGACGAAGCTCGTGCGCCAGCTCGGCGACGGCTATGCCCTTGTCCTCGCCGACCATCGCAAGCTCTTGCGCGCGGCGGTCGAGAGCTGCAGCGGGCACGTGGTCGACCATCGAGGTGACGAGTTCTTCATGGTCTTTCCGGATGCGAAGCAGGCTGCACAGGCCGTCACGGAGGCGCAGCGCGCGTTTGCAGCTCATGCGTGGCCGGAAGGTGTGGAACTGCGCGTGCGCATGGGCATGCACACGGGCGAGCCGACCTTTCGCGAAGGCGCCTACTACGGCATCGACGTCCATCGGGCGGCGCGGATCGCGCAGGCGGGCAGCGGCGGCCAGATCCTGGTCTCGAAGCGGACCCGCGACGAGCTCGATTCCACGCACGAGCTCGAGGATCTCGGCGACCACGAGCTGCCGGGGCTCGGAGAGCCGGAGCGCCTCTATCAGCTCAACGTCCCGGGCCAGCTTTCGACGTTCCCCCCGCTCAGCACGGCTCGCAGAGGCTTTCGCGGCGTGCGCGTAGTCCTCGCCGACGACTCCGTCCTGTTGCGCGAGGGAATCGCGCGTCTCCTCGAGGACGCCGGGTTCGAGGTGGTCGCCCAGAGCGGCACGGCCGAGGACCTGCTCCGCCACGTCGGCATGCACAAGCCCGACGTCGCCCTCGTGGACATCCGCATGCCGCCGACGCAGACCGACGAGGGACTGGTCGCGGCGAAGCAGATTCGCGAGCGGTGGCCGGAAACGGGCGTGCTCGTCCTCTCGCAGTACGTCGAGCCCGCCTACGCGATGGAGCTGCTCGGCGAGAACGCCGAGGGCGTCGGCTACCTGCTCAAGGACCGCGTCTCGGACGTCGACGAGTTCGCCGCGGCGGTGCGCCGTGTCGCTGAGGGCGGATCCGCGCTCGACCCCGCCGTCGTCTCGCAGCTCGTCGGGCGACGCCGACGTGACGATCCGCTCGAGGAGCTGACCCCCCGCGAGCGCGAGGTGCTGGAGGCAATGGCCGAGGGCCGCTCGAACCAGGCGATCGCGGAGAAGATGGTGATCACCCTCCGTGCCGTCGAAAAGCACGTGACGAGCATCTTCTCGAAGCTCCGGCTCCCGGCCACCGCAGAGGATCACCGGCGCGTGCTCGCCGTTTTGACTTACCTGCAGTCCTCCGGTTAACCGCACTACAGGATGCCAGCTAGCCGCCTGGCTCAGCGCGGCCGGTAGTGCGACCCTGTCTACATGACCGTCGACCAGCTGAACAAGAGACTTCGTTGGCTCGTTCTCGAGCGTCTTGAGCTCGACGACCGCGGAGCGGCGGCGGACGTCCTCGAGCGAAACCAGCGCGAGACCGTTCGTCTGCAGCACAAGCTGGCATATGCGTCTGTCGGGTCAGACACCCCCGACCGGGTCGCCTAGACCCACACTCCTTCCCCGCGTGAAAGCCGCCCACCCTCTGGCGGCTTTCGCCTGTCCGGGGTGCGGTTCTCCCCACCGGCAAGACGCCTGTTGGCCCCATTCTCCCGCGCTTGCTGCGCTGCGAGGCTGAGCTCTGTCATCCCAAGCGAAGGAGCTGAACCGAAATGTCACCCCTGCAGCGCTCGAACAACATCGCGGCCCGGATGGGTCGCTGGAGCGCAACCCACCGCAAGAAGGCGATCTTCGGGTGGCTTGCGTTCGTCGTCCTCTCGGTCGCGATCGGCGCGTTCGTCGGGACGAAGCAGATCGACCAGAACAATTCGAACGTCGGCGAGGCCCACCGCGCCGACCAGATGCTGCTCGACGCGGGATTCCAGATCGACCCGCAGACCGAGTTCGTCCTGATTCAGAGCAAGACGCGCACCTTCGACGACCCTGCGTTCAAGAGCGTCGTCCAGGACACGATCGTGGCGGTGCAGCCGCACCGCGCGGTCTTCACGAACCTGAAGTCGCCGCTCGACCCGAGGAACCGCACGCAGGTCTCGGACGACGGCCACACGGCGCTCGTCGAGTTCACGATGAAAGGCACCGACGAAGAGGCGAAGAAGGTCATCGACCCGGTCGTCAAGGCAACCGACGGCGTCCAGGCGAAGCACCCCGACTTCTACGTCTCCGAGGCCGGCTCGATCTCCACGGGCAAGGCGCTCGACAAGCTCTTCAACTCGCAGCTCGCGAGTGCCGGTGAGCGGTCGATCCCGCTGACACTCTTGATCCTGGTGCTGGTGTTCGGCGCGGTCGTCGCGGCGGGCATTCCGCTCCTTCTGGCACTGACAGCGGTGTTCGCGACGATCGGCCTGCTGGCACTGCCGAGCCACCTGATCTCGATGGACCCGAACATCTCCGCCGTGGTCCTGCTCGTCGGGCTCGCGGTGGGCGTCGACTACTCGCTCTTCTACCTCAAGCGCGAGCGTGAAGAACGCGCAGCGGGACGAAGTGCGGAAGCTGCGCTCGAGGCGGCGGCGGCGACGTCTGGCCGTTCGGTGCTGATCTCGGGCGTCACGGTGATGATCGCGATGGCCGGGATGTTCTTCTCCGGCGACAAGGGCTTCATGTCGTTCGCCGTCGCGACGATGACCGTCGTTGCGATCGCGATGCTCGGCTCCCTCACCGTGCTTCCGGCGGTGCTGTCGAAGCTCGGCGACAAGGTCGAGAAGGGACGCATCCCATTCATCGGCCGCCTGCGGCGAAAGGACGGCGGCGAGAACCGGGTCTGGAGCGCAATCCTCACCCCCGCTCTCCGGCGGCCGCTGATCTCCGCGGTGATCGCGGGCGCGGCGCTCGTCGCCCTCGCCTCCCCGGTGCTCGGC
>Ga0307305_10000134_pt1 | contig 22570 bp, 23 predicted proteins | sample ER_DNA_186_FD_194512 | JGI IMG/M metagenome (GOLD analysis project Ga0307305, IMG submission 194512) | Bulk soil microbial communities from the East River watershed near Crested Butte, Colorado, United States - ER_DNA_186 | ecosystem: Environmental > Terrestrial > Soil > Floodplain | place... | reverse complement strand
CAACGAGTATAGCATCGACTAGCCGAGTCGCTGCGGAGAAGTGTTCGCCACGCAGGGAGACTTCCCTGCGGGTGGTCGTGTAGACCGCCGTGTCGACTTCGCTCCGGAGGGCGCGCAGCTCCTCCGAGCCCAGCAAAAGCGGTCCGACGGTGGTCTTGCCGCCGCGAAAGACCAGGTAGTCCGCGCCCACCCGCGCGAGCTTGAGCTTCGCCTCCTGGATCGCGAAGAGGTTCTCGACGGGCTCGGGCACGGGGCCGTAGCGATCCTCGGTGGAGGCGCGCAGCTCGCGCAGCTCGTCCTCCGACTCGGTCAGCGCCAGGCGCCGGTGGAGGTCGATCTTGAGCGCTTCGGCCTGGATGTAAGTCGCCGGCACGTAGGCGTCGACCGTCGCATCCACGCGCACCGGCCGGGCGACCGCGCGCCGCTCTCCCGACAGCTCCGCGACCGCCTCGCCGAGCAGCTCGACATAGAGCTCGAAGCCTAAGGCTGCCACGTGGCCAGATTGTTCCGCGCCGAGCAGGTCGCCGGCGCCCCGGATCTCGAGATCGCGCATGGCGATCGCGAAGCCCGCTCCCAGCTCGGTGTGGTCGGCGAGCGTCGCCAGCCGCGCCCGCGCCTCCGGCGTCAGCTCGCGTGAATCCGGGTAGAAGAGGTACGCGTGCGCGAGCACGTCGGAGCGGCCCACGCGGCCGCGGATCTGGTAGAGCTGGGCGAGCCCGAGCGCGTCGGCGCGCTCCACGATCAACGTGTTCGCCTCGGGGATGTCCAGCCCCGACTCGATGATCGTCGTCGAGACGAGCACGTCGGCGTCGCCCCGCAGGAAGGCGTGCATCCGTTCTTCCAGCTCGCGCTCCTTCATCTGCCCGTGGGCGACCAGCACTCGCAGGCCCGGGACGAGCTGCTGGATCTTCGCGGCGGCCTCGTCGATCGACTCGACGCGGTTGTGCAGGAAGAACGACTGGCCTCCGCGCTCCTTCTCGCGCTCTAGCGCGGACTTGACGAGCTCCTCGTCGAACTCGCCCACGTAAGTACGGATCGGGCGGCGGCCCTCCGGCGGGGTCTCGATCACCGAGATGTCGCGCAGGCCGGAGAGCGACATGTGCAGCGTGCGCGGGATCGGCGTCGCGGTCAGCGAGAGCACGTCCACCTCGAGCCGCAGCGCCCGCAGCAGCTCCTTCTGCGCCACGCCGAAGCGCTGCTCCTCGTCGACGACGACCAGACCCAGGTCCTTCGGGATCACGTCTCGGCTGAGGACACGGTGGGTACCGATCAGCACGTCCACCTTGCCCGCCGCGAAATCGGCCAGCACCCGCTTCTGCTCGGCGGGCCGGCGGAAGCGCGAGATCATCTCGACGTTCACCGGGAAGTCGCGGTAGCGCTCACGGAAGGTGTTCCAGTGTTGCTCGGCCAGCACCGTCGTCGGCACGAGCATCAGCGTCTGCTTGCCGTTGACCGCCGCGGCGAAGGCTGCGCGCACCGCCACCTCGGTCTTGCCGAAGCCGACGTCGCCGCAGACCAGCCGGTCCATCGGGCGCGGCGCCTCGAGGTCTTCCTTGACCGCCTCGATCGCCGTGCGCTGGTCCTCGGTCTCGCGGTACGGGAACTCCGCCTCGAGCCGTTCGAGCCAGTCCGACGAGAGATCGTAGGCCATCCCCGGCGCCTGCTGGCGGCGCGCGTAGAGGGCGAGCAGGTCTCCGGCGAGCTCGCGCAGAGCGGTGCGTGCACGGCTCTTCAGGTTCTGCCAGGCCTTGCCGCCGAGCTTGGAGAGCGCGGGCGCGGAGGCATCGGCGCCGACGTACTTCGAGACCTTGCCGATCTGCTCGTGCGGGACGTAGAGCCGGTCGTCGCCGCGGAAGCCGAGGAAGAGGTAGTCGCGGGTCACCTCGGCGACGGTCTTCGTCTCGAAGCCGAGCAGCTTGCCGATCCCGTGGTCCTCGTGGACGACGAAGTCACCCGTGCGCAGGTCGGCGAACGACTGGAGCGCGCGACCCAAGCGGTGGTCGGTACGCGGCGGGCGTTTGCGGAAGACCTGCGTGTCCGGCAGCAGGACGAGCCCTAGATCGCGCCAGACGAAGCCACGGCGCGCGGGCGAGACGGCGAACAGCAGCTCCGGCTCGTCCGGAAGCGGCTCGCCCGACTCGAGCAGACGCGGCTTGACGCGGCGGAGCAGGTTGGCCGTGCGCAAGGCCTCGCCGCGGTGCGGGAAGGCGACGATGACCCGGTTCCCCGCGTTGAGGAAGCCGGCCAACTCGGTCTCCGCCTCCGCGAGCCCGCGCGCCGCGATGGCGGGCCGTTGCGCTTCGAAGGCGAACTCCTGCCCGCGCGGGAACGGGTCGAGCTCGGCAGCGCCCTTCAGCGAAAGCTTGGCCTGGAACTCCTCAGCCCAGACCTCGCGCACCTGTTCGGGCTCCCAGACGAGGTCGGGTGCGCGGTCGAGCGGCGGTACGAGGTCACCCGGGATCGCAGTGTCCCCTTCGTCGGTGAGCCGCTCTTGCAGGTCGAGCCGGCGTTCGGCTGCCGGGTAGAGGACGGCCCCCTCCAGATCGTGGAGCGCGCGCTGAGTGAACGGCGAGAAGGCGCGGATCGCCTCGATCTCGTCGCCGAAGAACTCGATCCTGACCGGGTCGCGGCCGGTGGTTGGGAAGACGTCGACGAGGCCGCCGCGCACGGCGAAATGGCCGCGCTCCTGAACGCGGTCGACCCGCTCGTAGCCGGCCAGCGCCAGGTGCTCGGCGACGGCGTCGAGCCCGGGAGCATCGGTCGGCCCGAGCGCGAGCGGCGCGGGGCGCGTGCGTGCCGGCGGCATCGCCTCCGCGACCGCCGCTGCGGAGGCGCAGACGAGCCCGCCCGCGGCGAGGACATCAAGCGCCCGGGCCCGCTCGCCCACGAGGTGCGGCGGCGGCTCGAGGCCAGAGCCCCAGTGGACGCCTCGGCTCGGCAGCAGGGCGACCCGCTCGTCGCCGAGGAACCAGCGCGCACCCTCGGCCGCATCGCGCGCGTCGGCGTCCTCCGGAAGCAGGCACACGAGCGGTCCCTCTCGCTGCTCGTACAGCGCCGCGAGCAGCAGGGGCAGCGCGGGCTCCGAGACGCGGGCAGGGGCGGGCAGCGCCTCGGCATAGGCGGCGAGGCGCTCGTCCGCAAGCAACCGCTCGACGAGCGGGTGCAGCACGGGTCTGCTGCTGGTCGTGTGGTCCATGACGAAAGACGGAACCGGCGGTTCCGCGCCCTCAATGGTAACTCCGGCCTGCCTAGTTGAAGTGCGCCTGGGCCGCCTCGAGCCCCTCCGCTGCGATTGTCTCGACGGCGTCCGCCGACTTCGCGACCAGCGCCTCCAGATCGTCCTCCGGTGCGAATCCCGAGAGCACCCAGTCCGAGACCGAGCGCGGGTCGCCGCGCCCCGGCCGCCCTACTCCGATCCTCAGCCGCTCGAACTCCTGTGAGCCGAGATGCTGAGCCAGCGAGCGCAGTCCGTTGTGCCCGGCAAGCCCGCCGCCCGCGCGCGCCTGCAGCCGACCGGGCTCGAGGTCGACGTCGTCGTGCACCACCAGCAGCCCTTTGGGCTCGACCTTGTAGAAGCGCGCGGCCTCGCCCACCGCCCGGCCCGACTCGTTCATATACGTCTCCGGCTTCAGCAGCCCGAGCCGCAGGTCTCCGAGCCGCACGTCCGCGAACGAGCCCGAGAACTTCGAGCGCCACGACCCGCCGTGCCGCCGCGCGAGCTCGTCGAGCACGAGCCAGCCGAGGTTGTGGCGGGTGCGTTCGTACTCGCGGCCGGGATTGCCGAGCCCCGCGACCAGCAGGTCGAGCGTCGAGGCTCCCTCGCCCCGACGGAAGAAGCGCATGGGTTAACCCTCGGCGGTTTCTTGCTCGCCGGAGCCGGAGGGCGCTTCGCCCTCGCCCCCGCCTTCGCCCTCGGGACGGGCCTCGCCCTCGGCGCCCTCTTCGCCCTCGGCAACCTCGCCCTCGGGCAGCTCGCCCTCCTCGAGCTCCTCGCCCTCGACCTCTTCGGGCTCGGGCTCGACGAAGCGCGTCGGCATCGTCACCGTCGCGAGCACCGTCTCCTCCGGGTCGTCCAGGAAGGTGACGCCCTCGGGCGGCGTGTCGAGATCGACGAGGCGCAGGGTGTCGCCGATCGCCATCGCGCTCACGTCGAGCTCGAGGTGCTCCGGAATCTCCATCGGCAGAGCCTCGACGGTGATCTCGCGGCTGACCTGAGAGAGCACGCCGCCCTCCGTCACGCCAACGGGCTCACCGACGAGCTCCACGACCACCTGTGCCTGGATCGGCTGGTCGAGCCGGACCTCCTGGAGATCGACGTGGATGATCCCGCCGCGCACGGGGTGCTGCTGGTAGTCCTTGAGGATCGACGGATGCGTCGTCTTCTGGCCCTCGAGCGTCACGTCGAGGATCGCGTGCAGGCCCGCGTCGCCCGTGAGCACACGCCTCAACTCGCGCTCCGGGACGGAGATCGCGTGCGGTTCCTTGCCGCGCCCGTAGAGGACGCCCGGGATCAGCCCTTGCTTGCGCAGACGGCGCGATTCGGCGGAGCCGCGACTCTCGCGCTCCGATACCTGCAGCTTCACTCGTTCGCCAGCCATTCGGCGGGGATAGTAGCTAGCGCCGCTTGATCGCGATCAGATCGAGCAGGAGCAGCGGCCAGAGGAACATCGCGAGCACAGCTGCGATCACGCCTCGAAAGCCGTGGACGTTCTGGAAGTAGTTGCGCTCGGCGGCGACCGCGACGCCGATACCGAGATAGACGAGCACGAAGAGGGACGGGAACCTGCGCACGGGCGTCTGCTACCCACGGACACCGCAACCCACACCCCGGTTACTCGAACGTGACCCGGCTGTTCGCCACATGGAATCGTTTGGGTATAAGGGCACCCATGGCGGAAGCGCTGCAGCCCGGAACAGAAGCGCCCGACTGGGAGCTGAACGCGACGCCCGACCAGAAGGTGCGGCTCGGCGACTTCCGCGGCCGCGCGCTGATCATGGCGTTCTACCCAGCCGACTGGAGCCCCGTCTGCACCGACCAGATGGCCCTCTACAACGAGATCCTGCCCGAGTTCCGCCGGCTCGGCGCCGAACTCGTCGGCATCTCCGTGGACGGCGCCTGGTGCCACCGGGCCTTCGCGGAGAGCCGCAGCCTGCACTTCCCGTTGCTGGCGGACTTCCATCCCAAGGGCGAGGTCGCGCAGGCCTACGGGGTCTACGACGACGAGATCGGCATGAGCGCGCGGGCGCTGTTCGTCCTGGACGGCGAGGGAGTGATCCGCTGGAGCTACGTCTCGCCGGTCGGAGTCAACCCGGGCGCGGACGGGATCCTGGCCGCCCTCGAGAGCATGGCCCCGGAGCCCTCGATCGCGTGACCGAGCTGCTGCACGCACCGCGGCTCACCGTTCCGGTCAGCGAGCGCGACCACCTGAAAGGCTCTCCGACCGCGTCGGTCACGCTGGTCGAGTACGGCGACTTCCAGTGCCCCTACTGCGGCGCCGCTCACCCGATCGTCAAGGAGGTGCAGCGGCTGATGGGCGACGACCTGCTCTTCGCCTTCCGTCACTTCCCGCTCACCCAGGTGCACCGGCATGCCGGGATCGCAGCGGAGGCGGCCGAGGCTGCGGGCGCCCAGGGTCGCTTCTGGGAGATGCACGACGAGCTCTTCGAGCACCAGGATCATCTCTCACCGCCCGACCTGCTCGGCCATGCGGAGGCTGTCGGGCTCGACGTCGACCGGTTCGCTGCAGAGCTCGAGTCCCACGCCCACGAGCCACGAGTGCGTGAGGACTTCATGAGCGGCATCCGCAGCGGCGTCAACGGCACGCCGACGTTCTTCATCAACAACATCCGCCACAACGGCGGTTACGACCTTCCGTCGCTGCTCGAAGCCGTGCGCTCCGCGGCGCCCTAGACCATCGATCTATACGACCTAGCCTTCCTCGCGGTGGCGTCCTGACGCGGTCCGCCTCACGGTGAGGAGTAACGGTGATGGACCGTCCAGCTGCTTGGGGAAGCGGCGCTTCGGTTCGGTTTGCACCGACTCGATCGCAAATGGCGCTAACTCCGAAGGGGGAGGGCATGAAAGTGAACAGCAAATGGTGGGTGACGCTTGTGGGCCTTCTGGTCCTACTGGCCAGCTCCAGCGCACTCGCAGGTTCGACCGCGGCAAAGCCGCGGTTCCAGAACTCCTACGTGTGCGTGAACCTGCACGACGGACTGATCAAGGTCATCTCGCGTAGGCAGCACAACCGCTGCGCGACAGGCTGGAAGCGGTACAAGGTCTCTGACATCTTCGGCAAGGGGATGAGGGGCGCCCAGGGTACTCCGGGACCGCGGGGACCCGCCGGTGCCGCCGGCCCGCAGGGAGCTCCCGGTGCCGCCGGCGCTCAGGGCCCGCAGGGCTTCATGGGCCTGCAGGGTCTGATCGGCCCCGGCGGCCCGCAGGGCGACATCGGCCCGATGGGCCCGATGGGCGAGACGGGCGCTGACGGTGAGGATGGCGCTGACGGTCAGAATGGTGCTGAGGGTGCGACCGGAGCAACCGGCCCGCAGGGGCCGCAGGGCCTCGCCGGAGCGAACGGCACCCACGGCACGAATGGCACGAACGGACAGGATGGCGCGGACGGCGCCGACGGTCAGGATGGCGCTGACGGCGCGAGGGGCGCGACCGGTCCTGCCGGCTCGATCGGCCCCGCCGGTCCGAAGGGCGCGACGGGTGCGCAAGGCCCCGCCGGATCCGACGGGCTGAACGGTTCATCGGTGGTCACGGCTACCGACACCTCGACCGTGGTAGACGCCAACGCGGTCGTGACAGCGACGGCAGCTTGCCCCGCCGGCCACATCGCCATCTCGGGCGGCTTCCTCGAGGCCGGCGCAACGTCGCCGAGCGTAGTTGAGAGCCACGCGACGCCGGCATTCGCTGGCTGGGTGGCGAAGGCGAAGACCCAGGGCAACGCTCAGCAGAGCGTCAGCCTGACGGTCTACGCCTACTGCGTGCTCTCCTCCTAAGCACGCGCCAGGAGGGCCGGCTTCGGCCGGCCCTCCCTACCGCCGAGGTAGGTCCCTTGACCTTTTCACCAGTTTGGAGGACCTTACTGGGGGGTGGAACTCCGAGGCATCAATCCTTCGACTCTTGCCGGGGAGCGTTCTGGGGACGACGAGGTTCTGAGAACAGCTCATCGGCACAGCGCTCGCTCGGGTGGGACCCTCGTGCGCGTCGAGATCGTGATCGCCCTCGTGTGCTCCGCGGTGACCCTGCTCGGGGTCGTGTACCTCGGTGCACAGTTTTTCGACAGCTCCCCGCCGCCGTCCCAGCCGCAGGCGAAGGGAATCGTCTGGGCGGGCCGGACTTTCGTGGATCTGGCCGAATTCAGCCGCTGGCTTCGCTCGCAGGGGGTCACCTATGAGGTCTGGGCCCTTCGGCATCCCACTCGTGCGGGCATCGCACCGCTCCGGCCGCCCACGATCCCAGAGGCAGAGGGCACGCAGCCGAGTGGAGCAGGTCACCGCTCCACCTGGACGACGTTGGCCGGCGTGGCCGTCATTCTCGCCGCCCTCTGCGTTCTCATTGGGATCCGCCGCCGCAATTGGCTGCCTCGGACAAGAGGAGTGCTGACCAGGGAAAAGGTCGGTGACGTCGCCCACGAAATCGCCGCGGCAGCAGCGGCCGGAGGCCGAACGATGCTGCGCTTGGCAATCGTGGGGGCTCGACGGTTATGGAGGCTTGCCACATCCGCTGCCCTCGTCCTCGTCGTCGTCACTCAACGTGTCGCCCCGGCAGCAGCAGCGGGAACCCGCCGGATGCTGAGCCTGGCAACCATGGCGGCTCGAACGTCGTCAAATCGGGCCAGAGCCGGGGCCTGGGCCGCCTGGCGCCGGCGCGAAACGCTCGCATGGTCTGTAGCGGCACTGCTGCTCGCGACCATTAGCGCGCTTGCGGTGACTTTGTGGGCTTGATCGAGCGCGGCTCGCCGAGCCGCTACTTCTAGAAGAGCTGGTTCTCGCCCGCGAAGATCGCGGAGACCGAGTCGTCGGCGAAGACGTTGAGGATCGTCTCCGCCAGCAGTTTCGAGACCGAGATCACGTTGATCTTGTCCGGCTGGTTGAGCTTGTCGATCGGCACGGTGTCGGTGACCGTCACCTCGGCAAGCACGCTCTTGGAGATCTTCTCGAAGGCGTTGCCCGGGAAGAGGCCGTGGGTCGCGCAGGCGTAGACCTCGGTCGCGCCGGCCTCCTTGAGCGCTTCGGCGCCCGCGATCAGCGTGCCGCCCGTGACGATGATGTCGTCGCTCATGATCGCGACCTTTCCCTGAACGTCGCCGATCACCTCGCTCACCTCGGCCGTGTCGTGCTCGGGGCGCACCTTGTTCATGATCGCCAGGTCGGCCTCGAGCATCTGCCCGAAGCGGCGCGCCATCTTCGCGCGGCCGGGGTCGGGCGAGACCGCGACGACCTTGTCTCCGTAAAGGCCCTTGTCGCGGTAGAAGGTGGCGAAGAGCGGCAGCGCGGTCATGTGGTCGACCGGGACGTTGAAGAAGCCCTGGATCTGGCCCGCGTGGAGGTCCATCGTGAGGACGCGGTCGACGCCCGCGGCCTCGAGGAAGTCGGCGACGAGCCGGGCGGTGATCGGCTCGCGCGGGCGCGACTTCTTGTCCTGCCGGGAGTACGGGTACCAGGGAACGACAGCCGTGATCCGCTTCGCCGAGGCGAGCTTCGCTGCCTGGATCATGATCAGCAGCTCGACCAGGTGGTCGTTCACCGGCGGGTTGCCGGACTGGATGATGAAAGCGTCGCTGCCACGGATCGAGTCGTCGTAGCGGACGTAGGTCTCCCCGTTCGCGAAGGTCTTCAGCTCGACCTCGCCGAGAGTGAGACCGAGCTTGTCGGCGATCCGCTCGGCCAGCTCGGGGTTCGAGCGCCCCGAGAAGAGCATCAGCCGCTTCTGCGGCCCGCGCTCGATCCAGGGCGTGCGGTCGGTCACGGGCAGAACCGGCTCGACGGTCTCGAGCCCTGGGAGTGTGGCCTCACTCATTCCTCCCGCTTTCTCCGGACGTAGCCTTCCTTGGTCTCCTGGCGGGCGCGCGCGATCGCGAGGGACTCCGGAGGGACATCCTCATCGATGACCGATCCGGCCCCGATCCACGCATCGTCGCCGATCTCCACGGGTGCAACGAACGCATTGTGGACGCCGGTCCTGACGTTGCGCCCGATTTTGGTGCGGCCCTTCGGCTTCCCGGGCTGGTGAGGGAAGTTCACGGTGATGTTGCCGGCCGCGATGTTCGTGTCCTCGCCGATCTCAGCGTCTCCGATGTACGACTGGTGCGGCACCTTCGTCCGCTCGCCGATGCGCGAGTTCTTGATCTCCACGAATGCGCCCGCCTTCGAGCCGGCCTCCAGGACGGTTCCGGGGCGAAGGTAACAGAAGGGGCCGACCAGCGCGTCAGGGCCGATCTCGGCATCGGCTGCGACCACGTGCGGGCCTACCTCGGCGCCGCGCGCGACCTTTGTCTGCCCCCTCAACACCGTGAACGGGTGGATCGTCGAGTCCGGCTCGAGCTCGACGCTCGGGTCGATCCAGGTGGTGGCCGGGTCGACGATCGTCGCGCCCGCGAGCATGTGCTCGTGGTTGACGCGGTCGCGCAGGACCGCCGCGGCCGCGGCGAGCTCGGCGCGGGTGTTGACGCCCTCGACCTCCGTGGGGTCTTCCGCGGTGTGAACGGCCACGCGCTCACCGGCGGCCGCGAGGTCGCGAATGGTGTCGGTGAGGTAGAGCTCGCCCTGGGCGTTGTCGGAGCGAAGCCGCTCAAGCGCCGGCCAGAGCTCGTCGGAGGCGAAGACGTAGATGGAGGAGTTGACCTCGCGCAGCGCGAGCTCATCTTCGCTCGCGTCGCCGGCCTCGACGATCGCCTCCAGGGCACCGTCCGCGTTGCGGACGATGCGACCATAGGCGCCGGGGTCTGCGGGCTCGAACGAGAGCACGGTCGCGGCCGCGTCTTCGTCGCGGTGGGTCTCGAGCAGCCGGCCGAGCAGGTCGCCGCGGATCGCGGCGGCATCGCCGGTGACCACGAGGACATCGCCCTCGAAGCCCGCGAGCGCGTCCCGGGCGGCGGCGGCGGCGTCGCCCGTGCCTCGGGGCTCGGCCTGCACCGCGACCTCCACGCCCTCGAAGGCACCCTCGTAGCCGGGCGAGGTGACGACCACGAGCGGCTCCGGGGCCAGCTCGCGGGCTGCCTCGACGACCCAGTCGACGAGGCGGCGCCCGAGCAGTGGGTGTAGGTGCTTCGGTGTCTCGGAGCGCATGCGCGTGCCGAGCCCGGCGGCCAGGACGACAGCTGCGAGCTTCGGACTGGTCACGGCGTGAGAGATGGCTGGGGCGCCAGGATTCGAACCTGGGATCGCGGGACCAAAACCCGCTGCCTTACCACTTGGCTACGCCCCACCGAGATGCCTCGTCGCCCGACGACTGGCGCAAGATGGCCGCACGGGCCAAGCCCGTATGGCCTTTAGGTCGGCATTGCAAGCAATGCCTCGGCACTTGGCTATGCCCCACCATGTCGGCGGCAGCTTAGCCCCGGTCGCCGAGCAGGAATAGGAGCGCGATCGCCGCGAAGATGCCCGCCAGGATCAGGGCCAGCCAGTCGAGGATGAAGGCCAGGATCACCACGACGACCGCCAGCGCCTGCGAGGCGGCAAGAATCCAGGTGAGCTGGCGCGCGGTGTCGGACTCCGCGTGGCGCCCCCAAAAGACGTAGAGCGCGAGCAACGGAATCGCGAACGCGATTACGGTCCAGCGTGAGAAATCGTGCGCTAAAGCAACAAAGACGCCTTCGATAACGGCGATCCAAAGGGCAAGTCGCACACGGCGAGCCTTCATCCAGCGCCCGGCCCGGGTGGTGCCGTGCTCGATGACGCTCCGGGACTCGATGGACTCGTCCGAAGCCATGTGTCAACCGTACCAAGTCGGCACGGTGAGCCAGGTTCGGCCGTGCGAGCGCAACTCGCGCTCGGCCGCGACGGCGGGTTCGCGGTGCAGGAAGAGGCCGTAGACGACCGGGCCGGCGCCGCTCACGTCGGCCCGGAAGGCGCCAAGGGCGCGGAGCTCTTCGGCGAGCGGGGACGTGGCCAGGTCGTTCGTCGGCAAGGCCCCGAGGTCGCGCGGGCGGCGCACCAGCGGCAGGTTCTCGTCGAGCCGAGCTCGGCGCTGCTCGAAGCCCTCGCTGCCGTTGCGCCCGTCGAAAGCCTCGTAGACCGCGGCCGTCGAATGCTTGCTTTCGTCGCGTGGGAGGACGAGCACCACCCAGTAGTCCTGAGGCAACTCGAGGGGCTTGAGGTCGGTGCCGGTGCCCGTGGCGAGCTGCGGCCCGGAGGTGAGGAAGAAGGGCACGTCGGAGCCGAGGCTCGCAGCGAGGTCGGCCAGGGCTTCGGGCGAGAGCGGCGTAGGCAGCGTCTCGTTGGCGAGGCGCAGCGCCGTCGCTCCGTCCGAGCTGCCGCCGCCCAGCCCCGCCGCTACCGGGATGTGCTTCCAGATCCTCGCTTCCCAATTGGGCTCTGCTCCCGCCGCGGCGGCGAGGCTCTCGAGGGCGCGGCGGACGAGCGTGTCCTCCGGGAAGCCCTCGACCCGAAGCCCCGGTGCCGACTCGACCGAGATCCGGTCGGCCAGATCGAGGCGCTGGAGCACGGTCACGATCTCGTGGCGGCCGTCGTCGCGCAGCGGGCCGACGACGAGCGCGAGGTTCAGCTTGGCAGTGGCTGGTGCGCGTCTCATCGGTCGAGCGCTTCGGCGAGCGCCACAAACTCCGGAGGGGCCAGCTCCTCGGCTCGCACGCTCGGATCGCGGCCGATCGACTCGAGGGCGGCCGCAGCCTCCTCGCGCGTGGCGGTTCCGGCGAGCTCGAGCGAGTTCGGGAGGCGCTTGCGCCGGTGGGCGAACGAAGCGCCGACAACCTGTCTTACGCGTGGGTACGAGTGCGGCAGCCTGCGGCGCCGGAAGGCGACGAGCGCAGAGTCGACGTTGGGTTGCGGCCGGAAGACTGTGCGCGAGACCGGGTGGAAGCCGGTGCGCTCCGCGGCGAGCTGGACGAGCACGGAGACGGCGCCGTAAGCTTTTGTCGAGGGCTGCGCGAAGAAGCGGTCCGCCACCTCGCGCTGCACCATCACGGTCCAGAGCTCGACGCTCGGGAGGCCGTCGAGGCTCTCGACGACGAGCGGCGTGGCGATGTTGTACGGCAGATTCGAGACGAGCTTCGTCGGCTTCGGCTCCAGCGCGGCGAGGTCGAGCTGGAGCGCGTCGCCGAAGTGGAGCTCGACGTTCTCCCGGCCGGCCAGGACTTCGCGGAGGCGTGGTTCGAGCGAACGGTCGAGCTCGACCGCGTGTACGTGGCGGGTGCGGTCGCCGAGGTACGCGGTCAGGACGCCGAGGCCCGGGCCTATCTCGAGCACGACGTCCTCGGGATCGAGCTCGGCGAGCCGCCCGATCACGCCCAGCAGGTTCTCGTCGATCAGGAAGTGCTGGCCGAGCTCCTTCTTCGCTGCGGATGGTCTCATGTGAGCGAGAAGGCAGCGGTGGCGTTGGCGTCGAGGCGAGCGGCGAGCTCGTCCGCGTCCTCCCCACGCGCCTCCGCCAGCGCCGCGGCCGTGTGGACCACGTTGGCCGGCTCGTTCGGGCGTCCACGGCGCGGCTGCGGCGAGAGGTAGGGGCTGTCCGTTTCGACAAGCAGGCGGTCGCCGGGGATCCGGCGCGCAGCTTCGCGCAGCTCCTCGGCGCTCGGGTAGGTGACGTTGCCGGCGAACGAGACGTAGTAGCTGCGCTCGAGCGCGACCGGCAGGAGCTCGGGCGCCGAGAAGCAGTGCAGGACGACGGTGCCCTCGAAGCCCTCGAGCGCCTCCGCCGTCTCGTCCGAGGCCGCGCGCGTGTGGACGACGACCGCCTTGCCGAGCTCGGCCGCAAGCTCCAATTGGCGCTCGAATAGCTCGCGCTGGCGGTCGTGTGGCGCGTAGTCACGGTAGAAGTCGAGCCCGGTCTCACCGACCGCGACGGCGCGCTCGTGGCCGAGCAGCTCGCGGAGCTCATAAAGACGCCCAGCGTCCTCATCGGCGGCCTGGTGCGGGTGGATCCCGAGCGCGGCGAAGACCCCCTGCTCCCGCGCTGCGATGGCGAGGGTCTCGCGGCAGGAAGCGAGCCCGGAACCGACCGAGACGATCCGCTCCACCCCGGCAGCGTGCGCGCGGGCCACGAGAACTTCTGCCGGCTCGGCGCACGCGTCGAGGTGCGCGTGGGTGTCGGTCAAGCCGCTGCGGTCGGCAGGTCGACGCGCGGGAAGAGCGGCGCGGCGGGCTCGATCCCCTCGGTCTCGGGCGTGAGCCCGGCTGCGACCCGTTCGAGCTGGAGCTCGACCGGCTGCCGCAGCGCACCGAGGATCAGGGGCGTCGTCTCCGGCAGGTAGGGAGCGAGCGCGACCGCCACCGAGCGCACCCCGTCCGCCAGGTCATACAGCACCCGGTCGAGCTCGGCCGCCCGCGCCTCGTCCTTCGCGAGCTGCCAGGGCGCCGTTGCCTCGACGTGGCGGTTCAGCCAGCGCACGACTTCCCAGATGTCCTCGAGAGCGCCGGTCAGGTCGTACGCGTCGAAGCGCTCGACGAGCTTTGCGCGCAACGCCTCCAGCAGAGCGGCGAGCTCCTGGTTGGCCTCACCCGGTTCGATCCGTCCCTCGCGGTAGCGGGAGATCATCGCCGTCGTCCGCGAGACGAGATTGCCGAGATCGTTCGCGAGCTCGCGCTCGTAGCGCTCGTGCAGGCTGTCGAGCGAAGCCGTGCCGTCCTGGCCGAACGACACCGATCGCAGCGCCCAGAAGCGCACCGGGTCGGCGCCGTAGACGTCCACGAGGTCGAGCGGGTCGAGCGCGTTGCCGAGCGACTTCGAGATCTTGCGATCGTCGAGCAGGAGCCAGCCGTGAACGAACAGCTGCTGCGGGACCTCGTATCCCGCCGCCAGGAGCAGCGCAGGCCAGTAGACGCAGTGGAAACGAAGGATGTCCTTACCCAGCAGGTGGTGAGCGTGGGGCCAGAACTGCTCCCGCAGGTCCTCACCGTCGCGTGCATAGGTGAGCGCGCTCAGGTAGTTGATGAGGGCGTCTACCCAGACATAGGTGACCTGCCCTTCGTCCCAGGGAATCGGGATCCCCCACGGTTGCCCTGCGCGGCTGACGCTGAAGTCCTCCAGACCGCCCTCGATGAAGCTGCGGGCCTCGTTGTAGCGGTGGGGCGGCAGCACGAAGTCGGGGCGCGTGTCGTAGAGCTCGAGCAGCTTGTCCTGATAGGCGGAGAGGCGGAAGAAGTAGTTCTTCTCCTCGATCCGCTCGGGCGGGATGCCGTGCTCGGCGCAGAGCCCGTCGACGAGATCGGCCTCGTTCTTGAACTCCTCGCAGCCCACGCAGTACAGCCCCGAGTAGACGTCCTGGTAGATGTCGCCGTTGTCGTAGATCCGCTGCAGGAACTCCTGGACGAACCGCTTGTGACCCTCGTCGGTGGTGCGGATGAAGAAGTCGTAGTCGACATTGACCCTCCTAGGCAGCTCGCGCCAGTGGTCGACGATCTCGTCGACGTACGTTTTCGGGTCGAGGCCCTGCTCCTCGGCCACGCGGTACACCTTGGAGGCGTTCTCGTCCGTGCCGGTGAGGAAGAACGTCTCCTCGCCACGCTGGCGATGGTGTCGCACGAGCGCATCGGCCGCGATCGTGGTGTACGCGTGGCCGATGTGAGGCGTCGCGTTCACGTAATAGATGGGGGTCGTCAGGTAGTAGCTCATCCGGGTCAATGATACGAACCCGCCTCCGGTTCCCCGCTGCGGCGGTCGCAGCCCGATGCCGCACGCGCAAGCGCAGGCAGAGGGCGAGCACGAGCACCGCGGACACGAACGCCGTGGAGGTCGGCCTGACCGGGAAGCCGCCGATCGTGTCTTTGCTCTGGGCCGACCCGGCGACGGCGGGTCGCGAGATCAAGCCGGCCCTCGCCGCGCTTGCCGCGAACGGCGCTCGGCTCATGCGCGTGCGCAGCGTGTACGGTCGCGGTCGAGCCCGTTCGCGTGGAGCCGCTGGCCGGCGCTCACGCGGTCGGACGGGAACCGCCCGCTCGCCTGGAGTGGGAACCGAAGCCGACGCGCGTTCACCGTGCTCTCGACTCTGCTCTGCCTGCACCGGCACGGGCCGCGCAACCGTCGGAGCAGCCGTGGCCCGAGGAGCAGCGAAGGCAGGCGCCAGGCCCGGCTTCACCTCGAGGGGCTCCACGCCCGGCGCCGGGACAACAGCCGCAGGCCCCGCGGACACGACTGCGGGCGCCCGCGCGACCACTGGAGATGGCTCGTCACCGGTCGCAGACGGCCCGACCGGCGGGACCTCGGCGCCGGGCAGCAAGAGCAGCGGATCCAGATACCCATTCGGCTCCGCGGCCCGTCGCACGCCGAGGTAGACGAAGGGCACGGGCAGCTCGACCACGCCGCTCGGGCCGACGGTCCCGACCAGGCCGCCCTCCGCGACGGCCATCCCGCGGCGCACGGCGACCGAGCCGAGATGCAGGAGCGTGACCGAGTAACCGTCATCCGTCTGGAGCGAGACCGTTCGGCCGCCCACCGGGACGGTGCCGGCGAAAGAGACGACGCCGGCGGCCGGAGCGAGCACCGGCGTGCCGGCCGGAGCGCCGATGTCGATGCCGCGGTGCTGGCCCGCCGCATACGGATCGTCGCCGAGCAGGAAGGGCCGCAGAACCGGTCCCTGCACCGGCCAGGCCCAACCCAGAGCGGACGCCGGCACGGCGAGCGCAGCCGCGATCGCAGCGCAGACGAGCAGTCGAACCGTCACCGGGCACCTCCTCTCGTTGTCAGATATGGAAACTACGCCCAAGGTAGCAGGGCCGGGAGATCGTTGTCAAATCTGATTACAACGAGGTGCGGTAGAGCCGGTTGCGCGCTACTCCGGTGAGTCTGGAGACGACCTCGGCCGCCTGCCGACGGGGTAGTCCTGCCGCCACCAGCTCGGCGACCGCGTCCGTTGCAGCGCCCTCGTCCGCGCCGGCCACGGGAGCCGCGCCCAGCACGAGGGTCACCTCGCCCTTCGGCGCCTCGGCGAACCGCGCCGCGAGCTCGGCCACTGTTCCCACCGCCACCTCCTCGAAGCGCTTCGTCAGCTCGCGGCAGACCGCGGCGGGTCTCGCGGGGATCACACGCGCGAGGGCGCCGAGAGACCGCGGGAGCCGTTTCGGCGACTCGAACGCCACCACCGCCCAGGGCCATCGCGCCAGCTCCTCGCCGAGCTCCCGCACCGCGCGCTCGCCCCGAGGCAGATAGCCGAGGAACTGGTATCGCTCCGACGTGAGCCCGCCGGCCACGAGCGCCGTCTCGACCGCCGAGGGGCCGGGCAGCACCGTCACCGGCACGCCCGCCTCCCACGCGGCCGCGATCAGGCGCGCGCCCGGGTCGCTGATCCCCGGCAGGCCCGCGTCGCTGACCAGCGCCATGCGCTCGCCGGCCTCGAGGCGCGGCAGGACCTCCGCCGTCCGCTTGGCCTCGTTGTGCTCGTGGTAGGAGAGCAGGCGCGCCTTGATGCCGTGGCGCTCGAGCAGCCCGCGCGTGTGCCTGGTGTCCTCGCAGAGCACAAGATCGGCTTCGGTGAGCTCCTTCAGCACCCGCAGCGTCACGTCCTCGAGATTTCCGATCGGCGTCGCGCAGACCGCGAGCGGCACGGCTCAGCTCCCGGAGTCGAGCGCCTCGAAGGCGATCATCCCGGCGCCGATCACGCCGGCCTCGGCCCCGAGCTCTGCTTCAACGATCCTGACCGTCTCGCTTCCGGGCTTAAGGCCGTCGCGAGCCAGCACCTCGCGCGCGGGGCCCAGCAGCAGCTCGCTCTCCCGGCCGAAGCCGCCGCCGATCACGATCAGCTCCGGCTCGAAGATGTTGACCAGGGTCGCGAATCCGGCACCGAGGAGCCGGCCGATCTTCGCCATCGCCTCGACGGCTTTCTCCTCGCCCGCCTCCGCGCGGCGCACGAGCTCGTGCGAGTCCGCGTCCGCGCCGTAGAGCTCCTGCGCCACGCGACTCGCCGCCTTCCCGGACGCGACCGCCTCGAGGTGCCCGCGGCCCCCGCAGGCGCAGAGCGGCCCGTCGAATTCCACGACGATGTGCCCGAGCTCGGCTCCGGAGCCGGTCGCGCCGCGGTACGGACGGCCGTCCAGGATCAGGCCGCCGCCGACGCCCGTACCCAGCGTGAGCATCACGACATCGGTGGCCCCGCGCCCCGCGCCCGTCTTCCATTCGGCGATTGCGGCGGCGTTGCCGTCGTTGTCGATCCCCACCGGCAGCCCATGACGCTCGCGCATGCGGTCGCGAAAGTCGAGGTCCGCGAGCGGGATGTTGACCGACGCGATCGCCCGCCCCTTGCGCTGGTCGATCCGCGACGGGATGCCGAAGCCGATCGCCGCCGCGTCCGGGTGCGCGGCCCTGAGCTCATCGATGGCGCTGTCGAGCTCCGCCAGCAACGCCTCCTGAGACGAGACGATCGTGTGCCGCTCGACCCGAGCCTCGATTGCGCCCTCGCGCGTCAGGACCGCGGAGAGGGTCTTCGTCCCCCCCACGTCCACACCGATGACGCGCAGCCGCTCCAAAGCCCGCGGGTACCATACGCCGCCGGATGGCCTCGCCCGGCGGAGAGAAGCCATATCGCCTCTACCGCGGCGGTCGCGTCAAGGGACGCGTGCCGAGCCCGGGCAGGCCTGAGAAAGCCACGCCGCGCGCGCGGCCTGAACGTGACGGCAAGAGCCGCTACCGCGGGCCGGGGCCGAAGCCGACGGCACGTCGTCCGAGGAAAATCCGCTGGAGCCGCGAGCTCGCAATCGCGCTCGTCCTGATCGTCCTCTTCTTCATCGTCTGGGGCGTGGTCGGCTACCTCACCTTCCGCAGCGGGGTCTCGGCCGCGAACAAGCGGCTGCCGGGAACGGCCAAGTCCGTGCTCACAGCGGATCAGGGCCCACTGCTCTCGAACCCGAGCTCGATCCTGCTGCTCGGCACCGACCACTCGCTCGCCGCGTCGCGAAGCGGCGACCGGCACTCGGACTCGATCACGCTTCTGCGCACCGACCCCGACCACGGGCGGCTCTACTACCTCTCGATCCCGCGCGACCTGCGCGTCGAGATCCCGGGCTACGGGGCGAGCAAGATCAACACCGCGTACCAGGTCGGCGGGCCGCGGCTCGCCGCGCGCACAGTGGCCGCGTACACCGACATCCCGGTCAACCACCTCGTGGTGGTGAACTTCGCCGAGTTCAAGGACCTGATCGACAAGATCGGCGGAATCGACGTCACCGTCAGCGGTTCGATCCTCTCCAAGTTCGATTGCCCCTACGGCAGCGAGGCCCGCTGCGCTCGCTGGCCCGGCTGGCGCTTCGCCAAGGGAAATCAGCACCTGAATGGTCGCCGCGCGCTCATCTACTCGCGCGTGCGCAAGAACCTGCTCAACCCCGCTGAGAGCGACATCACGCGCGGCGAGCGCAACCAGCAGGTGCTCCAGGCGCTGATGAGCAAGCTCGCCAGCTTCAACACCTTCATGCGGATGCCGCTGATCGGCGGCGACCTGCTGAAGCCGCTCGCGACCGACCTCTCCGCTAACGAGTTCCTTTCGCTCGGCTGGGTCAAGTTCCGCGCGGGCCGAACGATTCACTGCCGGCTCGGCGGCACCTCGACCGGCGGGGACATCACGCCGAGCGAGGACAACGCGAAGGTGATCCTGATGGTGCTCGGCCGCTCCGCGGTGCAACCGCCGGCGCCGAGCGGGGACACCTATCCGCCGGGATGCCTGCTCGGCAGCCCGGCTCAGGGCGGCTAGGCCTCGGCGGCTTCTTTCTTGTCCTTCTTCTTTTCTTTCTTCTCGCCGCCGCCGTCGCCGTCAGAGCTCGAGCCGTCCTTGGACGGGCTCTCCTTCTTGCGGCCGCCCCGGCCGTAGTCCGTTGAGTAGAAGCCCGAGCCCTTGTAGTGGACGGCCACGGGATAGAGAACGCGCTCGACCGGGCCCTCGCCGCAGACTTCACACACCTCCGGCTGGGGGTCGTCCATGCGCTGAAAAAGCTCGAAGACGTGCCCGTTCGGGCACCGGTACTCGTAGATTGGCATTAAGGCGCCGCTCGCGGTGCCGTCGTCAGGACATGCGGGCTCTGCCCGCATGTCCGTCTGAAATGACCGATCGAACCAACTGGATTCATGAGATACGCCTCTAGGAACGGAGGATAGCGAGGGGGGTGGCTAGGAACCCCGCTCGCGCTCTACGGTTTCGCGGTAGCAGGGCGCGTCCTCGAAGGCCGCGAGCCCAGGAGGAGTCTGCCGTTGACGGGGTCGTTTGCGGCGCGCCGCAGCGAGCACCGCGGAGGCGCCCACGAGCCCGCCGATCAGAAACGAGCGCAGCCGCCCCGACTGCGATTCCCTGTCCATGCCACGATTGTAGGTACGAATCTCGTGATTAACCCAACCGGATCGACCGGTCATTTCAGACGGACGCACGGGCAAAGCCCGTCCGTCCTGACGACGGCACCGCAAGCGGCGCCTCAGTGATCGTCACCGTTGGCGACGTGCTGCTCGACGTAGTCGTCCGGACGGCTCAGCCGCTTGCTCCTGGCGCCGACAGCCCGGTTGAGACCCGGCTCGCCACCGGCGGCCAGGCTGCCAACGTCTCGTCGTGGGCGGCTGAGCTCGGCTCGGAGGCGCGTTGTGTGGCCAAGCTGGCCCGCGATCCGGCCGGAACGCTGGCGCGGTCGCTCCTGGAGAAACGGGGCGTCGAGCTCGTCGGTCCGCTCGTCGAGGGCGCGACGGGCATCGTCGTCGCGCTCGTGAGCGCCGACGGCGAGCGTTCGATGGCGACCGACCGCGGCGTCTCGCCCGAGCTCGCGCCCGATGAGCTCGACCCTGCGTGGTTCGAAGGCTCGGCCTGGCTGCACGTCTCCGGCTACAGCCTGCTCGCGGAGCCGATCGCGGAGGCGGCGCTCGCGGCCGCCCGCCTGGCCCGGGCGCGCGGAGCGTCGATCAGCGTCGACCTCTCGTCTTGGAGCTCGATCCGCGACTACGGGCCCGACGCGTTTCGCGCGAACCTCGACGCGCTGGCCCCAGATGTGGTCTTTGCGAACGAGCCCGAGTGGGAGATGGTCGGCGGCGCCTACGCATTGGCGGAGACGGCGATCGTCAAGCGCGGCTCGCGCGGCGTCGAGGTGCGGTCCGCGGCTGGAATCGCCGAGTACGAACCCCTCGCTGCGGAGGTCGTCGACTCGACGGGAGCCGGCGATGCGCTCGCGGCAGGCTTCCTCGTCGGTGGGATCGACCTCGGCCTCGAGGCTGCGGCTCGCTGCGTCGGCCAGATGGGTGCGGTGCCGTCGTGACCGCGTTGCTCCGAATCGCGCCTGAAGTGGAACAAGCCCTGCACGAGAGCGGCCCGGTCGTCGCGCTCGAGACTACCCTGATCGCCCATGGGTTCCCTCCCGGGGTGGGGGTGGAGGTGGGGCTCGAAGCGGAGGCGCGGGTCAGGTCCGCCGGAGCCATGCCTGCAACGGTGGGGGTCCTCGACGGCGCGGTCGTGGTCGGCCTGACCACGGAGGAGATCGACCGCTTCGGTGAGGCCGGCCCCGAGGCCCGCAAGGCAGGGCCCCGCGACCTCGCCGCCTGCGCCGTCCAGGGCGCTGTCGGCGCCACTACGGTCGGCGGAACGCTCACCGCCTGCCGGCTGGCCGGGATCCGCTTCCTGGGCACGGGCGGAATCGGCGGCGTCCATCGCGGCTTCGCCGAGCGACCCGACGTCTCGGCCGACCTCGCCGAGCTGGCGCGCACGCCGGCCCTCGTCCTTTCCTCCGGGATCAAGTCACTGCTGGACGTGCCCGCCACGGCCGAGCTGCTCGAGACCCTCGGTGTGCCGGCGCTCGGCTACCGCACCGGCGAGCTGCCGCTCTTCTATAGCGCCGGCGGCGGGCCGCCGGTCTCGGCGCGGATCGAGTCGGCGGCAGAGGCGGCCCGCATCGCCGCGGCGCACTGGGAGCTCGGCGGCGCAGCGCTCCTATTGGCCCGACCCGCAGACGAGACCGTGCCGAACGCGGAAGAGCTGATCGAGGAGGCGCTCGGTGCGGCAGGCGACCAAGGCGTCGCAGGCCAGGACGTGACGCCGTTCGTGCTCTCCTTCCTGCAAGAGCGCAGCGGCGGCCAGGCCCTCGCCGTCAACCGCGATCTGATCGTCGCGAACGCGGCCCTGGCGGCCGAGGTCGCGGTGGCGTTCGCAGCTAGCTGACCGAGCCGAGGAACTCGTCGATCGAGAGCGCGGTCAGGGTCTGGAGCTTCGCGCTCCCGCGAGCGCCGAGAGCCACGGAGACCCGGGCGATCGTCTGGGCGTCGGGAGCCTCGACCACGTTGACGAAATCGAACGGGCCGAGGGTTGCCCACTGGTGCAGGACCTTGGCGCCGAGCTCCTCGACGTCACGGTTGACCTCCCGTAGCCGGTCGGGGTTCGCCTTCAGCGTCTGCACGCCCTGGGCGGTCAGGCTCGTGAGCATGATGTAGGTCGGCATCGCGGCTCCTCCTGGGTCGGGGGCCCGACTTTAACCGCGCTGCCTGGTCGAAGTAGAGCAGGCTCGACCCGATCACGACCACCGGCCACAGGACCCCCTCCGCAAGCGGCCGCGCGATGTCGGCGGCCTGGCCGCTGCCCGCGTTGATCGCCACCGCCATCACCCGCGTGCTCAGGTAGAAGGTGATCCCCAGCGTCGCCATCGAGCCGAGCGAGTGGACGTAGTCGGCCCGGCCGAGCAGATAGCCGCGCCGCAGTGACTCGGCGAAGCCACGCCCCTCGATGATCGCCGCCGGCACGCAGAGACCGACGAGCGCGAGCCACGCGACCGCGGGCAGGATGTACAGCTGGACCAGCGCTGGGAACGGCAGGAAGACCAGCAAACCGGCGAAGAAGGCGGTTGCGATCCTTCGCCGCGGCACCGGCCGTTCGGCGGCGATCACCGCGGCTGCGACGTAGGTGAGGGTGACGAGCGGCGATCCAACGGCGAGGCTGACGATCTCCCTGGCCCGTCCGTCCAGAGCCGGCAGCAGCCCGCTGAAGATGCCGATCGGGACGCCGATCGCGAGCGCGGGCCAGAAATGCCTCCGGTAGAGGTGCAACGCCTCCGCCACGACCTGCCCAACCGTCCGCGTCTCCGGCGGCAAGGGAGGCGGCAGCGCCTCCTTGGGCTTCCTGGCCACGGCGCTAACCGTACCGCGGCCTAGGAGGATTTGACGAAACATCGGCTGTACCCTCGGGCTGCCCCGCACGCCCCGATGCGGCGTCCTCAGTCGCACCGATAGCTGTGGCTATCGGCACTCCCTGCGTCCTTGCCTCGGAACGAGCAGAGCACCCCGAGGACGAGCGACGTTCCGCCAAACCCTCCTAGGCTGCGGCGGGCTGGGCGGCGGCCGCCTTCTCGAACCTCAGCTCGCCGTCATTGGCGTCCACGCGGACGACGTCGCCCTCGGCGAACTCGCTCTCGAGCAGGCGCATGGCGAGCGGATTCTCGA
>Ga0307305_10000133_pt1 | contig 22585 bp, 21 predicted proteins | sample ER_DNA_186_FD_194512 | JGI IMG/M metagenome (GOLD analysis project Ga0307305, IMG submission 194512) | Bulk soil microbial communities from the East River watershed near Crested Butte, Colorado, United States - ER_DNA_186 | ecosystem: Environmental > Terrestrial > Soil > Floodplain | place... | reverse complement strand
CATCGTGATCGGAGCCGCCGCGGATCTGCTCGGCTGGGACATTCGCAGCTGGTTCTCGGATCTCTGGGACACGATTTCCGAGATCTCGGCGGCGTACCTGGTCGGCGCGGTACTGCTGAAGACCCTCCAGACCACCCTGACCGCGCTCGCCTGGTACGCGATCCTGCGCTACGCCTATCCGACCACGCGCTTCAGGGTCGTGCTCGCCTGCTACGCGACCTCGGTCGCCCTGAACGGGTTCCTGCCGGCGAACCTCGGCACGCTGGTGATGCTGCTGATGTTCACGACGATCATCGCCGACGCGACCTTCTCGGGCGTCATCGGCGGCTACGTCGTCCAGAAGATCTTCTTCACGCTCAGCGGCGCCTTCACCTACCTGTACCTCTTCCTGTCGGTCGGCGGCTCCTTCGACATCAAGTTTGCCTTCGTCCACGAGCACCCCTGGGCGACCGCGATTCTCTTGCTCGGCAGCATCGCGCTGCTCTACATGCTCGTCCGCGCGATGTGGCCGAAGGTTGTCAAGTGGTGGGACGATGCGAAGGAGGGCGGCGCCATCCTCGGCGAGCCGCGGAAGTACTTCGTGCGCGTCTTCTGCCCCTCGTTGATCGCCTGGCTCGCGAGCCTCGGCGTGATGGCGGTCTTCCTCGCCGCCTACGACATCCCGGTGAGCTTCCACACCTTGATGCGGATCGCCGGTGGCAACTCGATCGCCAACGTGACCTCGGTCACGCCGGGCGGCGCGGGTGTGAACCAGGCGTTCAACGTCGCCTCGCTGAACGGGATCACCGACCCGACGACCGCTACCGCCTACTCGGTCGCACAGCAACTCGTGACGACCGCTTGGAACATCCTCTTCGCGATCGTCATGGTCACCTGGGTCTTCGGCTGGTCGGGCGGCAAGGATCTCGTCCGGACGTCCTACGCCGATGCGAAGACGAAGGGCGCCGAGCAGAAAGCCGCGCACGCAGAGAGGAAAGAGGCCAAGAGGGCCGCCAAGCATGCGTAGGACAGCGCCGGTCTAGGAGCTCGTGGACTGGATCAGTGCCGAGCTGGCGTTGACCGCGCTGGCAGCGATGTTCTCGCCGACGACGCTTACCTTCAGCGTCCTCGTCCTCGTCCTCGGCAAGCGGCCGCTCCGCACGGGGCTCTGGTTCTACTTCGGCGCCCTGGGGGCGACGCTCGGCATCGGGATCGTCGCGGCGTTCGTCATCGGCAATGTGGCCGCCTCGCAGACGCCGAGCACCCCGAAGACGTGGGTTGCGGTCGTGGACGTGATCGCGGCGCTGGCTCTGCTCTTCTTCGTCGTGCGGGTGATGCAACGGCCTCCAAACCCCGAGCGGACGGCGGGCATGATCGCGCAGATGGAGAAGGTCTCCTCGTCGCGAGCGGTCGCGATCCTCGGCGCCGGGGCAGCGCTCGCCAACCCGGGGGCCTTCATCCCGATCGCGCTGAAGGACATCTCCGAGCTGGACCCGAGCACCACCCAGTACATCGTCGACTGGGTGTTTTTCTCGCTCGCCTCGCTGTTCCCGCTCGCGGTCGCGCTCGTGCTTCTCGTCGTGGCGCGGGAATGGACCGAGCGGGCACTCGGCCGAGTGCGCGGCTGGCTCGAGCTTCACGCCAGAACTGTTGCCGCGGCGATCGTCGTCCTGCTGGCCGTCTCACTTCTCCGGAACGGCATTGCCGGGCTCACCGGCTAGATGGGTTCGCCCGGAGAGGGTGATGTACGAGGTCGCTCGGGACCCCACGCTGGGACCGTGCGGCTTACGCTCATCCCCTTCGCCGTAGCGGTCGCTCTCGTCTCGGGCTGCGGTGGATCCGGCAATTCGTCCTCCGCGGCAGACTGGGCGAACAGCCTCTGTTCGTCGATCACGACCTGGTCGGGGTCGGTCAAGTCGGCCGGCGAGTCGCTCAAGGGAGGCAACCTTTCGGAAAACAGCCTCAAGAGCGCAACCAGCGATATCAGGAGTGCCACCGACAAGCTGGCGAGCGACCTGAAGGGCCTGGGGAAGCCCGATACCGAAGCGGGGCAGCAGGCGAAGGACGCGATCGACCAGCTCTCGAGCGACGTCAAGGACGGTGTCAACGCGATGCAGAGCGCGGTCCAGAAAGCGTCGGGCGTGAACGGTGCGGTCACCGCCGCCTCGAGCATTACTGCGACGCTTTCAACGGTGGGCACTCAGATCAGCTCGGCCGCTTCGAAGCTCGAGCAGGCGGATCCGAAGGGCGAGCTCGATCAGGCGTTCAAGGACGCCCCGGCCTGCAAGAGCCTGACGAGCTCCTCTTCCTAGGAACTCGCAGACTGGTCCTTGCGACCGCGGATGCGGGAGACCAGGACGGCGATCACCGTGACGAGGTACAGCTGGCCGAGGATCGCCTCGACGACGGCCAACGTTCGCCCGAGCTCCCCGGCGGCGGTGTAGTCGCCGTACCCCAGCGTGCCGAGCGTGACGAAGCTGAAGTAGAGGCGCAGGGAGCGCGTCCCGTCGGTTCCCTGTGCGAAGAAGTCGCCCGAGCCCAGGACCGCGAGCACGCCGTAGAGGTAGACGAACATGATGCCGATCAAGACGTAGACGCAGATCGCTCCCGTCACTGCCCTGACATTCGCCTCGCCCTGGTCGACGACGCCGAGCGCGACGATTGCGATCGTGGCGACGGTCAGGGCGCCCGAGAGAATCCCGACAACGCCCGTCAGCGTGTTCCCCCCGAAGATCAGGAGCAAGACGGCCGACGCTGCCGCCAGCGCGACAAGGCCGAGGCTGATCGCCGAGTCGGCCCTTGCGACGCCGGAGGTGAAGAGCGCTGTTACCAGGGTTCCCCCCTGAAGCACGACGAGCGTGCTGTCGGCCCACGGGCTGTTCGGCGCAACCGACATGAAGACGAACTCGACGACGATCAAGGCGAGCACGAGCCCGTAGCTGTGGCTCGCCCGGACGCGAGCGACGCGGGAGCCCGGATGCCAGACGTGCGTCATCTCCGTCATTGCCGCTACCGCGCGGTCGTCTCGAGCGGTCGCTGCTCTTGCGGCTCGAGAGCGCCGGCCCCGCTGTTCAGTCCTCGGCGCCAGCCGGCCAGGACCCCATGAACCGCAGCGGCGCCTACGATCGGCTCCTCTGGGAGCGGGAGGTGTGCGGGCGCGAGCAGGAACGGACGGGTCTGCGCTCCGCCGATGCCGCCGTGGAAGGAGATCAGCTCCTCGAAGGCGCAGCCCTCGTCGAGTGCCGGGTCGTAGAAGCTGCCGACCATGATGTCGGCGACGTGCTCGAAGCCATCTGTTCGCAGCAGGTGCGCGGGGGCGTTCGGCGAGAAGTGCGCCAGCGGATCCTCGCCCTCGACCCGCCCGTCCGCCAGGTAGTGCGTCCCGCGCGGGCCGAGCGCCAGCGGTCCGTCGCGTTGGGAATGTACGAGTAGCCAGCCCACGTGGGGGTGCTCCTGCAATGCCGGCAAGAGGCGCGGATGTCTCGCGTCGATCTCCTCGCGGGTGAGACGGCGCCGCTCCGCCATCAGGTAGACGAGTCCGAGGTTGCCCGAGCCGAGGACGACCACCTCCTTGTCGGAGACGTCGTTCTTCGGGCGCTTCTTCTTGGCCGTGCCGCCGGTCGCCTCGCCGACGGCGTTGCCGATGTTGCTGTGGTTCTCGTCCCCATCGGCGACGGTCGTCACCGCACCGCTCTCGAGCGAACGCTCGACGAGCTCGTCGAGGCCGTACCCGTTCCGCTGTTTGAAGGTCGCTCCCTGCGTCTGCCCGTGGTCGGAGAGCACGACGATCTCGTAGGGACGGGCCGCGTACTCCCTCGCCCGCTCAATTCGTCCGAATTGCCGGTCGAGCTTGCGCAGGGCCTCGAGCGTGTCCGCCCGCTCGAGGCCCGAGTGGTGCGCCACCTCGTCGTAGCTCGAGAAGGTGGCGTAGATCGCAGGCCGCCCCTTCATCATGTCGGAGAGCACCCCGTACACGATCAGGTCGCGGACGACGACGCAGAGCGCGGCTCGCATGAAGGGGTAGAGACCGCCCCGGTGACCGCGGGGCTGGACGTCCCGGCGCTTGGCTCTTCCGGCGGCCGACCACTCGAGGACGACTTCCCAGAAGAACAGTACGAGCACGGTGACGACGTTGAATCCGTTCGCGAAGAACGCCCGGTAGCCGGGGTTCGCTCGCTTCTCGGCGTCCATCCGGCTGACCGTGAGGATCATGTGGTCGGCCTCGCCGGAGAGCAGGTTTCCTCGGCTCGCGCCGCCATCCGCGAGCAGCCCTATGCCCGAGGCGTGGCGCCGCTCGATCTCGGCGCAGTCGGGCGGCCCCGAGCACGCCACCAGCTTCGCCGTCTCCTTCTCGACCCAGCGAAACGCCGGGATGTCGTCATTCGACCCGAGCAGGATGCCTGCCTGGCTGGCACCGGTTTGGGACGAGAGGTCGGTCTCCCATTCCGCGAATCGGTAGTTCTTCTCGGCGAGCCAGCGCGCCATGTTCGGGGCGCTACCGTCGCGCGTCGCGCGCTGGAGGACCGGCAGCGCGAGCCCGTCGATCTCGAGAAAGACGATCCCCGGTGTGTCCGTGACCGTACGACCACCCGAGCGCCGCGCGATCCGCTGGATCACCCTGATCGTGTACGTGTCGTCGTCGTTGGTGCCCAGGACGATGTCGAGGACGACGGTCACCGCCGAGGCGACGAAGGCGACGCCGAGCGCCGACCAGAACGAGTCGATCTGGAGGTCGTGGTCGGTGATGCTGTCTGCCGCCAGCAGCATTAGGGCATCCGCGATCAGGATCAGCACGAGCCCGGTGAGCAGCATCAGCGGCAGACGGAGCGCCGCGATGATGGGCGGCACGATTGCGTTCAGGGCCGCGATCGCGACGGCGGCGGCCAGCGCTCCGAGGAAGTTGTTGATCGCCGCCCCGGGCACGATCCACGCGGCGACCAGAAGCGCGGAGGCGGACACCAGCCAGGCGACCACGAGAGGGAGCGGCCTGAACTTCGGTCGACCGGGGCTCCAGCCTGACGCTTTATGGGCCTGTTCGGTGGTAGTCATAGCTGCATGCTCGACGGCGATTCTCGCGCGGAACCCCGCGCCGGGCCTCATCCGAAGGGGGTGATGAACGTGGCCGCGACTTGCTATTCGATCCGGGTGGACTTGCTTTGAATGGGCTCACCTGGCTGGGGCACAGCACCGTCGTGATCGACGTCGACGGCACACGGCTCGTCACCGACCCCGTGCTGAGGCGCCGGGTGTGGCACCTCCGCCGGGAGGTTTCGGTCGACCTCCTGGCGCTGGAGAAGGTCGATGGGATTCTGATCTCGCACGTCCATTTCGATCACCTCGACCACGCCTCGCTCCGCCGTTTCGACCGATCGCTGCCGGTCGTCGTCCCGGTGGGAGTGGGGAAGCTCCTGCGACGATGGGGATTCATGCACGTGCGTGAGGTGGACGCCGGGGACGAGGTCGAGGCCGGCGGGCTCACCCTCCGCGTGACGCACGCCGAGCACGAGTCGAGCCGCTGGCCGCTGTCTCCGCGCTCGGCGTCGGTCGGCTACGTGGCCCTGGGGTCGACGAGCGTCTACTTCGCCGGCGACACGGATCTCTTCGTCGGCATGGCAGAGCTCGGCCCCGTCGACGTTGTCGCTCTTCCCGTCTCCGGCTGGGGGTCGCGGCTGCCGGCCGGCCACCTCGACCCGACGCGCGCCGCCCAGGCGCTGCGACTCCTGCGGCCGAGGATCGCGGTGCCTGTCCACTGGGGAACGTTCAAGACGCCCTTCGGAGCGCGCCCCGACGACCGGCCGGCGAGGGAGTTTGTCCGCGCGGCCGCAGAGGCCGCCCCGGACGTCGACGTCCGGATACTGGGGATCGGGGAGACGTTGGCGCTCGAGGCCGTCCGGTGAACGACGAGATCGAGCAGCCCCCGGGGGGAGATCGCAGGCGCTGGTTGAAGCGCGGCCTCGCCGGAGGCCTCGCTGTGGCGGTCATCGTCGGGACGTACCTCTTCGTACTTCCGCAATTCGCCAACTACGGCGAGGTCTGGGCCCAGGTGCGAATGCTCTCCTGGGAATGGATCGGCATCCTCCTCGCGACGGTGGTGCTGAACGTTGTCACATTCGCTCCGCCCTGGATGGCGGCGCTGCCGGGCCTCCGCTTCCTGCCGGCGCTGACCGTGACCCAGGCCTCGACCGCCGGAACGTACCTCGCGCCCGGAGGCCCTGCCGTGGGCGTCGGGCTCTCGGCCGTGATGCTGATCGCCTGGGGCTTCCACGCGGATCAGGTCGCGCTCGCCGTGACCCTGACGGGGATCTGGAACCAGCTCGCGATCCTTGGTTTCCCGGCGATCGCCTTCGCGCTACTCACGCTGACGGGAGGTGACGGAGCCGCCCTGCAGACGATTGCCGTCATCGGCCTCGCCGGTTTCGTGGTCGTTGCGGCTGCGTTCGCGACGGCACTCTCGAGCTCGCGCATGGCGCGCCGAGTCGGCGATCTGGCCGCGCGCGTCGCGAACCGCTTGTTGCGGACCATCCGCCGAGGCCCGGCCGGCTGGAGTGGAGAGAGCCTCGTCCGCTTCCGGAGCGAGGCGATCGGGCTGCTGCGCAGGCGCTGGCACATCCTCACGCTTGCGACGCTCGCCGGGCACCTGTCGGTCTTTCTCGTTCTCCTGGCCAGCTTGCGCGCGCTCGGTGTCGATTCCGGCGAAGTGAGCTTGATCGAAGCGTTTGCGGGCTGGTCACTGGCGCGATTGCTCGGCTCCATACCGATCACGCCCGGAGGGCTCGGGATCGTCGAGCTCGGCCTGACGACCGCGCTCACTGGCTTCGGCGGCAACAACGCCGGTGTTGTTGCGGCCGTGCTGGTTTACCGCTTCCTCACCATCGTCCCGACGCTCGTGCTCGGAGGGGCGGCCGCCGCGACCTGGCGCCGAAACAGGCCGGTCCGTGTCGTCGGTTCCGGCTGAGCCGCTCCCTCCTAGCTGCCCTTCGCACGCTTTCGGCGGCGTGCCCCGGAGCCCCCGACCGGAGAGAGCGGGCGCCCGAAGACGTCGATGAAGAGCGCGCAGGGCCCCGAGCGCGGCGGAAGGCTTCCTTCGAGGATCTCGACTGTGTAGGAGAGGGTGTCGCCTTCGAGCCGAGGCTCACGCAGGACCACCACGGCGTCTTCCGGCTCGGTCCCGTCCTGATCCAGGAACGACAGCACGGCATTCGGCGGGTCGACCGCGAAGCTGTTCTCTCCGGTCTCCCAGAGCTCTACGAACCGGTGGGACGGAATGTGGCCGATCTCCCGGCGCGGCCGGTCGGCGAAGTAGACGGTCGAGTCGGCCAAGCCGTGGAGAGTGATGGTTCCGGGCCCGCTGGAGAGGGCCGTCGCGCTCTGGACGAACAGCGCGTCGATCCGCTCGACCTGTGGGTCGGAGGTCGTGTTCACTTCCAGGGAGAGTGTCTCGTCCAGCGACTCGTCTTTCGTCATGCCGACCGGGTGAAATGATCGCCTCCGGCGCTGGCTCGACATCACCCTGTCCGGATGATGCTCGCGCTCCGGCTCCCGAGAACGATCAATGACCATGCGCAAGAAGACCCTGCTCGGCGTCGAACTCACCTAGCTGTGGACTTCTTGAAGCATCTGCGCAGGAAGGACGCGGCACCCGCCGTCGAGCCGGCGCCGTTCGAGTTCGCTGCCGGGGAAGCGGGAGAGGTCGCCTCGGTATTCGCAGCCGCACGCTGGCTGCGAGACCTGGGCCGAACCTCGTGGCTCCTCGTCGGCCTCTTCGCGCTCTTGGCCGGCGTCTTCTGGCTCCTGGGCACGACGAACACCATCGTCGGACCGGTCGTGGCCGGGACGATCGTCGCGACGGTCGCGATGCCGATCGTCGACGTGCTCGAGCGGCACATGCCCCGTGCTGCGGCAGCCGGGATCGTGCTCCTCGGACTAGCCGCGATCGGCGCCTTCGTGCTCGTGCTCGTGATCGGCGGAATCACCTCGCAGGAGTCGTCGATCTCGGAGCACGCAAAGGCTGCCGCGGACAAGGCCGAGGGGTGGCTGAACGACCTCGGAGTGGACGAGTCCGGGTCGTCGAGCGCCAAGTCCAGCGTCGAGGGGGACGTCCCCAAGATCATCTCGACGCTGACGAAGGGCGTGATCAACGGCATCGAGGGGCTGACGTCGCTCGCCTTCGCGCTTTCGTTCACGCTGCTCAGCCTCTTCTTCCTGCTGAAGGACGGGCCCTCGATGCGGCGGTGGGTCGACCGTCATCTGGGCGTGCCGCCTCCGGTCGCGCAGGTGGTCACCGGAGGCGTCATCCGCTCGCTGCGGGGCTACTTCCGCGGCGTCACCCTGGTGGCGGCGTTCAACGGGGTGGTCGTCGGTCTCGCCGCGCTCGCGCTCGGGGTTCCACTCGCGGGCACGATCGGGGTCGTCACCTTCGTCACCGCCTACGTCCCGTTCGTGGGGGCGTTTGTCGCGGGGGCCTTCGCGGTCGTGATCGCCCTCGGCGCCAAGGGAACGACGGTCGCGCTGATCATGCTCCTGATCGTGCTCCTGGCGAATGGCCTGCTCCAGAACGTCGTCCAGCCGTTCGCGATGGGCTCGGCGCTCGACCTGCACCCGCTCGCCGTGCTGGTGCTCTCGATCGGGGCTGGCTGCATCTTCGGGATGCTCGGGCTGGTCCTCGCGGCCCCGCTCGCTTCGGCGGCTGTCCACATCAATCGCGACCTGGCGCGAGCGCGGCTCACTGCGGCGAGGCAGGAGGAAGCTGCGTTAGCCGCTGAGGCGCCCACGGTGCCCGCCTGACGACGAGCATCACCCGGTTGGGACGATGTCGCAGGGCCTATCTAGTGCGACTGTCGTGCAGATCTACTCAAAGGAGTGGGACGTGAACGACGGACTCGGTGCAGGTTTCTGGTTCAAGATCATCGGATTGGTACTGGCGTGCGCCGTCGGTGCCGCCCTTCTCTTCCTGTTCGTGGGAGCTGCGTGGGCCAGGTGGGGCGGGCTGGGAGCGCTGCTGTTCTTCTTCATCATTGCCTGCGGGTACGGCTACTTCTACGACCGCCGGCAGGTGAAGAAGTACGAGGAGGCGTAAACGGGGTTAGGAAGCGGCCGACTGCTCGTCGCCGGCGATCGGGTCGGAGGCTCCTCCGGCCCAGCCCGGAACCAGCCCCAGCTCGCCGGCTCTCGTGATCGCGGCGCTGCGGCTCGAGACCCCGAGCTTGCGGTAGACGGAGATCGCCTGCGTCTTGATGGTGTTGCGTGAGACGAACAGCCGCTCGCCGATCTCGCGGAACGAGAGGTGCGTCGAGAGGAGGGGGAGAAGCCGTAGCTCTGCCCGCGTCAGGCCAGAGCCCCCACGGGCCGCTGCTTCCGGCATTGCCCCGATCTCGGCTTCGAGCCCCGCAACCTGCTCGCCGAGCACTCCGAGAGACGGTCGCAGGCGCAGGATCTCGAGAGCCTCCGCGAGCATTACGTGTGCTCCTTTGCGGTCCCGCAACGTGACGTAGGCGCGAGCGAGCTCGAGGCGCACAAGCACGGACAGCCAGGGGATCGCGTAGGTCAGGCTGGGTGCCAGCCGCTGGGTAATCGTCAGCTGCCGGCGCGCCTCGTCCCACTGTCCGTGGCGCAGCAGAGCGCGGGCCGTGACCGCGAGATCGAGGGCGCTGGTCGCATAGCCGTCCAGGTCGCCGTCCGCGATCAGGCGGCGCGCCTCGAGAGCGAGCGTCTCAGCCTCGTCGTCATCGCGCCCGGCCGCGAGCAGCGAGCGCTCGCTGAGGGCGAGCGAGCGGCTCTCGGTCCGCCCGAGGCGGTCGGAGGCCCCGGCAGCCGTTGCGAGGACCCCGTCGGCGCGGTCGTCCTCTCCCAGGAGGAGGTGGGCGGTTCCCTTGACGACCAGCGCCCAGGGGTGCCACGGGTGGTTGGAAGGGAGCTCCGCGAGCGCGGACTCGGTCTTCGCCAGCATCCGCTCCGGACCCTCGGCGCACATGGCGGCGCGGAGGACGTCGATGCACGCCCGGGTGGCACCGCCCTCTCCGTTGGCCGACACGCCACGCTCCGCGGCGGCGAGCCAAGCCTCGGCCTGGTCCGGCCGCCCGCGGAAGGCATGGATCCGGGATCCCTCGACGGCGACCGCGGGGTAGCGGCTCAACTGCGCCTCATCGTCGAAGTGGTCGAGCCAGGACTCGACGGCCGTCACCCGGCCCGTCGAGCAAACGGTCATTGCGATCGAGCTGAGGATTCGTGCCGCGCTGTCCTCGTTCCCGGCCGCGTGCGAGTAGTCGAGCGTCGATTCGGCATCGCCCCGCGCCTCGAACCAGTCGGCGGCGCGCTGGTTGAGCACCGGGACGAGCTCCGGCTCACGCTCGGCCAGCTCCCGCTGGAGCAGGTCGCGGAAGAGGTGGTGGTAGCGATACGAGCCGCGGTGGCGGTCGAGCGGCACGACGAAGAGGTTCGCTGCTTCGAGCGTAGCGAGCTCGAGCGCCGATTCCTTCTGCTCGAGGACGGCATCGCAGAGCGGGCCGGACATCGTCTCGAGCACCGAGCTGCGACGAAGGAACGTCAGACGCTCCGGGGCGAGACGTGACAGGTACTCGGAGCGGAAGTAGTCGGCGAAGTAGCGATCGTCTCCGGCGATGGACAAGATGTCCTGCGGCTGGCCGGTCTCGACGCCGCTCTCGTCGAGCGAGGCAAGGGCTGCAAGATAGAGGCCCGCCGCCCAACCCTCCGTGCGCTCCACGAGCTCGGTGATCTCCTCATCGCCCACCTCGATCCGGGCGGCGCGCAGCAGAATCTCGGCCTCGCGCCGGCTCAACGCGAGCTCGTAGGGGCCGATCTCGAGGAGCGGGCCGCCTGCGCGTAGCGCAGCAACCGGCAGATTGGGGAGGACGCGACCCGAGAGCACGATCATCGACCCAACCGGGATGTGCTTCACGAGCTCGGTGACCACCGTGATCGAGTCGCGCGTGAGCAGGTCGGCGCCGTCGAGAACGAGGACGAAGGGCGACCGCCGCGACGTGAGCGCCTCGGCGAGGCGCGGGAGTGCCTTCGTGAACGCCGCCTCTTCGTCGAGGCGAAGGGGCTCGAGCGCGGATGCCGGGATCGGCTCGCCTCGGTCGAGCGCCGCCGCAACGTGTCTCAGAAACGCGACCGGGTCGTTGTCGTACTCGTCGATCGCGACCCAGGCAAACGGCCGGACGTCGCGCCTGGCCCACTGAGCGAGCAGGGTCGTCTTGCCATAACCGGCAGGCGCCACGACCAGCACGAGCGGGAATGCGCCCGCGGCGCGAAGACGGTTCACCAGCGCCGTCCGTGACACCGTTCCGACCGGGAGCGCCGGTACCTGGATCTTCGACTCGACGACCTCGAAGGGCAGCGCAGGCGGAGCGGATGGTCCAGCGAGGACGGCCTTCCCTCCGGCCCGGTGCAGCTCGGCGTTGCGGGGATCCGCCGGGCTCGGCGCACAGCTCAGGTCGCGCACGGGGGACTCCCTCCGGGGGGCGGGCAAGTGCGGTGCGGTCGCGTCATTAGAGATGGCCTCCGGCTCAGGACGGCTGAACCGTCTCAACCAGCGAGTATGAGGCCCTGGAAGGGAGCCCGGCATTCGGGAATCCACGGATCTGTCAGGGGTGCAAACACCGTGCAATTACCACGATTCGCAAATGGCTGCACCACCAGTCTTGCCCAATGCGCACGGCTGCTGCGATACTTCCCGGCAGGAAAATACATACGCCGCCCTTCGCCGAATACGGGGCGGCAACAAGGTTTTCGGTCCGACTGCCGCTCTCGATCAACGCTGTACCGCCGCGCGATCCTCAGAGGGCGACGTCCGCCGTGTCCTTCGAGGAGGTCGTCTCCATGAGAGCGGCTCTGACACCACATTGTTGCCCGTTGGGGGTAAGTCCCGCCCTAGGCTCGGTCGCACGATGATTCGGGTTGTCCTCGGCGACGACAGCTTTCTCGCACGCGAGGGCGTCGCGCGGGTTCTCGACGGGATCGGGGATGTCGATCTCGTCGCGGCCTGCGCGGACCTGGACGAGCTTCGGTCGACCGTCGAGCGCGTCGGGCCAGATGTCGTCGTGACCGATATCCGCATGCCCCCGACGAATACGGACGAGGGCATTCGCTTCGCAAGCGAGCTTCGGGCCTCGCATCCCGAGATCGGAGTGGTGGTTCTCAGCCAGCACGCGGAGCCGGCGTATGCGATGAGCCTGTTCGAGGGCGGCTCGAGTCAGCGTGCGTACCTGCTGAAAGAGCGTCTAAAGGACGAAGACGAGCTGGGGCGGGCTCTGCGGGAAGTCGTCGCCGGCCGTTCGCTCGTCGATACCCGGATCGTCGACAAGCTCGTGTCTGCCCGCCTGGACGATCCCGGAATCGAAAAGCTGACCCCTCGCGAGCGCGAGATCCTCTCGATGATCGCAGAGGGGCGTAGCAATGCTTCGATCGCGGAGTCGTTGAACCTCAAGAAACGCGCCGTCGAGCGGCACATCAACGGAATCTTCGCCAAGCTCGACCTGGGTGAGGCTTCCGATGTGAACCGCCGCGTCAAGGCCGCTTTGGTCTACCTGACCGACGGAGGAGGCTGAGTCTTGTCCGAGGCGGTCTTCGCGCGGGATCCCGCAGCCAGGCGGCGGCTTGGCCGGCTCGCAGACGCACCGCTTCGGTACCCGGCCGGCCTGGCTGTCCTTGCGGGCCTCTACTACGCGGCGGCCAAGACCGGCTATCTCCTGGAGTTCGCAGGCCCGGTCGCCGCGATCGTCTGGCTGCCGGCGGGCGTGGGCATCGCATTCCTGTACCTCGGCGGCCTTCGCTACTGGCCCGGGGTGCTGATCGGCGACCTGCTCGCGAACAACTACATGGCACTCCCGGTCGGCTCTGCGCTCGGGCAGACCTTCGGAAACATGCTCGAGGTGATCCTGGCGGTCCTGCTGCTGCGGCGTCTAGTCCCGCGTGGATCGCCGCTCGCCAGCGTTCGCGGGGTCGGTGCGATCGTTGTAGCGATCGCGGCGGGGGCGGCCGTCAGCGCCACCGTTGGCGCGGTCTCGCTTCTCTCCGGGAACGTGATCGACTCGGACGCAGTGCCCACCGTCTGGCGCACGTGGTGGCTAGGCGATTCGTCCGGCGCGATGATCGTCGTTCCGCTGGCACTTGCGTGGTACCGGCCGCTCTCGCCCGTTTGGCGCAGTCGCCGGTGGGTCGAGGCCGCGGTCCTGGTGGGCGCCATCGTCGCGATCGGGGGGTTCGCGTCGCGGACGTCGGATCCCTTGATGTACCTCGTCTTCCCCGTGCTGATCTGGGCGACGCTCCGCTTCGGCCAGCGCGGCGCAACCCTCGCCGTGGCCATCACTGCGATCATCACCATCTGGAACACGACCCACTATGCCGGGCCGTTCCACTTCGAGTCGATCACCCGCAGCGTCCTCAGCACCCAGCTCTTCGTCGCCGTCTCAGCCCTATCGACGCTCTGCCTGGCCGCGGTCGTCACCGAGCGCGAGCTGTTCGCGACACGCCTCAGTGCGTCCCGCTCGCGACTCCTCTCGGCGTCGGACAACGCCCGACGTCGCCTCGAGCACGATCTCCACGACGGGGCGCAGCTCCGCTTGACGTGGTTGGCGCTTCACCTCCGCGAGGCAGTCGGGGTCGCACGGCGCGAGCCCGAGCATGTGTCGGCGCTTCTGGAGCAGGCGGAGAGCGAATTGCAGCTGGCGATCGACGAGCTGCGGGAGCTCGCGCACGGGATCCATCCCGCTGTGCTGGTCGACCTCGGCCTCGCCGAGGCGATCAAGAGTCTCGCGCTGCGCTCGAGCATTCCGGTCAGGCTGCTGGAGGTGCCGGAGAGACGGCTGGACGAGGTCGCCGAGACGGTGGGCTACTACATCGTCGCCGAGGCGATCGCCAACGCGCAAAAGTACTCGCAGGCCTCGTTCATCCAAGTGCGCGCGACCGCCTCGAGGGAGAGCCTCCGAATCGAGATCCTCGACGACGGCGTTGGCGGCGCGGTCGAGCGTCCGGGCTCCGGTCTCGAGGGCCTGCGAGACCGTGCCGAGGCGATCGGAGGCAGGATGGAGCTGGTGAGTCGCGCCGGCTTCGGCACCCGTATCGCGGTCACGATTCCGGCCACGACACCTCCCAGGAGCTAAGCGGCGTTCATCCCTTCGGGGCGATGCCGCCCGCCGACGTCCGCAACATGACTTCGTCAGCCCCTCATCTGACGAGCATGCTCGTGACGATCGGCGTCGGTCTGCTCATGTGCCGCATGGGCCTCAAAGAGGGCCGGCTGCGGACCCGGAGGCGCCCGGGACCATGTGTGTCGTGCGGCCGCGATCTCCGCACGCGGCGCAGCTGCCCACGCTGCGGCTGAGGTCAGGTTGCGGCGAGCTCGCCGTGCCGCGCCACCGCGACGGCCTCGATGCGGGAGTGGACGCCCAGCGCCCGGAACAGATGGCGAATATGGTTTCGAACCGTCTCGAGGCTCAGGTGGAGCTCGCGGGCGATCTGGTGGGTCGAGTGGCCCCGCTCGAGTAGGCGTAGCACCTCGGCCTGCCGCGGGGTGAGATGGGGATGTAGCGGGCGCTCGGCCTCCTCGTCGACGTGGATGAGCTGGCCGAACACGCCGATGATCTGGCCGCCGGAATACAGCGGGACGGAGCTGACCTCCACGTTGACCCGGTCGCCGTCCTCATCCACGAGGACGCCCTCGGCGTCTGTGACCTCGGCCGTGCCGGCGATCTTCTGGGCGAACAGCTCGCGCGCACGGCGGGTCTCCTCGGGTGCGCACACCGAGGTGAACTGCCGCCCGGTAACGTCACCTACGACGCGACGGGCAGCTGGGTTGACCCAGCGAATGATCCCGTGCTTGTCGATCACGTACGCAGGGACGTTGATCTGCTCGAGCGCCCGCTCGACGTCGGCGTCGATCGCTCGGAGTTGCGACATTCTTGCTCGAGTTTCCCGGCGGGGTTCGCTCGGCACATCGCCCAAACAGGACGATGCGTAGGACCTCATTGCTTAGAGAGCAGGATCTCGGTAAGCCACAGCGCGGCGAGAAGGTCTTCTCGCAGGCCCTCGAGGTAGGCCGGCTCCGAGCTGTCCTGGCTATATTCGCCGCTCAGCATGATGGCCGCTTCGACGGTTACGAGCGCGTGCCTGAGCTGAGCGCGACGTCTGTAGACGTCGATCGGCGTGGGGGAGGGCCTGGATTCCACGTCCTCAGGGTTGCCTGACAAAATCCGGCCCGCTTGACCCAGCTTGGTCAAACTCTCGACCCAGTACGCTGGAGACGTGGCGATCACCGCCCATTCCGCTTGAGCGTCCGAGTCCTCCTCGTCGACGGTCGGCCGTCGGCAAGGGCCGGCCTTCTGCTGCTCGTGTGCGCCGAGGACGACCTGGCGGCCGTGGGAGAGGCCGGCTCCGTGGAGGAAGCCATCGCGGAGGCCCGCGCCCTCCGGCCTGACGTCATCGTGCTCGACGCGGCGCTGTGTAAGGAGGGCGAAGGCGACATCGTTCAGGTATTAGCGCACGAACATCCAGCCGGGAAGGTGCTTGTTTTGTCCGTGCAGGACGAGCCGCAGGACGTCCGAGAGGCTTTCGAGCTGGGCGCGAGCGGCTACGTCTTGAAGCAGGCAACCGAGACCGAGCTCGTTTCCGCGATCCGAGAGGTCGCCGCGGGCGGCCGGTACGTGTCTCCGGACCTGGGCGCCCGTCTCATCGCGGCCGAGACGGCGGAGCGGCGCGGCACCGACGGGGATCCACTGTCGGATCGCGAGCGAGAGGTGCTTCGCCTGCTGGCGCTGGGTCACACGAACCAGGAAATCGCGCAGAAGCTCCACATCTCCGTGCGCACCGCCGAGGCGCACCGTGCCCACATCATGCAGAAGCTCGGGTTGTCGACCCGCGCCGAGCTCGTGCGTTACGCCCTCGGGAAAGGCATGCTGGAGACGTAGCCGCGCCCCGTCTCAACGGGGCGGTCAGGGCTGACCTGAAGGCCCTCGCCGCGTAGGCGGAGGTCGTAGAAGAGCAGGGCCAGAGCGATGCCGGCGGCGAAAGCACGAACAGGTACACGACTGCCGAGACCCTTGATCCCGTGGAGAACATGCTCGCGCATCATTTTCCGATGCCGGGAAGGTCTCCTATCGGTGTAGGACGAGCCGCAAGACCTCGGTGAGGCTCTCGAGGTGGGGGCGCGCGGTCATACGAATCAAAAGATCGCGGAAAAACTCATCATCAGAGTCTGCGCGGCCGAGGCGAATCGCGCCCACATTATGCAAAGGCTCGGGCTTTCTACCAGCGCTGAGAATGTGCAGTAGTGGCTCCGGGCTCGCTTGCCGCTACCGCCGCCCTGAGCAGGAGAGCGAGGTCGTCTCGAACCCGTTCCAAGGCCGAGATCTCGATGGCCTCTGCCGGGCGGGCGTCCAACAGGATCAGCGTGTTTTCGGGCGACTGCAGTGCGTGCTCGAGCCGAAAGCGACGGAGGTCCGTGGGTACCGGCTGTCCCAGCTCGGCGGCGTTCGAACTCATCTACGTAAGCGTGGCAGCTCGAGGAAGCGTCACTCTTGACCCGATCAGGTCATTTGCCCGGTGGTTGGTGTCCCGCGATCAGCGACGGCGCATGCGCAGGGAGCCTGAGCTCGGGAGGGATGCGGCGCGCACGTATGAACAGGATGCCGGTCAGGGCGAGCAGCCAAAGCGGGAACACGAGCGCAAACCAGCTCTCGAAGCCCGCACTGAGCAAGAGGAAGAGGCCGACCGCGTAGCCGCTCCAGACGAACGGGCGGGGCAGGATTCCCGACCCTCGGCCAATCGCTGACGTGGTGAAGACGAACATCGCCGCCATGCGAAAGGAAAAGACGAACAGCAGAGTGTCTCCGTACTGGGGGAACTGGCGAGCGGTGACAGGGTCGATCCGGGCATCGGCGAACTCGGCACTCGCGGCCAGGACCGAGCTCGCTCCGAGCGCCGCGAAGAACAACGCGACGTACACGATCCCCGCGACGAGTTGGATGTTCGAAAGCAACAGGTTCACTCGCCGCACGCTGGTGTCGACCCACATCCGGAGTGCAACGAGGAACCAGATGAACGCCATCCCCGCGAACGGGCCGACGTAGAGGCCGGCGAGGAGGACCCGCCATCTCTCATCGCTCGCGTAAAATGCTGTGATCTCGACGTTCGACGCGTTTGCGCCGGGCAAGTCCGACAGCAGCCAGAACGAGAGCATGAAGAGCAGGGCGTGGATGCCGCCGACACCTGCCGTGAGGGTCATGACGCGGCGCAGTGAGCGCCCCTGCTCCGCCGCGTCCTGACTCCCGCCTACGTCGGTCGACGGCGGAACCACTCCACTCAGACCCGGTCGGGGACGTCTGGGACTCGAGAGTGGCCCACACCGAAGCGCCAACGAACGTCCTGCACTTCGGAGCCCTCGAAGCCCGGGCGCGCGTCCCGGGGATGCGACTCGTACCAGGACGCGTATCGGTTGGCCAGGGGCGCCGCCGTGAGCCCATGAGCGAGGACCGACAAGCCGATCGTCAGGTACGTCGTGGTGAGGATCAGACCGTCGTGCGGTAGGCCGCCCTCCTCGAGCACCAGTACCGCGAAGACGATCGACGCAAGTCCCCGCGGCCCGAACCAGCCGAGAAAGGCCAGCGTCGGCCTGCGCGCGCCCGTCCCGATCATGGAGATCGCGACGGGGATCAGGCGGACGATCGTCAGGCTGAGGACGGCGTAGAGGGCGACCTTCCAGGTCACGTCTCCGAGCACCGGCCCGAGGAGAACGGCGCCAAAGACGATGAACGTCACCGCGTTGAAGACCTCCCCGAGCTCCTCGATGAGATGCCCGACCTCGCCGCCGGTCCGGCGGCGGATGGCGCCGAACACGAAACCTCCTACGAACGCCGCGATGAAGCCGGAGCCGCCGATCGGATCTGCAATTCCGAAAGCGAGGCCGGCGCCGCCCAAGGGCACGACCTGGAGCCAGGAGCCACCGACGCCCCCGCGCCTGCCGGCGACCACGACCACGCACGCGGCGACGACGCCTGCAAGCACTCCGGCCAGGATGCCGTAACCGATCTGCTCGAGCACCAGCCGAACCGCAGCCCCGTCACCGATGGCGCCCGACTCGGCCTGCGCGATCGCGAGCACGATCCAGAACAACGGCACGCAGATCCCGTCGTTGAGACCGCTCTCGACGTTCAGGCCCTGTCGCACCCGGCTCGGGAGCCTCATCAACGTCACGACCGCCTGACCGAGCGCCGCGTCCGTCGGTGCGAGGATCACGGCGAGGAGCAGCGCCTCGGGCCACGAGAGTTGCGGGAACACGACCAGCGCGACGACGAATCCCGCCAGGAGCGTCAGGGGCAGGCCGATCCCGAGCAGGCGCAGCGGCACCGAGAGCTCGCCCCGCAGCGCGCGCACGTCGATCCGCGAGGCGTCCGCGAACAGGACGAGAGCAAGCGTCGCCTCGGCGAGCAGCTTGACCGTCTCCCCAGCCGGCGGCACGTCGATCAGTCCCAACGCCTCCGATCCGAAGACGAGTCCGACGGCTGTGAAGACCATCGCTCCCGTGATCGGCGTACCCGCGATCCGGCCGGAGATCGCCGCGTACGCGAGCAGGGTCAGCGTGATGACTGCTAGTGCCCAGTCCATCCGCGGCCTTTATCTCATGGGCCCCCAGCGCTTCGGTCACACCGATGGGATGAAATCGGCGGCAGCGACCTGCGATCCTTGTTCATCCGGAGCGGGTGATGCGTAAATTGGCTCCGGAGGCGAATAATCGGGCCGTCAGTGACAACGGAGTCCTCAACGAACGACACCCAGAAGCTGGAGTCGACCCTTTCGCGGGACAGCATGAGGTGGGTCCCGGGAGGAGCGTTTCTCATGGGCTCGGAGGACTTCTACCCCGAGGAGCGCCCCGTGCGTCGCGTCGAGGTCGACGGCTTCTGGATGGACCAGCACCCGGTCACGGCAGGCGAGTTCAGGCGCTTCGTCCGGGAGACCGGCTACATCACATTGGCGGAGCGGCCTCTCGACCCGCACGACTACCCCGATGCCGATCCAGACTTGCTCGTCCCGGGGTCGCTCGTCTTTCGCAAGACCGACGGCCCCGTTCCGTTGAACGACGTGCGCAGCTGGTGGGAGTATGTGCCGGGCGCGTTCTGGAAGAAGCCGGGTGGCCCGGGCACGACGATCAACGGGCTTGACCGGCACCCTGTTGTTCAGGTCGCCTACGAGGATGCCGAGGCCTACGCTTCCTGGGCGGGCAAGGAGCTTCCGACGGAGGCGGAATGGGAATTCGCCGCTCGCGGCGGCCTCGACGGAGCCGCCTTTGCCTGGGGAGACGAGGACTTCCCGGCTGGAAAGCCGATGGCAAATACCTGGCAGGGCGACTTCCCCTGGCAGAACCTGAATACGGACGGGTTCGAAGGCACCTCGCCTGTCGGCAGCTTTCCGCCGAACGGCTTTGGGCTCTACGACGTGTGCGGCAACGTCTGGGAGTGGACTAGCGACTGGTTCACCGCGACCCTGGAAGAAAAGCCGTGCTGCGCACCTCCGGCGCGGGAGGGCGAGCGCTTCCCGCGCAGGGTGATCAAGGGCGGCTCGCATTTGTGTGCGCCGAACTACTGCCTGCGGTATCGGCCCGCCGCCCGGCAGGGCGAGACCGTGGACACATCGACTTCGCACATCGGCTTCCGCTGTATCAGTCGAGGTTGAGCGAAGACACGAACCCCAACGACAAGCCGTACGCCGACGCCGCATCGCCGTTTCAGGCAAAGCGGAAGGTTCCCCTGCTGGAGCGCGCAGTGCCCGTTTCACAGGAGCTCCCGGCGTACGGCGGCGGCCACGCGCGGCGAGACGTGCTCGCCGGGGTCACCGTCGCCGCACTGGCTCTTCCTTCGGCGATGGCATACGCGGAGCTGGCCGGGCTCTCGCCTGTCAACGGCCTCTACGCATTGCTTCTCCCAGTGGTGGCCTACGTCCTGCTCGGCTCCTCGCGCCAGGTCGTCATCGGACCGGAGGGCTCGATCTCGGCGCTCGTGGCTGCCGCGGTCTTGCCGCTCGCCGTCGCCGGCAGCGCCGACGCTGCTGATCTGGCGGCAACACTCGCGCTCCTGGTGGGCGGTTGCTTTCTCGCCGCGCGTGCATTGCGTCTCGGCTGGCTCGCCGACTACTTCTCACGGCCGGTTCTGATCGGTTACCTGCACGGCGTGGCCGTCGTGCTTGTCATCTCGCAGCTCGGCAAGGTGCTCGGTCTCGACATCGAGGCGCGCGACCCGCTGCCTCAGCTCGGCGAGGTCGTCCGAGAGCTCGGCGACACGAGCGGGATCACCCTCGCGGTCGGGGCGGCCGCGCTTGCTGTCCTGATCCCCTTGCGCTTCGTCGCCAGTCGCTTCCCGGCGGCGCTGCTCGTCGTCGTCGGCTCGATCGGGGCCTCCTGGTGGCTCGACCTCGAGGAGCGGGGCGTAGCGGTGACAGGGAGCGTCCCGAGCGGCCTCCCGGAGCTCGGCCTGCCGATTCCAGGCGGAGGTGACGCGCTGCTGCTTCTGTATGCGGCGCTCGGGATCTTTCTCGTCAGCTTCGCCGACGAGATCCTCACGGCGCGGTCGTTCGCCGGGACGCACGGCCAACACGTGCGGGCGGAGCAGGAGGTGCTCGCGATGGGAGTGGCCAACGTGGCCGCCGGGGTGACCCAGGGCTTTCCAATCGGTGCAAGCGGCTCGCGCACCGCCGTGAGCGACTCGATGGGCGTGCGGACCCAGCTCGGCGGACTCGTCTCGGCCGCCACGATCCTCCTGATCCTGCTCTACCTAACCAACCCGATCTCGTACCTCCCGAAGGCCGTGCTGGGGGCGGTGATCATCGCCGCGGCGATCGGGCTCGTCGACCCCGATGCGTGGCGTGCGCTCTGGGCGACCGATCGCGTGGAGGTGGCGATTGCCGCTGTGACGACCGTAGGCGTGGTCTCCGTCGGGGTGCTGGAGGCGCTCGTCTTCGCCGTCGGCTTGTCGATCATCGACGTCGTCCGCCGGAGCGCACGCCCCCACGACGCCGTGCTCGGCTGGGTGGAGAAACTCGGACGCTACGGCGACGTCGCCGTGCATCGCTCCGCCCGGGTTACGCCGGGCGTCGTCGTTTACCGCCTAGACGACCGGCTCTTCTTCGCCAACGCCAGCTACGTCAAGGGCCGGGTGCTCGAAGCCGTGCGGGGCGCGCCGACGGCGACTCACTCGGTCGTGTTCGACGCCGAGGCCGTGACGCACGTCGACGCCACAGGCCTCGCCGCGCTCGAGGACCTGGTCGACAGGTTACGCAAGGAGGGCATCGAGCTCTCGTTCGCGCGCGCCAAGACGCCGCTGACGGCCACTCTCGCCGAGGGCGGGCTCGGCGGAATCACGCTCCACCCGACCGTCCGGGGCGCCGTGGAGGCGGCGGCCTGATCTGGGGCGTAGACGCCGCGCGCACGGCGGATCATCCGATGTGGATGAATGCCGCTTGCCGTAGACAAGCCAGGCTCTAGGCGATCGATGTTGATCGCACTCCTCATCGCTCTCGGCGTCGACCTGATCGTTGTCGTCGCGTTCGCCGTGTTCGTGTTCGGACGCAGACGGTGGCTCAAGCGTCAGCCGGGTGAGTTCGCCGGAGCCGTTCGGGTCTCGGGCGGCGACATCGATGGCCTGGGGTCAAAACGGAAACGCGGCTCCGGCCGTTGGGTCCGCGATGTCCTCGTCTGGAGCAAGGGGCCGTTCATGATCCGCAATGAACTCGTACCGGTCGACCGACTCGTGGGCGAGCGCCCGGCCCGGCCCGGCGAGGTGAAGCGGCTAGGCGACAACCCGGTCGTCATCGAGTTCGAGTCCAACGGCGCCAGGATCGAGGTCGCGGCGAGGGCGGAACAGCGCGCCCTCGCGATCGGGCCGCTAGAAGCGCCGGCGAACGTCTCCTGATCGTCAGAGCGTCTGGCGAGACGGACGGGGCGTCGGCGAGGAAAGGAGCGCTCATCCCAAGAGGATGATGCTCGCCAATCTCGCGCCTACCAGGATGGCTCGTGTTCCCAGACCCACGCTTTCGTGTGCGCGGAGAGGAGTAGAGAGTGACCGACCAGAGTTCACGTGACGTCCTGCCGATCCCGGACAGGCCGTACGAGGGGGAGCTCCCTTTGGACGCCAAGGATCCTGAGGCGAAGTTCCCGCCGATCGAGCCGCTTCTGCCCCCGCCCGGCGCGCCAAACGTCCTCGTCGTTCTGCTCGACGACGTCGGGTTCGCCGCCTCGAGTGCGTTCGGCGGCCCGTGCGCGACACCGACAGCCGAGCGCCTGGCAGGGAACGGCCTGAAGTACAACCGCTTCCACACGACGGCGCTGTGCGCGCCCACCCGGGCTGCCTTGCTGACGGGTCGGAACCACCACACGGTTGGGATGGGCGTCATCACCGAGCTCGCGACGGCGGCACCCGGCTACAACTCGGTGCGCCCCAACACCTGCGCGCCCCTGGCGCAAACCCTGCAGCTGAACGGCTATTCGACGGCGCAGTTCGGCAAGTGCCACGAAGTGCCGGTCTGGCAGACGAGCCCGATGGGGCCGTTCGACGCCTGGCCGCCCGGCAGTGGATTCGAATACTTCTACGGCTTCATCGGTGGT
>Ga0307305_10000130_pt1 | contig 22643 bp, 24 predicted proteins | sample ER_DNA_186_FD_194512 | JGI IMG/M metagenome (GOLD analysis project Ga0307305, IMG submission 194512) | Bulk soil microbial communities from the East River watershed near Crested Butte, Colorado, United States - ER_DNA_186 | ecosystem: Environmental > Terrestrial > Soil > Floodplain | place... | reverse complement strand
CCGGTTTTCGTCGCGCTGCGTAATCAGCCCTCGTCTAGGGTAACGCGCACACTTCCGCCGTTCGGGCTCCATGGCAGACATGAACCGCGTCGCCGTCCGCGCCGATGAAACGATCGGTGCGCCGCCAGGCTCACGCTGACGACGCATCCGCATCGGCGGCACATGACCAATAGGTGCATAAACATACGCAGCTTTGCATGTTTCTTGCTAACGGCGGCACCTTGGGGCGGTCGCTGATGGGGAGCACGGGTCGAGGGGAATGCGGCCCGGCGCGGGCGACGAATGCGGCGGGACGCAGGTGTTCAGGTGGCGGGCGACGCTGGGGTGACGGCGTTGTCGCGCCGCGGGAGGCGGACGGTGATCTTAAGGCCCCCGGTGGGCACGGCGGTGGCGTGCACGGTGCCGCCGTGCACCGCAGCGATCGATGAGACGAGGGTGAGGCCGAGACCGAAGCCGTCGTGGCGGGTGCGGTCGTCGAGCCGGGTGAACGGCAGGAACAGGTGTTCGACCATGTCGGCGGGGACCACCGCTCCGGTGTTGACCACGCGCAGGACGGATGTCGTGTCGTGGGCGGCCGTCGAGATCGCGACCGTGCCGCCGGCGATGTTGTAGCGCTCGGCGTTGTCGAGCAGGTTGGCGACGAGCCGTTCGAGCAGCACTCCGTCGCCGGTCACCGGGGCTTCGTCGAGCGTGGCGGTCGTCGTGATGCCGCTGGCGGTCCGTCCCTCGAGTGCGTCCTCGGCGACGGCGGCCAGATCCAGCGGGTCGGTGAGGGCACGCGCCTGATCGTTACGCGCGAGTACCAGCAGTGCCTCGATGAGCCGCTCGCAGTGATTGACGGCCTGGCGGACCTCGGCGGCCATCGACACCAGTTCGTCGCGCGCCGGCTCGGGCCTGGCGAGGACGACGTCCATCGCGGTGCGCATGACGGTCAGCGGCGTGCGAAGCTCATGGCTTGCGTTGGCGATGAACTGCCGCTGGCTGGTGAACGCGCGGTCGAGCCGTTCGAGCATCGTGTCGAACGTGTCGGCGAGCTCACGCAGCTCGTCGCGCGGGCCCTGCAATGCGATGCGCTGGGACAGGTCCTGCTCACTTGCCGCGCGGGCAGCTGCGGTGAGCCGGTGCACCGGCCGCAGGATGCGTCCGGCGACGATCCAGCCCACCACCACGGCGAGCAGCGTGACGCCGGCCAGGCTGAGCAGCGAGTAGGTCAGCAGGTGGGTGAGCGTCGTGCTGCGCTGTGCCGAGGCGCCGGCCTGGACACCGCTGGCATACAGCCCGGCGCACTTCCGCATAGCCTCGGCGCCAACGTTCTGCGCCCTGTTGACGCACTGCGCGATCTCTTGCTGGACCTCCGGTGGGATGCTGGTAGCCGTCGTTTCGTGGAAGGTGTGCGCGACCAGCAGGTAGGTGATCAAGACCAGGCCGGCCCCGCCCAGGGCCAGCAGCGACGCGTAGAGCAGCGTCAGCCGCGACCGGGCGCTGAGGTACCTTCTCACAGCCGGTAGCCGACGCCGGCGACGGTCTCGATCAGCGGCGGATCGCCGAGTTTGCGCCGCAACCGCCCGACGGTCACCGCGACCGTGTTGCTGAACGAGTCGGCGTGCGCGTCCCAGACGTGTTCGAGCAGTTCCTCGGCGCTGACCGCGGCGCCGTCCGCGCCGGCCAGGCACTCCAGCACGCCGAACTCCTTGCGGGTCAGGGTCAGCGGGATGCCGCTGCGGCTGGCGCGGTGCCGCGCGCGATCGACCACCAGGTCCCCCCGCTGCACGACCGCGGGCGAGCCGGGACCGCGCCGCCCGAGGGCGCGGGTGCGCGCGATCAGCTCGGGAAAGGCGAACGGCTTGCCGAGGTAGTCGTCGGCGCCCAGCTCCAGCCCGTCGACCCGGTCCTCGACGTCCGCCGCCGCGGTCAGCATCAGGATGCGGCTGGGCGAGCCGTCGCGCACCAGCCTGCGGCAAACCCGGTCGCCGTGGACGGCCGGCAGGTCGCGGTCGAGCACGACCACGTCGTAGTCGGTGCTGGTCGTGCTCTCCAGGGCGGCCGCGCCGTCGTAGACCACGTCGACGGCGAAACCCGCGTCGCGCAGACCCTCGCCGATCCGGTTGGCCAGCGCGACGTGATCCTCCACGACCAGTACTCGCACATACAGATTGTGCGCCTGCCCGGATGACATCCGCCTAACAATGCTTGTTCGGCTCGTGTCATGGGCTACGCGCGAGAGTGGTCCCGGTGCACATCGACCACCAGGCGCAGCCACGACCCAGCCCCTGAGGAGGCACGAGATGACCATGAACGAGACAGCAGGCGGCCGCCGGCACTGGTGCCGGGCGCGGCCGCGGCGGGCGGGCGTCCTGGCCGTCATGGCCGGCCTCGTGCTGCTGACGGCGGCATGCGGCGGCAGCCCGTCATCCAGCGGCAGCCCGTCAACAACCGGCGGCCCGTCAACAACCGGTACCGGCGGCGCATCGTCATCGTTCGTCTCGCACGATCTCGCCTTCGCCCGGTGCGTGCGCGCCCACGGGGTGCCGAACTTCCCCGACCCCAACGCCAACGGGCAGGAGCCTCCCAGCGTGAAGGACATAAGCAAATCCCCCCGGTTCCCGGCGGCCTCGAATGCATGCAGGTACCTGATCCCGAGCGGCGGCACGAACGCCCAATTCCGGGCGGATCTGCGCGAGTACGTGAGATTCGCCGAGTGCATGCGCGTCCATGGGGTGCCGAACTTCCCCGATCCCGCCACCGACCCCGACGGGTCGCCCGTTTTCAACCTGCAGCACGCCGGTATTGACACGCAGTCGCCGCAGGTCAAGGCTGCGGCGCTCGGATGCATGTCGCAGCTGCACCTGGCCAAGCTTCCAAATTATCGGGTTTAGCGGCGGCGGTAGCGTCGCAGGCCGGGGCGTCCGGGCCGTTTGCGGTGGCTGGTCCCTGCGGTGCGGCACCGGCAGCACGGACGGCGCCCGGCGGCTCATAGCCGGAGCCGGAAATCGAGGACACGGAAACGACGGAGGCGGATCGTGAGTGGGACGGTTTCGCGGGACCAGCCAGTTCCCGGTGGCCAGCCGGGCTTCGCGGGTCAGGGGGGTGTATCGCCGGGGCCGCAGGGCGGTCGGCGGCGACGTGGCCGCTGGGTGGCCCTGGGCATCGTGGTCGTGGTGGCGGCCGTGGCGGCGTCGGCGTGGCGGGCCGGGGTGTTTTCCCCGGCCGCCTCGTCCGGGTCCGGCCAGCAGGGGGCGCCCGCGCCGGCGGCGCAGGCGGTGACCCGGCAGGATCTCGCGGCAACCAGGCCGGAGACCGCGACGCTGGGGTATGCCGGGTCCTACACGGTGACCGGGCAGGGCGGCGGAACGCTGACCTGGCTACCGTCGGCCGGGCGGGTGATCCGGCAGGGGCAGGTGCTGTACAAGACCGGCAACGGCGCCCCGGTGGTGCTGCTGTACGGCAGCGTCCCGGCGTGGCGGACCCTGGATGAGGGGATCACCGGCCAGGACGTGACCCAGCTCAACCACGACCTGGTGGACCTCGGCTACGCCGGCCGTGCGGATATCGTCGCGCTGGGCTGGGATTACTACTCGTGGGAGACGGCGTACGGCGTGCAGCAGATAGAGGAGCACCTGGGGGTCTCCTTCCCGCCGGGGAGCCTGTCACTGGGGCAGGTGGTGTTCAAGCCAGAGGCGCTGCGGGTCAGCCAGGTGAAGGGGAGCCTGGGCGGCCCGGCGTCGGGGCCCGTGCTGACCGCGACCTCGGACCGGCACGTGGTGACGATCCCGCTGGATGCCTCCGAGCAGTCGGAGGTCAAGGCGGGTGACAAGGTGACGGTGACGCTGCCGGACGGGGCGACCACGCCGGGCGTGATCTCCTCGGTCGGCACGGTGGCGACCACCACGTCCGGGCCGGGGCAGAGCCCGGTCACGACGATCCCGGTGCAGGTGAAGCTCACTCACCCGGGGGCGGCGGGAACCCTGGACCAGGCGCCGGTGACGGTGAACCTCACCACCGGAAGCACCCCCGGCCCGGTGCTCGCGGTGCCGGTGACGGCGCTGGTGGCCCAGTCGCCGGGCGGGTACGACGTCGAGGTCGCCGGCCCGGGGAACACGCGGCGCTGGGTCCCGGTGCAGGTCGGGATCTTCGATGACACCGACGGGCTGGTGCAGGTGACCGGGAACCTGACGCCCGGGCAGCAAGTCGTGGTGCCGGCGTCATGACCACCGCGCAGGCGGCCGGTGACCTCGCCGGCCGGCCGGCCGGGGGCGTGCCGGTGCTGGAACTGGAGAACGTGTCGAAGGTGTACCCGGGCCAGCCGCCGGTGCGGGCGCTGGCCGGGGTGAGCCTGGCGGTGGCTGCCGGGGATCTGGCCGCCATCGTGGGCCCGTCGGGGTCGGGCAAGTCCACGCTACTGCACCTGATGGGCACCCTGGACAAGCCGACTGCCGGGACGGTACGCATCACCGGCCTGGACGTGGCCCGGATGACCGACGGGGAACTGTCGGCGCTGCGGGCGTCCCGGATCGGGTTCGTGTTCCAGCAGTTCTTCCTCGCCGAGCACCAGAGCGTGCTCGGCAACGTGGCCGACGGGCTGCTGTATGCCGGCATCCGGCGCGGCCAGCGGCGGCGGCTGGCCGCCGCCGCGCTGGACCGGGTCGGGCTCGGGCACCGGGCCGCCGCCCGGCCGGTCCAGCTATCGGGCGGCGAGCGGCAGCGGGTCGCGATCGCCCGGGCGATCGCCGGCCGCCCGCCGGTGGTACTGGCCGACGAGCCGACGGGAAACCTCGACTCCGCCACGGGCACCGCGATCCTAGGCCTGCTGGAAGAACTCAACCAGCAGGGCACCACGGTCATCATCATCACCCACGACCACGCGGTCGCCGCGCGGACGCGGCGCCGCATCGAGATGCTCGACGGCCGCATCATCACCGGCACGGGAGCAGACACCGGGACCGCTGCTCCCGACGGCGGGTTCTGGCTCGTTCAGGATGGACCCTCATGACTATGACTTCCGGGCACCCCGCCGGGACGGCCGTCTGGGCGACCCCGGTCCCGGCCCGTCTGAGGCCCGGTGACCTGGCCGGGCTGGCCAGCATCGGGCTGCGGACCCGCAAGCTGCGCGCCGGGCTGTCCGCGCTGGGCATCGCGATCGGCGTCGCGGCGATCGTCGCCGTCCTGGGCCTGGCCGCCTCCTCCTCCGCCGCGCTGCTGGCCGAGATCCAGCAGCTTGGCACCAACCTGCTGACCGTCACCAGCGGGCAGACCCTCACCGGCGGCGCCGCCGAGCTGCCGCAGGCGGCGCCGGGCATGATCGCCCGGCTGCCCGGCGTCACCGGTGTGCAGGACACCGGCACGGTCACCGGCGTTCACGTCTACAAGTCCCCGCTCATCCCCTCGATCCAGACCAACGCCCTCGGCGTGGACGCCGCCACCCTGGGCCTGCCCGCTGCCGCCGGCACCTCGCTGGCGCAGGGCCGTTACCTGAACGCCGCCACCGAACGCGAGCCCGTCGCCGTGCTCGGCGCCGCCGCCGCCCAGCTCCTGGGCATCGACCGGATCCGGCCCGGGATGCGGATCTGGGCCGGCGGCCAGTGGCTCTACGTCACCGGCATCCTGCACCATGCCGTGCTGGCGCCGGAGATCGACTCGGCGGTCCTGGTCGGCTTCCCAGCCGCCCGCAAGTACCTGCACTTCGACGGGCACCCGTCGAAGATCTACGTCCGCACCGTCAACACCCAGGCCGCCACCACTGCCGTCGATAACCTCCTCGGATACCAGGCCAACCCGGAAAACCCGAACCAGGTCACCGTCTCCCAGCCCTCGGAGGCGCTCACCGCCCAGGCCGACGCCAAGAGCGCCCTCGGCACCTTGTTCCTCGGACTGGGCGCGGTCGCGCTACTGGTCGGCGCGATCGGGGTGGCCAACATCATGGTCATCTCGGTACTGGAACGCCGCTCCGAGATCGGGCTGCGCCGGGCGCTGGGCGCCACCCGCGGCCAGATCCGCGCCCAGTTCCTGGCCGAGGCCATCCTGCTGTCCCTGGCCGGCGGCATCGCCGGCGTCGCCACCGGCGTCGCCGCCACCGCCATCTACGCCCGCGGTCACCGCGAGCTCCTCGTCATCCCGGCCGAAGCCTGGGCCGGAGGGCTCGCCGCCGCCGTCGTCATCGGCGCCGCCGCTGGCCTGCTGCCCGCCATCCGCGCCGCCCGCTTGTCCCCCACCCAAGCCCTCTGGACCATGTGAGGAACGAGGGGCCAGCCAGCCAGAGGGGTGCCGCGCCAGGCCGGTGTCCCAGCGGGGATCCGCTTGCGGGCGGCAGCTACGACCTGGACGACCCGATTCGGAACCTTCTCACGTGCGGAGGCGAGCCGCATGTGATGGCTGCTCCAACTGCATATTCATGCAGTGATGCCCGCCGAAAGCGTCCGCCTGGGCAGTCGCTGCGCCGTTGCAGCGGATCGGGGAGCGGGGGGATCGAGCCGTACATATCGTGCCGCGCCGCCGGACTTCGGGACTCGACGTCGGGCACGCGGAATCGGCGTTCTGTTTTAGGCGGGTACGGGATACAGGTCAAATAGCGGTAACGCTCCGTCGCCAGTGACGTGAAGCTATGCGTACCGGGAGTTGGTCCGGTAGCTACGCAACGGCACCGGCTTGGAGTTATGGCCGTAGGCTTTCCGTGTCAGTCTGAGCCGTGATCACCGGCCGGGTGTGCGGGCGGCCACCTCTTGCGGTGGTCTGTTGGGGAGCAGGCGCCTGGCCCGGCGGGCGGCGCTATCGCGGTCCTCGGCTGCCGGGCCGAGATCACCCTGGCCGTTGCCTGACGGGATTCGCGTCCGCTGGGGCGCATCGTGGGATCGGATCCTGGTCGGCCGCCGGGGGAGCGGGATGGCGGCCGGGCAGGGTAGCAGCTTGCCGTTGATCACCGTGCGTCAGCAGGCTGCGGGGAGCGGGGGCGGGCAGGCGCCTGGGCGGCGAGGGCGGCGATCTCGTCCAGTATCGACGGCCACAGTTCCTGCGGCAGGTCGTGGCCCATTTGCGGGTAGACGACGAGCCGGGCGCCCGGGATCGCGGCGGCGGTGGCCTGGCCGGCCTTGACGTTGATGATGGGGTCCTGGTCGCCGTGCAGGACCAGGGTGGGATTCCGCACGGCAGCGAGCGCCTTGCGTCGGCTCCCGGATGCGCTGACCGCGGCTCGCTGCCGGAAGCCGTCGGCCTCGCTGCCGGGGTCCCGCTCGTAGGAGCGGCGGCCGATGTCGCGGATGAGCTCCTCATCGATCGGGTAGCGCGCGGTGCCGGTGAGCCGCTTGAGGGCCACGGTCGCCTCGGCGGCGTCCTCGGGACCGTTCGCTGGCATGCCGGCGATCTGCATCAGCTTGCGCATCGTGGAGATCTTCGGCATGGTGCCGATCCGGGCCGAGGGGGTGGACATGATCGAGGTCAGCGTGCGGATGCGCGACGGGTGCCAGATGGCCATGGTCTGGGCGATCATGCCGCCGAGCGAGGTGCCGGCGATGTGGGCGCGATCCCAGCCCAGCGCATCTAGCACCGCCACGGCGTCGCCGGCCATGTCCTCGAGCCGGTAGGGCGCGGCGGCATGACGGATGAGCGGCTTGAGCCAGCCGGGGTTCCCGGCCTGGGTGAGGTGCGTCGACAGGCCGGCATCACGGTTATCAAAGCGGGTTACGCAGAACCCGCGCCCGGCCAGGGCCGCTACGAACGCGTCCGGCCACATCAGCATCTGCACCCCGGTGCCGCTGATCAGCAGCAGCGGCTCGCCGCCTGGGGCGCCGGAGGTCTCGTAGGCGAGCTCGATGGTGCCGTGTCGTGCGATCGGCATCTTAGTCTCCTTGGCTAAACTAGGGTAAATCAAGATTCGATGAAATCAGATTCGATGAAACTATATTCACTGATCTGACCGCGCCTGTCAAAGGGGTTGCCGTGATGCCAGCCGGACCAGGGACCAGCCGCAAGGCCCAGGCGGCGCAGACCGAGGTCGCGCTCAAGGAGGCGGCCCGGCGGGTATTCGCCCGCAACGGCTATCACGGCGCCAAGATCACCGACATCACGACCGAGGCCGGCCGCTCGGCGGGCTCCTTCTACAAGCACTTCGCCGGCAAGGACGACGTCCTGCGGGCACTGCTGACCGACTGGCTGGCGCAGGCAGGGGCGGAGCTAGCCGGCGATCCGGCGGGCGACGACCTGTCACAAGAGTCGGCCCTGCGCGCCCGGGTGGCCGTCTACTGGCACACCTACCGTGCGCATCTCCCGGAGATCCGCGCGCTCGGCGAGGCAGCCCAGGTCGACCCGGCGTTCACTAAGAGCCTTGCCGCGATGCGGCACGCCGGGCTCGCCACCATGCGGCGGCATCTTGAGCGACTGCGCGATACAGGCCATGCCCTGCCAGGCGACCCCGCGGTGCTGGCATCCGCCTTCAACGCCCTGCTCGAGGGCTTCTGCCAGGTATGGATCGCGGGCGGCGGGGAACCCATCGGCCGGCCGCTCGGCGACGAGGAAGCCATCGACACCTTGACCCGGCTGCTCTTGTACGGCCTCGCCGGCCAGCGGCAGGACTCTGGATGACCTGTCAGTCCGGATGCCTCGTGGTCGTTCCCTGGCGCGCGGTGACCGACTTGCGGGCCGACGGCCGCCATCCGCTATGCCACCCCGCATCCGAACGGATAATCTGCGCGCAGGAACTCACACATGCCTATGCCCCGATAGGCATTCCTATTCGGCATGGGGCGTTCGCGGGTCGGCTGCCTAGGCATGCCTCTCGCTTGTCGCCGGCGCAGCGTGACCGGACCGGAGGGTTTAGGGTGGGTTTCCGTTGAGCTGCGGGGCCGGACTGACCCAGCTTCCCGGTTCCAGCCCGGCCGGGAGGTGCCCGATGACTGCCAGCTGCCGCGTCTGGGACACGGCCGACATGACAATCCTATGCCCGTAGGGCCGGGGTATGCCTCAGTGGCAGATCACGCGGCGCGCGATGAGCAGCGCGGGCCAGAGCAGCCAGATCAGGCCCCACCCGCCGTGGACCGCGTGAACTAGGACGACGGCAGCGATCGCGAGGCCTGCCAGCACGGCGGCCATCACTGGTGGGGTGTGCCCGGCCGGCGGCTGCGGCCTGCCGGCGGCGGGGGTGGCTGGCGGGGCTGCGGGCCGCAGGGCGGGAAGGTCGGAGGCAAGTTCTGTGAGCTCGCCCCAGGTCCGCGCGGTCAGCGCCCGCCCGGTTCGCTCGTCGAGTTCTGCGGCTGTCAGCCTGCCCGCCTGGAAGTGCTCGCTGAGGTCCGAGACCACCGCGTCACGGTCTGCGTCGGAGGCCCTCATCGTAGTGGGACGGTAATTCCTGGTCATGATGTTCACCGGTTCCTGGCCTTTGTCTGGTGCCGCCGTGAGCGGGTTCCGTGTGTCTCTACTGTCGTAGGCACGGGGCTGGCGGCGCCATTGCCGGATGACACCACCTGCAGATGACATCTGTCACGGCGCGGCCCGGGGCAATCTTGAGGATGCATACGCACGGGCCCGGCCCCCGCCCGGCCCGGACAGCGGAGACCGGCGCTGGCATACCCGTGGCAGGCCCGTCCCAGGCCAGTCAGGCACCCGGTAACCAGCTCTGGTCAGCGGAAGCACTCAAATACCCCCGATATGCGCGGCAACCTGGTCGCCAGCGTGGCCAGGGTGCCCTGCCCGAACGGGTGGTCTGTGTGGCCTGCTCGAGCGACTGACAGAACTGTCGAGCGCCGAGGTCAGCCAGCTGCGCCGCACCGGCCTGGCGTCCGTGAAACGCGCCGAATCCGCCCAGGTAATCGGGTGATGACCCGCCAGGCGCGGGCAAACGGGTCCTCGAGGTGCGCGTGCAAACACCGGGACCGCCACCCGGCCATTAGCAACTACCTATCGCCTGCTGCAGGCAGCTGGGTCGGATGCGGCACCGGAACGAATAATCTGCGCGCTCAAGCGCAGCAACCCGGCGAGTTCACCTGACGCTTGTAATCGGCGTTCTATGTGGCCATACGGGGAGCTCATCAGTGGCTCGTGACGTGGCATTCAGTCAGCGTCAGCGGTTATGCGTTACCTGGCGGCGTGCTGCGGGCGGTGCGGGTGATCTGTGCGACGTCGGCGGGCCGGACCCGGCAGCATCCGCCGATGATGTTCGCTCCCGCCGATATCCACTGCCGCGGCTGCGCGGGACAGTACCGGGACTGTCCCGTCCAGGCACGCCGGCGCGCGTCCCACTGCTCGCCGCTGTTGGGATACACGATCACCGGCTTGCCCGTCACCTCCCGGGCGATGGCGATGGCCGCCGGCACGTCAGCCGGCGCGCAGCAGTTGACCCCCACCGCCACGACGTCCGGCATGCCGGCGGGGACCGCGAACGCCGCGGCCAGCGGCTGCCCGGCGCGGGTGCGGCCGCCGGCGATGCTGTAGCTGAGCCAGGCCGGGATCCCCAGCCCGGCGACCGCGGTCATCAGCGCCTCAGCCTCGTCAATATCGGGTACCGTCTCCAGCGCGAGCACATCGGGCCCGGCCTCGGCCAGCACCTCCAGCCGCGGCCGGTGCCACGCCGCCAGTTCCCGCACGCTGCGCCCGTACCGCCCCCGGTACTCTGACCCGTCCGCCAGCGCCGCGCCGTACGGCCCGGCCGAGGCGGCCACCCACCGCGCCCGCCCGTCTGCGGCCATCTGGTCGCGTGCGGCCCGGGCCAGATCCACGCTGCGCCGCATCAGCCCGGCCGCCTGACCGCGATCAAGGCCCCGGCGCGCGAACCCCTCGAAGGATGCCTGGTAGCTCGCCGACGTCGCGATCACGGCCCCGGCCCGGAAGAACGCCAGGTGCGCGTCGGTGATCTGTTCCGGCGCGTCCAGCAGCAGCCGCGCCGACCACAGCGAGTCGGACAGGTCGTTCCCCCGCGCCTCAAGCTCGGTCGCCAGGCCGCCGTCGGCGACCAGCACCGTGTCATCCGCCACGAACAAGCTCACCACGCCACTCTAGAGCGGCCGCGCCGGCCCGCCCGTTCCCGCGCACGGAGCCAGCCGGTCGGCGGCGGAACAGGCGCCGACGCGTTGAGGACAGCGACATCGCCGGGACACCGCTCTGCCCCGGCGAACCATGTACCTGTCACAACAGGCAGTACCAAAGAACTGCGCCTGAACCGCCTCATGGGTGGCGCGCAGTCCCTCAGCGATTACGAGATTTGACATTCAGATCGGTTGTTATGTATCTGATCTTCGATCGCCATAGCAAGAATCCGATCTTTAGCAGTACGTCATTAATCTAGGCGAGATGTACATCTTTGAATGCGGGGAAAGGTTTGCCGCTCTGGTCGGGGAGCGGGTGCCGGGGTCACCTGTTCGCGCTCGCGCCTGTCATCGGGGTTGCGAGGACCCGGGCATCTGCAAATGCCGGAGGCCTCGGATGCCGACCACGCCGGCGGCGGCGAGGATCACGCCGGCCAGAAGCAGGACGGCCTCGAAGCCGCTAAGGAATGACGCAATCGCCGGGCCGAGCAGGTCCTGCCCGGCGGACGCGGCGACCAGGTGAGCCTGGCCGCCCGCGACATCAGCAGCGAGCTGTGAGGCCGGCTGCCGTTCGGCCGGCGGGAAAGATGCGGCACGCCGGTGCCATTCGGCCAAGATCACACTGGCGGCGACGGATCCCAAGATCGCCAGCCCCATGGCCGTGCCGATCTGGCGACAGGAGTTGAACAGGGCCGAGCCGATCCCGGATGATCCCGAGGGAACCTCGGCCATAGCCGCGGACGAGCCCGCCGGGACCATCAGGCCGAAGCCCACACCCACCACGATGTAGCACGCTGCGGGCCACGAAAACGGTGTTGTCGTTGTCAGCTGGCTCATCCCGAGCATGCCGGCGGCGGCGATGAAGCAGCCCGACCCCACCGCCCGGGCTGCGGGTAGCCATCGTGCGAGACGCTTTCCGAGCTGGGCCACGACGAAGTACGGGATACAGAAGAACAGCCAGGACAGGCCGGTGCGTAGCGCGGACCACTGTTCGATGTTCTGGAAGAACAGCGTGACGTAGTAGATGAATCCCGAGAAGGCCAGATAGGCCAGGAGGTATACCGCACATGCCCAGCCGAAGCCCCGGGTTCGCAGCAACGCAGGGGGCACCATCGGGGCCGCGGCCGTGCGCTCCCACGCAACGAAGACGACCAGGACCACAATACCGCCGGCCACGCAGACGGCCGGCACCGGAGAATGCCAGCCGATGTCAGAGGAGTCGACGAACCCGAAGGTCAGCAGCAGCAAGCCAGAGGCACTCAGCGCGACCCCCGGGACGTCGAAGGAGCGAGGTACCGGCTCACGGGACTCCCTGACAGCGGCCAGGCAGATGATCACTGTCACGACACCGATCGGGACATTGACCCAGAAGATCGATGACCAGGGAAATACGCTGAGCAGCAAGCCGCCGAGCACGCTGCCACCCGCGACGGCCAGGCCGCTTACCGCGGCCCACAGCCCGATCGGGCCGGTCCTGGCATCCGGGGGGTAAGCCTCGGAGATCAGCGACAGGGTCGACGACGACATCACGGCGCCGCCGATTCCCTGGATCACCCGGAAGCCGACCAGCATGGCGCCCGAAACCGACAGCGCGCAGCCGATCGAGGCCAGCGTGAACAGGGTGACACCGCTCACGAAAATGCGCTTGCGCCCGAAATGATCACCAAGCGCGCCGCCTGTTGGTATCAAAGCGGCCAGGGCCAGGGCGTAGCCACTGACGACCCATTCCAGCCCGGCAGGCGAAAGGTGAAGCTCACGCTGCATGGCCGGAAGGGCGACGCTCACGATCAGGACGTCGAGCACCATCATGCCCTGAGCCATGCACGCCACCGCGAGGGTCAGCCGCTGCCTGGGCCGTGTCCCCAGAGTCATAACCACAGCCTGCCTGACTTGACCAGACCGGCAGCATCCGCCTCGCCCTCGGTACGGCAGGCCCGGGACCTCACCGTATGCCATAACCAGGTAGCAGGCACCGGGTAAGGGCCGCGGTGGCATGCGCCCAGGGGTGAACTGACTGGAGGCTGGGCAGAGCCCAGGAGCCATGGACGCCGGCTGGCCGGCCCGCCGTTCGGAGCGGCCGCAGAGTTTACAGCGCTCATCAGTTAAGGCGCGCAGCTCCGGTCGATCTGGTGTGGAGTAGCGGCCGACCGGATCACCCGCATAGTGCCGATGAGCGTGCGCAGGGCTTCTTGCATGGACGACATGACTGCCCCGATGAGCCTGATGAGAGTGTTGGATCGATCCGTTTACCAGGTGAAGGAGACGCATGAGCAGCATCCCCGTGCCCGACGAGCAGACCCGCTACTCGTCCCGGTGGCAGGACGATGTCGATGCGCTGGCCTGGCCGGTGTTCAGCCAACGCGCTCTAGACCTGCTGCGGTCGGCCGGTGAGGTGCTGCATCCCGAGCCCGGCGAGCTGTTGTGGGACACCGGTGACTCCTACGACCTGTACTTCGTCCTCGCCGGCGGCGTACTTCTCCTGGATCGCCGGGACGACCGGGTGGTCTTTGTCGTCGAGGAAGGCGACTTCGTCGGCGAGCTGGGCATGTTGATGGGGCAGCGGGCCGTCCTCCCGGGTGTGGCCATGGAGGAGACCGCGGTGCTTCGGGTGCGGGTCGAGGAGTTGCGCCGGCTCGTGGAGATCTCGGGGGAGCTGAGCGATGTCCTGCTCTCCGCGTTCGACGCCCGGCGGCGTTTGTTGAAGAGATTGGGGGAGGGCGGTCTCGTGCTCGCCGGAGACGACGACCGCGACCTGCACCGGCTTCAGGAGTTCGCCGAGCGCAACCAGCTCCCGTACCGGACGGTGCTGCGCTCGGACGCGTCGGCTTGGTCAGAGCTGGCGAAGACCACCGCGCTGCCTGAGGCGGGCACGGTTGTGGTGACGGGAGAGCGGCGGGTAATGACCGCACCGACGATGCGCGATCTGGCGACTGCGCTCGGGATCGACCTGTGGGGCCTTTCCGGCGACTCTCGATGTGACCTGCTCGTGGTGGGCGCCGGACCAGCGGGGCTGGCGGCCGCCGTCTATGGGGCCTCGGAGGGGCTGGACGTGGTCGTCGTCGAGGACGTCGCCATCGGGGGCCAGGCCGGCAGCTCGTCGCGGATCGAGAATTACCTCGGCTTTCCCCGGGGCGTTTCCGGGGCGGAGCTGGCACGGGCCGCGATGCTGCAGGCCGTCAAGTTCGGGACGAGGCTGGTGTCCCCCCGCTCCGTCACGGGGCTGTCGCAGGTGTCCGGAGGCTTCCGCGTCCGGCTCGACGACGAGCACGACATCGTGGCTTGCGCCGTGATCATCGCCAGCGGTGTCCGGTATCGGCGTCTGGAAGTGCCTGGCCTGGCTGACCTCGAGGGACGCGGCGTTTACTATGCCGCGAGCGAGCTCGAGGCCAAGGTGGTCTCCGGCCGGAACGCCGTCGTGGTGGGGGGCGCCAACTCGGCCGGCCAAGCCGCCCTGTTCCTGGCACGGCACGCCGGCCAGGTTCACGTCCTGATCCGCCGTGACGACCTCCGCGACACGATGTCGACATACCTGGCGCAGCGCCTCACTCACCACGAGCGGGTCACCGTCCACCCTCGCTCGGAGCTGTCCGCGGTCCATGGCACGAGCCGGCTGATCGCGCTGGACTGGCGGGACCACGTCCTCGAGCGGGACGTCCGGCTCGACGCAGCCGGTCTCTTCCTGATGATTGGCGCGGACCCAAGCACGACCTGGCTGCACGCGGTGGGCGTCGAGCTCGACGCCAAAGGGTTCGTAGTCACCCGCGACGGCTTCGTGACGTCGGTGCCCGGAGTGTTCGCTGTCGGTGACGTTCGCGCTGGGTCGGTCAAGCGGGTGGCCTCAGCGGTCGGCGAGGGGTCCGTGGTGATCTCCGCTGTCCACTCCTACCTCGCCGGCACCAAGACGTCCTGACCGTTGCGCTGGAGTTCCACAGTGGCGGAACCACCGCCCAACGACAACCGGAGGATGGGCCCCTATGTCACACGTACGACGCTTCGATCACGTCGGCATCACTGTCGCGGACCTCGACACCGTGACGGCGTTCTTCATAGGACTGGGCCTAGAGGTCGAGAACAGGATGTTCGTCGAGGGCGAGTTCCTGGACACATCATCGGCATTCCCGGCTCTCGGACCGAGATCGTGATGCTGCAACCGCCTGACGGGGGCACGCGGCTGGAGCTTTCAAGCTTCGCCCGGCCAGACCACCTGCCCGGTTCGCCGGCTGCCCCCGCCAACGAGCTGGGATTGCGCAACGTGGCCTTCGAGGTCCATGACCTGCAGGCGGCCGTTGATCGGGCGGCCACGGACGGCTACCGGTTGGTCGGTGGCATCGGCGAGTACGAGGGCTCTTGGCGGATGGCTTATGTCCGGGGTCCGGAGGGGATTATCGTCTCGCTGGCCGAGCGCACCGGCTGAGCCTCGGAAGCCAGACCGGAAGCCAGACGAGGGCGCCGAGCACGGCGGACTCGAGGCGGTCCAGTCACGGTAGGCAGGAGCCAGGGCTGACGTGGGGTGGTTATGCGCGTGGCTCGTACTCGAGGGAGCGGAACGGCCAGCCGTGTTCCAGCCAGGCCAGGACCGCACGGTAGAGCACCGGGTCGAGGACCGCGTGGTCGGCGCGCACCCAGGACGTGACCCGTGCATGCTGTCCGCCCGTACTGCTGCCCTCTTGGCTGTCGCCAGGCAGCGGGTAGATGTATACGCAGCCGATGACATCGCCGTCGGCGCTGCTGAGCACGGTGTAGGTGAACCCGCGGCGTTCAGCGAAGTCCTGCGCATGGCGTTCGAGGTCGCGGAGATTGTCCGCCAGGCTCATCGGATGAGGCCAGCCCGTACCAGCGAATCCGGGGGTCGCCCGGATGTGGTCGATGCTGGCCGTCCATGCGGCATAGTCCGCGGCGTTGTGCTGGGGCCCGAGTGGTTCCAGCCGGAACTGCCCAGCCGTCAGCCCGTCGGGCACTGCGAAATCCGCTGGGACGAACAGTTCGTCACTCATCGGCCGATAGTAACGGCCGGTCTGCCGCCTCCGCTTCGCTCCGCAGCAGGGCCCCTGACGCTGACGGCCGGGAGGCGTCAGACGGAATTCCGTGCTGTCGCTGGTTACGTGCTCGCCGGTCGGCCCTCCTCCTTCGCCCCTACTGCGACTTGATCCGATCCCGGACACGCCTACCCGATGCGATGACCGTGGTTGGACTCTCCGGGCCTCACGATCCCGGCGTCGTGTGCGAGCAGCCCTGCCTGGGTCCGGTTGGCGCAGCCGAGCTTGACGAGCATGCGCGACACGTATCCCTTGACCGTCGCCTCGGACAGGTACAGCCGACTGGCTATCTGGGCATTCGACAGTCCCTCACCGAGGCAGCCCAATACCTCGGCCTCTCGCTCGGTCAGCGTGCCGACGAGCTTGCGGGCGTGCTCGCGGGCCGGCTGGCTGTCGGTGGACGCAGCGACCAGGCGCCGGGCAGCAGCGGGGGAGAGCACAGTATGCCCGTCCGCCGCTACCCGCACCAGCCCGATCAGGTCGGCCGGCGGCGTCGACTTGACGAGGAACCCGGCCGCGCCGGCGCGCAGCGCGCGGAGCACATACTGATCTGCGTCGAAGGTGGTCAGCACGACCACGACGGGCGGGTCGGCGAGCTTGCCGATCCGCTCGATCGCGGTGAGGCCGTCCACGCCGGGCATGCGCAGGTCCATGAGCACCAGATCGGGCCGGCTGCGGACGACGGCCTCGACCCCGGCCGCTCCGTCGTGAGCCTCGTCCACGACCTCGATGTCACCAGACGAGCCGAGAATCGTGCGCAGGTGCGCGCAGACCATCGGCTCGTCGTCGACGACGACTACCCGGATCATGCGGGTCGCGCGGCCGGGACGGGCTGCTCCGCCGCCCGTTCGGTGCGCTCGGTCGGCTCAGCTGTCGGGACGTACGCGGGCAACACGGCCTCTAGCCGGAACCCGCCGTCCGGCGTTGGCCCGGCCCGCAACGTGCCGTGCATGAGCTCGACGCGCTGGCGCAGGCTGGCCAGGCCAAGGCCGGATCCGGTGCCGCTCAGCTCGCTGTCCCCGCTTCGCGTGGCCGGCCCGTTGCTGACGACGACCCTGACCTGCGACTCGCGGTAGCCGATCTGGACGAGCACGGGCGCGCCCGGGGCGTGCTTGCGGGCGTTGGTGAGCGCCTCGCGCACGATCCGGTACACCGTGCGCCCCACGACCGGCGAGGCGAGCGCGGGGTCGCCGTCCTCGGCCAGCTCGGCGAGGGCGCCGGCGGCCGTGGACTCGGCGATCAGCGCGGGCAGCCCCGGCGTTGACGGCGTCTGATCGCCATCGGGCTCGGTCCGCAAGATGCCGACCAGATCTCGCAGCTCATCCAGCGCCTGGCAGCCCGCGGCCCGCAGTTCTTCCGCGGCCTGCCTGGTCGCTTCGTCCTTGGCGGTGATACCGAGCGCGCCTGCCTGCAAGACCATCAGGCTGACCCGGTGCGTCACGACGTCGTGCATTTCGCCTGCGAGCCGGGCCCGTTCCTCGGCCCTGGCCTGCTCGGCGAGCAGGTAGCGTTCTTGCTCGGCGTGTTCGGCCCGGTCGCGCAGGCCCTGCAGGACCTCGTGCCGCGCGGTGTAGTAGAGCGCGATCAACGGCCCGACCGCCGTTCTCAGCACGCCGATCGTGATGACGGACGCGGACGGCTCCCAGACCCTAGCCACGATGAGTGTCAGCGTGCCGACGGCCGCGAACGCCGCGCGCCGGTCCTTGCCGTAGTAGAACGGCCCGTATGCGGCGAGAACGGTTCCGAGTGGCGCCCACACGGTCCCGGCGTTTTCCGGCGTGATCAGGCCGGCGGGCGAGATGAGCAGGGAGATGACCAGGCTGAACCCGCCAAGGATCGCGATGACGAGCATGGGCGCCCGCCGGCGGAAAACGAGTGAGGCGTCGGCCAGCCCCTGAACGGCCAGCATGGTCCACGCCAGCGTGCCGGGGTGCGCGGGCCACCAGGACGTCCCGGCGAGCGTGAGGACGGTGTCGAGCAAGACGAAAAAGACAGCGAGGAGGACATCAAGCGCCAGGCGATTCTGCCGCGCGCACACTCGAAGCCCCATGTCGTTCAGGCTATGCCACCGTGCCCGGCTACCCCCTGCTCGCGATACCAACGGACCGGCAGGACCATACGAAAGTTGCATACCGCCGTTCGAGGTCATCCCTTCGTAGGGGCAGGACCCTACCGGCTGCCCTGCCGGGTGGCACCCGCGGCGGCATGCAATGGGGACATGCACACAGAACCGCAGATCACGCAAACACCCCGGCTCGGCCACTACGAGATCGACGTGAGCCAGTCGAGGGTGACATTCCGCACCCGGCACATGTTCGGGCTCGGTCCGGTCCGCGGCACGTTCGCGATCCGATCCGGCTCGGCGGACATCGCCGAACCGCTCGCCGACTCGGCCATTCACGCCGAGATCGACACGGCGAGCTTCAGCACCGGGAACGAGCAGCGTGACACCAGCGTGCTGTCGGCCCGGTTCCTGGACGCGGCCCGGTTCCCCGTCATCTCCTTCCGGGACGGGCATGTCTGCGCAGACGGCAGGACCATCCGCGGGACGCTCACCGTGCGCGAGGTCTCCAGGCCGGTCAGCCTGTCGATCGGCCAGGTGACCGTGGCCGGGCAGTCGTTCACCGCCAGCGCCACCGTCCGCGTCGACCGGACCGAGTTCGGCCTGACGGCCATGCCGGGGCTGGCCGGGCGGTATCTCGACCTGACCGTGGAGGTCCGGTGCACCCTAGGGGGGACGGCTCATGCCTGATGCCGTCGAAGTGTCCGGCCTGCGCAAGAGCTACGGCCGGGTGCACGCCGTGCGAGACGTCGGCTTTACCGTCGGCTATGGCGAGATCGTCGCGCTGCTCGGGCCGAACGGGGCGGGCAAGACCACGACGCTGGAGATCCTGGAGGGCTTCCGCGCCCGTGACGGCGGGACAGCCGAGGTCCTCGGCTACGACCCCGGCGAGCGGTCCAGTGCCCGCGAGCTGCGCGAGCGGACCGGCCTGGTCCTGCAGGACGTCGCGGTCGAGCCGTACCTGACCGTCCGCGAGACGATCGCACGAGCCGCCGGCTACTACCGGGCGCCGCGTGGCGTGGCCGAGGTGATCGGGCTGGCGGGCCTGACCGGCCTGGAGCGCCGCAAGGTCAGGTCGCTGTCCGGCGGGCAGAAGCGCCGGCTGGACCTTGCCCTCGGCCTGATCGGCAACCCGGCGCTGCTCTACCTGGACGAGCCGACGACCGGGTTCGACCCGGCCGCCCGCCGGGACGCCTGGGAGCTCGTGCGCGGGTTGCGCACGGCCGGGATGACGATCCTGCTGACCACCCATGACATGGACGAGGCGCAGGCGCTGGCCGACCGAGTGGTCCTGCTGTCCGGCGGCGTAGTCGTAGCCGCAGGCGAGCCGGCCGCCCTCGGCGGGCGAGACGCCGAGCGCGCACGCATCTCGTTCCGGCTGCCAGCCGGCTATACGGCCGCGGACCTGCCCGTCTCGTCGCACTCGGCGAACGGGATGGTCGTGGTCGAGACCGACGCGCCGACACAGGCGCTGCATCGGCTAACGGACTGGGCGATCGGGCACGGCCACGTGCTGGCCGGGCTCACGGTGGAGCGGCCCAGCCTGGAGGACGTCTATCTAGAACTAACTCACGAAGGCGCGGCAGCGCGTGCGCCGGAGAGGATCATGCGATGACTACCGCCGTTGCCGTCCGCAGGCGTGCTGGCAGTCCGGCCGGCCCGCTGGCGGGCCCGCGCAGCAACCTGCGCCTGCTGGCTCATCAGGTGCGGTACGAGCAGCTGTCGTTCTGGCGGAACCCGCAGAGCGCTATTTTCACCTTCATCTTCCCGGTCGTGTTCGTGGTTATCATGGGCGCGCTGTTCGGCGGGACCGGGAAGAGCTCGTACTTTGGCGGGCTGTCCGCGTTGCAGTATTACGTGCCGACGATCGCCGCGCTGTCGGTGCTCGGTTCGTGCTACGGTCAGCTCGCGGTCGCACTCGCGGCCCGCCGGCAGGCCGGGATACTCAAGCGGATCCGGGCGACGCCGCTGCCCGCGTGGGCATACTTCGCCGGGCTGCTCGCCCACTGCGTGCTCGTGAGCGTGATCGACATCGCGCTCATCGTCGTGGTGGGCCGACTGTACGGGGTGCCGTTCCCGTCGCACTGGCTCGCGATCATGCTGACGCTGGTGCTCGGTGCCGCGAGCTTCTGCGCCCTGGGCGTGGCGGTCGCGTCGGTAATCTCGAACGCCGATGCTGCCCCGGCGGTGGCGCAGCTCGTGCTGTTTCCGCTGACGTTCATCTCCGGCACCTACGGGCCGATCCACTCTGCGCTGCTCAACCATTTCTCCGGCTGGCTTCCGGTACGGCCGTTCAACGAGGCCCTGACGGGGGCGTTTGCCCAGCATGCGGGGGCTGACTGGCGGGACCTAGCGGTGCTCGCGGCCTGGGGCGTGGTCGGCGCGGGCGTGGCGGTTCGCCGCTTTCGCTGGGATCCGCGGCCCGAATAGAGGACGCCGGGCGGGACAGTCGGCCCGATCCACTGGCATTCGGGGCCGGAAACCGAGAGGTTTTATGAGTCCGGCCAGCTGGTAGTGACCTTGTCGGCCGTGATCCTGGCGATTACCCACTGCGGGTTCGGCCCGGCGAACCCGGGGTACGGCCCGCCGGTGTACTTGTGCGAAAGCTCATCGACGAGCATGCCGTCCGGGTCGTCCTCGATGGAGGCAGTGCCCTGGATCTGGGCGCTCTCATACGGGCTGGCAGCATCGAAGATCACTACGGCCGCTCGCGGATCCCGGATCAGGTTGGCCGTCTTGCGGCGGCTTTTGGGCAGCGCGAACAAGACGTCATCTGCGTCGCGCTTTACCCACGTCACAGTCGAATGCGGCCTGCCGTCCGGTTCGAGCGTTGACAATACGGCGAAGTTCTTGCCGTCGAACAACATGCGAACCTTGTCAGTGAGTCGCGTCATCAGCTTCTCCCGCGTGGCGATGAGTCACGGGCCAGCAACGCGATCAGGGCGCGCTGCACGGGTTGCGGCGGTTTAAGAAGGACTGTCTCGCCGCGGTAGCGCTCGAGGAAGTTAGCAGCCCAGCGGGCCCCGCCCAAGCCGTGGGGCAGCCCTCGGGCGGTGAACAGGCCTTCCCGTGCGGCTGCGGCACTTTCTTCCAGGAAGGCTTGGAGGCGCAGCGCTGGCTCCACCCGGCAGCGCAGGTGGGCCTCGCGGCCGCTTACGTTGGCAAGCCCGTGGTCGGTGCTGGGCGTTACGACCATCTCGCCGTCCGCAGAGCCGATGAGGCGCTCCTGGTCGCCGAGGCGAAACCGGACTTGGCCGTCGAGAACCGACCAGCGCTCTACCTGACGCGGGTGCCGATGAGCGGGCAGCGAGCCGCCCGGATCGACCAGGCAGTCCACGATAAGGTTCTCGCCGTCGCGCTGGAACGCGTAGCGGACCCGGTTGACCGGGTCATGGACGAGTTCAGCCATCGACTTGCTCCTCTCGCTGTCGTCCCGCACATCGCCAGAGGCTAAACCTGCGGCCGGGCCCAGCGCTTGAACAAAATGCACCTCCCGCGCGAACTCCGCTGTTGTGAACCGGACGAGCCCTCTGGGCTAGGCTGGGCTGGCATGACCGTTGCCGCATCGGAGCGGGCCAGATGGCCCCGGCTGGCCGCCGCACCGCATCCGCTGCTGCGTCCCCTGCTGCCTCGGGGGTATGTCGGCTTCACCCAGGCGACCACCCCGCGGCACCTGGTCCTTCCGGCGACTACCTTGGTCCCGCTGGTCGTGAAGATCCTTGACTCGGCCCACCGCCCCCCGGCCTTCGTCATGAGCCCGCATGCCTCGTCATGGATGGTAGACGGCGACTGCGCCCCCTCTTACCTGGAGGTATGGCTGGACCCGCTGGGGGCCTACCGGTTGCTGGGCCTGCCGGTGAACGAGCTCAGCGGCCAGCTCATCGATCTGGCCGATGTGCTCGGCGGTGCCGCTGGGCGGCTGGCCGAGCAACTGCGCGAGACGCCGAGCTGGCGGCAGCGGTTTGCGCTGATGGACCAGTTCCTGCTGCGGCGAATGGCCGGCGGGCCGCGGCCCTCGCCACAGGTCGGCTGGGCGTGGCAGCGGCTGGTCACAACCGGGGGCACGGTGCCGATCGGTCAGATCGCCGACGAGGTGGGCTGGAGCCATAAGCACCTGATCGTCCAGTTCCGACGGCAGGCTGGGCTGCGGCCCAAGACCGCGGCCCGCCTGATCCGGTTCGACCGGGTGTGGCGGCACGTCGACCAGCGCCGCCCGCTCGACTGGGGACAGGTCGCAGCCGACACCGGCTACGCCGACCAGGCCCATCTGATCCGCGATTTCCGCCAGTTCACCGGAATCACCCCCACCGGCTATCAGGCGGTCATGGCCGGCCGGCACCGAGGACCGGGACCTGGCGGGTGAGGACCTCCCCGTGCGGGGTCCGTTGGTCAGCCGATCGAGGCTGGCGGCGTGGCCGGCGGCCACGACCTGCCGGCCGATCCGGTCGCGGAACCACAGCCGGCCCACGTGCCACCGTGGCGGCTCAGGAATTCCCAGGCCATTCAGCAGCAGGCCGAACGGGCCGGGCAGACGGGTAT
>Ga0307305_10000129_pt1 | contig 22647 bp, 21 predicted proteins | sample ER_DNA_186_FD_194512 | JGI IMG/M metagenome (GOLD analysis project Ga0307305, IMG submission 194512) | Bulk soil microbial communities from the East River watershed near Crested Butte, Colorado, United States - ER_DNA_186 | ecosystem: Environmental > Terrestrial > Soil > Floodplain | place... | reverse complement strand
ACGCTCTTCCGATTATGGTTCGGCTCGCCCCGCCCGCCCAGGTCGGGGAGTTCTTTGGTCTCTACGGGCTCGTCGGCAAGGGCTCGCAGGTCATCGGCCAGTTGCTCTACGGGCTGATCATCGGCCTGTTCCTCGTCGAGGGCGAGAACGGCGCCTACCAGCTGGCGGTGCTCAGCCTCCTCGGCACGATGCTCGTCGGGCTGTGGCTGCTGCGCGGCGTCACCGATCGCTGGGAGGGTTCCGGAGAGCTCACGGCGGACGAGATCGTCGCGCCTCCGGAGCGGCTTGCACCTGCGCTCGCCCCGCTGGAGCCGCGCTGACCGATCGCCTCAGGCCGGGTAGCCGGCTGGATGACGCTGCCGCCACTCCCACGCCGAGTCGATCATCTCCTCGAGCGACGAGCGCTGGGGGCGCCAGCCGAGCACGGACTCCGCGCGCGCCGTCGAGGCAACGAGGATCGGCGGGTCGCCGGGTCGACGGGGCCCGATCGTATGGGGGATCGGCCGGCCGACGACCTCCTCGGTCGCGCCAAGAACCTCGCGGACGCTGAAGCCGCCACCGCTGCCGAGATTGCAGACGAGGGCCTCGACAGTCCGATCGTCATCGGGCGCCGTCGCCTCGAGCGCCCGAACGTGGGCATCGGCAAGATCGGCGACGTGGATGTAGTCGCGGATGCATGTCCCGTCGGGCGTCTCGTAATCCGATCCGAACAGGGTCAGCGGCTCGCCCCGGCCCTCCGCCGCGTGAAGTAGGTTCGGGATGAGGTGGGTCTCCGGGTCATGGACTTCCCCGACTCGTTCCGTAGCCCCGGCCACGTTGAAGTAGCGCAGCGACACGGACCGCAGGCCGTACGCGGTTCCGTAGGCAGCCATGGCGGCCTCGAATGTTCGCTTCGTCTCGCCATATGTATTGATCGGGCGGAGGGCGGCGTCCTCGTCGATCGGCGTCGCGTCCGGAACGCCGTAAACCGCCGCCGATGAGCTGAAGACAATCCGATTGACACCGGCCTCGCGCGCAGCTTCGAGAAGTGCGATCCCACCGGCGACGTTCGAGCGGTAGTAGAGCGATGGCTCGCGAACGGATTCGGCCACGAGGGAGCGGGCGGCGCAGTGCAGGATCGCGTCGATCCGTGCCGATGACAGCAACTCGCCCACCGCGGCCTCGTCCCCGAAGCTCGCGGTGCTCAGACGAACGCCGCTCGGAATAGCCCCACGGTGGCCCGTCGACAAATCGTCGAGGGCGACGACCTCGTGGCCGGCCGAGACGAGGGCATCCACCGATACGGCCCCGACGTAGCCGGCTCCACCGGTGACGAGAACGCGCATCAATGTCTCCAGGAGAAGGGGAGCGGCTCGACGGCCCGGTTCAGATCTTCGCTCACCGGTGCCGTCTCCGGTCGAACAACCGGCCGAGCAGCCCGGGGCGACGGGCGGGGCCGTCGGCTCGCCGGGCACGAGGTATCGGGTCAGCCTCCGCGCGAGCTGCGTGGGCCGCGACATCAGCCGCCGGCAAGGGTGGCTGCGGCGTCGCGGGAGCCGGCGGCACGGCGCTCTCCGGCACGGGTGTGCCCGCCGCTACACCTGACGGCAACGTCCCCGGCGGCAGCCCTGCAGTCGTCGCCTCGTTCGAGCCGATGATCCTCGCGATCTCGTCCTCGGAGGGCAGTGCCTCGCCGCGACCGTGAACGACCTCCTCGAGTCGCAGGACGAGGTGACGAGCCGCCGGGTTCTCGGGATCGATCGCGAGCCCGCGCCGTGCATACGCATAGGCCTTCGCGTCCTCGCTTCGTTCGAGCGCCACGCGGGCGAGTCCGACCGCCGCGATCGAGCTCTTCGGGTCGGCATCGGCGACCTGCCGAAACAGCCGCTCGGCGTGGTCGAGGAGCCCGTGGCTCAGGTAGCGCTCCGCCTCGACGAGCAGCTCCATCATCGGTCGTCGGCCACGAGCTGGCGGGCAAGCAGGAGGAGGGTCGGCGCCGCGTTGAGACTCTTGTCCTCGATGACCCGGTCGAGCAGCGCGTCGAGGACCCGCCCCAGGCGTGGCCCGGGCTCCAGCCCGAGCTCGGCCATCAGGTCGTCGCCATCGATCGCCAGGGCCGATCGGTCGAGGACAGGTCCCTCTGCGAGCTCCGCTCCGACCCGGGCCTTTAGCTCCGCCAGCCCGCCGGCCGACCTCGGCAATCCGCTCCCGACGTTGTCGGCTTCGCGCAAGGCGAATAGCTCATCGATTGCGTCGGGCCCCACCTTGCCGATGAACCGCCGGACTGCGGCGTCGCTCCAGCTCGGCTCGTAGCCGAACATGTGATTGCGGACGAGGTGCGTCACTCGCTCAGTCACCGCGCGGGGCTCGTGGAGCCGGTCGAGGAAGGCTCGCGTTAGCTCCGCGCCGACCGCTTCGTGGCCGTAGAAATGACCGTCCGCCGCGGTCGCTGGCTTGCCGATGTCATGAACGAGGGCCGCGAGCCGGACGACCGGATGGGCGATCGCAGCGTCGACCGTGCCAAGGGTGTGGTCCCACAGATCCTCCCCCTCGACCTTGTTCTGGGCGATGCCGGGCTGGGCGGCCAGCTCCGGCGAGATGTGGCCGAGGAGCCCGGTGTCGGCGAGGAGTCGCAACCCAACGGAGGGCCGCGCGGCGGCCAGAACCAAGCCGAGCTCGGTGGCGATTCGCTCGCCCGAGAGGTGGACGACGAGCGGCGCCCGCGCCTCGATCCCGGCGAGGGTCGATGGCTGGATCGCGAAGCCGAGGGTCGTTGCCAGACGGACCGCCCGAACCATCCGCAGAGCGTCCTCCTCGAACCGGCGCAGCGGCTCGCCGACGGCTCGCAACGTCCGTCGGGCGACATCGGCGCGGCCGTCGAACGGGTCGACGAGGCGTGGCTCCGGGCCGCCACCCGATCCCTGTACAGCTGAGGAATCTGTCTCCCTGGACGGGCCGGGCGCCCCCCAGGCCATCGCGTTCACGGTGAAGTCGCGTCGGGCGAGGTCGGCCTCCAGTGAGGTCCCGAACTCGACCCGGTGCGGTCGGCGGAAGTCCGCGTATTCGTGGTCGCTCCGAAACGTCGTGATCTCGTACGTCTCGCCGTTGCGGCGGACCGCGACGGTCCCGAACCGGTTCTCGTAGACGGCGCCCGGAAGGAGCTCGACCGTTTGCTCTGGAAGCGCATCGCTTGCCAGGTCCCAGTCCTTGGCAACGCGTCCCAGCAGAGCGTCCCGCAGCGAGCCGCCGACGACGTATGCGGAGTGCCCGCCGGACCAGAGGGTTCGAAGGAGGTCCAGCACCTGCTCAGGCACGAGTCGCCCGATCTCCTCCGGATCGACTGGCTCGACCGCTCCGTCGCCGGCGGTCAGTTCCGCCCCAGGAACAGGTAGTTCCGCCATGCCTCGTTGCGCTCGTCCGCGAGGTACGGCGTGAAAAGTGAATAGATGTCGCTGCGCGGCTCGAACGGAGGACGATGGAGCCGGAGCCGGACCTCCTCGAGGAGATGGCCACCCTTGCGATGGTTGCAGGCCTTGCAGGCGGTGACGAGGTTCTCCCAGGTGTGGCCGCCGCCGCGATGGCGCGGGACGATGTGGTCGAGGGTAAGGTCGTGGGTCTGGCGGCCGCAGTACTGGCAGGTGTGCCGATCGCGAGCGAAGATCTCGCGGCGCGACAGCTTGACGCGCGGCCGCGGCCGGCGAATCTGGTACTGGAGCCGGATGACCGACGGGGCGCGGAATTCCGTCCGCGGCGTCCGGATCACCTGGTGATCGAACTCGATCACTTCGGCCTTCTCGCCGAACACGAGCCGAAAGGCCCGTGGCAGGTTGCAGACGTTGAGCGGCTCGTAATTCTGGTTCAGTACGAGCACCACGCCGTCCATCGGCCGCGATGGTAGCAGGACGGCCCGATCGTGCTCGGCCGTGCGCGGAACCGACGATCAGGCGCGACCCACCGCCGCGCCCGTCGCAGGATCCCAGCCGCCGGCCTGGCCGACCTTCGAGGCCAGTGGCTTTCCGAGGGCTCCGGCTATGAACCGGGCGGCCTCGAGAATGCGTTCGAGACGGACCCCGTGCTCGAACCCGCTGGCGTCGAGGAGGTAGACCAGGTCCTCGGTCGCGAGATTCCCGGCGGCCCCGGGAGCATATGGGCAGCCGCCGGTGCCACCGGTCGACGCGTCGAAGCAGCGGATCCCGGACGCCAACCCCGCGACAACGTTGGCGAGCGCCGTCCCGCGGGTGTCGTGGAAGTGAAAGGCGATTCGCTCGAGGGGGATCCCGGCGGCGACGGCCTGCCCGGTCAGCTGCATCACCTGACCCGGAACCGCGACGCCGATCGTGTCACCGAAGCAGACCTCGTCGACACCGAGCTCCAGCAGGCGAAGGCCGACGTCGATCGCCCACGCCGGGTCGACGGCTCCGATGTAGGGGCAGCCGAAGGCAGTGGAGACATAGCCACGCCGCCACCAGCCGAGGTCGCCCGCGCGGGCAAGGACCGGCGCGAACGCCTCGAGGGATTCGCCGATGGTCATCCCGATGTTCCGCTCCGTGAAGGCATCCGACGCGGCGGTGAACACGGCGATCGCGTCGGCGCCGGCAGCTTCGGCGCGGGCGAGGCCCCGCAGATTTGGGACAAGGACCGGGTAGCGGATGCCCCGGTTGCGGGGGATCGCCGCCAGGAGCTCGTCGGCGTCGGCGAGCTGGGGGATTGCTTTCGGGGCGACGAAAGACGTGGCCTCGATTTCCGTCAGGCCCGCGGCCGCGAGGAGCTCGATGAAGCGGAGCTTTGTCGAGGTCGGGATCGGCGTCGCTTCGTTCTGGAGGCCGTCGCGCGACCCGACCTCGTAGATCCGGACGCGATCCGTCCGACCTGCCCGATCCGGCACGGCCGGGGTCAGCCCTTCGGCGGGACCAGATCCCGCTCGATCGATGCGACGCGGACCTCGATCCGGCCCAGCTCGTCCACCGCGGCCCGGAACGCCTCGCTGTCGAGCGGCGCGCTGTTGCGCCGCTTGCGCGCCTCGGCATGGCGGCTCATCAGCTCGTCGCGGGTCGCCGGGAGACTTGTGTCGACTGTCGCGGCATGACCGTGCGCCTTGGCGGCATGATGGCCGCCGGACCCCTTGTGGTCCGCCGCCGCGTCGCCGGCCGGCTTCTTCTTGTGCTCCTTGTCGTGCTTGGCCATCGATCCTCCTGTCGTTCGGTGAGGGTACCGCGTCGATGCCTCAGGCTTCGGTCGTCGCGAGCGCTCCGCCGCGGGTAACCTGGTCGCCGGGCCGAACCGCCAGCTCCGTGACCCGGCCTGGTCCGTTCGCGGCGACGACGTGCTCCATCTTCATCGCCTCGAGGGTCACGATCGGATCGCCGGCGGTGACGATGTCACCGACCGCGACGTGGACGGCGAGGACGGAGCCCGGCATCGGGGCGACGACGTCGGCCGGACCACCGCCATGGGCGTGGGCGGCTGCCGCGCGAGCCGCACGATCAACATCGGGCGGCGGAGCCGGACGGATGGCGACCGACCGACCGTCGATGTCAACGTGGACGACGTCGCCGGCGATAACGGCCTCGACACCGGGCGCGACGTCGGCCGGCCCGACGCGGACGTCCCGTTCGAAACCATCGGCAGCCATGCGGATCGTCGGAAGCGCGTTCAGCCGCCAGGCGCCGCCGCCCGACAACCTCGCGGCGGCCTGCCAGGCCGCGTTCGGGATCTCGCGGTGGTCGCCCTGATCGTCGGGCCAGATCCGATCGAGCGTGTCGATCCGAGCCTCACCGTCGACGACCTCCGGGCGACGGACCAGCCAGCGAAGGAATCGGAGGTTTGTCGTGAGGCCAAGGACGAGGGTGTCGTCGAGCGCGTCGGTCAATCGAGCGAGCGCCGTTGGGCGGTCCGGCCCGTAGGCAACGATCTTGGCCAGCATCGGGTCGAACCTGCCGCCGATCTCCGTGCCGAGCTCGACCCCGGCGTCGACCCGGATGCCCACGCCGCCAGGCCAGCGGAGAGCGTCGATCCGGCCCGTTGCCGGTAGGAAGCCTTCGTCGGCGTCCTCCGCATAGAGCCGGACCTCGATCGCGTGGCCGCGGGCCTGGACCTCGGATTGGCCGAAGCCGAGCGGCTCCCCGGCGGCGATCCGGAGCTGATCGGCGACGAGATCGCGGCCGGTGACCGCCTCCGTCACCGGATGCTCGACCTGGAGGCGGGTGTTCATCTCGAGAAAGGCGAGCGTGCCGTCGTCTGCGAGGAGGAATTCGCAGGTGCCGGCGCTGACGTAACCAACTGCCCGCCCGAGGGCCAGCGCAGCCTCGGTCAATCGCCCGCGTGTTGCCTGATCGACCGCCGGCGACGGCGTCTCCTCGAGGACCTTCTGATGACGGCGCTGGATCGAGCAGTCGCGCTCGCCCAGGTGGCCGCCGTTGCCATGGCTGTCGAACATGAGCTGGACCTCGACGTGCCGCGGCCCTTCGAGGTACTGCTCGAGGATGATCCGATCGTCACCGAATGCGGCCCGTGCCTCGCGACGCGCGCCCGCGACTGCTTCGGCGAGCTGGGCGAGGTCGCCGACGATCCGCATGCCCTTGCCGCCGCCGCCCGCCGACGGCTTCACGAGCAATGGCGCCCCGATCTTTGCTGCCGCGGCGGCGATCGCCTCATCGGTCTGATCCGCGCCGTCGTAACCCGGCAGCGTCGGTACCCCAAGCTCACGGGCCAGTCGTCGGGCGGCCGCCTTGTCGCCCATCGCGCGGATCGCTGCCGGCGGCGGGCCGACCCACCGAATCCCAGCCGCGATGACCGCCTCGGCGAATGGGGCGCTCTCGGCGAGGAAGCCAAAGCCGGGATGGAGTGCGTCGGCGCCCGCGGTCCGGGCGGCATCGACGACCGCGCCGATCGAGAGGAGATCGAGGGCATTCGGGCCGTCGGTGACGGGGACGACCGCCTCGATCCCGAGGCGAGCGCAGGTCCGCGAGATACGGGTCGCGATCTCGCCGCGGTTGGCAATGAAGAGGGACCGGATCGAAGACGGTTCGCCCTGCAGCCCCTTGATGGCGTTCCGGTCGATGGCCGGGCTTGCAGCCGTGGCCACAGACGTGAACGCGTCAAGCGCGCCAATCGCGACACGCCATCGCCCGCCGACCCGTCTCGCCGGGAGTGACCCGTTCGCGATCCATCGCTGAACGCTCCGGGTCGTCGCGCCGATCCGTCGGGCCGCCTCGCTCGGACTCAGTTCGTCTGGCATCGTGTCGCGATTGTCGCGTCCGCGACTGACGCTTGCAACTGGCGACGCCAGCTACTCGGCGTCCTCGGGGGCCCATCCCGGCTTGCGCTTCTCGGTGAAGGCTCGGAAGCCCTCCTGGGCCTCGTCGCTCGTTCGTTGCCGGGCGATGGTCCGGGCGGTGTGCCATTTCGACGCCCCGTGGCCGAGTCCGCGCACCTCGCGGACGATCGCCTTCGCGGCACGGGCAGCGGTCGGCCCCGCGGCGAGGATGTCGGCAAGTGCCGCGTCGACCGCCCCATCAAGGGCCGCCTCGCCCTCGACGACCTCGTGGACGAGCCCGATCCGTTGGGCCCGAACGGCATCAAAGCGTCGGCCACCAGGGAATAGTGCCCGCGCATGGCTCTCGCCGATCTTGGCGATGACGAACGGCGAGATGACCGCCGGCAGGATGCCCAGCCGGGTCTCGGTGAAGCCAAACCGGGCGCCGGCCTCCGCGACGACGAAGTCGGCGACGGCGCACAGGCCCATCCCGCCCCCGAGCGCGGCACCCTGGACGCGGGCAATCACCGGCACCGGGCAGGTGTCGATCGTGTCGAACATCTCAGCCATCGCCATCGCGTCCTGCTCGTTGCCTTCGACGTCGAGGGTCGTCGCCGCTCGCATCCAGTCGATGTCGGCACCGGCGCAGAACGACGGCCCGTCGCCGGCGAGGACGACGGCGCGTAGATCGGTTGGTCCCTCGCGGGCCAGCGCCGCGAACGTGGTCCGGAGCTCCGCGATGACGGACGCGTTGAAGGCGTTGTGGACGTCCGGCCGGGTCAACGTCACTCGGGCGACCACGCCGCCGGGACCGGTTCGCTCGAGCCGGAGGAGATCGCTCACGGCCGTGTCGTCGGTGTCTCGCGGTGCGCCGCCGGGTCACAGCGATAAAGGGCCCGCCGGTGGATGGGGCGGAAGCCCATGCCTTCGAGGTTTCGCGCGGACGCGCTCCCAACGAGAGCGCTCGCGGCGACGATCGTGCAGCGCCGCTCGATCGCGAGCCGGATCCTCTCCGCGATGAGCGCGCGCTGGATGCCCCTGCCGCGGGCCGCCGGAAGCACAGCCGCTGTCGCCAGCAGCCCGACCCGGCGGCGGGTGAAGAGGCCCGCGACGCCGACCGGCTCGCCATGGTCTTCGACCAGGAGGTGATGCTGGCCGGCCGATCCGACGAGCCGGCGACCGATGGCGAACCAGGCGTCGCGCTCCGGGCCCGTTATCCCGGACGCCTCGACGAGGACGCCGGTCCAGCGGTCGGCGTCAGCGGGATCGATGAGGCAGATCGTCAAGCCGTCCGCCAGCGCGGCAGATGCGAACTCGCGGTCGGTGGGCTCCTCCTCGCGGACCTCACGTGCGAAGACGACCGAGGGGTCCCTCGCCGTCGCGCCGGGCCACGGAGGGGTGTCGGCGACGATCCAACCCGGCGTGCCCGATCGCTCGAAGAAGTCCCGCATTCGGTCGGTCAGGTTCGGCAGGATGCGATGACCGAGCACCCGATTGAACGTGCTCGACGGCAGTTCCGGGGACGCCGCCATCGCCAGCTCGCCGGAATCCTCGACGCGGACGTCGAAGCCGGCTTCAGCGGCGGCACGCCACAGCCCGACCTCGAAGTCGAGCGTCACCGCGTCGATGCGCTCGAGGAGGAGGTGCCGGGCAGCAGCTTCCGCGTCGGCCGGCGGCAGGACCCGGATCGAATCGCCGGGCCGCACCTCGCCCTCGACGAGCGTCCGTGCGTACATCCGGCTATCCGACGGGTGGGTGAGGATCGAGATCCGGCCGGACTTGCCGTTGCGAAACGAGCCGGCGATCACATCGCACGGGTTGGCCGGCGCCGAGATCTCGAGGAGCAATCGGTCGCCGATTGCGAGGCGCGTCCCCGGCGCCAGGCTCGCGAGCTCGATACCCGTCGTCGTCAGATTCTCGCCGACCGAGCCCGGCCCGATCGGGTGGCCGTCCGCCTGGACGCGCTCGATCGCCTCGATCCCGAGAAGGGCGACCGCCCGATGCGGGCCGCCGTGAACCGTGTCATGACGGTGCCGGTCGCCGTCCAGGCCGAGCTCGCCGACCCACGCCCGCTCGACGGGCAGCTTCGGCACGCCACCGGGCGAGACATTTACCTGGAGCACGCGGCCATCCATTGGCCGCCGATCCTACCGGACGAGGAGGTCCGTAACGTGGATCACCGCGTCCGGTCCGGTCTCGACAACGTCGAAGACAAGGATGACGCGGACCTCCTCCGGACCCTTGAACGTACCTCGCTGGTAAAAGTTGTCGAACGGCGGATGACCCGGGACCGTCGACCGGAGCTCCATCCGAACAAGGCCGGGATCGAGCAGGAACCCGACCTGTGCCTGGTCGGCGATCGAGAATCGCGCCTCCTGGACGATGCCGTCGACGAGGACGGCCGTGCCGATCTCGACTTCCCGGTGGCCGATCGCGCCGACCGGCACCGCGATCGCGTCGATCTGCAGCTCGCGCCCGACCGCCGCGGCAGCGCCGGTCGGTGTCGGGATGGGGGTTGGGCAACCGTCCGGCGGTTCGCCGGCGCACGGGACGTCCCAGTAGCCCGCCCCGTGGAGGTCGATGGCCTCGATCCCGGGCGTCTCCGAGCAGGTGAGCGTCGGTGGTCCGACGCCGCAATAAACCTCGCTGAGCACCGACGTCCCGTCGTCTCGGTCGAAGCGGACGCCGGCGACAAAAGCCATTGACCGTGTGCAGAGCCCGCCGGCCACGTCCGACAACGGGTCGCCGCCGCAGCCGGGCTCCGGCATGAGGAATGTCGAAGTCGCGCTCGATCGGTCGAAGGCGGCGTTTGTCGCCGCGGTATTGACGACCGCCTCACAGCGCCTGCCGGACAACCCGAACGCAATGCAGCCCTCGGGGAATGGCCAGGCGCCATATGCGCCCGGCGCCGTGTCGAGCCAGATCCGCCACGCTCCGCCGTCGATCGGCGCGACCACGAGATTCGTCGTCGCTGCCGCCGCGCCGTCGACGCCCGGACGGCGAACCGACACGACAAATGTCCGGTTGGGATCCGCGGCAGCGGCGAGGTCTGCAGCTCGCGGACCGAGGAACGCGGGGTCGAGGAGCGACGGGTCGCGGCTCGGAACCGCGATCTCAACCTTAGTACCGGCCGGGCCTGCGGCGGCGGCGCGACGCTCGGCGTCGTAAAACGTCGCTCCTGAAGCGACGGTCGTCCTGCTCCACGGCGAGAGCATCCGCCAGGCTATCTCGGGATGACCGTCGGCAAGAGCGTTCTCGTAGGATTGAACCGTTGCCATGGCGGTCCGACTGTCCGCCGACGATGCCGCAGGTGGGCTCGGAACCAGGCTTGGCACTGGGCTCGATGTCGGACTCGGTGTCGGATTGGGCGTTGGAGACCCGATATCCCCAGCCACCGGACCGCCCGGACCGGTCGTCGGTGACGCGCTCCGGATGGCGAGCCCACCCACGAGGACGAGCACCACGACCGCCAGGGCGCCAACGGACCGGACGGCGGACGACCGGGCGACGGCCCGCGGTCGCGCCCGATCGCCGGTCGCCAACGCATGGTCATCTGGCCGAATCTGCATGACTCCAGTCTGTCGGGAACCACGGTCTCGGTCGACCGATGAAAACCCCGAACAACTGGGACGGCGGTTACATCCGAAAGACACCGAACCGCGTGTCCGGTATCGGAGCGTGGAGCGCGGCCTCGATGCCGAGGCTCAGCACTCGTCGCGTATCGAGCGGGTCGATAATCCCGTCGTCCCACAGGCGCGCGGTCGCGAAATACGGGTTGCCCTCGCGCTCGTACGTCTCGAGGATCGGCGCCTCGAAGGCGTCGCGGGCGGCTTCGTCGGCGAGGTCGCCGCTGACGGTCGACAGGACCCGGGCCGCCTGCTGGCCACCCATCACGCTGATCCGGGCGTTCGGCCACGTCCACAGGAAGCGCGGCTGGTAGGCCCGACCGGCCATCGCGTAGTTCCCGGCGCCGAAGCTGCCGCCGATGATCACGGTGAACTTCGGAACCTCGGCACAGGCGACCGCCATTACCATCTTCGCCCCGTCCTTGGCGATGCCGCCGGCCTCGTACTCGCGTCCGACCATGAAGCCGGTGATGTTCTGGAGGAAGACCAGCGGGATCTTGCGCTGAGCGGCGAGCTCGATGAAATGGGCGCCCTTGAGGGCCGACGCGCTGAACAGGATGCCGTCGTTGGCGATGATCCCGACCGGGTAGCCGTCGATGTGGGCAAAGCCCGTGACGAGGGTTTCGCCGTAGCGCGGCTTGAAGTCGTGGAAGCGGCTGCCGTCCACGAGGCGGGCGATGATCTCGCGGACCTCGACGGGGCGGCGCGGATCGGCCGACACGGCGGAATAGAGACCGGCCGATCCCTCCGGGTCGAGCGCGGGTGGCACAGGCGACGAACGGTCCCACGGCGGCGTCGGCGGCCGTCGGTTCAGGTTGCGGACGATCGATCGACCGAGCGCCAACGCGTGCTCGTCGTCGAGGGCGAGGTGGTCGGCGACGCCGCTGATGCGGGTGTGGACATCACCGCCACCGAGATCCTCAGCGCTGACCTCCTCGCCCGTCGCGGCCTTCACGAGCGGCGGGCCGCCGAGGAAGATCGTCCCGATCCCCTTGACGATGACGGTCTCGTCGCTCATCGCAGGGACGTATGCACCGCCGGCCGTGGAGCTGCCCATCACGAGCGCGACCTGCGGGATCAGCGCCGCCGACATCCGGGCCTGGTTGTAGAAGATCCGGCCGAAATGGTCGCGATCGGGGAAGACGTCGGCCTGGAGCGGCAGGAACGCGCCGCCGCTATCGACGAGGTAGACGCACGGCAGCCGGTTCTCGAGGGCGATCTCCTGGGCCCGGAGGTGCTTCTTGACCGTCAACGGGTAGTACGTCCCGCCCTTGACCGTCGCGTCGTTGGCGATCACGACGACCCTCGTCCCCTCGATGGTGCCGATCCCGGTGACGATCCCGGCCGATGGCGCCTCGTCCTCGTACAGCCCGTTGGCCGCGAGGGGGCTCAGCTCCAGGAAGGCAGAGCCCGGATCGACGAGTCGGTCGATCCGTTCGCGGACTGGCAGCTTGCCGCGCTCTCGATGTCGGGCGATCGAGCGGTCGTCGCCGCCGGCGCCGCGGTCCGCGACCGCGGCTTGGCGCCCGCGGAGCTCGGCGACGAGGGTCGCCATCGCGTCGTGGTTGGCGCGTGCCTCGGGGCTGGCGGGATCGAGCCGGCTCCGGAGGACGGGCATGGCCCGATGATAGGTCGGAACCATCGCGGTGGAGTGGGCGTCGTCGCGAGAATGCAAACCTGCGCCCGGTGGCCCGCCGCCCTTCTCATGATCTTCCTCGCGGCCTTGCTCATGGGCGGTTGTTCGGGCCCGCCGCCCCCGGTCGTTCCGAGCATGTCGGCGCAGCCGGCCGCATCCAGCCCTCCACTCGGCGGTCCACTGGTCACGGTCGAGACGAGGGGCGGGATGTGCCTCCAGGGCGCCTGCGGCTCGACGATCGTCATCGAGACCAACGGGCGCGTCCACGCCATCGCTCCCGCCCCAGCGGAGCTCGGGACCCTGCCCGACCGCGCGCTGGAGGCCCTCACCACGGAGATCGCCCAAGCCGACTTCGCTGCCTTGAAGAGCCACCCATTCACCGACACGTGCCCGATCGCGTACGACGGCCAGGAGACGATCTACGTCTTCACCACCTCGTCCGGGCCCGAACGGATCGCCTCGTGCGAGGTCGTCGTCGATCCAACCGCTCCACTTTTCCTCGCGGTCGCGGCAGCAGTGCGGACCACCACACCAGAGGGCTCGTAGCCTTTGGCGGTCGCGACGAACCTTCTGGCACGCCCGGTCATCGCGCCTCGATGACGTCCCGCAGCGCCGACTCGAGCGTCGGGTGCCTGAATGCATAGCCAGCGGCGATCGCCTTCGCGGGAACTGCCACTCGGCCATGGAGGACGATGTCGGCCTGGCCCCAGAGCACGAGCCGCAGGAGGACTGCCGGAACGGGGAAGATCGCCGGTCGGTGCATGGCCCGACCGATCGCCCGCGCCAGGTCGCGTTGGGTCGGCACCTCCGGGGCGACCATGTTGATCGGCCCGACGATCGAGTGGTCGCGTACGACGAGCTCGTAGAGGCCAACGGCGTCGTCGACATGGATCCAGGTGAAGCGCTGCCGGCCGGAGCCCAGCGGCCCGCCGACGAAGAGCCGGAACGGCAGCAGGACCAGTCGCCAGGCCAGCGCTTCGGGGGCGACGACGAGGGCCGTTCGGGCCGCCACGACGCGAACCCCGAGTGGTTCGGCCGTCCGGGCCGCAGCCTCCCAGGCGAGGACGACACTCGCGAGGAACGAATCGCCCGGCCCGGAATCCTCGGTCAAGTCGCCATCGGGGCGGTCCCCGAAGAAGTCGATGCCGGAGGCATTCACGAGGACCTTTGGGCGGTCCGGGGCAGGCAGTCGGGCGATCGCCTCGACGACGGCCCCGGTCGCGTCGAGCCGGCTCTGGAGAATCGCCCGCATGTGCCCCGGCGTCCACGGTCGGCCACCGATCGGCACCCCGGCCAGGTTGACGACGGCGTCCGCGCCGCGAAGCGTGGCAACGAGCTCGTCTTCGACGGTCGGTGGATCCCAGCGGGCGAAGGCGGGACCGGTCCCGGCGGTCTGCTGCGCCGCTGCGCGCGAGGGACTCCGCGTCAGCACCGTGACCTCGTTGCCGGCCGCCAGCCAGGCGGCCGTGAGCCGACGTCCGAGAAACCCCGAGCCGCCGGCGATGACGATCCGCATCAGGCAGCTCCCCGTCGAGGCGTCGCGCGAATGCCCATCCCATCGCGGACGAGCGTTCGTACGATGAACCGCCATAGTGGAGGCATCACATATCCCTCCGTGCTACCCTTACATAGCAAGTTATGACACCAGAACGAGCTACTGTCAAGGCGCAGGTTTCCGCCGGGCACCCGGGCAGGGCAAGGTCGGCTCGCGCTGCCACCGCCGGGACGTCCGCAGCCGAGTCGCTCCGCCTCCAGTTCGCCGATGCGTGGGGCGACATGAGCGCGTCATGGGGCGTTGCCCCGGCCATCGGGCGGGTCCACGCCTATCTCCTTGTCCGCGGCGTCCCCTTGACCGAGCGCGAAGTGCGCGAAGCCCTCGGCCTGTCCCATCGCGCCGCCAGCCTTGCCCTGACCGACGCCGAGGCGTGGGGCATCGTCGAGCGCGTGTCGGAGCCGAGGCGCGTCGGGCGTCGCGGGCCGGCCGGGACTGCCTATCTCGCGGTTGGCGATCACTGGCAGTGGTTTACGAGCGTCATCGCCGGGCGGAAGCTGCGCGAAGGCGACCCGATCGTCGAGGTCATCGAACAAACAACGTTGGCGGCGGGCCAGGGCGCCGCGGCGAACCCTCAGGATCGGGAGCTCGTCGCCCTTCACGAGTGGCTGACGGCCTTTTCCGGGTTCGTCCGGCTGTTCGATCGGGCGGTCGGGCTGATCCCGAAGCTGGAGCCGCGCGAGCTCGAACGGGGAATGCGCCTCCTTGGCGAGATCTCCGACGAGACGGTCCTCCGGCTCGTCCATCTCCTCGGCGGCTTGCCGGACGACGACGTGCTCGAGCTGATCGAGGCGCTCAGCCGGCTCTCCCCGACGGCGGCGCGCCGCGCGACCAAGCTGATGTCCGGCGTCGTCCGCACCGTGGCGCGCTGATCGAGGAACGACGATCGGGTTTCGGCGCGGGCCGTGCGATAATCCGGGCGCGCGAGGCGGCCCGACCGGCTCGAACGGGCGAGGACCCCGGGGCCAGCATGGCCGGCAGACCGAGCGCAGGAGTCCGGAGCCACAACCACATGACCCTCGAAACGTCCACCTGGGCGACCAAGAAGGGCCTCGCCCAGATGCTCAAGGGCGGCGTCATCATGGACGTCGTCACGCCCGACCAGGCGAAGATCGCGGAGGATGCCGGCGCGGTCGCCGTCATGGCGCTCGAGCGCGTCCCGGCCGACATTCGGGCCGCCGGCGGCGTCGCCCGGATGAGCGATCCCTCGATGATCGAGGGGATCATGCAGGCCGTGACGATCCCGGTCATGGCCAAGGCCCGGATCGGTCATTTCGTCGAGGCCCAGGTGCTCGAGGCCCTCGGCGTCGACTACATCGACGAGTCGGAGGTGCTGACCCCGGCCGACGAGAACAACCACATCGACAAGCACGCCTTCAAGGTCCCATTCGTCTGCGGCTGTCGCAATCTCGGTGAGGCGCTCCGCCGCATCAACGAGGGCGCCGCGATGATCAGGACCAAGGGCGAGGCCGGCACCGGCAACGTCGTCGAGGCCGTCCGCCAGCTCCGTGACGTGCTCGCGGAGATCCGCCGTCTCGGGACGATGCGCGAGGACGAGCTGTTCGTCGCCGCCAAGGAGCTCCAGGCGCCGTACGAGCTCGTTCGCCAGATCGCCGCCGATGGCAGTCTGCCGGTCGTCAACTTCGTCGCCGGCGGCATCTCGACGCCGGCCGACGCGGCCCTCGTCATGCAGCTCGGGGCGGAAGGCGTCTTCGTCGGGTCCGGGATCTTCAAGAGCGAGGATCCGGCCCGGATGGCCAACGCGATCGTCCAGGCGACCACGCACTTCGACAACCCGACGATCATCGCCGAGGTCTCGAAGGGCCTGGGCGCACCGATGCGCGGGATCTCGATGGAAGCGATCCCGACCGAGGAGCGCCTGGCGGTCCGGGGCTGGTAGGCAGGGCCACAGGGCCCGGCTGGCACTGACCGCGACCGTGAAGATCGGCGTCCTCGCATCCTCGGGCGGATGGCTTCGCGGAGCTCAGCCTCCGACCTCGGAGAGCGGCCGCCAATTCACCGCTGAGGTTGCCAACTCATGAGGATCGGCGTCCTCGCTCTTCAAGGAGCGTTCAGGGAGCACCTTAGAACCCTCACTTCGATCGGCGTCGAGGGCGTTCCGGTGCGCCTGCCGCGCGATCTCGACGATGTGGCCGGCCTGATCCTGCCGGGCGGCGAGAGCACGACGATGCGCCAGCTGATCGAGCGCTGGGGTCTCCGCCAGCCGATCCTCGACCTGGCCTCGAGCGGTGCACCGCTCTTCGGGACGTGCGCGGGAATGATCGTTCTCGCCCGGGAGATCGCCGGCGGCGAACCGCCGATCCTGGCCCTCCTCGACGTGACCGTCGAGCGCAACGCCTTCGGGCGGCAGCTCGACTCGTTCGAAACCGAGCTGACTGTCCCCGTCCTCGGCGATCAGCCCGTCCACGGGGTGTTCATCAGGGCGCCCGTCATCGAGCGAACCGGCCCGGACGTCGACATCCTTGCCCGGCTCGACGACGGCCGGATCGTTGCCGTCCGCGAGCGCAATATCGTGGCGACCGCCTTCCATCCGGAACTCGCGGGCGAAACCCGCTTCCATCGTCTCGTCGCAGCGATGGCCAGCGAGCACGACGACCCGGGCGAGGGCGCCGGACGTCGCCACCATCCCACGCGCCGCTCGCGGACCGCATCATGAGCGAGACGCGTGTCACTCGCCCGACGGGCAAGGTCCGCGTGGCCCGCCTGACCGACCTGGCGGCGCTCGGCGAGCTGTCCCGGCTGACGCAGGATGCCGAATCGGCGACGCGCTCACTAGGCCTGCCCGTCAGCGGCCCGCCGATCGGAGTCTTCAGCCTCTTCCGCCTCCCGCTGGGCGCCTTCCGACCGCACGACCTCCTGTTCGTCTACGAGGAGGAAGGCCATCTGGCCGGCCTCATCCGGGTCGAGCGCGAGTCCTTCCGCGACGAGTGGACGATCGTCGAGCTCGATGCCGTCGGCTCGTCGAATGCCGGCGACATCCGGTACCGGCTCGTCCAGCAGCTAGTCCGCGAGGCGTCGAAGCGCGGCGCCGGCCGGCTCCATGTCGCCTGCGCGGATCGGGACGGCAACGTCGACCTGTTCATGCAGGCGGGCTTCGCCCGATACGGCGAAGAGGTCGTCCTCTACCGCCCGGCCGAACCGGCGCTGCCCGAGCCCTGGCCGGAGACCCGTGCCCGCGATCGACGGATAAGGGCGTCGACACCGCTCGATGCCGTGGCCCTGTCGCGCCTCTACTCTGCGGCCACACCCCAGCCCGTCCAGCGGCTGGAGCTCATTCGCATCGGCGACTGGGAGCGCCAGGGCCCGAACTGGCGCGTGCCCCGCTCCAGCCTCGCTCCGATCCTTCGCTTCGCCGACGTCGAAAGCTTCGTCCAGGAGTCAGTCGGCGGCGGCCCCGATGGAACCCAACTCGACGCGTTTGCCCAGATCGGTGTCGCAAAGGAGGATCAGCCGCATTATCTGAAGGTGCTCTCCCGACCGGACGTCGACGTAGCCGACCTGATCGAGTTCGCCCTCGGCAGCATCGCGGCTCGAACGGAAGGTGGATCCGGGCACCGTCGAGACCAGGGGGTCATCGCCCCAGTCCGGACGTATGAGTCGCCGATCGATCGACGACTCGAGGAAGCGGGGTTCGCTACGATCGCCACAGTCACGCTGCTGATGAAGGAAACCCTCGTCCGCGTCGCCGAGCCGGCTCTCGTGCCGGCCGGCGTCCGCTGAGCCCGGTCAAGGAGGCCAGCGTGGGATCTGCAAACGAGCGCCGGGAGTCGATCGACGACCTCGACGCACTGCTCGAATCGCTTCCGCCCGAGATCGTCGCGGCGGTCCATGCCCTGCCCGACAAGCTGACGCTCATCGAGGTCGTGCTTGATCTGGGCCGTCGCCCTGAGGCGCGCTTTCCGGACAGCGAGGTGATGCTGCTCGACCGAGAGATCACCGAGGCCGACATCTCGCACGTCGTCGACCACATCGGGACGTTCGGCGACGACAACCGGGCGGGGATCGAACGGACGCTTCATCGGATCAGCGCGATCCGCAACCGGACGGGCAAGATCGTCGGACTGACCTGCCGGATCGGGCGGGCGGTCTACGGGACGATCGAGATCATCGGCGACTTCGTCGAGAGCGGGAAGTCGATCCTCATCATGGGCCGGCCCGGGATCGGCAAGACGACCATGCTGCGCGAGGCGGCTCGCGTCCTTGCGGACGATCTTGGGAAGCGGGTCGTCGTCGTCGACACGAGCAACGAGATCGCCGGTGACGGCGACATCCCGCATCCGGCCATCGGCAAGGCCCGCCGGATGCAGGTCCGGACGCCGTCGCTCCAGCACGAGGTGATGATCGAGGCGGTCGAGAACCACATGCCCCAGGTCATCGTCATCGACGAGATCGGCACGGAGCTCGAGGCCCAGGCCGCCCGGACGATCGCCGAGCGTGGCGTGATGCTGATCGGCACGGCCCACGGCAACAACCTCGACAACCTCATGCTCAACCCGACCCTGTCCGACCTCATCGGCGGCATCCAGAGCGTCACGCTCGGCGACGAGGAGGCACGCCGACGACGGACCCAGAAGAGCGTCCTCGAGCGCAAGGCGCCACCGACATTCGACGTGATCATCGAGATCATCGATCGCGAGCGGGTCACGGTCCATGCCGACGTCGCCGATACCGTCGACTCGATGCTCCGCGGCGACCAGGTCGCCGCCGAGCTCCGCTGGCGCGACGAGGAGGGCGTTCATCGTTCGCAGGCACGGCCGCGGCCGTCCCCTCGCGAGCAGCTGGGCGCGGAGCGGTTCGCCGGTCTCGTCGGCACAGGCCAGCCATGGCGGATGGAGCCGGGGTGGCGCGGCGACGGCAACTACCGCGGCGGGTATCGGGAGGCGGAGCGCGGCGCCTCGCTCCGCTCCGGCTACCGACCGGGCGCGAGCGGTGGCTGGCGCCAGACCCGTGGCGGCTCGGGCCGCGAGAGCGCCCCGCGGGGCCCCGTTTCGGAGGGTGGCGCATCGGGTTCGATGCCCGGTGAGCGTTTCGCCGTGCCGCCCGTCGGCAGCATCGGCGCCAGCAGCGGCAGCGGCAGCGGCCGGGCGGCGCCGCGGCTCGAGGACCCGCCGTTCGTCGCCGGCGAGATCGCCGATCGCGGACCAATCGAACGGGGGGCCCAGGCAATCATCGACACGCGGGCGAGGGAGGCGCGCGAGCTCGAGCGCCAGCGAGCCTGGCGGGATCAGGCCGCTCGCGCGCTGACCGCGCTCAAGGCGGAAGAGGGGACTGGTCCGGTCAACGCCGACGACCTCGACGACGATCTCGATAGGGCGCCGATCGGGATCGAGGAGGGCGAGCGCGGCGAGGCGATCCTGACGCCCGGTGGCGCGCCACTGCCGACGCTGCGGATCCTGCCCCAGGGGATCAGCCGGAAGCGGCTCGAGCAGGCAGTTCGCGACCTTCAGCTCCCCGTCGAGATTGCCCACGAGGTCGACGAGGCTGACGTCGTGATGACCCTCAAGAACGAGTACAAGCAGAAGACGCCGCTGCTCCGCGAGGCGGAGGAGCGGGCGCTTCCGATCTACGTCCTCAAGGCCAACACGATCCCCCAGATGCAGTCGAGCCTGACCTCGATCTTCTCGCTCGAGATCGACCCTCGCGAGGCTGCGATGCGCGAGACGGAGGAGGCGATCGGGATCGTCATCAACCAGTCCGAGCCCGTCGAGCTGTCCCCCCAGAACGCCTACATCCGGAGGCTTCAACACCAGATGGCGGAGCGGGCCAATCTCGTCTCGCGCTCGCGGGGGCGTGAGCCGTATCGTCGAGTGCGGCTCTACCCCGACGCCGCCCGGAGCGGCTGGTGATGGCGTCGATCGACCACGGGCTCGAGGGGCTTGCCTGCGCCGGCAAGCGGTGATCGACTCGGTCCGGGCGCGCGCCGGGCTGCGGCGATTGGCGGTGGGGCTGCTGGCCTACGGGGTGGCCGGCTTGATCGTCGCGGTCGTCGGGCTCATCGTGCTGGTCGGCGCGATGGGCAGCGTCGGAAGGGTCGGCGGCGGGATCTCGACGGACGTCGATCAGCTCGGTTCGATCCTCGATCGAACCGCGACGGCGCTCGACGACGCATCGAGCACTGCCCGCGGCTTCTCCGGGACCGTCGAGCGAACGGGCCCCGCCGTCCGCCAGGCGGCAACAGCAGTCCGCGATATCGGGCCGCGCCTGCGCGAGATCGAGAGTCAGGCAAACGCGATCGACATCCTCGGTTCCAGGCCGCTGGCGTCGCTCGCCGGGTTGTTCGGCCAGATTGCGGGCGAGCTCAACGGGCTGGACACGCAGCTCGACGCCATTGCCGACGACCTGTCCGCCAACCAGGCCGTCCTGACGACGAACGCCGGCTCGCTCGGGGCAATCGCGAGCGAGGTGCGATCGCTGCGGGGCCGCCTGTCCGCGGACGAGATCGGTGCCGGGATCGACAGGGCCCGGTCTCTGCTCATCGCCGTGCTCGCCCTTTTCATTGCCTGGGCCGCCGTCCCGGCGGTCGGGGCGCTCGCGCTCGGACTGTGGCTCCGTCACCTCCTGGAGGGATCGCCGGGCGGGGTCCTGACGTAGCGATGAGCGGCGGCTCATCAGCTAGCCTCGAATCGCCCCGCGATCGAACCAGATCCGCTCCCCGGTGAACCGTTCCGTGGCGGGATCCCACCGAAAGAGGATGAGCACCTGGAGGGCGACCGGCAGGCCGGTCGGTTCGCTGCCGGCCCACGGCCCGAGGTTGGTCCCCGTCAGGGTTGCCACCTCGAACACACCCTGCGGGCCGACTACGATATCGGCCAGGGCGAATGCATTGTCGGGAAACGCCGCGAACAGCTCGCCGTAGAAATCGCGTGCTCCGGAGTGACCTTCCCAGCGCTGGCCCGTCGGAACGATCTCGTACACGCAGTCCGCCGTGAGGGTGGCGACCAGGCCGTCGATGTCGCGGCGGTCCTCGGCGATCGAGTGCCGGACCCAGAGCCGCTTGATCCGCCGAAGCTCGGCCGGGTCGAAGGTGCGCCCGAGTCGCTCCTTGATCGTCGGCCGTGTTTCCAAGTCGTCCTAGACCCCCGCCAAGGCACGGACCTCGGCGTCGCGCGCCCGGGATCGCCCTTCGATCCGGATCATGAGCATGATGAGCACGACGGCGCCGATCGCGATGAGGACGCCCGTCACTATGTCGATAATGAGGGCCGCCGTCAGGAGCGCTCGAAGGGACTCGATCGCCTGGTCGAGAGAGGTCGCGTTGCGGATGTCGAACGTGATCCGCAGAGTGACGTAGCGGCTCGCGAAATAGGACAGGATCCAGCTGCCGACGAGCCCGAACCAGGCAATGCCGATCATGAACAACCCACCAGCCTTTGGATCGAGCCGGTAGAGAACGTCCTGGATGATCCCGGGGACCGTCCGCAGGTTTGTGACCGGGATCAGTGTCGTCACGAACGCACGCCATGGGCTCGCGCCCGGGATACCACCGCCGAGGGCCGGCACGTTCGAGACGACCCGGCTCAGCCAGGCCGCGAAGAAGAGCAATGCCGGGAGGACAACGGCAAGGCCGACGATATCGAGCCGGCTCGCATCGGCCAGTCGGGCGTCCAGGGCACCCTGATCGAACGCGCCTGACGCCTTCAGGAGATCGAGCTGGCCGGCGAAGAACCGGGAGAGGCCGAGTGATTCGACGATGCCGAAGACCTGCACGGCGGCCAGGCCGAGCAGGAAGATCGATGCCGCCAGCCCCAGTGCCGCCGCGGGTCGGTAGGCGACCACGCTCCGCATCGCGATCGCCTGTTCCTGGCGATGGGTTACGCCGTCATCGGTTGCGGCCACCGCCTGCGCCGACCCGCATTTGTAGCAATTCTTGCTTCGCTGCCGATTGATCGAGTGGCAGTTGCCGCAGACCCAGATGTCCGTCATGTCGATCCCCCTCGCCCTGAATCAGTGCTCCGTCGATCCGGTGAAGGTCCAACTGTCGACTCGGATCGCGGGTACCACCACCCCACCAAAGTCCCCCCGGAGCGTCCGGCGCTCGCGGCTGACCGCAGACGTCCCGGCGAGGGCAGCCAGGTAGCTCTGCGTGAATCGCAGGTTGCGAACCGGTCCGACGATCCGGCCATCTTCGACGAGGAACGTCCCGTCACGCGTCGTCCCGGTCACGATCGCAAGCTTCGGATGGACTGGGTTCGTGTAGTGGAAGCGGGTGACGAGCAGGCCACGCTCCAGCCCGCCGATCAGCTCATCGCGGGGCGTCGTTCCCGCGCTCATCGCCATGTTCAACGGAAAGGGGCCGTACGGATTCGGGGCAGGCAGCCCGTGACCCGTGGAGGTTCGACCGGCCCGCGCAGCGGTCTGGGCGTCGTAGACCACCTCGCGACAGATACCACGTTCGATGAGGGGCACGCGCTGCTTCCCGACGCCCTCGTAGTCGAAGGCCATCGGCAGGGTCGCCGGATCCTCGCCGTCGTCGACGATAGTGACGAGCTCGCTCCCGACCTTCCGGCCGGGCTCGGCGAACGATCGCTCCTCCTGGACGGCGAGCGCGGAGAAGCCCATGTAGCCGAGCATCGAGAGG